>Ga0307374_10000766_pt1 | contig 60207 bp, 72 predicted proteins | sample OX3MG_FD_202532 | JGI IMG/M metagenome (GOLD analysis project Ga0307374, IMG submission 202532) | Soil microbial communities from Risofladan, Vaasa, Finland - OX-3 | ecosystem: Environmental > Terrestrial > Soil > Coastal area > Acid sulfate soil | place: Finland: Risofladan, Vaasa | collected... | reverse complement strand
CCATGGCCCGACTCGACCCCAACTCCGACCCTCTCCTCACCAACCCTCTCACCGCTGGGCTGGCTGCCTGATGTCCATCACCCCAAGAGCTATTCACTTTTACACCACTCCGCGGGACTTGACTGAGGTCCGTAGCTGTCGGGCCTGGAGAGACGGTGACCGCCCTCACCCCCTGAGGTCCATATTGGGTCGCCAACGACTTGGAAAAGCTGTTGAGAGCTGCCTTCGACGCGCTGTAGCCGGCGATGCTCGGCTCGGCCAGTCGGCCATTGATCGAGGACACGTTGACCACCACCCCTCGGCTCTGGAGCAGCCAGGGCATAGCAGCACGGGTTGCCCTGACCGCGGCCAGGAGGTTGAGGTTGAGGATGGCTGCCCAGTCCTCGTCCGCCTCCTCCAGGGACCCGGACCGAATCTTGCCCGTTCCCGCGTTGTTCACCAACAGGTCGATGTGCCCATGCTGGGCGCCCGCCCATTCGATCAGAGCCGCGGGCGCCTCCGGATCGCTTAGATCTGTTGCCCGGTGGAGGATCCCGGGAACGGCCTGCGGGGGCTCAGTTCGGGAGGCACCCATCACAAGCATCCCCTCAGCTGCCAGCCTGAGGGCCACGGCGCGGCCGATTCCCCGCCCAGCTCCGGTGACGACGGCCACCTTCCCCCGCAGCTCCAGTTCCAAGCAGATCACCTCCTGGTCGGGACATCTCCTGACCTGGGCGAGCATACGACAGGGGCGGTCACCCACAGTGTTCCGGGCGGCTCCGGCCGCCGCGCGGGTCCGCCGATCGGATGTCTGAGGCGACCAAAGGGGGCGCCCGCGCCAGCTTCGTCGGGGACTAGGAGATCAGGCTGCGATCAATTTCAACTGCCGACCTGGCGCCAGCCTATGCACCTTGTGCGCTGCTAGCGGCGCTGCCTTGCCGAGGCCTCAACTCCTAGCTACGAGATCGTCACTCCATGCCGGGCGAAGGCCCGGAGTGCTCGCTCCACTGGGATCGCGTGCAGGATGTGGTCGTTACGGCCAGTGGTCGTGTCAGCCATGAAGAGGGCATTGGCAACCGCCTCCTCGACGCACTCAATCGTGGCGGTGAAAATCGGGTCGAAGGCGCTTACCGAGTGCCAGTAGGCACCGTCCAAGAGAGTTCGTACCTTGAGCTCTCCTCCTGGCACTTCCCTCGGAACGCGGGTGGCCGTCGAGAAGGCCAGCACCAGCTCGCCCGAGCCATTGGCTCCCACCGAGCCGCAACGCACCAGCCCCATGCCACCACGCGCTGCTAGGCGACGCAGTTGATGGGGGAGCATTGGGGCATCGGTCGCCACGATCACGATGCAGGATCCGCTGGTATGCACACCGGGCATCAGGTCGGTGATCTCGCGGCCCAGAGGCACCCCACCCAGCACCAGGTCGAGTCGGTCTCCAAAGTTCGTGGACACCAAGACTCCCACGGTGTATCCGCCCTGGGTCGGCGAAAGTTGGCGAGATGCGGTGCCGATTCCGCCTTTGAAGTCAAAGCACTGCAGCCCGGCCGCGGCCCCCACGCACCCCTCTTCCACCTCGAAATTCCCGAGCGCGCTCTCGAGGGCGCGCTGGACATGCCCTGAGGTGACTGGAAAAGCTCTGGCGTCGTTGAGATAGGAGTCATCACATTCGGTGACAACTGGCATGATCACGTCTGCAACACCCTGGATCTCATCTCGGTCGGCAATCCAGCGAGCGGTGGCGTCATAGGCGGCGCCGATGGCCAGGCTGGATGTCAGGACGATGGGGCTATGAAGGACCCCCCACTCGTTGATCTGGTTGATGCCAATCAGCTCGCCGTAGCCGTTGACGATCGAGGTGGCGGCGTAGACTCGATCGCGCCAGGGGCTCCCCTGGTGGGGCCAGATGACGGTCACTCCAGTTCTAATAGCTTGACTCTGACCCTTGGCCTCCTCCGAGATGGTGACCTGGCCGACCGAGACCCCTTCGACATCGCAGATGGTGTTCCTTTTTCCCGGGGCAAAGCGGCCGATGCGGATCCCGCACTCACGGATCCGACGCCGTCCTGCCGTCACCGGATCATCCGGGCGCCCAGACCGGGGTGCGCCCGACCGCCTGGAGGTACTCGGAGCCTAGCCGACTGAGTCGCTCGTGGGCCCCGTCCATCCAGGTGACGTCGGAGGGCAGGAAACGCTTCGGCACCTTGGCCACGATGGTGTAGTTGGGATCGACCACGTTGGCGATCCTGGAGCGCGCCGCCTGCGAGACCAGCTGGTAGCTATCCATCAGGGACAGCCCCAAGGAGTCCGACACCCAGCGCACCAACTGGGCGTGAGAGATGCGGAACGCGTCCTCCAGAGGTCGGCAGGAGCCGGCGACCATGAGCGCCTCATCGCTCTCCAAGCGCGGCCACTCGCAGAACACCCCCTTGACCACCTCAACCACGAGCACCGTGTTCATCGCTCCCTCGACCGCCGCTCCGCAGGTCTCGCCCTCTCCCATGGTGTAGTGGCCGTCACCCAAAGAGAAGAGGGCTCCGGGGACGTTCACCCCGAGGTAGAGGGTGACCCCGGCGCGCACCTCCGGCGAGTCCATGTTGCCGCCGAAGGCGTCGGGCACCAGGACGTTCCGCGCCTCGAAGGCGGCCGGCGCGACGCCGATCGTGCCGTGAAACGGCTGGAGGGGAAAGCGCATCTGAAAGTCGGAGTCGAGCGCCTGAAACATCACCTCCTGCTCCGCCTCCAGCACCCGATAGAGCCACGTCCGCTCCGGCAGCGGGTCCTGCAGCGATGCGGTGATCCGGGTGGAGGAGAGCGAGCCGAACAGCGACACCGTGGTGCTGACCGCCCAGTCACGGGCGGGCTCGACATCGATCAGGTGAATCGCCAGAGTGTCGCCAACCTCGGCTCCCTCAACAAAGAAGGGACCGGTCTGGGGGTTTATGAAGGGGAACTCAATCGACTTGGCGGGCAGATCCTCAATGCCGCGGATTCGCCCAGCGAAGCAGTCTTCGGTGTACAGCTCGAGAATCTCCCCTGGCCTTACGCTGTGGACAGGATCCACCCCGCCAAAGGTCCAGGCGTACTGATCAGGGGTGGGGCGGAATTGCCGCACCTTGAGGCTGGCGTTGCCGGGCAGAGCACGCTGGTCCATGGTCATATCTTGTCCCCTAGCTCTGGGCCGGCAGTGGCTGCTCTGGGTCGTAGGGATCTGGGATGTCGGATTGCACCCAGTAGCGCCCCGGCCGTCGCGCCACAAAGGCGAGATAGTAAACGATGGCGACTCCGAAGATCACCACCACGGTGATGAGGTCGGAGATGGTCTGCTGGGTAAGCACCACGATCGATCCACCCAGGGCGATGATCGGCGGGACCGGCCAGAGCGGCATCCGCGAGGGCCGCGCCAGCCCCTTCTGCTTGATCCTGCTGACCAGAGCTGAGATGGCGATCAGGCCGTAGAGAACCACCAGCAAAACCGCGGTGAAGGTGACGACCGCGACCAGGCTGGACTGGAAGCAGAGGATGCTGGCCAGGATCCCGACGATCAGAGTGGCTACCCAGGGGGTCCCCTGGGTCTTTCCGACCTTGCCGATCCAAGAGCTCACCGGCTCTGGCCACGCCCGGTCCCGTCCGCTGGCCCAGACGATCCGAGAGAACTGCAGGGTGATCGCGATCGAGGCGTTGAAGATCGCCAGTAGCGCTCCGATCGTGATCAGGGTCTGGAAGCCCGAGCCGAACGCCTTGCCGGCCACGTAGGTGAGCGGTGTACCGGAGTGAAGCAGGCCGGAGATCGTCGGGGCCGCGAAGATGATCGCCACGAACGGAATCAGCTCGAAGACGATCCCGACCAGAGCCGCCGTCACCACCGCCCGGCCGACCTCCTTGGCCGAGCCGAGCACCTCCTCAGCGAAGTTGATGCCACTGTCGTAGCCGTTCACCGAAAAGAGCGAGGTCGCGATCGCGGCCACGATCGCCCCGCCAGCAATCGGCAGAAGCAGCCCGTGGCTGTTCAGCGCCTTGGGGTGGGTGAGGATCGAAAGCGGCTGGTGCAGGTGGGTGAAACCTGCCACCGCGATCGCGGTGACCACCACCAGTTCGATCGCCAGGAAGACGGCGGTCAGCCAGGAGTTGAAGCGGATCTTGAGGAGGCAGATCGCGGTCACCAGCAGCATCCCGAGGCCGGAGATCAGGTTCTCCGGCACCGAGGGCGCCAGCGAGTGCACGTAGGTGCCGATGCCGATCGCGACACTGGCCGGCAGGAAGACCGCCTGCCCCATGTAGTCGACCATCGCGATGAACCCCATGGGGCGCCCGAGAACCCTGGTGACTATGGAGAAGAGCCCCCCGGCTACCGGGAACATCGACCCCAGCTCACCCATGCAGAAGGCAACGTTGACGGCGATGAAGCAGCCCAAGAGGAAGGCGATCGGAGAGCCGGTGCCGGCAACCGCGATGACCGCGGTCGCCACCACCAAGAGCGAGGCCGTGGGGGTGATGTCGGAGAGGATCAAGGATATGTGTCCAAGCGGGGACACGCTCCGATGCAGCTCCTGCTTGTAGCCGGGACCCTCCGATGAGTCGGCCGGGTGCTCCATGGGGCTCTCCTCCTGAAGTGAGTCTCTTGTCCGGCGGCCGGTTCAAAGACGATCCCCGACAGAGGTCGGCGGATCGAATGTGTGCTTGGTCAGCCAGCTTGCTTTGGAGCGCAATCCTGGGACGTTGCTCGGCCTGTGTCAACTACCAGGTTGTAAGAGAGAAGAGGGTGGATTTTACATCTTGTCCGGTGCTCATCCAGTAGAACCTGCGGTGACGGTCCAGTTGGACCCGTGGCGGGAAGCGGACACCGGCCAAATCGCCAAATAGAGCTCGGGGCGAGCGCATTCCAGCGCCAAAAGGAGGCCGACGATCGGCGGCCACTGGAGGTGGCCGCCCCCAGTTGGCGAGCCGGTGCCGGAGGGGGTCCAGGTGCATGAGGCGACATCCAGGGTCGTGGATCTGCGCAGCGAATGACCTCGAGTGGGGGCGCCTTGCGAACTGCGGCCGGTGCCTGCCCGGTGGGGCGGCGGACGCTCTGCCTTCGCTGATTGACCCTGAGTGCCTAAGGTAACCGGCGTAGGCAGCGTTCGGGTCTTGGACCGATCGATCCAGCCTGACACGGTGGATGCCGACAACTATTTGGCAGCCAATCTCCTCCTATTCCTTGCGGCTTTTGATCCAGTGCGGCCGGACCACCAACCCCAACTTCATCCTCCGAGATGCCACCCGGGTAGGGAGCGCACCGAGAGCTGCCCTGCTGTCGTTTGTGCCCGGCGATCTCCGGCGGGGCTGTCGTTTTAGTTGGGGCGCCCCGCCCCGGCTACGAACATCCCTGCCACGCCAGCAGACGTTGCCGACGATGACGGCCTTGAGCTATGACCTGCCCACTGCTTCCGAGCACAGGCTCTTGCGTCGACCTTCAGCTCTGTCGGTCGGAACCACGCTGCCAGCTGGCAAGGGAGCTGGCGCTGGCTGGTGCCTCGCGCAGGACACGATAGCGGCGCAGGACGCTGACGGTAGCCTCGTCCGGCACAACGGTCATTGGCGAAGACAAGCGGCGTTCGGGCCTGGTGCAGCCGACTGGCGATGCCTTCCACGGCAAGCCCTCGGCCCGCGAAGACTTCCTAATGTGGGCTGCCGTGGCCAGGGCCGGTCGAGTCGGATGTGGATGGCTTGGTGTCACTCGCAGGGAGCAAGCGTTGACCCAGCGGAACTAGCGACCAACCTCAGCCCCGACCTGCACGGCACGGGGCGGTGCGCGACGGACCCGGGCGCCCGCGGTCACCAAGCTCCCCAATCCGGCACTGCCGCCATTTATAAGAAGCTTTGGGGGTGGTTCGCCACTCCATTCGCCATAACCGGCAGCTCGGCACAGGGCCCGCACCGGACGCCTTTCGGGAGACTCCGGTGCTTCGAATCCCTAACAGCCACAGCCGAATCGGGGCGGCGTCGTGCGAAGGGCGCTGCCTGATCGGAGCCCGGCGGTCCCGCGCCGGTTGCATCTGGCCGCGCCCCGCAACAAGATCCCCAGGGCTGGGTGGCCAGGCGGCGCCGTTGGCAACTGCGAAGCTCGCCCTGATAGGTCCCGCCTAAGCCGGATTCTGCGCCGCCCCAGCGAGATACTCTGCCGCTGCAATGCACTGCGTTTCGGCAGCGCCGGCCGATGGGAATTGGCTACGGTACTATAGGACACGCGTAGGAGCTGCTATCCATCATTGCGCAAAGTCCCGGGGAGTGCGCGTCGCCAGCAAAAATAGGGGGAGGCACGCTGTGTACAGGAATTTATGCGGATGGTCCCGCGGATCGGCTGCTGGCTCGCGGCTTAGGGTCGTCCTGTGCACGGTGCGACGGTCCGGCCGTCGATCAAATGTCCCTCCCTTCGGCGCAGCGCTTCCCGGCCGTTCGGAGTCGGCGCAGGCGGCAGATCGCAGGCGCTGTCCGGCATCCACGCCGAGAGGCGCCTGACGAATGAGCTCCCAGCTACCGTCCCAGCCCCCAACCGGAGCCGCACAAACCGCACCCCTGGAAGCGAGCACGACAGACTTTCCAGAGGAGTTAGGCGTGGTCGCAGTGGGGAACCTGCATCCTACCCGGATGCGCTATACCGACCGAGCGTCCAGGGCATTTGACCGGACTTGCCAGCTCACCAATCTGTCCAACAGTGAGCTGTGCCGCCGCTTCAGCCGGCACCTGGGCCGAGAGCGGATGCTCAGCCGACAGACCCTCGCGGCATGGCGCTCGGGCGAGCGAGCGGTGCCGCTATCGGCCTTCATTGCCGCCGCCAGCATGGCCGGCCTGCGGCTCCGAGTCATTTTCGCTCTCGGCGAGGAGGGTTTCGACATATCTACTATCCCACCCGAGGTCCGAGTCGAGCCGGATGATCCCGCCACGGCCGGCTAGAGCAGTCAGCTACCCTCGCAGTTGGAGGCCGGGCGTGCTGGACCACGACTCGCTGCGAGTCCGCGCCGGATCCTGAGCGTTCCCGTGGCCGCGGTTGAGGCCGCAAGGTGAGCGCGTGGTTATCCGGCTTCGAAGCCGTGCCTGTCCACGTGGATAGCGACTCGGAATCTCCATGGAGCGTGGGGTTTATGACTCGTCGGGAGCGGAGGATCGGTCGCGGCCGACAACCTCGTACAGCAGCAGCTGCACGTCAGCAACCGACCCGGCTCGCACCCACTTCTGCGGAGCTTATCCGGGGACGGGGGGCGTGCATTCACCGTCATCAGTTTGCCCGAGGAGTGGTAACAGTCCGCCGAATCCAGCTACGGCTAGCGGGCTCTTCACTGCGGGCGGCCGTTGGTGCCGTTATTGGCGCGGACCCACTCCTCGCCAAGAGTGCCGAGATCCGCGCACACCCCTAGCCGCGGTCTCAGTGGCCACCCACTTCCTGGCCAGGTCTCGCCCTTGGTCAGCCGACGGCTCCCCGAAGGCCAAGGCCAGGCCCTGATCGAACTGGCCCCGCACCTCGGCTGTCCCCCTGAGGGAGCCGACGGCCCGCGGCGCCAGCGCTCACTCGAGCCCGACGCTGGGCGGGGGCCGCCAGCCTCAAATGGGCACATCCTCTTCGTTGAAGCACACCCAAGCGCGTGGGGCCGCGAGGAGGGTAGGCGTTCTCGGCTGCATGGAGACCTGGGTCGCAATCATCCAGCGCCGCTCAGAGTTTTCCGGCGCCCACACCAAATCGTTCCCTCCCATTGCACATCGGCCGCGACCACCCGGCCGGATGAGGTCGCGGCCGGCCGACAACGCCCCCACGCCAGGCCCGCCGGTCGGCGCCTGATGGAGTACTTCAAGCACGAGCCGGCGGGAGTAACCGGCGCCTCTTTCGGGCCTGGGTGATGCCGGCGCAAGGTACCGTTCGGCCGGGTCCCGTTCTCTCCCAAGCCATGCCCCTGCGAGCCAGGGCGCAGCATCGGCTGAGCTCGCTCGCCAGCGCTCCCAGTTTCGGCGGCGAACCACAGGGGTGCGGTTCCGCAGCCCCGCAGTATGATCTCAGAAGCGAGGTTGCCTCCACGAGCGACCATAGGTCCGCAACGTCCCACAGAACACCGCGAACCTCTTGGCAGGAGACATGGAGGACCGAAACATCAAGCTTGGAAGCACGTCAGCGAATAGCGGAGGCAACTATGACTGGGGCGACATCACCGGGCGACAAGCTCAGCGTCACCGACAGCCGGACCGGCAAGGTCTACGAGCTGCCAATCGTGGACGGCACCGTCAGAGCGGCCGACCTGAGGCAGATTAAGACGGGCGCAGGCGACTTCGGACTGATGACCTACGATCCCGCATTTCAGAATACCGCCAGTTGTCGGAGTCAGATCACCTTCGTGGACGGCGACAATGGCATCCTGCGCTACCGCGGATACCCCATAGAAGAGCTGGCAGCGAAGCGGACCTTCTTGGAAGTTAGCTATCTTCTCCTCCAAGGCGAGCTCCCGACGGCTGACGCGGAGGACCGATGGGTGGACGAGATCACCCATCACACGTTTATCCATGAGGGGATCAGAAAGTTTATCGATGGCTTCCACCACGATGCCCATCCCATGGGCATGCTCGTTTCGGTTGTGGGTGCGTTGTCGACCTTCTACCCCGAGGCAAAGGACATCCACAATCCCGAGACGCGGCACAAGCAGATCGTACGATTGATCGCAAAAATGCCGACCATCGCTGCCTTTCTGTACCGACACGCGGCCGGACTGTACTACGCCTATCCAGACAACGATCTAAGCTACACGGGAAACTTCCTGAACATGATGTGGAAGGGCACCGAACTCAAATACAAGCCAGACCCCGTACTGGAGCGAGCTCTGGATGTTCTGCTTTTGATCCACGCTGACCACGAGCAGAACTGCTCCACCAGCACCATGAGACTAGTGGGGAGTTCACAGGCCGACCCATATTCTTCCATGGCCGCTGCGTGTGCGGCACTGTACGGGCCGCTACATGGAGGGGCGAACGAGCAGGTGCTGCGGATGCTTACGGCCATAGGCCAGGTATCCAACGTTCCCGACTATATCCGGCGGGTCAAGGCGGGAGAGTTTCGGCTCATGGGATTCGGCCATCGCGTCTACAAAAACGTAGATCCTCGCGCGAGGCTGATCCAGCGCGTCGCCGAGGAAGTCTTCGAAGTGACAGGACCCAGCCCGCTTCTGGATATCGCTAGGGAGATTGAGCGTATCGCCCTTGAGGACGAGTACTTCATCAGTCACCGACTCTACCCGAACGTCGATTTCTACTCGGGAATCATCTATCTCGCCATGGGAATTCCGGTGGAGATGTTCCCCGTCCTCTTCGCCATCGGCCGAACCCCCGGTTGGCTAGCTCACTGGGAGGAGGGCCTCTCGGACAGCGAGCAAAAGATTGGCCGACCGCGCCAGGTGTACACGGGACCGGGGCCCCGCCACCTGCCCGCCTGATCGCGCGCCGTTCCTGTCCCTCGAGTTCCGAGACAGGCCGATGGAACATATCGGCCTGTCTCTTCTGGCGCCCTAATTGAGGCGTGATCGTGACCTAGGGGAACGGCGCGGCTCCGGAGGGCGGCGTGCCAGCGAGCAGCGTAAGCGCACCGACGCCAGGCCAGCGCATAGACGGCGCCCGGCCATGGCTCCCTGATGAGCTCTGCCCTTCCCAGCTCACTTGGTTGGCGGCGAAACTGGCTGACCTCCCGACCAAGGCGAGACAAGATGCGTGCCAACTGGACCGAACATCCCGAAGGACCGGCCAACTCATGTCTGCTGATGTATCAGTCGCCAAATATCGCGCACCCTCCGATCCCCGGGATCGAGCAACAGGTCGACCAGGGCACCGCTCAAAGGACCAAGGACCGGGACTACCGCCGACTCCAACCGCGAACGCAGGCCGGCGGCCGCAGGATCGGGCGCGGGCCGAATCCAGTCATCTGTCACAACCTCCGTCATCACCGGACAGCCCACTACTTGCACCTTGAGCATCTCCAATCCTGCCTCGCCGTCCGCGATCGGGTGGAGCCTCACGCTGGGGTTGTCGTTGCCTGCCCCGGCGAATCGGTCAGCGCTGAACTGTTGGGGCCCCACGGCGCCGTCCCGCAGCCCGCTTTGAAGGCAGTACGCCAGGCTAAATCTGGCCGAGAACTCATCCAACACTTCTGACTGGGTCCAGTCTGGGGGGAAGGCCGTGCCGAGGACATCGACCGCCTCTACGACCGCCCCCTCTGGAAGCCTGGATCGGACGCGCAGAGCGGCCGCAATCACGCTTTGAAACTCCCATGAGCAGGCATACGGCTTGAGGACCGTGTCGCTCAGACCCCAAGTCTGGCCCAGATCCGCGACCATCGCTGCAAAAGCAGGTTCCCGTGAAGTCAACGCGCCGAGGCCCCTGCGACCCTCGATCGAAGCCGTGGCCCCGGTGAGGCCAACTGAAGCCAGCAGGGCCGACTCGACCCCTAGTCCGGCGGCGTGGCCGCGCTGCAAGACTCGTCCCAACGTTCCGCGAGAGGCCAGAACGCCCGAGGCCTGTGTCGCGCCGAGCGCCACGGCCATTGTCATCCGCTCAGGGTCCAGACGGAGGAGTCTACCTGCCGCTATTGCCGCACCTACCCCGCCGCAGGTGGTCGACGCATCCCACCCTCTCGTGCCATGTGATGGCTGTAAGCCCATTCCGATACGGAGCGCTACTTCGGCTCCGACCGCGACGGCATCCACCAGGTCCGCGTACGCGCAATCAGTCATCTCACCGACTGCCAGAGCAGCAGGAACGACGACTGCCCCGACCTCCATCGCCGCATCGGGATGGAAGTCACCGTAGTCGGCAATCGCCGCAGCTGCCCCGTTCACGGTCGCAGCCCAGATCGGCCCCATCATCTCCCCAGTTGCCGCGGTGGAAACTGAGCCGTCACTCCCGAGCGATACCAGCGCCGCCGACAGTCTCGCGACCTCTGGATTAGCGGCAGCAGAAATGGTCCACGCCAGGTAGTTGGCAATCAGGGTCGTCGCCACAGCGCGGACGTCGTCAGGGATAAGAGCCTCCCCACAGCCAAAGCGGGCCAACTCCTCGGACGCGCCCATCGCTCCGCTCATCTGGACGCCGTCAACGGCTTCGGAGTCAGTGCCACGAGCAGCGCGCCAACTGACGCTGCTTGTGGCAAGCCAAAGACGGCGGCAGCTATCTCCTCACCGCCGCGTCTCAATATTGGCTCCGCCAGACGCGCCGTCTTCTGCTTCAATTCCTCGTCGGTCAGTGGCCGCGTCACACTGCCCCGTGGTCCTCGCAGGCGGTGATACAAACGGTGGCCATCGTCCATGTGCACCGTCAGGGCCGCCTCCTCCCGGTCAAATCCTCCGTTGGGATCTAGTCTGACCAACGACCTCAATTGCTGTACGGGTGGGGACTGCACCATCTCGTCACTCAGTTCGGCCAGGGTCAGCTCACCGCGAGCCAGGGCGGCCGAGACAACGTGCTGCGCTGAGAAGCGCGCTTCCAGGCCGCTGGAGGGTTCGGGTCGATCCATGAGCTCCTTGACCAGCGGGTGACATTCATAGGTGATCGCCGTGACTCTGGAGAGGTCACCTACCGAAGGAGAAAGGAATAGGGCAATGTCGATCCCGGGGTGAGCCACCACTCCACAGGGGTACGCCTTGTACGTATTGCTGAGCAGGTGCCACTCACGCCCGAATCCCTCGAGGAGTGGTGTGGGTTGCACGCCTTGCGACAAGACCGCTCCGACTCCTTGTGCGCCCTCAAACACGGACGCGGAAGCGCTCAAGCCGCGGGCCGCCATGGTCGCCGAGACCAGGCCATTGGCCGCCGCTTTACCGGCATGAAACGACTTCGCAGCAGTTCCGAGGGCTTCCCGCTGGCCCAGCATGCGAGTTGATCCGAGCGCAAGCGCGCTCGTCATCTGAGCGGTGTCGAGACCCAAAAGCAGCCCCACGCCCGCGGCAGCCGCGATCGGACCACAGGTGCTGCTGGGTTGCCAGCCTTCGCCGTGATGACTCGGAGCCAAGGCGAGGCCCAGTCGAATGAGGGTCTCGCAGGTTAGGGCAAATGCGATGAGAAACTGCCTACCGGAAACGCCATGAACGTCCGCGATACCGAGTGTGGCAGCCAGGGCCACGGATCCCACGTGCATATTGCCCGACTCTAGGTGGGTGTCATCAAAGTCGTCCAAATGGGCCGCCATACCGGTCCCGATGGCAGCCAGATAAAGACCATACCGCTGAGACCGCCCGGGGACGATGACTGCGCGGCCCAGGCCCTGTTGCAGGGTCAGGACCTGCTCCACACTCGTGGCGGAACTGGAGGCCACCGCCGGACCGACAATGTTCAAGAGCGCCCGAAGCGCTTCGTGCTCGACCGACTCGGGCAGGTCCAGCCGACGTACGCGACCAAGGTCGTCGGCCAAGCGCGCCAAGACCCCAACCGAGTCAGCTCCTAGCACGTCACTCACTTGCGTAGCCGTGCCCGCCTCTCTGGGAGGTGGCGCCGCAGCCCCACATCCCAGCCCCAGTGGCCCCCTCGACGGACCGTTCGCTCACCACTTCCGACACCGGACGTTGCCACCCATGGCGTGCTCGCCACTATCGCTCCAGTGGTGGGGCGATAGTCACCGAGGACCATTCCCCGGACTCGAAGATTCGGGCCGAAGCGCTCGGGACACCCAAGGTTCCGTTGCCCTTACGCGGTACTCGAAAAGCGCGTGGCTCGACGACCGTGCCAGGTACCTCGCAATCCCCAACGTGGTCATTCGGCCTCACTTCACGGCAACGGGGTTGATCGGCGACCCCACCGCCCGGGTGATCGGAAGGGGCGGCGCCACGAAGAGAAATTCGTACACCCCGTCAGCGGCGCAGTCCGTGGCCAGCTCCTCCAAATCAAATATCTCTCCGAGCGTCAATCCCAGATGCACCACCAGCAAGATGTGCAGGGGCTGAAACACATCAGGAGTCTCGTTCGGAAGAACCTCCGCCCCCCAGGTATCGGTGGCGACTGCCGCCAGTCGGTTGTCGTGAATCCACGCGACACTGTCGAGTCCGAGGCCGGGAGCAGAGCCCGCGGCGTAGTCCCCCCATGATCCCCGACTCTTCACCTGGGACATTTGGCCCGTCCGCACGAGCACAATGTCACCCTCCCCGACAGCCACCTTCTGGCGCTTGGCGCATGCCTCAAGCTCGGCACCACCGATCACGGTGCCCGGGTCGAGCCACTCTTGTTCCTGCGCCCTGGCCACGTCGAGCAAGACGCCGCGGGACACGATCCGGTTCCCCAGGCGCGCAATGTCGTTCTTGAGGGCACCCTTGGAGCTCACGAAGCTGGCATCATAGCCGTTGTAGATTTTGCCTTCAAACACTATGTGCCCCAGGCCGTCCCACTGGGTTCCGCACTGTAGCGGCATGATGATGATGTCGTCTGCGCTCCGCAGGTACGCATCTCGTCCACCATAGAAGTCGCGTGGAGTCGTGTTGGCGAGGGCATCATTCCCATCACGAGTCATCAGGTGGATAGGGTTGAATCGGCCAAAGCCTCCGTTCTGCGGACCGGCTTCGTCGAGAGGAATCGCAAGCGCAAACACCTTCCCGGTGCGGGCCAATTTGCTTGCTTCGACGATCTTGTCGGGCGTGATGAAGTTCAGGGTCCCGATCTCGTCGTCGGCTCCCCACCGCCCCCAGTTGGAGTAGCTTGCGATCATTCCCCGCACTGTTTCGATCGAAGGCGAATCCATTATGTCCTCCTATTTGCGTCTATTGATGACTCTTCCCCGCCTGCAACGCACCTTGCTAGTCCCTTCGGGCCACCCGCGTGCCGCGCACAACCGCCCTCCGGCCGACCGCGGGTCCAACTGGGGTCTGGATACTGACGTACGTTGGTGCGTTGGAGCCGCCAGACCTCATCACCCACCGCTCGCGAACGCCGCCTCGACCGTCTACCAGTCGGAGTCCGGATTAGGCGCGCCGCTTGCTGAGGGGGCGACATGGCGCCCCGTCCACAGCCGAACTTTGGAGCTCTGTGGCGACTTGCGAGCATGACGCCTACCCGCCCTAGGCCAGGTTGACGCGCCGCGCCTCGGATCGATTTGGCTCCGTCAGCTCCCTCCTCTAGGCATCAGCGGCGCCAGTGCCTCTATGTCTGTGACGACGTCCACGACTGCGGGCCGACCGGACGCGAGTGCCTGTTCGATGGCGCCCGGAAGGGCTTGCGGCGATTCCACCCTAATTCCCAGCGCACCGATTCCCTCTGCCAAACGGGCAAAGTTCACCTCCCGGTAGGTCCACAGCTCTCGAGACCGCGGGGTCGGCTGCCCCCCGTACGCCCGGTCGAAGCCCCGCTTCGACTGGTTGCCAGATCCGTTGTTGTTCACCACCGTGACCGAGGCGATGCCCCATCGGACCGCCGTCTCAATTTCAGCCACGTGGTACCAGAGGCCGGCGTCACCCGTGAAGACGACCGTTGGGCGGTTGGGTGCTCCGCACTTCGCCCCCAAGCCTGCCGGGAAGGCCCAACCCAGATGACCGCAGCTGCGCATATAGGATTGGCGCGGGGAGGCGAGGTCGAAATACCCACCCATCCACATCCCCGCATGTCCGGTATCGACTACAACGATGCCATCGGAAGGCACCAGGCTCGTGAGATCCGCACACAGGCGCTCGGGTCGCATAGGCGTTGCGTCAGAACTCATCACCTCCGACTCGCGGTCACGCCACTGCGCATTAATCGCCTGAACCTCGGCCAGCCACGCTGGTCGCGAGGGGGCTACCCGCCGTGATGCGAGCGCTACCATGTCCCCCAGCACCGACTTCGCATCCGCGTTCACGGCAAGCCTAAGAGGATAATTCCGCCCGAGTTGGGCGCCATCTATGTCAATTTGGGCCGCGGCCACACCCGGAAGTGGCACGGTCCAGCTATGAGTTGTCAGGCTACCGGCGGAGGTCCCAACGAAGCAGACGAAGTCGGCGCGCCGCACCACCTCGTTCGCTGATGCTCGGGCGTAGGCGCCTATAACGCCACAGGCCAGGGGGTGATTTCCGGAAATACTGTCGCGCCCATTGAGAGACGTAACGACGGGCACGGAAAGCGCCTCGGCCAACTGTACCAGTTCGGCGCCCGCAGACGACAGCCGCACGCCTCCCCCGGCCACGATCACCGGACGCTCGCTGTGCTCGAACAGGTCCAAGCAACTGGCGAGACTGGCGGCATCAGCTCGCGGGCGGAAGGCGGGCACAGCTGAGAAGCGCTGGTCCACCTCGGCACTCATCTCGGCCTCGCCCGCATCCAGCTGTGCTTCGTTACCTTGGAACTGCAGGTGCACGGGACCCGGGCAGCCGGTGGTGGCAACTCGGAAGGCCTGCGACACCATGTCCGGGATTCGATCCACTCTGTCGACAGTCGCATTCATTTTGGTGACCCGTTCGAAGCCCGGCACGTCATCCACCTCTTGGTAGACCTGCTTGTACTTCGTTTCCGGGTCGCGACCCCCTGTGAAGGCGATGACCGGAGAATGAGCCAGCCAAGCATCGCGCAGGCCAGCGGCCAAATTGAGGGCGCCGACCACCTGAGCGCCACAGATGCCGGGCCGCCCAGTCGCCCGGGCGTACCCGTCTGCCATATAGGCCGCCGCCTTTTCCCCGTGAGCGTGGATGCGAGTTATCGAAGTCCGACGCTCAAGCTCCATCATGGTCCGTCGCAATACAGCCGGGACCATGAAGAAGTGTGTAACTCCATACCCTTCGAGCATGTCCGCAAGCACCGCGGCGCCGGTTCGGCGGGCCGTCCGCTCGGCCTCGACTACCTCCGTCACACAGAATCCTCCTGACCTCTGCTCAGCGCAGGGTGAATGGGGCGTCCCCATGAACAGCTGCAAGCCCAGCCAGACGACCTGCGTGGGAAACTTGCCTCAACCGACTTACCAACACATGAGGGTTGCGCGCGCACGATGCTCAGACCCTCTCCGCAAGACCGCTTTGCGCCGACCGCTCCGCCGCCAGGCATACCTCCAGTACCCTTCGGGCGTCATGCCCAGAGGCGGCTGCCCCCGCCCTCCCGAGTACCGCATGGATGAACGCTAAAGTTTCGCTCTCGAGCGGGCCGGCAAACACGTGATTTAGGGACTCCCCTGGCATGGTGGCCAGGGGCCTGCGTAAACCGGTTTGCCCGGACACCAACATCACGTCGCGTCGGCTGTCATCCACCAGGATGCCACCGTCGGTGCCCATGAATTCGACAACAGTGGACTGGGCGCCCGTGGCCTCACCTGGAAGCGACCAGTTCGCCCCCACCACGAATGTGCCGCCCGAGCGCATGGTACCGAGAATCCAGGTGCAGTCAGGAATCCCAAACTTCTCGTACAGCATACCGTGGCTCGACTGGGCGTACACACGCTCGGGACGGTCGTCTCCAAACCACCAGAGTTCGAGATCGACGTCGTGGGGAGCCTGCATAAGGGCTGGCCCTAGTCGGCCGCGGCTAGAAACCTTGTGCCCGATCGCCCGGCTCATGTTCCGACTGACCAGGGATGAGATCGGCCGGCCAACTTCGCCAGCGCTTACGGCTGCTTTCACCCAAGCCATTTTCGGATTGAAGCGCTGGGTAAAGCCAATGCTGAGTGTCAAATGGCTAGCATCCGCGAGCTGGTTCAACACGTCCGCCTCGTCGAGAGTCAGAGCGATTGGCTTCTCTAGTAAAACGTGCTTCCCCGCTTCCAGGCACTCCTTGGCGATCGGAAAGTGTGAGCTTTCCGGCGTGGTCGCCACAATGACCGCCTCGACTTCCTCTAGCCACTGGTGATAATCAGCGGTCATCCCCGCGGCCCCCACCTCCGACGCCACGGCAGTCCCACGGGCTTCGTCTATCTCCGCAAGAAACAGACGCCCGACCAATCCCGACTCCGCGAGTACCCGGGCCCGAAGCCCTCCGATCCAGCCCACCCCGACCACCCCGACAGCAAGGGCAGGTCCAGCTCCGTTGTTGGCTCTCCCGGTAGCCTTCACTTGCTCTCCTTTGTTCGCTTGCCATGCTCGGTCCCCACGCCGGATTGGGCACTCAAGGCCGCAATCGAGTGAACTCCAATTCCCGCGCCACGGATCCCATCGGTATCGGTCAAGACCGGCCCCAACCTATCCGACAAAGAGCGCGGCGAGCTCTGTCTCTGATCCAATCTCAGCAGGGGCTCCCGCGGCGATCTTGCGCCCATTCGACAGGACGACCGCAAAGTCGGCATGTTTTAGGGCGACTCGTACGGTCTGCTCGACTACCAGAAAGCCGATCCCTTGTCCCCGTAAACGCATCACCTGCTCCCACACCCGATCGGCATAGGCGGGCGACAGGCCCGCCGTGGGCTCATCAAGAATGACGATCTTCGGCTGGGCCATGAGCGTGCGGGCCAGTGCCAGCATCCGCTGCTGACCCCCAGAAAGGGTGCCCGCTCGAGCGTGCGGCTTACGCGCCAGGTCATCGAACATCTCGAAGACCTCTGCGATACGACGGTGGGCGTCTTGTCGGAAGCTGAAGGCTCCCATTTCAAGGTTTTCAGTTACCGTCAGCTCGTCAAAAACATTCATGAGCTGTGGTAGGTAGCCGACCCCGAGCCGCACCAGCTTATACGGGGGCATCCCGGTGACCGTTTTCCCGTCGAGCGTGACGGCTCCGCCCGACGGCGGCACGATGCCGATGACGCTTTTAATCAGTGTTGACTTGCCCGCTCCATTGGCGCCCAAGACCACAACGACCTGCCCGGACTCGGCCCACAGCGATACTCCCTGGACTATCGGCGGTCCGTCGTAGCCAGCGACCAAGTCAACCACATCCAATCGGCTCAAGCCTATCCTCCCAGATACGAGGCCAAGACCTCGGGGCTCGACTTGACCTGCTCAAGTGAACCTCGACAAATGGCCTGGCCCCGAGCGATGGCGATGACGTCGTCGGTCATAGCAGCGACGAACTCCATATCGTGCGACACGACCACCACGGAGATGCCCAATGCGGGAAGACCCGTGAGCAGTTCGGCGATGCGAGCCGTCATATGAGGCGCCACCCCAGCGCTTGGCTCATCCAGCAGCAGCACCTTCGGCTCCGCCATCAAGGCGAGGGCGATGTCCAAGAGCCGCCTCTGCCCTCCGGAGAGAGTACCGGCGAGCATGGCGTCCGTGCCAGCTAGACCAACGCTCGCCAACAGATCACGAGCCCTGGCCCTCAGCAACTCCTCCTCCGCTCGCCAGCGCCGCCGCCCGACCAGGGCCCCAAGGATGCTTTCCCCGCTCTGCCTTGGTGCAACCAATAGCATATTTTCAATAACCGGCAGGCGCACCAACTGGCGTGAGATCTGAAACGACCGCACCAGTCCGCGTCGGGCAACGCGCAACCGTCCCAGTCCAGATACGTCGGTACCCCCTAGCGCAACCGACCCCGCCGAAGGCGTCAAGCCCCCGGCGATCACTTCGATCAGGGTCGACTTGCCGGCACCATTCGGGCCGATGATCGCAGTCGCCGATCGATCTGCGATGGAAAACGAGCAGCCCGCCAGAGCCTTGACCCCCGAGTACGCAAAGTGCACATCTCGGACTTCCAGCGCCGCCACCGCTTCGCTCATTGGGGCACCACCGCGTCCGTGGGCCCGCTCTTTCCCCGCATCCGCAACCGACGCCAAAGCGGTGCTCTGGTCCGATAGAACTTCATGGGCCGCTCAGGGATGAGACCCACCGGCCTGAACTTGAGAACCAAAATGAGGGCCACCCCAATTAGCACCGCCCGGATCGGGCCAGAGTTTGCCAGTCCGCCTATGGTCGGAAGGAAGCGGCTCGCCTCGGTCACCAGCTCAAGTACGACAAAGGCACCCAGAATCGCCCCGTTGTAGTTCCCGCTTCCGCCAATGATGATCGCCGCGAACAAGAAGAACGTTTCCAGTGGCGTGAAGGCTGCCGGGCTGAACGCACCGATGTAGAACACCAGAATTCCACCGGCGACGCCACCGATGAAACTACCCAAGAGGAAAACCCACAGCCGGGCTCTGGCTACGTCCTTGCCGTAGGACATCGCGAAAATCTCGTCCTCTCTCAGGGCTCGCAGAACACGCCCGTACGGCGACAAGAACAAACGTCGGGATAGCCAGTAGACGCAGGCCAGCAGGAATGCACTGAGCAGCAGAATCACCAGGCTGTACTGCACGCTGGACATGGAGGCGGTCCCAGCCAATGGGGGCACGGAGTAGATGCCATTGGAGCCGTTGAAGATTCGAGTGTCATTGCTCACGATCTCGTAGAACACATATCCCAATGCCACCGTGACCACGGCCAAGTAGTCGCTGCGCAGGCGCCGCATCACCAATGTCAGTATGAGCGCCCCCAGAACCGTCGCAGCGAGTCCTCCCAACAGCAGCCCCACGGGCCAAGGCAGAGTCCACTGCAGAATGTAGGTCTCCACGCCCACACCGCTTGGAGAGCGGCCCATCGTGGTCACTGCCGCGATGTATGCCCCAACGGCAACGAAGGTGTAGTACGTGAAATTGAGAGTGCCGGCATATCCGTACTGGAGGTTGAAGCCCATCACCATGAGCGCGTTGATGAAGCCGAACGCCAGCACATCGATTATTAGAAAGGTCATGTCAGGCAGACCTTCCCCGGGCCGCGAACAGCCCCTGAGGACGAAGGAGCAAAACAGCTGCCAGCACCACGAAGGCTATGGCAATTTCGTAGCCGCCGGGAACGTAGGCTCCCGCGATGGAGGTGACCATCCCGATGATCACCGCCCCAGCCATAGCTCCATACGGTTGCCCGATGCCACCGAGGATAACGGCTCCAAATATGAGGAACAGTTCGTTGAAGCCCACTGTGGGCCGGAGCGTCTCGACCTCTGCCACCAGCCCAACACCAGCGACAGCCGCGAAGAAGCCCGAGAGAGCCCAGGTCCAAGCGGCGACACTCCAGGTGTTGATTCCGCATGCCGCCGCCAGGTCGGCGTTGTTCGACGTGGCCCGGAGCGCCTTACCGTAGGTCGTCCTTTTCAACCCGAGGTGGAGGGCAACCAGCAGCACCACGGCCAATCCCATGATGGTCACGTCCGCGACCGACCAAACGATCGGCCCGAGGTGAATGACGCCGACGGTTGAAACGTTGTAGCGATAGGCGCCTGCACCCCAGATGATCACTATCCCATTTTGGATGATGAACGAGAGAGCCAGCGTGACTATGAGCAGGGTGATCAACTTGGAGCGGCTCACAATGAACGGCTTGAAGACCACCTTGTTAACCAAAACCATCACCACCGCCACTCCGACCCCGGCCGCGGCGGCCGCGGCCAGGATCGGCCAGCCATGCGAGTTCAGCACATATGCGAAGTAGGCGCCAAGAGTCATCACGTCCCCGTAGGCGAAGTTTATGAAGTTGGTCACTCCAACCTGCAAAGACAGCCCCACTGCCGCCAGACCGATTATGGCGGAGGTGACAAGCCCAAAGCCGATGGCCTCGACAAATGTATTCATGTGGACGAACAAGCCAGTGTGGTGGCTAATGACTGGATGTGGACGGGAAACTGCATTGAGACGGATCTACTGGCCCAGCGCGGCCTGGATTTGTTGCGCCGTCATCTGGGCCACGGTGTTGGTCGTGCCTGTAGACGTGTACTGCAGGAGGGCGAAGGGGCCGAAGACATTATCGTATTTGTTGAACTGGTCAGTACTCGCCGACCCGCGCCAGTTGATCAACTTCCCTTTCTTGAGCAGAGAGTAGCACGAGCTGTAGCTGCCGCACTGAGTGCCGGGGCCATTGGCATTGGCCAGAATGGCGCGTCGCAGGCCCGGGTACTTGAAGGTCCCGGCGTGGTCAACTCCGAGCGCCCACACCATGATGGCATCGTAGGCGAATTGGGAGCCGTTCGGCGGAGCGGTCTGATGGTACTGGGACTGCAGGAGCGAAAGGAAGGTCTGAGAGCCGAGCATGCCCGCGCTGCTGGAGTTCGTGAGGTAGATCTTGGTGGCGACGGCAGCTCCAACTGAGGCAAAGAATGTGTTGCTGTACCAAAGATTCGATCCAATCCACGGGGTGCCCATCAGGCCCTGTTCGGTCACCTCCCCAAAGACGGTCCCAGCCGTGGTGTTGGTGAACTGGGAGATGACGACCTGGGGGTGACTGTTGAAGACCGACTGAATCTCACTCCGATAGGAGGTCTCACCTGACGTGAACTGGACGTTCGCAACCACCGTCATGTGCAGTTTCTTGGCCGCTGCCAGGATGGGAGGAACGAGAGACTGGGACGCGGAGCTCGCACCGAATGCGAGAGCTATCCGGTTCCACCCCTTCTTATGCGCGAACAGCGCCATCGCCTGGCCCTGCTCGGAGTCTGACGGCGACATCCGGAAGAAGTACGGGTTGGTGTCAAAGTCGAACTCACTTCCTCCACCCCACATGAAGTCCGGGATGCCCGCCTTTTGCGCCAGCGGTATCGTGACGCCGGCGGTAAGGGCCGGGGGGCCGATCAAGACGGCAGCATTGTCAACGTTGATGAGGGTGTCCACTGCCGGTGCCGCGTCCGCAGGGTCGGCGGCATCGTCTTGGGTCGCCAACTTCAAAGGATGCCCGAGAACCCCACCAGCGGCATTGATCGCAGCTATGGCCATGTTGGCCCCCACGACCATACCCTGGCCGAGGACAGCGCGGACGCCGGTGAAAGGGGCCTCTAGGCCGACGGTGACCACCGTATGTGAAACCTTCGGTGCGGGCGCCGAGGCGCCCCCGCACGCCGCCAGAGTCAGCCCCAGCACGGCCACTGGTGCCACCGCAGCGAGTGCTCTATGTCTCATCCCCGACCTCCTTCCCTCGCGTGACGATCCGCCTAGCGGATCCAATCCGGCCTGTGTCCGATGCGAGCCTTGGTCCTGCTCGACGCTCGGACCATTGATCCTCACCGTTTCAGAGTCCAACTGCTCTGAAAATAGAGCAGATTGGCTGATTGACGGTGCAGGAATGGAAGTTACGCACACTCAAGAGAGTTTGTCAAGCCCCTGGACTCGACCCGGACGGGCGGGCCGCTGTGGCGTTGGAATGGCCGCAGAGGAGGTCGGGATGGCGCGACGAGAACGTCGCCGGTTAGGAGCCAAGTGCTGCATTGATGTGTTCGAGCTGGTGTGTCTCCAAGCAAACTCATCGCGGAGGCCGGCCGGGAAGTCGACTTGACCGGGAGGGCGGTCAGGGAATGGTGGTAACGGGCGAAGGCACAGGGGGCGAGTAAGGAAGTTTGAGCGAGGGCGAGCTTGAAACCAGGGCTCGGCCGCGACGGCATTTGCCGGAGCAGCAGTAGAAGCGGACAGCCCTTAAGGAGCAGCCACTTGGGGCGCGGATGCGGTCCGCTCAGTCGGGCCCGTTCATCGAGGTGGAGGAGGTGCAGGTCGCATCCGCACCTCTTGGTAGCGTCCTCCAGCTCTCCCGCACCACCTACCCCCTGTAGGTGTCGAGAGCCGCCTTCGACCTGGGCCCGGGTGGATCAGGGCCCCACCACCAAGGCCACGGTAATTCCCCCCAAAGTGAGGACAGAGTCATGGCGCGACCCGGGTCGGGGCCACACCTCTCACTTGGGGCGCAGCCGCTGCCGCAGGCGGGTGGCCCGACTCCGGACCCAAGCAGGGCCGGCTGGACAGGTCCGATGCGGTTACCCACCCACCCGGGTCACGCAGAGCCACCGCCTGGAGGGCCCCCGTCAGGGCGGGGGATCGGCCGATCCAACTCATCTCGCATCCCAGGAGCGGTGCCAAGAAACTGGCGGATCGTTAGCCGGACCGTCTCGACCGCTCGCGGTATGGCAAAATCCTCATCCGAAGAAGACGCCAGCGATGCTCCGGGGGGGGTGATCATTGGAGAGGGACTTCGGGCGCGTCGCGGGGCACCGTTTGCGCCCCGGTTACCGGCTGGTCGCGCTGCTGGCGGTCGGCTTTGCTCTAGCCGCTATGCCAGTCACGGCCGGCTCAGCTCCTTCAGGAGTCCTGACGGGGCACTTCCGTGCCGTTGCCGCCGGGGTTGTGCCGTCCGGTATCTCCAGCTACAACGACGCCACCTGCCCCGGCGACCAGCTCTGCCTGGTAGCGGGCGGCAGCAACGGCCGAGGGGTGATCACCAGAACGCAGGATGGAGGCGCAAGATGGCAGACCGTGGTGGTGCCGGACAGCGTCGGCCTAGAAGCAATCTCGTGCGCCACCGAGCAGGTCTGCTTTGCCGGCGGTTCGAGTGCCAACGGTTCGAACCCTCAGATGTTCGTCAGCCGAGACTCCGGGAGATCGTGGAAGCAGGAGGCGGTCCCCAGCTCCGCCATGATTGGGTCCATTGCCTGCCCCACCCCCTCCGACTGCCTGGTGGTGGGCTACCAGTCCGGCCCTTTCCGATCCTCCCTGATCGCGACCTCGGACGGTGGTGCGAGCTGGACGGTTCTCACCCCTCCCTACCCGGTGCTCGCGACCGTGCGATGCGTGGACCTCAGTCACTGCTGGGTCTCCGGGGCCGGTGCCTTTTTCACCTCCAACCTGGGTCGAAGCTGGCTTGCGGAGTCACCGCCGGACTACGGCGCCGGGTCCGGGTCCGGCGGAATTGCCATCTACAGCGAGACCGTGGATATCGAGTTCCAGTCCCCAACCGACGGCTGGGTGGTGGGCGGCGACCAGTGCGGCGGGGCCGGAGTCACCCAGTGCCCGGGGGCCGCCTTTCACACCACGGACGGAGGCCGAAGCTGGGTGCTGTCCACTAGCAGCAGGCGGCTGGCATTCGGCTGGCAGATCAACTGCCAAGGCGTCTCCTGCCTGATGGTCACCCAGAGCTTCTCCTCCTCCTCAGTCGTGACCACGACCAATGACGGGGACAGCTGGACCACCACCCAGGTTTTGCCCGGAGCGATCAACGCCCTGGCCTGCACTCCCCATCACGGATTCTGTCTGCTCGCCGGAAACTCAGCCGGTTCGGCCCAGCTGCTGACAGTTGGCGCTGCCGCCCTTGGCAATTCGAAAGGTGGCGGCCCACTCACGATGAGCACCATCTCCTCCGCGCTGATCTCACCGGGACGAGCGTTCGCCAGCCCCGAAGCCGATCTCCTGGCGGCGCTGGTCACCATCTTCGCCGTGGTCTTGATCACCTTTCCATCTCAACTCTTCAACTACACCTTCCAGGCCAACTACGAGGACATACGCTCCTCCTGGGAGCGGCGGATAAAGCCAATGCGCAAACTCCGAGAGAAGCTGGAGCGGGGCACAGAGCGCAGCCGCGACATCTGGCTCTTCACCTTGGTGTTGCTCTTGGGATCGATCTTGGACGGCTTCCTCGATCCGAGCTTCGGACTCACCTCGAGTTCCGGGCTGACTGTGCTCTCGATGGTTTTAGCGATTCTGGTGTCAGTGGCAGTGCCCACTTTCGTCTCCCATACCTACCGGCGCCTCCGTCACCGCCCCACCGAGCTCCGACTCCAGGCGCTTCCAGTGGGCCTTCTGATCGCCCTTGTCTGCGTGGTGATCTCCCGAGCGGTCGGCTTCCAGCCCGGCTACCTCTATGGCCTCATCGTGGGAGTCGCCTATGGGCGCCACCTGGCGGTGCACGAAGAGGGTCACGTGGCTGCCCTTTGCGCGATCGCCAGCCTGAGCGTGGCGGTGCTCGCATGGGTGGCGTGGGTGCCGGTGCACAGCTTGGCGACCGCGGCATCGCCGTCCCCGATTCTGCTGCTCGCCAGTGACGTGCTCGCCTCGGTTATCGTTGGGGGCCTGGTGGGAAACCTGGTTGGGCTGCTCCCGCTTCACTTCCTCCAGGGGGGGGACCCTGGCCCGGTGGCACAAGGGCATGTGGGCAGGGGTGTACAGCCTGGCCGGATTCGGCTTCATCCAAGCGCTGCTGCAGCCCGCGACCGCGGTCTCCCGGCATGGCGCGGCGCCACTCGTGGCCGCGGTGGCGCTTTTCGTCGCCTTTGGGGCGGCTTCGGTTGCCTTTTAGGTCTACTTCGAGCGCCGAAGGCGACGCAACGAGGCTGCAGGGGCCCCAGCCCCGCTGATGCTGGGTCAACGCCTGGGCTGATAGCCAATCTGCGGGCCGCGTTGCGACAGACAGAGGCCGATACACACCTTCCGCCGTCCGCCGAGGTCAGCCCGAGCGATGGCGAAAGCTGAGGGCGCAGCGCTTAGAGGATCCTCTCGAAGAACTAGGGCCGCCCCGGTGCGACGCCGAACCCGACATCGCGATCCGGCCAGCGCCTGGACTGTTTGGTTCGGTCGACGGGTTGGAGGACCAGGGTCATGAGCCAACCCTCGAGCACTACCGCAATGAGGAGATGGAGCGGACGTATTCATCAACGGTGACCCCTCGGTGCTTACATTCAAGTGCCCGGAGACCGAGTCTCGGCACATCGAGATTCGCATTCTCTTCAGCGACCCCGATCGCGCCTTCATAACCGCCAACAGGACCAGTTTGCGGGGTCCCCCACCGGGCGCGGCTCCATGAGCCTCTGCGTTGAATCCCGAAGTGGTACCATTTTGGTATGAGTAGACAAATCGCGGTTCGGTTGCCCGACGACCTCGTCGAGTTCATCGACCAGCTCGTTGTCCACGGCCAGGCCACGAGCAGAGCAGCTGTCGTGGCGCGGGCAGTGGACCGTGAACGGCGGCGCGAGATTGCCGCGCGCGACGCGGCAATCCTATGCCAGGCCAAGCCCGACCCTGATCTTGACAGGCTTGCCGAATACGCAGCCCGTACCCCCTTGGATGACCTCGCCTGATGCGGCCGATCCATATCGCGCACCTGGACAAGAACCGGCCGGTCCTGATCTTGACCCGCGAGGTGGTTCGTCCTTATCTCACCCGGGTGACCGTCGCGCCAATCACCAGCACAATCCGGGGCCTTTCGACGGAGGTGCCGGTCGGCTTGGCGAACGGCTTGGATCACAACAGTGTGGTCAGCTGTGACAATATCGTCACCGTGCTCAGCTCGGTACTGGGCAGCCAGATCGGCTCCTTGCTTCCCTCCCAGGAGGCAGAACTGTCCACCGCCATTCACGCTGCGTTCGATCTCGACTGACCTCACGCCTGATGGTCGGCCGCGGCCGCTGAGCTGACCCCGACCCAGCAAGGCACCCACTACCAACCCAGTACCCCACCGGCTCAAAAACCAGCCATAAGTCCCGCTGCAACATTGAGCCTGGATTACTTTTCGGGGGGCACCACACCGGGTTCTAGCGGTAGCCGAGCTGCCGTGCACCCAATCCGAGCACCCCTGGCTCGGCTGAGCGAAGCGGACCCTGCCGGGACCGCTAGGATTGGCGTGGCTCACGCCCGATCGAAGGTGAGGAAAACCGCAGCAGGAGCACCACGCTCCGCGCACATTGAGGAGTGCGGATGACGGCCGTGGAACGAAATGTCACCCTACGTCGCGAGCAGGATGGGCAAGACTGGCGCCATCTCTGGGCCTACCTCGACACCGACGGCAATCTGCGCATCGACGGCCAAGACCTTGGACCCAAGACAGCTCCAGTGAGCGATAGCGGCGGGTACGAATTTTTCCAGATAGTAAGGGCTGTGGATCTGCCTCAACTCTGCGTTCTGCTAGGCGCCGCCCCGACCGCGGACGTTCTTGAGGTTCTGGAACACGAATGGTCAGGGGCCAGATCCTATGATCTGGAGAAACTCCTCCGCGAGAGCGACCTTGAGATCGAGCGGTTTGTGTGGGCGGAGTGAGGCGATGGCGGAAACTAGCTCGACGTCGCGAAGCCGCCCCGGTGACGATGCTGGCCATGTCCGGGCCCCGGGCCAGTGGCGTGCTCTGGACAGCGACACGGGACCAGACCCAATCCTGGGTGTCCGCCTTACCGAAGCTCTCGGGTTGGCTGTCGAGCTGCACTCTCGGCAGGCTCGCAAGGGGTCGAAGATCCCCTATCTCGGCCACCTTCTTGGAGTGTGTGGGCTGGTTCTCGACGCCGGCGGGTCGGAAGATGAAGCGATCGCCGCAATTCTGCACGATGCGGTCGAGGATCAAGGCGGCGCGCCCACGCTTGATCGCATCCGGGTCCAGTTCGGAGGGCAGGTCGCCGCTATCGTCGACGGGTGCTCCGACACCGACGTCATCCCCAAGCCTCCTTGGCGGCATCGCAAGGAGGCTTATATCGAGCACCTCAAGAGCGCCCCAGAGGCGGTCCTTCGCGTGTCAGCCGCAGATAAACTCAACAATCTGCGCGCCATTGTCCGGGACTACGACGACATCGGCGAGGCGCTCTGGGCTAGATTCAACGCGGATGCCGACCAAATCTGGTACTACGGCGCCGCGCTCAGGGTATTCGAAGAGAGACTGTCCGGGCCATTGACCAGAGAGCTGAGGCAGGCGTACAGCGCTCTCCTGAAGTTGGTCGGTGAGCCGCACTCGGGTCGGGCAGGGTAGGTCCTAGCGACCGGAGAGCGCTGGAGAATCTGACCGCAACGGTCCGGAGCTTACGGACGATCCGCCCGGCGTGAAGTCCCCTCCTTTCGTCTCAGTCCTCCTTGCCAGTCAGGGCCCGTCTGGACACCGGCCTAGCCACCCGCCTGGTCTACATTGCCAAGCCCTTCGCGGCCAGCGGCTGACTACGTCCCCAGGATGGCCCCCAGGAACTCCACCACAGTGTGGGTTCCAAGGTATGCGGTGACGCCTGTGCCGACGTCCAGGAGAGGATTGACCTCGACCAGGTCGAAGCCGATCACTCGGGCATGCGCCGCCACCACCCGCAGGGCGTCGCGAAGGTCGGCGTAGCTCATCCCCTCCGGCTCGGCGGAGACGCAGCCGGGAACCAGCGACATATCCAGAACGTCTATGTCGATGCTGACGTAACAGGCGGCCCCGGCAGGGACGGCGGTCAGGATCGCGCTGGACGGCGAGCGGCGGAACGCCTCCATCGTGATCACCCGATTGCCGTCACTGATCGAGTCCTCAAGCATCTCCTCGGTGTTGCGAATGCTTCGGATTCCGATCTGGGTCAGGCTCTCGACGTTGCCCAGCCTGCGCAGCTGCCGGAAGGCGTGCTGATTGGTGTACTCCATGCCGTGGATGAATGGCATGTAGTCGAGATGGGCATCGAAGTGCAGGACGTGGAACGTCTCCTCAATGCCCCGCACCACCGGGTAGGTGATGGCGTGATCGCCGCCTAGGGCCACGATCATGGCCCCGCGCTCTCGGATCGCCTTCACCTCGCGCGTGATGTTGGCGAACGTTCCCTCGACGTTGGTGGGCAGGATGTCGGCGTCGCCGACGTCGACGAGGCGGCTGTGGGAGAGCAGCCCTTCCAGGTATCGTTGCCTCCGCTGGGGGTCGAAGTATCCGGGCCTGCCGGTCACGAAGCGCAGGGACTGCTCCCGTATCGCCCGCGGACCGAAGCGCGACCCGGGCATGAAGGGCGATCCTTCATCGGTCGGCACCCCAAGCACCGCTACATCGGCTTCCAGTGACTCCAGATCGGTGCAGATCGGGGCTCGAAGGAAGCTGGGGATGCCCGTGAATGGCATGTCCAGGCGGCCAGGTGCTGCAGCGCGTCCGGCAGACACTCTTGACCTCTGCCTCAGCCCCGCCGCAGGCGAAGCCGGATGGCGGTCGGGTTCCACCCGTTGCAGGGGTTCTGGTCTTGTGGGCAGGCTGAGACCCCGATCACCAGATCGTCCAGCGCCTCCAGGACAAGCCGATCTCCGGCCCGGCTGCGCGGTGCGGCGCTGCTGATTCCGCCTTCGGAGTCGACTGGCGAGTTCTGAAACACGTTGACAGGATCGGGAATCCGCCAGCTCTCCACGCTCCAAGGCGCCAGGGCCGCGGTCAGATTGTCGCGGCAGTTGGGGTGGCCGCTAATCCCGTAGTCCACTCGGTACCGCGCCTCGTCGCACATGGCGAAGAGCAAGTCGTGAGTACCGACGTCATCGCCCACGATCCGCAGCAGTGGGCGTCGGTAGTTCGACACCAGGCTACTGCCCACCCGGAGTTGCAGGGACTGCAGGCTTCCCCGGGTATGGCTGGTAGATAGCCACTCGGTGCGATCAGCGCTCCTGAATCCGACCAGGTCGGCAACCTGCTGTCCCTCCACATCGACTATCTCAACGAGGGCTCCCCGGGGCACCACCAACGACCTGGCTGACCGCGCCGGTACCACGACCTCCTGAGCCGAGGGGACCCCGATCACATCCAGGCCAGCGGACTCAGCCATCGCCCACTTCGGGAGACTGGGCGACCGCAGACGGGGCGGCGGGCACCAGTCCCAGCTTGGCGCACGCGTAGTAGATCACCCCGGCTACCGCCAGGCCCACTATCCAGGAGATGTCCGCCCCGCCCCACATCCGGGCCACGGGGCCCTCGAAGATTGTCGTGCTCATGAAGGGGATCTCACAAGCGATCCCGATCAGGTAGGCGGCCATCGCACTCCAAGCCACTCCCCCGTACGGGCCGTCCGAGTCGAAGAACCACTGGGTCTGGTAGTCGCCGTGGCGGATGAGGTAGAAGTCCACCAGGTTGACCGCGCTCCAAGGCATGATCAGGTAGAAGAGGAATAGGAGGAAGTTGGTGTAGTTGGTGAGGAAGGAGGCAGAGGCAACGATGCCGATAATCACCGCAATCAAGGAGATCACGGTGATCACCCCGATGCGAGCCGAGCGGCCCATTCCCAACAGGCGCCGGCGCTGCTCCGTGATGGTGAGGAGACACAGGGAGGCGCCGTACACGTTCAAGGCGTCGACGAAGATCACCCCGAGGGCGATCACGATCGCCATTGGCACCGCCATCGGCCCCGCCAGGTTCAGGGTCACCCCGACGGTGGAGCTGATCGCCTTGGGCAGTATTACCCCGATGAGAGCACCGAAGGCCATCAGCCAGCCGGATGAGATTACAGCTCCCGCGTAGCTGTACCAGAAGGCCGCTCCGGCAGAAGCATTGCGCGGCAGGTAGCGGCTGTAGTCGGAGGCGTAGACCGCGTAGGAGATGATCCACACCGCGGCGATCGAGATCATCAGCACGAATGGGCCACCTGCAAGCGGGCCGAACGTCCACACCTTGGCGGGCACCAGCCCTCGGACGAACAAGCTGACCGTGAGCGCCAGGAAGGCGATCAGGAAGAGATAGCCCCAGAGGCGTGCCCAGCGATGGATGGCGTCGTATCCGACCACAGCCAGCACCAGCGTGCCCACGCCGCAGATGACCACACCCACCGAGAGGGGGATCCCGGGGGCGGCGGCGTTGATAGCCTGGCCGCCCAACAGGTTGCTGGTGGCGTAGAAGCCCACGTACATGAAGATGGCCACCGCGGCCGGGACGATCGCGCCGAGCATCCCGAACTGGGCCCGGGATTGCTGCAACTGAGGCAGGCCCAGGCGCGCTCCCTGCCAGCTGTGCAAGCACATGACCAGACCGCCGATCAACAAGCCGATGGCGATGGCCACCAGCGCCCAGGGGAATGAAAGGCCCAGCGCGGCGGCGATCACCCCGGTGAGGGCGGTGGTCATCTGCATGTTGGACGACCACCAGATGAAGAACAGTGACCGGGGCCGGCCGTGGCGCTCCGATTCTGGAATGAAGTCGATGCTGTGAGCCTCGACGGAACTTACCTGGGCGCGCCGCGGCGCCGCCTGCTCAGTGCTCATGACTATGCTCCCCCTGCTTGGTTGATAGTTCATCTGCGGTCTTTTCCACGGCAGCGCCACGATTTGTCCGACCGCCATCCAGCCCCATGAGGGTAAGGAACTCGTAGACGACCTCGGCGGCGGCCACGCCCGTCAACTGGGCGGAGTCGTAGGCCGGCGCCACCTCCACCAGATCCGCCGAGGCGATGGGCAGACCCCGCAACCCTCTGATACATGCCAGCAGCTCCCGCGAGGTGAGGCCTCCGGCAGATGGAGTTCCGGTGCCGGGCGCGTGAGCGGGGTCGAGTACATCTATATCGGCTGAGATGTACACCGGCGAATCACCAACCCGCTCGCGGATGCGCGCGATCACAGCTCCGGTACCAAAGGTGTCGAAGTCGCTGGCGTGGATGATCCGGAAACCGAGCCCAGCATCGTCACTGAGGTCGGTGGGCGCATAGAGCGACCCCCGGATCCCCACGTGGATGGACCGGTCCTCAGCCAGGAGCCCTTCCTCGGCCGCCCGCCGGAACGGCGTCCCGTGGGTGTACGGAGCACCGAAGTAGGTGTTCCAGGTGTCCAGATGGGCGTCGAAATGCACCAGGGCTACCGGCCCCACCTCCCGGGCCACCGCCCGGAGCATGGGCAGGGCCACCGTGTGGTCTCCTCCCAGAGCTACCACCCGACGGCTGCCCTCCAGCAGGCGCCGGGCAGCCGTCTCGATCTCCGAGATCGCAGTTGAGATGTCGAACGGATTGCAGGCCACGTCGCCGGCATCGACCACCTGCTGAACCGCAAACGGTGAACTCTCCTGATAGGGGTGGAAGGGCTTCAGCAGGCGCGATGCTTCCCGGATGTGCGAGGGGCCGAAGCGAGCCCCGGGCCGGTAGGTAGTGCCCGCATCGAAGGGTATTCCGAGCACAGCCACCGCATAATCTGGCACTTGGCCGAGCTGGGGCAGGCGGGCGAAGGTGGCCAGCCCGGCATAGCGCGGCACCGACAGGCCATCGACCTGGCCTACCACCTCTTCGGCCACGTCAGAGCTCCCTTCCAGATTTCACCATCTCCCCCCAAGTGGTCGTAGGAGTGTCCACCCTCCGCTGGCGGCAACATAACAGCGGCCTCCCCTCCGTGTCCACCCTTCGCACTCCCAGGGCAGGGGACTTGGTGCCCCCCACCCACTATCCCCCATAGGTTGTAGTGCGGTGGGGGGAGCGAGTGGGTCGAGACTACAGAGCCAGGTGCAGGCGAAGTGCCTCGTCAAGCTCCGCCATGATGCCTGGCGGCACGCTGCCGACACGCGGCCCGAGTCGCTGCACCGCAACCGAGCGCACCTGCTCCGCCTGCGCCTTGGAGTCGTCGCGCAGGCCAGTGGCGACGGCCGGCAGGAGCACCTGGAACGGGTAGATCCGTTGGATGGTTGAGGTCACCGGCACAACCGTTACCACTCCCCGCCCCAGCTGCGACGCCGAGGCCAAGGCGCCGTCGTTACTCACGACTATAGCCGGACGGCGCTTGTTAGCGTCCACACCCCTGACCGGTTCCAGATCGACCAACCGGATTTCACCACGGAGCATCGGCCTTAAAACCGTCGCCAGCTATCATCTCCCAGGCGGCCGAATTCCCGGAATCTTCCCACTCCATGAATGCGTCCGCGTAGGCAGGACCAAGTTCTGCTCCGCGCAACGGTCGCACCGCCTTGTGAAGAACCGCCGACCGCGAGGGGAGGCTCTGCGACCGGGCGTACGAGTCGAGGAACTCGACATCCTCAGCGGGCAGGCTCACGCTCACCTTGATAATCAGGTGCTACCAGAGGTAGTACTTGAGTAGTAAGCGGCTACTCAGCTCTCGAGCGGAGCAGCCGGCGAACGCGTCCAGCGTGAGCAGGGCCACTTTGGACAGATAGCCGCGCCGGGCGGTTCCGGCGCCCAAACTGGGGAGCCGCAGTATGGCTGGACGCGCACCGGGACGGGCCAGGTCAGTGAACGGGAGGTATCCCTGGCCGGCATTGTGGGCAGGATGCTGCGCCCTGACGCTTGGGAGCAGTTCACGGACTGCTATCTCGAAGCGCTCGACGAGATAGCCAGACGCGCAAAGGCTGGCGCCAACCGCTCCGGAGGGAGCTCCGATGGATATCGTCTTCGGGAGCGGACCGCTGCCCTCGCCGAGCGGCACCACCTGTTGCTCGATCGGCTTTTTGGATCAGAGGCGGAGGATAGTCTCGACCGGCTGGCGAGGCACCCGGCCCTAGCCGGACCCGAGCTACTCTTCTATCAGGCCCAGTTGGCCCATCGTCGGGGCGATCTCGCCAGCGCCCGGACGCTCGTCCACGCGAGTTTGGAGCAGCTGCCTGGGCACTCGGAGTTCCTCGAGTTCGCACAGGAGATCAAGGCGCCGCTTCCGCCGCAGGCGGAGCGGATCGCAGCTCAACGGCGCTGATTTTCACGGGCCTAAGCGGCCCGCTCGCGGACCAGACAGCCCGCCGGGGAGTGGCGGCCCGGTCCCGGCCGAACCACCGAGGGCGGTTGGTCTTTCATCGTGCACCCGACGATGTCCCTCCCTGACGGAGCTGGCCGGAGGTGCTGGTCGGGCCGCGAGCCAAGCCGGTGGGGATCAGAGCCAGAGCGAAGGCCGGCGACCAGCCCACGGGGGGGCCCGCTCCAGCTGAGCGGCCAGTCGGAACAGAACCGCCTCGTCCCACGGTCCCCCGACCAGCGGTACCCAGATCGGCAGGCCGGAAGCTGTCCTGTCCAGCGGCAGAAAGATGGCGGCCTGGCCGGTGATGTTGAAGATTGAGGTCAACTCGGCCATCTGCAGGACCGGGAACGTCGGTGCGCCCAGCGCCTCGTGGGCTGCGGCCAGCACGCTGCCCGCCTCTGGGGACTTGATCGTCATCGTGGGGGTGAGCAGCACGTCGAACTCTGAGCCCGAGCGCGCGACCAGCTCGCGGCTGAAACGCTGCAGATCATGGACCGAGCGGACGTAGAGCAGGCTGTCCAACGCGTGGGCAGCGGCGCGGCCAGCCTGGATGTGGGGCTCGGTGCACTCCCAATCGATCTCCGGGAAGTCCGCCAGACCGGCGTTGATCATGTTGAGGAGCGCTGTCACGCTGTCGCTCGGCAGCTCCAGCTCGGCAAGGAAGGGGCGCACCGGCTTCGGGTGGTTGCCGAGCCTCGTCGTATATACCGACATCCATATGGGAGATATACTCCGTCTATGAGCAAGACCCTGGTGGACATCGACGCCACCCTTCTCGATGAAGCCAAGCGGCAGCTCGGCACCCAGACGATCAAGGACACTGTCAATCAGGCGCTGGAGGCCGTTGTGGCCCGTTCGCGCCGGCAGAGGCTGGCGGACCTACTGGTGTCGGGGGGGCTCCCGGACCTTGGCAGTGACGAGGTGATGGGCGCAGCATGGCGCTGACCGTCGAAGCTCTCGTCGACAAGTCAGCTCTTGCCCGCATCACCCATTCAGCCGTCAGGGGCGTTCTGGAGCCACTGCTGGTGGACGGACGCTTGGCCACCTGTGCTGTCACTGACCTGGAGATGCTCTTCAGCGCTCGAAATGGCGCCGAGTGGGAAGTGGTTCGGGAGCAGCTGAAGGGTCTGCCGAACGTCCCCATCACGCCGGAAGTCTGTTCCCGCGCCATTGACGTCCAGGGGCTCCTCTGGCACAGCGGCAGGGTTCGAGCCGTGGGTATTCCCGACCTGCTGATCGCTGCTGCTGCCGACGTCGCGGGCTTGCCCGTCCTGCACTACGACACCGATTTCGACCTTGTGGCAGCGGTAACGGGACAAGAGAGCAGATGGGTTGTCGAGGCGGGGTCGGTGCCTTGACCCAGGGCCCGCGTGGGCCAGACCAGAGTGGGCACCGACACCGTCGCCCACTCTGAGGAAGACCGATCGTCGAGGGGTCGAAGCTGCGTAGATTGCCGAGTACCGAGCGTTTATGGGGGAGAATCCGCTGTACCAGTGGCCTGGCCAGGACTCTGACGGAACAGACGACATAAAGTAGTCTCTTCGCAAGGTGATGGCAGGCGATTCTGTGTCGCCGGCGCTGGCCTGCGGTCGAGGATCGGAGGGGTTGAGTGGACATTCCTCAGTTGCGGCTTCGACGGGGAGATGAACCGTGGCACGCGCCCTCGTCGACTCAGTACGCGAACGAAGAGGCCTTGCAGCGTCTTATGCTTTCCGAGGGAGCGACTGATCGCTTACCGGCTTCACCAAAGAGCTGGTCACGGTCACCGCCTGGGCCACAGCATGGGGAGGGCGCCTATTCATTTCGACCGGGGCGGGACTCGGAGCCGACGCCGTCGCGTCGCTGTTCGCTGGTTCACGTGGAGCGTTGGAAGACGGCCCGCTCCAGTCGGGCCAGGCGCTGCGCCAAACTGCCAGCCCCTCCCTCAGCCTCGACGCGTACCCGATCGAGCGTCCAGATGCGAATAAGCGTGGAGACGGGAAGGTTCGCCTGCTCGGCGGCGCGCTGCAGTCGGGCGTACTCGTCCGCCGACAGCCGTACCGAGACCACGGTGGGCCGTCCCAGGTTGGGGCGGCTGACCTTGACATTCTCGGGCATGGCGCCCGGGATCTCGTAGTTCTCCGCCGCAGCACCCTCCTCGGCCAGCACCTCTTCGATCTTCTTGCTCTTCTTGCTCATCAGTTCTCCTTACCGTAGAGACGTCGGTCTCGCGGGCTCGCCACCCCGGCGTTGCTCCCGCACCAGTCACCAGCGGGGCGCTCCGTCACATCAACATCCGCGGCCACCAAGATCACGGTGAGCACCTCCCGAGCTGTGATCGAGTACCCGATCACCCTCACCGATCGGCCACTCCGACTTGCCGGATCCAGGGTCAGCCAGACGGCGTGGTCGTCTTCGACAGCCTCGTCGGCCCATGCTGGTTCGACGCCGTGGCGCGAGCGCACATACTCGGCACGCTTGCTCCAATCCAGCCGGGGCACACCTACATACTACTACGTTGCACCACAGAAGGTTGGACGATCTGCCAGGCCCCGCTGTGGGGACCCGCCCCGGGGGTGCCGGCCGGCTCCCGACTTCTATCCCCCCAGCGCCATCGAGAAAGATGGTGGCGGTGGCGGATCTGGAACCAATCGCCTGGCTTGCCTCAACCAAGGCCGGTCTGGCCGCCTGGCTCAGCGCTCAGTCGCTGGGGCCGGAATCATGGGCTTGCGTGCCCTCGGGGTAAACCACCACCGTCATGGTCGAGAAGGGGCCCTTCTCGACCATGAGCCGGGGACCGACCGGGTGCGGCAGCCCCGCCGGAAGCATGGGCGGGACAACTCCACACCAGCAACCGGGCGGATGGCCCGGCTGGAGTGCGTGGGCTGCGCATAGTCGCCATCCCAGTCGACCCCGAGGATCTGTCGGTCGATCTGGAGTCCTTCGCCGAGGTCGCCCATCGCGAACGCCGGGTCTTGGTCGCGCTGGGCGCTTCGATGACACTGTTCCCATATCCGGTCTTTGAGATGGCGACAGTGGTGGGTAAGTGGGGTGGGAGCGTGTTTTTCGACGGCGCGCACGGCGGATCGCCAGCACAGTCTGGCGTCGACCCGAGGCAACGTTGAGGTGGTCAGGAGATCACAGTCACCGGGTCGGTGGTGATGTCCGCGTTGTAGTTCTGCATGGCGGTCCAGAGCGCTTCCAGGGATATGGTCTGCACGTGGGGCCCGTTGTACCCGGCCACCGACCCGGCGCTCTCGACGTAGGTGACGGTGTCGCCGCTCAGGGTCCCGGCGGTGAAGTTGTAGCCGAACACCGCAATCATGTGCTGGGCCTGGTAGCCATCCCACCCGGGCAGCGTGGCGGTCATGACGTGCACGAGAACGGGACTTCCATGCTTTGCGATAGCAAGGCGCCCCAGCCGCGACAGATCGCCCTCCAACTGGGTTTGAAAGACGGCGAGGGAAGTGACGTGGGTCCCCGAGTACGCATAGCGTGACGAACCGGTGATCTGCTCCAGGTAGGAGTTGATCGCCTGGACGGCGTTGGCCCCGGTGGTGCCGTAGGACTCCACCACCTGGGCCGCTGCCCCAATGGCATCGATCGAGGGAACCGCGGTGGTCCAGGTGGAGAGCAGGACCGCGATCGCCCCCTCGGCGCAGTAGTTGCGATGGAGGTAGTCATTGGGCTCGAGCTCGGTCCGGACCGCCAGCTCAACCTCCACCCTGGGGGAGGGAGCCGCGACCGGGGCTGGACTCCCGGCTGGGGACACCTTGGGCGCAGTGCCCGGGGTGGTCACAGCCGATGGTGATCTGACAACGGAGGCGCCAGATGGCACGGACCCGCAGGCACTCAGGACCAGCAGTAACACCGGCAATCCGATCAGCACCCGGCCAAAGCAAGGCCGCCGAAATGGACTGGAGTCAGGGCACACCAGGACCAGCCGCTCCGCCTCCCGTTCGATCAGCCGCGCCATGGCGAACTCCTGGTCATGCCCTCTGCGTCTACCTTGGGTGCCCGGCGGCACCAAGACCCGACTGCCCCAGCTTGCCGCATCACCCTGCGAAAGCCCTGAACCAGAACCGTCCGGCGCGGCTCTGCCCCAATCCGCCTGGACCTGGTCCCAGCTCAGAGCGCCTCTTCCCTGCCACCAGAGGGTCCACCGGACGACGGCCAGCTCCCGCATCCCCGTGAGTTACGGGGATGCGGGAGCTGGCGAGACGGGCCCCTTCGTGGATGGGGTGATAGCTGCTCACAGCACACTTTGGTAAGGCGCCTGCTACCGATCTTCGCATCCGGTGGCGACTCGACTGGTTCCAGAGTGTGCTGTGGGCCGGGCAGATGGACGGATCTGACCCAGCTGCTGGGCTTGGGATCGATCTCGCAGCTCCCTCGAGGGGCAGCGGCGGCTCACCTGGAGATGATTTGGATGAGGCCACGTCCATCTCGCTCGGCCGAGGGCTCAAGAACCACTCACCTCCGCCGAGACCAGCTCGGGGAAGTCCGGGTTGGTGGCGGTTCGGGCGGCGATGAATTGGTCCCGGTCGCCTCGCCTCACCACCACCTGCATATCCTGTCAGATCTGGTGCGATATGGAGTCACCATCTCGGCTGAAGTAGAGCGCTTGGGCCACGTGCCTCATTCCACAGCCCCTCAAACCACCGGTGCGGACCCGTCGCCAGCTCACCTCCGGGCCGTCGGCAGCGCTCAGCTGCCCAGAGCCCTCCCCCACCCGCTAACCCCAATAAGTTGGGGATGGCGGGGAGGACGGCGGCCCCGCCCGGGCCCTTGCCAGGTCGGCAACCAGCCTCACGGACCAGATCAGGCGCGCCCAGCCCTGCCGTTCCGCCGGCCGTGGGCGGGGTGAGGCGCGGGGACCGCACCAGTCAGACTGGACTTGCCACCGGGAGTCGCTCCTGCGCGGCCGCATCCAGCAGGCGCCGATCGTAGACGATCAGCGCCTCGAGATCATCCGCGACCGAGAGCGCCGTCGCTAGCTGGATCGCGTCCAGGCTGCTCAGAGACGCGCTGCCGACGTGGCTAGCCCGCTCCACCACGGCGGTGCTGATCGGTACCAGGTCGAGACCAGCGAGCAATCTTCGAGCCGCGGCCTCGATACCGGCATCGACCCGACGGCAGACCCGTACCAGCTCGACCACCGAGACCTGACTGGACAGCTTGGGCACCTCGGCACGGGCGGCGAGCCAGCTCGTCAGCGCCTCACTCTCGGGTTCCTGGAACAGCAGCTTCACCAGGGCTGAGGAGTCCAGATAGATCACTGCCGACGCTCAGCCCGCAACTCCTGCAGCGCCTCGGACGCCGTCGCCCCCTCCGGCACCGGCCTTCGCTCCGGCAGCAAGAACTGCTGGGTGGCGGGAAGTAAACTGCCCAGCTCCACCAGCCGGTCCCGGGCGGTCCGTGCCGGCGAGGGTGGGACCAGCAGGGCGACCAGCTTGCCGCGCTCGGTCACCTCGACCCTCCCCCCGCGCTTCACCTCATCCAGGTAAACGCTGGCGCGCTGGCGCAACTCCCGAACTCCTATTCGCGTCACCAGGACATAGTAGCACCCAATGTGCTATCTGTCGGCTCCAGCCCCCAAGCGGGTAGGCCTTGGCCGGAAGCACACAAGGGCCCGCGCCGAGTTGCCGACAAGCAGCTCAGGATGGGAGCCAACCGCACCAGTGGCGGGATGACCGGTCGGGCGCGATCAGCCGGCAAGCATCGAGCACGACTCAGCCCGGCCGCCGCCGCATGTAGGTGGCGGCGGGGGATGGGGGCCGTCTCCGCCGGCGGCGACGTTGGCCTGATCTGGCAAGGTGGCCGAATGCGAGCCGGTAGGTCAGTTGACGGACCAGTCGTGGACTCCGCACCAGCGGGCCATCAGGTGGGCTCGTCAGACTGGACCGACTTCCGGGGTCCCCCAAAATGATCTCTCCCTTGGGGGCTGGGCGCTCGAGGACTTGATATTGGACCTCGCCAGGGATGTCCGTTCCGACTGGCGTCTGCGGCCGGTACCCACCCGGGGACACGGGGCCAGCTGCCGGGGCGACAGGGCGCGCCCTGCTCCTTGGTGCCTCCACGCCGGTGTGGCCCAGGCACTCCACCTTCCCTTGGCTCCTTACCCTTTCCCCGGATCCATTGGCGGTTCCTGTCGTGGTCGATCGCCAGAGCTGCGGAGGCCAGGTCTCGGTCGGGTCTGGTTGGGCTTGCTGGCGGATCGAGCAGCTGTCGCCTTGAGGGTCACCTCGGAAGGAGTTCGGGGTGGCAGTTATCGCCTACGAGCAACCGATGCCTGCGGAGGCTTGCCTACCAGGGCGGGTATCGATCCAGGTCCGGGCTGAAGGCCGCTGGTGCTCCCACGAACTGGGCAGCGAGATCGGAGGCAACCCGTTCGATGACTGGCCGCGCTTCCAGCTCTCGGAGCCACTCCCCAGGCAGGGCCGCGAGACCCAGGGTGGCTCCCAGCAGGTTCCCCACCATCGATCCAGTGCTGTCACTGTCACCGCTGTGGTTGACCGCCAGTAGAACGCCCTGGCGGAAGTCTGGAGCCACGATCGCGCAGTACAGGGTGATCGCCAGCGCCTCCTCGGCGATCCAACCTCCGCCCAGGGTCTCGACCAGTTCGGGAGATGGATCTCGCCCGCTGGCGGCAAGAGCCAGCGCCTTCTGGACAGCTTTGACGGTCTCCTCCTGGCCTGGGCGCCCACGCAGGGTTTCCATCGATCGGTCTATCGCTATGGCCAGCAGCGCTCCGCGGGTGACTCCCGCCACTACTGCGGCGAACATTCCCGCGGCGAGGTATCCGGATGGATGGCCATGGGTTAGCGCTGCAGCCGCGCAGCCGAGATCGAATGGATCGTCGGCGACCAGCCCGATCGGAGCCACCCGCATCACTCCACCGCAACCCTTGCTGTTGTTGGGCGGGGCCTCGACGGAGCCTGGTGTGCCGGAGCGGAGAGCGGCGAGACACGTTGTGCCAGGTGCGCGCTGGGCGCGCAAAGCCGACTCATCCACGAGCCAACCACTGTGGATTGATGAGTCGTCGGCATTTGGGCGAGCCCGGGGATCCTGGGTTTCGAGCCAGCGCCGGTAGGCGCCCCAGATTACCAGCGGAACATCCTGAAGGCCGCGGTCGCGCCTTCGGTTGTCGGCACGGATCAGCCCCTCAGCCGTGAAGAGCGTCATCTGAGTGTCATCCGTGAAGGCGCCGGGGCCCCAAAGTCCGGGAACGTATCCCGTCACGCCGGCGGGGCCGTGGGCCTTCCGGATGTCGCGGAGGTTCGAGAACTCGATCGGCGCCCCTAGCGCATCCCCGATCGCACCGCCAAGCAGACACCCTGGGATTCGACTGACCCGATCGGGAGAGGGAGAGGAAGTGGTGCGCAGAGGCGCTTGGGCCCAGTTGTCGGTTAGGTCCATCGGCAGCGTGCCCCCACCCGTCGGACTGTCACCGGCCAGCGCTGGACCAGCCAGCTCCAGGAGAGGGTCGGCCAGGGACCGTAACTCCCGGGAATAGTCGAGCTCATCGAGCCGTGCGGCCGGGAAGGCCCGCTCCCCCGGTAGTACACGTCTTCCATCAGAACCAAGCCGGCCCGCCGGCCGGCGCCGGAATTGCCTGGGGGTGGCAGGAGGGATCGACGGTCGGTTGGAGCAGATGGGTCGGTTGCCATTGGCCGCTCCCTCCTATTTGCCCAGAGGTGTGAACTGCAACCGTCGACACTGTACGGCGCGAGACCCAGTCGCGTCGCTGATCGGCGGAACCCCAGGGCAACCCTCGGCCCGGGTGACTATCGACGTGCGTCGGGGCACCTCTGACAATTCCAGGTCAGGGCTCGTATACTTGCGCCACTCATTTGGAGCACCTGAGGGACCTGGCCCTGTGACGGTGCAGCAACCGGCCGTGAGCGCGGTGCTAATGCCAGGAGCGATGAGGAGGACTTAGCATGGCTGAGCCAATCGAGTCCCGCGCCGATGGCGCCCGGCAACGGCTGATCCGAAGCGTATTTCAGCCTTCGTCCCTGGATGAGGTCGCGGCCGCTGTGGCGGTGGCTGTGGCGGAACAAGCCGGGGACATCTACGTTGAGCGTCTTCGGGGACGCTTCAGGTGGAGCCTCTGCCATCGTGGGGGCTCCTACCCCCTGCTGCGGATCACCGCGCGCTTTCTCAAGGTTGATCACCGGCTCGCATTCATTGGCTTCTGCACCGTGCCGGGCGGCTGGTGCATTCTGGTCAGAGACCCTGCTGCCAGGATCGAGCCGGATGCCTGGACCGTCCTGCCTTTGGCGGAGTTGACCAAGTCCCGCAATCTGGGGGCATCGATCCGGGCGGCGCTCGACAACAGCCCCAACCTCTGGCCAACTCCGATGGCTCTGCCATCTGTCCAGGCGCAGGCTGACCGGGTCTTCGGGCTGGTCCAGACCGAGCGCCTAACAGTCCTGGAAGCGATCTTAGCGGCGCTCTTGCGGGAAGTTGGAGAGCGCGCCTGGGTGCTGTTCGAAAACGCTGCGGCAGCGGATGAGTACGTCCAGATCATGAATCACCATGGATATCTCTACGGCGAGGTGTCCTCTCGGGAGTGGCAGGAGCCCCTGAGACCACTCACGCAGGAGACGGTTGTGAGCCTGCGGGACCTCGGCTTCACCGGCGGAGCGACGGAGCGGAATTTCCGCCGTGATGGCCTTCCGCCTGATCCAGCCCGGCTGGCGCTGCTGGTCGACTCCCTCTTCGTGGCCGCCTACGGCCCTGGATCTCCGCAGGGGGTGCACATCCACAGCAAGGGACGGGAGGTGACCGCTGCCCTAGCGAGGCTGCCTTACTGAAAGTGAATTGACCAGGATCCCTGGCGAGACCCCGTGCTTGAATCGCCGGTTCGCGGGGCCCCCACAGTCGGGAGTGGGGTGTGGCATTTTTCGGCCCCAGCACGGGCACTGTAGCCGGTAGCTGGACTGGCTTTCCCTACTCTCATAGGCTCCCCAGGCACTTGGGCGCCTATGGGTCGGTGGGGGGTCGGTGAGTGGCGGGGGCCGCAGGGCCAGAGGCGCTGCTCAGATGGGGTAGGCAGGGTCGTCAACTCCAACGATCCGAGCTCCCCAAAAGAGCTGCAGGAGTTCGGCATCCCCGTGGCCCCCGACTCCGCTTCCATCCCAGAAGCCTTGCGCGGACCCGTCGGCCAGATCCAGAAGGCTGGTGCCTCCGATCTTTATCTCACCACAGGGAAGCGCTGAGCCCAGGGCCAATGCGGCCTCGACATCAGTGCTGAACACGTACCCGGCGAGGCCACCAGCAAGTCTTCCGGCTAGGTTCATGGCCTCCTCGTCCGACTGGACCCGGTGGACCACCAGGACGGGACCAAAGATCTCCTCCAGTGTCTCCTGAAAGGGCGCATCCGTTACGAGGGTGGGGGAGACGAAGTAGCCGTTGGGCGGGCACTCCACACTGGACTGCAGCCGAGCCCCCATCCTCTCTAGACGACGGAGCCGATCTCTAACTCGTTCGTTCTGGACTGGGTGGGCCTGGGGGCCAAATTCGGTGGCGGCGGACAGGCTGCTGCCAACGCGGAGCTGAGCGCTCCGCTCCAGAAGAGCCTCTATCAGTGGAGCCTCCAGCGACGGACCCACCAGAACCGTTCGCGGAGCCTCGCACCACTGGCCGTTGAGTTTGGTGAAGCCTGCCAGCAGGGCGCCAGCGGTCGCATCGATGTCTGCGTCGGCACGTACGATCGCGGGGTTGTTGCTGCCGAGCTCCAACTGCATCTGCTTCGCCGAAGCCGCTCCGAGCTGGGCTACCGCAGTGCCAGAGGACCGACCTCCAGTGAAGGCAATTACGCGCACTCGGGGGTCCGCAGCGAGCTGTGCGCCTACTTCAGATGCTCCATGTAGCAACTGGAACCAGGCGGGGTCGAGTCCTGCGGCCGTGAGCGCTGCCAGTAGCGCGGGAGCCATGATATCGGCACTTCCCGCGGTCCACTCCGAGGGCTTGAGGATCACTGGGCAACCTGCTGCCAGCGCATATGCGGTCTTCTTGGCGGCGATGAAGCAGGGCGCGTTGAATGGGGCGATGACTCCAACGGGGCCCCAGGGCAGTCGCAAGAGCTCGACCCGCCGCCCCCTGGCTTCCAATGCCTGTCGGGTGGACGTCGCCTGTCGTCTCACCACCGCACCCCGTACGATCGCGGGTAGGCTTTCGGCCATCATCCGCGTCACCGTGAGGGGCACGCCACTGGAGGTGGCGTCGGCTACCGCTATCTGCTCGGTCAGATCTTCGAGGGCATCCGCAAACCGCTCCATGGCATACAGCCGAACCGAAGTGATGGCGTCTCCTCCGCCAGCAACTCTGTGGGCCGCAGCCACAGCGCGCTCCACCTGCGCTGGCGAGGAGGTCCTGAGCAGCTGCAAGGGGTTCCCGGAGTTGGGATCCGTCAACCAGGTGTCGACGCAGAGCTCTGGCACCTCTGGGTCACCGTCGATCAGATCCAGTGGCGGGATGGCAGCTGCCGGTATGGTCAGCCGAACGCTCTCCCTCACAGCCCCTGGGTGGGTGAGCGCCTGACGGCGACCGGCGTACAGCCTCTTCGCGGGCCCAGAAGTTGGCGCGTTTGCTCCACCAACCTGTCTGTTGCCAGGGATTGACGACGCGTGGGCTCAGCCAAGCGGGGTGTCGACATCAGATGCTCTCCAGGTAGCGCAGTCGTTCCCAGTCTGTCACCGCCCCAAGGAACTGCTGCCACTCAAAGTCAGCCACGGCGGCGTAGTGCTGCACCACGTTTGCGCCGAAGGTCTCATTGGCGAATGGGCTGTCGCGGAACCTGGAGGCCGCGGCCTCCAGCGTGATCGGCAAGGGGGTGGGGCTGGTACCAGTCGTGGCATAGGCGTCGCCGATCCGGGCGGGTCCGGGATCGGCACCGGATCTCATTCCGTCCAGGATCGAGGCCAAAACTCCCGAGAGCACGAGATAGGGATTGACGTCAGCTCCGGGGAGGCGGAACTCCACGCGAGTCGTGTCAGGTGATCCCGTGATTACCCGACAGCTCGTGGTGCGATTGTCCAAGCCCCAGGTAAGGCCGTTCCCCGCGAAGTCGGTGGTGCGTATCCGCCGCATGGCGTTTATGGTCGGCGCGTACCAGATCATCAGCTCGGCCGTGTGGTCGAGCAGTCCGCCTATGGCCTGGGTGAGCTTAGCGCTCATCCCGTGGGGGCGGGTCGGGTCTGAGAAGGGACGATCACCATCCTCTGACTGCAGGGACGCATGCACATGGCAGGATGACCCCAGATCATCGGTCATCGGCCGGGGCATGAAGGTGGCGGTAAGACCGGACTGTGCGGCCATGTCCTTGACGGCCTGCTTGAACAGCACGTGACGGTCCGCCATTTCCATGGCGTCCGCGTACCGGAGGTTGATCTCCCACTGCCCCAACCCATACTCGACCTGCGAGACCTCAACCGGGATCCCACTGGCCTCCAAAGCGCGGCGTAGGCGCTGAAAGAAGGGCTCCATCGCGTTGCCTTCCGCGATGTTGTAGTCGGCGTGGAACTGAGTCGTCGGCGTCAGCTCGGAGAAGTGGCTCGCGCGCAGCTGGTCGGGAGTACCTCGGTAGAGGTAGAACTCAAGCTCCGTGGCCGTCAGGGGTAGGTAACCGGCGTCACGGACCGCTGCCTCCTGGCGGCGCAAGATGGTGCGGGGAGCGATGGGCACCAAGCCGCTGCCATCGTCGTCGACGCTGTCCGCCAAGCAGATGGCGGTGCGGTCAAGCCATGCGGCCCTTCGCAGAGTGGGAAGGTCCGGCACGAGACGGAAGTCGTGCCAACCAGTGTGCGGTCCGGTGTAGTCGACCTGTAGTCCATCCAGGGTCTGGGCGAGGTCCCAGCCGTAAACGCAGGTGCAGATGTGGAAGCCATTAGACCCGACCTCGCGAAACATGCCGGGCGACATCCGCTTACCGAAGAGACGCCCCTGCATGTCGATCCCGGCCACAATCACGGTATCGACATCCAGGCTTTCGAGCTCGGTCGGGTCGATGGCGGTCCGGAGATCCATTGGGTTCATCGGACCAGCCACCCCCCATCAACCACCAGTTCGGCACCGGTGATGTACGAAGCGTCCGCAGAGAGTAGGAACGAGACGGCAGCGGCGATATCGTCCGGCTTGGCGAGCCGGCGAATCAGCAGCCGGTCCAGGACGGACTGCGGAACTTCGATGTTTTCCGGATCCACCCCGGGGATGAAGCCGGTGGCGACCGGTCCGGGCGCGACTGAGTTGACCCTTATCCCATAGCGGGACAGTTCCAGAGCTAGAGCCTTGGTCAAGAGCATCACGCCGCCTTTGGAGGCGTTGTAGTGGGGCTGACAGAATCCTCTCGATGCCACGATCACGTGGGCCTCTACTGTCGACAGGTTCACGACCGCGGCCCTCCCGTCGCGGGCCATGTGCGGAATCGCTGACTGGCTCACCACGAAGCAGCCCTTCAGGTTCACATCCATCACCAGGTCCCACTCCTCGTCAGTGAGGTCCTCGAGAGAGGACATCGTGACTACCCCGGCATTGTTGACCAGATAGTGAATCGGCCCGAATTGAGCGACGGTCGTCTCCAGTGCCAGCCTTACTGCGGCCCGATCACGCACGTCGGCCATCAGCGCTAGGGCCCTTCCGCCAGCGCGCTCGATGAGCGCTACCGACTCCTGGGCCCGGTCGACGTCGATGTCAACGCAGGCGACGCTGGCGCCTTCTTGGGCCAGGCGTTGCGATATCGCTCGGCCGATCCCGGAGCCAGCGCCGGTCACAAAGGCGGCTCGGTCGCCATGTCTCGTCTCAGTCATTCCTTCCTCCTGACGACGACCGGTGCGGGTCGCTGACTTGGTAGTCTGCAGATCCACCGGACCGTGCCGAATTCAACAACCACTCGAATGGCGGATTGGACTCGAGAGGGATCTCTGAATGCCATCCAGCACGCCGAATGGGCGGCTCAGCAATCTCGATCGACTCAACCACCCGGGCGGCTGCTCCCGCGGAGCCCCCACCGGTCTGGTGGATAGCCCCTGCAAGCTCTTGATGGCAAATGCTCACGACTGTCCTGCCCTCGCACCAGCCCCCAACAGGCCGTCCGGCGATGCCTTCACTAAAGGACCTCGTCCCAGCGAGACCAGATCAGAAGAGAGGAATGGGGAACCTCGGAGCCCGCCGCCGGGTGTCGACGCGCTGAGGGTGCCGCTAGGACCAGCCTGAGGAGGTCGATGTCCAGCCTTGGGGACGCTCTCTCGGCGGAGCCACCGGGCGACATCTTCACCGTCGGCCATGCGAAGTCCGCCCCCGGTACCCGGGAGGAGGTCGGATTCGCCTGCTCGGGTGATGAGGATCGGGAGTCTCGCTGCTCGGGAACCGGATGCAGGGTACCCCACGAGATAACGGTCGACAAGTGCTCCATGCGTGCCCAGTCCCGACGCGGCGCCCTCCCCGTCCAGGTTTGAGACCGTGACCCCGCTCGTGAGGCCAGTCACCGGCTGTCGCCGTCCAGGATGGTCGACAACTCCTCTCGCGTGTGCTCGATGTGAGCCGCCATCTGAGCCCCTGCCCGAATCGGGTCGCGATCCCGAATCGCAACAAAGATGGACTCATGCGCGGATTTGCATGAGTCCATCTGTTCGGTGTAGACCAGGGCATCCATGGGCACGAAGAGTTCTCCGCGGCCCCGACGCATGGCGACCTCCAAACGAGGGCTGCGGGCTGCACGAGCTACGGCAACGTGAAACGTGGAGTCGGCGCGCCGAAAGGATGCCCTGCCCAGAGCCATGCCAATGTCCCGAATCGCTCTTTCCTGGGCCAGCAGATCCTGCCGTGTGCGGCGCTCGGCGGCCAATTGAGCTGCCCGAGACTCCACCGCGATGCGGAAGTCGAGGATGTCATCGAAATCGGCCCGATTCGCGCGCATGCGGCCCGCCCACTCGGTGTAGGGGGCTTCCAGCTCCGTCACAAACGCCCCCCCGCGCGCGCCTCTCCTCACCTGAATGTAGCCGGAGTGCCCGAGGCGCTTCAAGGCCGCGCGCAGAGTCACCCGTCCCACGCCCATCGCCTGGGCCAGCTCGGCCTCGGGCAGGAGCACGTCGCCGGGGCCAAGCTCGCCCTGGTGAATCATCAAGCGCAGCTGCTCGGCAACGCTTTCAGTCACGGTCCGGGGCGCCGCCACCTCCATAAGTCCCAGTATAGGAGCTATCGTTCCGTTCGACTCCCCCGAGATGGCCCCCTTAGGACCCCTCTCCCGGGTTCGCACCTAAGGCGGCCAACCCAGTTTCGGCAGCCCCTTGACAGAGGGGCGCGGAGTCGGTAATTTACGCCGCATTCGGGCAAGTTGCATACGCAGAACTCACCGCTGACCGACTTTTGAAGCTCGGTGGTGATTCATCTGCAATTAGGAGTATTCAGATGAGCACCGCCGATCCCAGACACGCTTTGGTCCACGATGCGGTCAGCCTGAGGGGGGTCCTGTTTCAATCCGTTACCACCATGGGCCCGGGTGTCGGGCTCGCCTTCGCGGTCGGGGCGGGAGCCGGATTCGCTGGAGGGGGACTGGCCCTATCCGTCCTGGTGGCCATGGTCGCCTGCCTCCTCGTAGCGTACAGTATCGGGCAGCTGGCGCAGCACCTGCCGTCGGCGGGCGGCCCGGCCGCTTACACGGCACGCGGATTGCACCCGATCGTAGGTGCGATCGTGGCCTGGGGATATGGCTTCACCTATCTGTTGGCACTGCCCTTCCTGGCTCTCTTGATGGGCTACTTCCCAGCCGGCATTCTGCACACTCAGTTCGGCTGGACCTTCGGAGTCTCTTGGGTCGCATGTTCCCTGATCGGGCTGGCGCTGACCTTTGTGATCAACTTCGGGGGCATCCGGGAGAGCACGCGCGTGGGAGTTGTCCTCGGGGCCTTTGAGATCCTCGTGTTCTTAGCCCTGGCGCTGACCCTGATCATCGTGGGCCACCACAATGACGTCAGTATCCTCAGTACGCGCTACGCCACGGTGAAGGGATTCGTTGGCCTCCCCGGCATCTTCGCAGGTTCGGTCTACGCGATTCTGGCGTTCATCGGATTCGATGCCTCGGCACCGCTTGGTGAGGAGGCCAAGAATCCCCGCCGGGCCGTTAAATTCGCGGTGATCGGAGCCTGTCTTATGGTCGGTCTCTATTACTTTCTAGGCACCTATGCCGCCGAGGCCTACCTGGGACCTAAGGGCTTTGCCTCCTTCAACTCCTTGGGTAGCGGCGACCCCTGGATTCAGATGGCCAAGGATGTTTGGGGGATCGGCTGGCTGGTGATCTTGTTGGCTCTTCTCAACAGTGCTGTCGCCAACACCAACGGCATCGCGAACGCGGCGACCCGCGTCGCCTGGTCACTCGGTCGCTCCCGAATCTTGCCGCGGCAGCTCTCCGACACCAATCCGACCCGAGGCACCCCGACGGTCGCCACCATTGGCGTCTTCATCTTCGCGACCGTGGTGACCATCTGGCTCGGTGAGGCGTACACCCCCCAGGTGGCGTATGCGCTCCTGGGCACGATGGTGGTCGGATTGGTCATTCCCATTTACATGCTGGTTAACGTGGCCAGCTTCGGCTACTACCTTCGCTTCGCGCGCGATGAGTTCAACTGGATTCGACACGCTTTGGTGCCAGTGCTCGGAGTGCTGGCATTCGTGTTCCCCTTGCTGGCCGGTCTGGGACTGGCCGTGGTGTCGTTCATCGCCCCGCTGACTCCTCCGATCAGCTACGCCGGCCCGGTCGTGATAGCCCTCTACGTGGTCGGGGTGTTGGTGATCGCCTATCACTGGCAGAGTCACCCCGATCGGGTCATCGCTATCGGGCGCACTCTTAATGACGATCCTACGGACCGGTCGGCCCCTCCGGCTATGGCTGTGGAGGGGGACTGAGATGGCACGGCTCGAGGGCAAGGTCGCGGTGGTGACCGGGGCCGGCAGTGGCATCGGCCGCGCCATAGCCTTGGTGTTCGCGACTCAAGGGGCACAGGTCCTCGCGGCCGACCGCGACGGCCCCGGTCTGGAGGAGACGGTCGGACGTTTCCAGAAGTCGTCCGCGGGCGGCCCTGGGGAGCTGGAGATGGCAATCGCCGACATTTCCCTGGGGCCCGACGTGGCGGGGCTCGTGGAGCGCGCCGAGTCCACTTGGGGGAAACTCACCACGTGGTGTTCGAACGCGGGGATCTCAATGGCCGGCACGGTGGAGGAGACCAGTGAGGACGATCTGGATCGGATCCTGGCGGTGAACCTTCGGGGTCCCTTCCTGGGGGCCAAGCACGCCATCCCAGCCATGCGTAGGGCGGGGGGCGGCAGCATCATCAACACCGGCTCGGTCAACAGCTTTCTCGCCGAGCGTGCCCTCTGTGCCTACACCACAAGCAAGGGAGGGGTGCTGATGCTCACCAAGAGCATCGCGGTGGACTACGCCTCCGAGGGCATTCGCTGCAACTGCCTGTGCCCCGGGTTCGTCGACACTCCGATTAATGTGCCTCACTACAACCGACTTGGTGGGATCGACAAGATTCGAGCCTCGCTGCCGGAATGGATCCCCGCCGGCCGCGGTGGCGAGCCGGAGGAGATGGCCTATGCCGCCCTCTACCTAGCCAGTGACGACAGCCTGTACGTGACTGGGACCGCCATGGTGGTGGACGGCGGCCTTAGCGCCGGTGCCTGAGCACAGGACCGCGCGCTACTCTGATCTTCAGCTGGGGCGCTAGCCCAGTGTCAGGACCTGACAGTTGGGGTCGTACCAGAGCAATTACTTGGATTGGAGAAACGTGATGGAGCAGAGGCTGGAAAGTGCCGTGACCCTGCACGTGGTGGACCAAGGGCAAGGATCCCCGATCGTTTTCGTCCACGGCGTGATGATGAGCGGACGGTTCTTCGAGGCTCAGGTGAGCGGGCTGAGCGCAGGGCATCGGGTCATCGTCCCGGACCTGAGGGGTCACGGCCAATCCGAGAAAGTGCTTTCCGGACACACAGTCGCCAACTATGCCCAGGATCTCCATCTCCTGCTCCGGGAGCGCGAGGTTGTGCGACCCCTGCTGGTGGGGTGGTCAATGGGAGCGATGGTGGTCTACGAGTACCTGAAGGCCTTCGGATCTGGCTCTGTCGCCGGGATCGTGATCGTGGACCAGCCGCCTTCTGACTTTGCCTGGGATGGGTATCCCTTCGGCGTACTCACCGTCGAGTCGCTGGCGGAGATGGTCGAGGGACTACAGCTTGATCAGCGCGCAGTCGCCGAGGAGTTCGCGGGACTAATGCAGCACCACCCGCGTGAGGAGGTGAGCGCCTGGATGGTGGAGGAGATCCTGCGGGTGCCAGCGGCGGTGGCTTCGACCATTCTGGTCAACCAGACTTTGCGCGACTACCGCCCCTTCCTGCCGGAGATTCACTGCCCAGCCCTGGTGGCCTTTGGGGCGGACCCGAAGTTGACACCTCCGGAAGCAGGACGGTTCCTCGCCAGTCAGATCCCGGACGCGCGGTTTGAACTCTTCGAGGACTCCAGTCACTGCCCATTCCTCGAGGAGCCCGACCGCTTCAATGCCATGGTCGCAGACTTTGCAAAGGCCGTGGCTTCCCGCCCGTAGGGGGCAGGAGGTGGGGCGAGCGCCCGCGCGCTAACTGCTCCCCGAGGCGACTGGCGCGTGACCATCGCATCTGACTCGACCGGCGGCGACCCACCCCCTCCCCCAGCCGCCCACACCCCTAAGTCGCGGCGGGTGGGGGGAGCTGGCGGGTCTCGAGCGCGTACACCAGGGGAGGTGGGGGCCCCGATAGCGCTCGAGTCGGTGGTATCGGCACCGGAAGGACGCGGGGTGATCCCCCGGCCGAAGAGGTCGTCTGCGCCATGATGCGCAGCCAGCGGCTGGTCGACGGCGGTGACCGTCACCTCAGGGCGTCCAGTCGGAGGCTGACCCGGGTGGCGGCGATGACGACGCCGTCGAGGGCCGGTCAGGGAAGCAGCCGTGCCCGACGACCTTGGTTGCGCTGGCCAGGAAAAGGAGAGGCGACACCGCCGCCCAGCGCTTGGCCCCGGGCGCAAGCAAGCGCTGCCCCTTTGGCAAAGGACGAATGGCCGCACCCCAGCGACTGTTCGAAGTGGTCCCCGCCATCGCCGCTGGCGGGCTACCCCGCCCCCCGGGATTGCGGCGCCAGCGGCCCGTGCTGGAACGCCCACCGCGACCAGAGGTGAAGGCGCGCCCGGGACGTGGGGTGCCATCTGAAGCGATCCCCGGCCCGTATGTACTCGCTGCTAGCGGGGTGGACGCGGACGTCCACCCCGAGCCCGTGATGGGCCAGAATGTCGCGCGGTCCGAACTCACGATTGCGCATTTCGGCAAGGAACATAGCGACGTCCGCTGCCCTCGAAAAGCGGCACGCGAACCAGCCAAGGTGCTCAAAGAGGTCTTCGGCTTGGCCGGGATCGTCAAGGGCATGCCAGATGGCCGATAGGGGAGCGTGAATGTGGAGCGCCGCGAGTACGCCGCAGTTGAGCACGGCTTGCTCGCCGGTCAGCACATGCTCGCGGCCCACCCCGAGGCAGGTTGTGGTCATCGGGTAGCGGGCCAGTTCCGAGCCAAGCTCCTCAGTCACCCCCCGTCGCATTGTGTCGAGCACCGTGGAGTCCCTCTGCCGGGCGGTGGTGGTTGGTCCGATCTCGACCTGTTCTTCGAAACTGGCGGACCAGGCTCCCGCGAAGTAGTCGGTCTGCTGGCTGCGCAGAGAAAAGAGCACCCAACCATCCATGGTGGACAGGAGCGTGTGCACGCAGATCAGTCCGGGAAATGGAATTTGGTCGGATACGCCGAATACAGTGGCCTGCGGGTTGGCGTGCTCAAATTCGGGGAGGTGGTGGCCGACCCACTGGGTGAACTCCCAGTCGATCGGCGCACAGTGGATTTGGCGGTCCGAGTCGCTGAGGAACGGGGATAGACGCACCAGCGCCGCCTTCTTGCGTTCGGGCTTAGCGGGGGTCACCGCGTTCGGCGGGATGCCTTCGTATTGGGCAACCGTCAGAGGCCGTTCGTCCACCACCAAGGTGATGCTCTCGCACGGCACCGTTGTCACCTTCCACCAAAAGGCAAAGAACTCGTCGAACCACTTGCCTTCGGCGCGGTCCCACCAGACAGTGCGGGAACTCCCATCATCGCGGCGCAATTCGTCGTTGATGGCCCTGCGGCTGGGGTACGAGGGCTCCCCCACCCACGGTTCCCGACGGCGCAGCTGGCGCAAGCTCACCGCGTAGCGGGCAAGCACCGCCCCAGGAACCAGTACCAGAATGGCAAGGACTAGGGCGGCGTTGATGGCGCTGTGCACGAACGCCGGAGCGATCAGAGCATATAGGGTGAGGGCGCCGACGTACCCAGTCTTGACAGTTGACCAGTGGGCCCGCCAGAGGGACTGCATGGGAAGAGGGTACCGGATGCACGACCCTCTCCCGACCGTGAGAGACGGTCGCGCTGCGCCTCGACCACGGCGGGTCCGATGCTCGTCTTGGCGGCACTTGGCCACCAGTTGCACCCCTCTCGGCACCGGGTCCGCCACCCGACCCTTCCGCTCGTACGGGTACTTGTCGTGACCGACCTAGTCCGCTGCCCCGGCGCCGCGGACCTGCCTTGCTCCGCAGCCGGCACCTGCGTTCATTCTCCACCTGGTGCGTGTCCCTGGGAGCCTTGCGGGTGCGGATCCTGGGGCTGAGCGGAGCTGTCGCCAGGGCGGCCCTCCAGAGTCACCTGCGCTTCGATGTCGCCGACCTCACCATGGGCCCGGTCGCGGGGTCGAGTCGGTGCTCCTCCCGAATCGACGACTTACGCCCGAATCCCCGGGCGGAGTGAACTCACTCCCGGACAGCTCGCCGGACCCCAGCCCTTCGCCTTGAAAGGCTCCGAGCTGGCCGGGGCGTGTCGACAGCGGGTCATCTGGCCGATCCGGGCACCGGGTCGCGACACCTTCCCGCGGCGCAACGTCGTGACCTCCGGCATGAGCCAGGGGACCGTGGTGATCGAGGCCAGCAGCACCTCCGGTGCGAAGATGCAGGCCCGCCTGGCGCTGGAGCACGGGAAGAAGGTCTTCCTCCTCTCATCGCTCGTCACCGGCCAGTTCTGGGCCCAAGGCTACGTGAGGCAGCGCGGCGCGATCGAGGTTGCCGCGGTCGAGGAGGTGCTCGAGCATTTGGCTTCTCCCGAAAGGGTGCGCCAGGCTGGCGAGCAGCGTCAGCAGCTCTCCTTCGCCATACTCTGACCTGCCGTGCCGCGAGCCATTCCGGCACCGCTGGGGCCCCCGGCCGGCTTTCCGGATTGCCCCCGGTGTACATACCTACGCAGCGGCCCTCCAAGCCTCTGCCTTGACTGCGCCAGCGCGGAGTTCGAGGGGATCGCGCTTGGCGCCTGTCCGATCTGCACTCAGATTCTGGACCATGGCTCCTGTCCCAATTGGCTGTGTGCGGATCCCGGTCGGCGGATCTCCAAGATCAGCGCGATTGCATACAGCTCCGGCGAGGTGCGCAGGATGATTTTGCGTCACAAATACCATGGCAAGTCTGGTTGGGCGCTGATCTTCGGGAGGCTCTTGGTCGGATGGTTGGAGACGCATGGCGCAGCTGACGGGCCCGACCTGATCGTGGTAAACCCAACCTACCTGGCTCCCGGAGTGGCGGGTCCGGGCCACCCTGGCCAGGTTCTTCGATGCCCTGGGGGACGAGCGCGGTCGCCGGGTCCGACGGGTGAGCCGGGACGGGGCCTCCTGGATCGTGAGCATGGTCGACGAGCGCTGCCTCAACGCCATCCAGCGCACTGACCCATTTCACGTGGTGCGTTGGGCCAGCGACGCCCTCGACCAGGTCCGCCGCCAGGTCTGGAATGCCGCCCGCAAGGGAGGCCAGCCGGGCTTGGCTCACGCTCTCAAGGGTGCCCGCTGGACACTCTGGCACAACCCCGAGAACCTCACCCAGCGCCAGCAGGCGACCCTGGTTGAGATCGAGCGCACCAACCAGCCGCTCTTCCGTGCCTACCTGCTGAAGGAGGAGCTGCGCTATGTATTCCAGCTCTCGGCACGGCGCGGACTGCCCCGCCTCGACCGCTGGACCCAGTGGGCGCGCCGCTCCCGACCGGCACCCTTCGTGAAGTCGGCCCGAACCATCGCCGAGTACCGAGCCAGCATCGCCGCCGCCCTTCGCTACGGCCTCTCCAACACTCGCATCGAAAGCGGCAACCAGAAGATCCGCCTCATCATCCGTCGCTCCTTTGGCTTCCACCATCCCGCGGCCCTGACCGCGCTGGCCAAGCTCAGCCTCCGGTGGACTCTGCCCTGCACTTCCAGGCCGTGCATGACCCACGGAAACAGCACCAGTGCCCGAAAATGCAGGTCTGTGCCCGGACCCGGCTCCTTCACAGTCGCCAGGGGCAGATCCAAGTCGTCGCCGGGCCACCGTCTGCACCGACCACCTGGGGTCTGCGCACGTTCCCGGCTGACGGCCTGCTTCAGACAATTTAGACTGGCAGCGGGGCAAGGGCCAATTCAGGAGGAACGGAAATGCCAGATGACTTCGTCATGCAGCTCGATACCATTCGCCGGCAGGCGCGCGAGCACATCGATCGGGGTCCCGTCACTGAGGACTACGGGGCCGATCTGAAACGAGTCCTACAGGTGCTCAACGAGGTTCTCGCCACCGAGCTGGTGTGCGTGCTTCGATACATGCGCCACTACTACGTCGCGGATGGCACCGACGGCGAGATGATCAAGGGGAAGTTTCTGGAGTATGCCAACGAGGAGCGAGACCATAGCGACCGGGTCGCTAGGCGCATCGTTCAGCTTGGGGGCGAACCTGATTTGAACCCAGACATTCTCAGCAAGCGCAGTCACACCGACTACGTCGAGGGGAACTCGCTAGTCGAGATGCTCAAGGAGGACCTGGTCGCCGAGCGGATCGCGGTGGCGAGTTACCAGGAGATAATCGCCTGGTTGGAACACGGCGACCCGACCACCCGGCGGGTCATGGAGGGTTTGCTGGCCGACGAGGAGGAGCATGCCGACGACCTCCGCTCCCTCTTGGCTAACTTCGGGGGAGAAGACACCGCCAACTAGAATCCTTCCCTGAAGCCCCGAACCAGCACCTTCCCTCTCCGGTTGCGACCGGGCGTGGGTTGATGCTCCAGATGGGGCGGATTCAGCCACCCGGAGCCGGGCGGGCGCGGTCAGCCAGGTTCAGCTCCGGTCTCAAGAGGGTCTTCCGTCCGGTCAAGAGAGTCGAGGTAGCCAGCGAAGCCTCTCGGGGCTCGAGAGTCTGACCGACTGCTGGTGGTGACAGGAATGGCAGCGGTCCGCAGGACGCGACGCTGATCCACGAGCCGGGCGAGGGCGTGATCCTCCGCAGTTGCGAGGGGCGGCCAGCCACCGGCGGCCAGGTAGGCCGCGGCCGATATGCCCAAATTGGCGCCGTGAACATGAGCGTGCTCGTCGCCCCCTCCGTACTGGGCCGCAAAGCGGCGCGCCAACTGTGGTGGCCGTTCCCCCCAGTCGTTAACGCGGACGGTGCCCAGGACAACCTCGACGCCGCGGTTGGCCTGATCTACCTGGAAGGCCAACCACTGCTCAGGAACCGTCCCGTCAGCATCGGTGGTGGCAAACCACAATGACCCCAGATCAACTCCCTTAGTCCAGCGGAGAATGGCCTGGAATCCGCGGGCCCGCGCCCGACCAACGTTGTGGACGGCGACATTGACGGCCCGGACGCGGGGCCTTGCCGCCACCACAGCTGCGGTGTTGTCTGTGCATGAATCGAGCACCACGACTATGAGGGTGGGGAGATCGAAGCGGGACACTGCCCGATCTATGGAGTCCAGGCAGACTCCCAGCAATGCCTCCTCATTGTGGGCGGGAACGATCACCCCGACTAGGCTGATCACCGGACCGCCCCCCGCGCGGCTATGCGCCGGGTACTCCCGTGGCAGCTGCCACGGAAAGGCGGCCGTCATCGGGCTGCACCTTCAGCATCACCTCCAGCAGGAAGTCCAGCTCCTCATGACGCGCCAGACGGCGCAGGGATGGCAGAGAGTTGAGGGAGGCCTGGGCGCGGTCGCCATCGACGGGGTGCTCAGCCACCGGATGCCGCCAGTGACAGGCCACCAGGGTACCCCCTGGTAAAAGGCTGGCTTCGACTCGGGCCCGTATCCGCTCGAGATCTTCGACGCTGAAGTAGTAAAGGAACTCCGAGACGACTATGAGGTCGAACCTGTCGATCGGCCATTCCTCGGGAAGGTGGCGCCGCTCAACTCGGACCTGAGGGTGCGGGCGCAGCCGCTCCCGCGCCCGATCGACAGCGGCTGCGACAGCATCCACAGCCAGCAGTTGCGAGCAGCGCGGCGCCAGCAGCGCCGTCAGGCTACCGTTGGAACAGCCGAGCTCGAAGCAATTCTGGTAGCGGGCGGCGGGAAGGCTCGCGACCGTCAGCTCATGTTTGCGTTGTTCGTACCAGCGGCCGTCGAAGTTCCAGGGGTCCGGATCGGAGGCGTAGAGACTCTCAAAGTGTGAGATGCGCAGCGTCACTTCAGCTCTCGCCTCCCCCCAGTCCGGTGGTCAACCAGTCGAGGTCGGCGGAAAGCTCCAAAGTCATGCGACCAAGCTCTTCCAGGTCGCGTTCGGCATGGCTCTGGCGGAGGTAGACCATCAGGTCCACGACCCGCCTTGAGTGCGTGCGATTGAGGCTGAGCGGTGCTGCTCCCAGTGCCCGTCCCACCAGGTCAATCACCTCGGTGCTGCCCTTCTCCACCACGGAGCGCGTTCTGCGCGCGATGATGCTGGTTCTCCCCTCGAGATCGCAGGGGTCCCGGTCGATGCTGTCGGCGGCAGCCAGTAGCACCGCCTCCATGGCGGTAATGGCGGCATCGACGGATCCCAGATGCGCCGCCGCGTGGGGGCCCAGTGGTCGGCTCCGACCAGCCGCAGTCAGGGTCTGGGCCACCCCCAGTGCCCCTCCCAGCCAGCACGCCGCGACTCCGACCGCCCCGTGCCAGAACCCCGGACGTTCGAGGTAGGCCCCGGGCTCTCCAACCGCAGTAGCTCGGGCCCCGGTGAACCGAACAGTCCGGCTGTCACTTCCAGCCATCCCGATGGCGGGCCAGGTGCCATCTACAGGCCCGACTCCAGGCTGGTGAAGCGCAACGGCGAAGAGCCGGCCGCCGTCCTCGGCGCCCCCGGTGACCAGGGCCCAGTCGCACGCACCAGCTCCACTGCAGTATGGCTTATCCCCGTATACCTGCCATTCACCATCGGACAGTTGAGCCCGGACTCCGGCACTTCCGGGAGGCTGGGCCGCCCAGACGCCCCAGAGGTCGCCCGGGGTCGGGGGCGGCGCCGACAGCTCGTTCAGGATCGCGACAGCGTCCGCGTGCCCTTCGGCGAGCCTGGCCAGGACGCAGTCGGCGGCCCCGATCAGCACAAGCGCTGCGAGTCGGTCGCGCGTCCGACCGGCACCTGGTTGCGGAAGGGCCAGCAGGCCAAGCTCGACCAGATCATGGGCTGCGGCCCCTGCACGCACTGGATCATCGAGCCCGCCCAGCTCCTGCTCGGCGATCCACCCTGCGAGGGACGGCATCTGGTCCATCCCGGCCCTTACCACCATCTCCGAAATTAACGCCATAAGGGGGATGCGGTGTCACCACCACGGCGGGTCCCTCGCGCAGTCGTCCGTGGCCCAGCGACGCTCGCGAACGGGTCGTTGGTGGGGGCGCGGATGGCATCGACTGTTACAAAGGTCGCCCCGGCCTTTGCGAGGCGCGTTAGGATCTCAGGAACGGCTGCGGCTGCCTGCTCGGGCCAACTGTGCAGCAACACGATCCGTGCCTTTTGCCCACGCAGAGATCCCTCGACGATGGCGTTGGCTATGGCACCCGAGGTCTGGGTGGACTCCCAGTCAGCGCCGTCCACATCCCACGGCACGTTGACATACCCAAGCTCGCGAAGGCAGGCATCCAGTCTTCGGTTCTTAATTCCGGCGCCAAACGGACTGCGAAACCATGGGCGCGGATCCACGCCCGTCACCTCTCGAATCGCCGCCTCAGCCCGGAGAACATCCTCCCGCACACCGGCCCTGGTGAGCAGTGGCATCGGCGCGTGGTAGTGGGAGTGGCTTCCAACCAGATGGCCCGCCGCAGTGATCCCTCGGGCGAGTTCTGGGTGAGCCTCGACCCAACGTCCCTGGAAAAAGAAGGTGGCCCTGACTCCCCCTTCGTCCAGGGCTTCCAAGATCCGCTCACAGGTCGCCGGTCCCAACCCCGCCCGATCGGGATGCTCCGCGTCAAATGTCATGGCCACCACCGGCGGCTCGTCAACCCCCCCGGAGCTCGGGTTCGATCCGATCGCAGATGGCACGGCGCTGAGTTTAACCGCGGTGTCGAAGGCTGACACCTACTCAGATTGGTGGGGACCGCCACCCTCATGGGCCGCACCGGCGCCGAGCTGTCAGCCAGCCTCCACTCCAGGCCCCGACGTCCAATCCAAGGTTAACCAGCGGTAAGCAAATTTGCTTGATAGCATGAGCGCTGGCAGTGACCAAGGCAACTGGAGGGCGACCCATGGCAGGACGTAAGGATCAGGCAGCGGGCACGGTCAAAAAGACAGTCGGAAAGGCGACCGGGAACAAAGGTCTTCAGACCGAAGGCGCGGCGCAGGAGGCTGCTGGCAAGGTCAAGACCAAGATTAACGATCTGGGGCAGACGGCCAAGGGCATCCGCCGCGGCGCCAAGGAGTCGTTGTCCAAGAAGAACAAGCCCTGACCACCAGGTGAAGCGGCAGGACCAGTGGGTGCGCTCCCGTCAGGTGGCCGAATGAATCCCAATCGACAGAAATGGACCGTTGGATGGGCGAGGTCTCGGCACTGCCCCACAAGCCGGGCCGTCAGCCAACTGGAGAGCCCTGTGCGCCGCGCTCGGCACCAACCGGCTGGGTCGGTGCCGGCTCGAGCGTGATCCGCCGTCCGAGGAGGCTGGCGTAGCGGACCAAGCTGCTGTGCTTGGGATCTACTCCACCGCGCTCGAGACGAGCCACGTTGGGCTGCTTGGTGCCAAGAGCAGCGGCGACCCGCTCTTGGCTGAGACCCTGCCGTTCCCGCTCGGCAGCCAGTTCAAGAACCAATCGGCGGGTCTCCAACTCCGCTTGCAGCAGCTCGGGGAAGTCGGGGTTCATCGCCGTGCGGGCAGCGATGAAGGCGTCCAGGTCGTCTCGCTTGGCCATCGCGTGACGATGTTACCATATCCTCCACGATATGGTGGCTCGGGCTCGCACATCACTTGGGTGGCGGCGCCGTGGTCGACCGAGACGGCGCCCGCCGTGACCCTCCCTCCCGCCAGTCTGCCAGTCGTTGCTCGGCCAGCTCGATGTGGCGGCCCTTCGCCTTCTGCCACTTCTTGCTGACCACGACCAGGGCCAGGAGGACCTGGTGGTAGCGGCCTTCCTCTGCGAAGAATAGCCTGTAGATGGCGGTGCGTCCAGTGATCTCGATCTGCCAGATGTCGCCCCTAAGGTGGTTGATGTCGGGATGTGCCCGGCCCGCGTGGCGCACCTCAGTCATGACCGCGGCGATTGCGGCCGCATCCTCGTCGGGCAGGTGCCGGTCCCAGAGGAAGTCCCGGACCGGCTCCTTTCCGCTGGCGGTGCGGTAGAAGCGCCACTGCCTGCGGGCCTGACGGGAGTCTTCGCTGGAGGAGCTACTCGCCACTACTTGCGGCGTCGGTCAGGGCGACCGCCTCCAGGAACCGACCCAGTCGGCGCGCCTCCTCCAAGGAGAGGTCAGCCGGCAACTTGAGCTCGGCGAACAGGTCCTGTCGCACCGGGAACGGATACACGACCAATCTGGCAGCAGCGGGGGCGGGACAGGGGACGGCCCAGCGGCCTCTTCAGGACCAGCCTCTGGCTCTTCCATCCCTTTTCCCTTGGGCCGTGTCCGATCCCCGCGTGAGGTGTTCCTGCGTCCCCGGGGTTGGTACGAGGCCGGGTTCTCAAGATAGCTGACGTATGAGGCCAGGGCCGAGCGGAATCGGGACCAGTAGGTGCTGAGGCTGGTCGGGGACAGAGACGACAGGTTTCGGAAGCGCGAGATGAGGGCGTCGACATCGAGCCCTTGCACTTCGAGGTCCTCCCGACCATGGTCTAGCTTGAGGATCTGGGACACGGCAGCTCGATAGGCGTGAGCC
>Ga0307374_10000764_pt1 | contig 60244 bp, 60 predicted proteins | sample OX3MG_FD_202532 | JGI IMG/M metagenome (GOLD analysis project Ga0307374, IMG submission 202532) | Soil microbial communities from Risofladan, Vaasa, Finland - OX-3 | ecosystem: Environmental > Terrestrial > Soil > Coastal area > Acid sulfate soil | place: Finland: Risofladan, Vaasa | collected... | reverse complement strand
CCCCGAACCACGCCTCGTCGAAGCCCAACTCGTCGAGACGCACGATGAGCTCGAGGTCACGTTCGAGCGCCAGGGTGGGGTTCTGGCCCACGGGGTGAAAGGGGGCGAGGAAGATACCGAAGCGCAAGGGCCAGTCCATGGCGCCGCATTCTACGCGCCCTGTTGGCGCAAACGCTGAGAAGACGCGGTTCGCTCCACGACGAACCGAATCTTCCTCTCACCTCAAGGGCAAGTTCTGGAAGTTCCGAACCTCAGTCCGCTCAGCAGAGCACCGGGGGCAATGTCGACGGTCCCCCCTGCGTGGGGAGTACCCCAGGAGATGGGCTCCATTCTCGATCAGAGGAATCGTGACCTCGCACTAATCGAATCTCGGAAACGGCGATGATCCCCCAAGTCGCCGTGAGCCACCATGCCTCGAGCACCGGGAACATGGTGGTTCTGTCTATGGAGTGTCGGACCCAGGTAGCGATGTCGCCGGGACCGACGACATAGGCGGCGGTCACAATTGCCAATTCCGTGATCAGGGCGCTCCACGCCCAACCATCATGTCCGAGTGCAGCCTTTCGGCGGGCTCCGCTGAGACACAGCACGCCGAGGACGGCGACTGGAACGGCGACACCAAGTAGGTGCATTTCACTCCAACTACCGGCCAAAGAGACATGGAGGCGAGCGAGATCGTCCCCCACGCGGCGCCCGGCATTGGGCTTGTCGGGGATAGCGCCGAGAATGCGCGCAACGGAAGGCCACGCGCCGATCACGAACCAGGTGGCGATGCCCGCGGTCAGTCGCGCCCTCCAGTGCTGGAATCTGCCCTTCGCCCGATCGTGGAACAGGGCGCGGGCTGTGATGAGACCCACGATGACAATCGCGGTGTATGAGCCTTCCAACTTCGTCGCACCCGCGACGGCAGCCAGGATCAGCGCCGCGCCCATGTTCGCCGACTGACACGGAAGAACGAGCCCATAGGCAACGGCCCCCACTGCTGCGGTTGACCAAAGGACGTCTGCATATCCGTTGGCGACAAATGGAAAGCCGACCCGGAACACCACGACCATGAGCACCACGGCTGTCGCGACCCCGACCCCAAGGATCACTAAACGTCTTCGCTTGTCGCCATCGGTTGACGATGCGAGCCGGCGGGCCAGCTCCACCATCGAACTGGCCGCGGCGAGGATGGCGAACGCGTTCAGTAGACCCACCATGACTACCCCCAGGCGATCAGTCTCGTCGCCTGAGAGGATCCAGCTCAACGCCACTGACCCGCCGACAAGGGGCGGATAGGAAGGATTGCTGAAGGCCAGCGCAGGATTCCGAAGGGTGGCCACCGTCACGGCGTGGCCCTGTACGTACCACTCTGGGTGCAGCATCCAAATCGCTCTGGCATCGAACCCGGTCCACGGTGCCTTCAGGATGCTGAGGCCGAAAGCGCCAACCGTGAGTCCGGCTCCGAGAGCGATGGCGCACAGTGTGCGGGCGGGAGCTCGATCCTTGTCGCGAATCCACAAACGCGAATCGGGATGGCGCCACCACCGCCATGTCACGACGATCGCGCTGAGCACGGAGAGGGCAGAGAACCACGTCATGACGCCGCCACCCAGCCCCGCCATGGCCGTCACAGACAGATAGGCCAGTACCGCTCCGGTCAATGGAACGAGGGGAATGACGACGAGCCTCGCCCCCGCTAGTGCCAGAGCAGGCATAGCGCCTCCTGCAGAAAGAACCAACAGACTCAGCACAGCCGCTTCAGTGGTACTCATGGCGGATTGGGAAGTTGGGTCGTGCTCTTGAGCGAGCCCGAGCCGAACCGTACAGCGGCGCCGTCAGGCGCCACGGCCTTTACCCGTACCCCCAGGCACCCACCGTGTGTGTCGACGAGAAAGACATTGACTACGCCGCCAGGCCTAATGGTCATCGGGGTATAGGCACCGACGACTTTCGCCAACGTTTCGGACCAAACAGGGCCGTTCCTTGGGTTGACGTCATCCACCCAAACTCGCTCGCCGCGGGGAATGACGCTTTTCACCTGGGCATCGAGACACGAGAAATATGCGTTGTCCAGATTCCAGGCAGCCACGTCTGCGGGAGCCGTCAAAAAGTCAGTATCACGAATGCCGGCGCGAGCGTTCGCCAAGAGCGCCGCCGCCACGACAACGATAATGAGTGTCGTGCCAACGAACTTCCACGTAATTCGGTACCGATTGCCGCTGCGCATGCCACCACCCGCCTTTCCACATCTAATATGACCAACGCATTTGCGTCAACGTGCGGCAACACGTGCACCTGTCAAGGCGAAACGCAGACAGAAACTTTAGATGCGGAGCGCCACCTTCCCGGCGCGTTCCTTGCCCCGCAGCATGCCGGCGAGCTTTGCAAATGTTCGCACACTGACGCGTGGAATGATCTCATCGGTCGAGTCGCCAACTCTTGGTCGGGTTGACTGGCTATCTGGAGTTGGCCGCGCGTGACAGAGTCTCTCGGAAGTCAGCTGATGAATCGACCGGCGAATCCAACGCGGGAGTCCGGCTCGCCAATAACCCCGCTATGGGATATGTCTTCGATGACACACCCAACCCTCTGATGGCGAGGGGCCTAGGGTCAGTCGACATGACAAACGAAAGCGTCACCCAGGGGGCCGAATTTGTAGAAAGGCAGGTCAACGCCCGCCACTGCCCCTTCTGCGGGGCCGAGCACTGGATCCTCATTCCCGATATCGGGGCTTTCACGGGGGGTTCCCCGACCCCGGGGGGCGCCCCCGATTCCCCTGCGGGAGAGGAGGTCGAACCGCCATTCACGTACTACCCGGCCGTCTCCTACTACTGCCAACAATGCGGATTTGTCAGGACCCATCTCCTACCTGATTGATTCCCCACTCCCCGTCAAAGCGTGTTGTGTCACTGCAGTGGGGCAACTGCGGCTAGCCACCTGAGCGCCGCACCAACCCATGGAACACATACCCCATATGATATAGTCCATCTTTGATATGGCAGGGACGACCGATGTCAGGCCGATCAACGCAGGCGGGCCCCGTCGTCCTGCTCCGACCCGAGGACCCGAGGCTGTCGCCCGGTACGAGCGCACCCGCACCTCGATCATGGCAGGCAGTGCTGTTCGTGCCGCTCGCCGAAAAGCCGGTGTCAGCCAGGTCGAGCTCGCCCAAAGGGCGGGGATGAGCCAACCCTCGATCGCCCGCCTGGAGAAGGGGCAGGTGTCTCCGACGGTGATCACGCTGGACCGCATCGCGCGAGCACTCGGATCTGATCTCGTCATCGACTTCGAACCTCAAATCGAGAAACCCCCGTCAAAGGGTCTTTGAGGCGCATTCGTAGGTTTTTGCGCAGCCCCACACCAGCGCGCTCAGTCTGGTCACAGACACCGCAACCGTGCCCGACTCGGCAAGAGGGGAGTGCGTCATGCACTACCGTTGTCCAGATGCGCAAAATCGTCGCCGGGGTGCTCGGTGCCCTGATGGCCCTCACGGCGACGTCGTGCGGCTCGTCGGGCCCGACCGCCAAAAAGACCACCTCCACCACGAAGGCCCCGGCCATCGCAAACGCCAACGCCGGCATCCTGAAGGGCAAGACCGCGGCGCAGATCCTCAAGGCGGCCACTGCCGCGGCAACCAAATCGGGCTCCGCCCACTACGTCCTCAGCGCCATCGAGGGCACTTCGTCGCAGACCATCAGTGGCGACGCATCGATGACTGGCGGCGATCAGACGGTCGCACAGGGCGCACAGCACATCCAGGTCGTCTATGTCGGGGGAGTTGCCTACGTGCAGGGCAACGCCAGCGGCCTGACCTCGGCCATGGGATTCGCCGCCACCGTGGCGACGAATTATGCGAACAAGTGGATCGCAGTCCACAGCACCGACAGCTTGTTCAAGTCGATCGTCTCCGCTGTCACTCTCACCGGCACCCTGTCCCAACTCAACCCCACCGGGACGTTGTCCGTGACCGGTCCCTCCACCGTGGCTGGTCGAAAGGCCGTGGGTGTCAAAGGTGGGCTCCCCGGCACTCCCCAGGCCGGTGTCACCGGATCCACCACGCTCTTCGTGGCAACGACAGATCCAACGGTGCCCCTCGAATTCAGCGGGACGGCGGCCCAAGGCACCCAGCATGTTCAGGACAAGGGCACGTTCACCGACTGGGGTAAGCCGTTGAAGCTCACCGCTCCCACCGGTTCGGTGCCCTTCTCGTCTGTACCGACGAAGTAGCCTTCCCAACGGGCGCGGCTATCCGGCCATCGCCACCGGCTCGGAGAAGGCAAGGCCGCGCCGGGGGACGATGATGTCGTCGATGAGCCCGTAGTCCTTGGCTTCCTGCGCGGTCATGAAATAGTCCCGGTCCAGATCCCTCTCGACCTGGTCGACAGGACGCCCGGAGTGGTGCGCGATGACCTCGGCCAGTCGCTTGGTCACGGCGAGGACTTCTCGTAACTGGATCTCCATGTCTCGCGGCGCGCCGCGGGTTCCCGCCGAGCCCTGATGGATCATGATCTTGGCGCTCGGAAGCGCTAGCCGCTTACCCTGCGCCCCGCCGCACAGCACCATCGCCGCGGCCGACATTCCCATGCCGACGCACACTGTCGAGACATCGGGGCGGATGTGTTGGATCACGTCATAGATCGCCATCCCCGCATAGGCCAGGCCGCCGGGGGAGTTGATGTACAGCGAGATGTCCCGCTCGGGATCTTCGGCCTCCAGATACAGCAGCTCGGCGATGATGAGGTTGGCGATCTGGTCGTCGACTTCCTGGCCGAGGAATACGATCCGCTCCCGCAACAGGAGCGAGTAGATATCGAAGGCACGCTCACCGCGCGCCGACTGCTCGAGGACGGTCGGGATCACCGACTGACGTAGTGGCACGACACTCCTCCTCTTGCAGACACGACCCGAAGCCCAAAGCCCTTGGTCGAGTGATATCTCATTGGTGAGATATCATATTCGAGGTAACATCGAGTGTCGACAAGAGTGCGACACGAGGAGGCCGGTGACAGCGCGCCGACACGAAACCGTGTTCCCGGGATTCCGGGAGGTGGCAAGACGACGCAAGGATCTCAGCGTCGCACTCGTGGACAGACGACTGTCCGTCGGCCTGTCGCAGACGGAGGTCGCGGCGCGCATGGGGACGTCGCAGTCCGCAGTGGCGCGCCTCGAGGCGGGGGAGGCCGACATCCGGCTCTCCACGTTGGAGCGGTATGCGGCCGCCGTCGGCATCGAGCTCGACTGGACGCTGGGGGAGAGGGGCCGGTGACCGCCCCTTCGGGACCGCCGGGTGGGCCCTTCGATGCCGAGCCGAAGGACCGGAGCCGACAGAGCGTGCGGGACCGCCTCTTCGACCAGCGGGTGGTCTTTCTTTGGGGCACCCTCGACGACGCCCTCGCCGGCCACCTGGCCGCAGAGCTCATGACCCTCGACGCCACCGGCGACGACCCCATCCACCTCCACATCGACAGCCCCGGTGGGACGCTCGAAGCCGCTCTGTGCCTCGTGGACGTGATCGACCTCCTGGGCGTGGAATTGACCGCCACATGCGTGGGCCAGGCCGTCGGGCCCGCCATCGCACCCCTGGCCGTGGCCCATCACCGCCGGGCCACCCCTCATGCCCGTTTCCGCCTCTCCGAGCCGGTCTTCGACCGAGCGGGTTCGGCCCGGGATCTCGACGCCTGGGCGACCAGCCAGAGGGCACAACTGAGACGGTTCTGCGCCCGGGTGGCGATGTCGCTGAACACCAGCGCCCAAGCCTTCGAAACGGACCTAGCCACCGGCCGGTTCCTCGACGCCAACCAGGCGTTGGAATACGGGCTCGTCGACGAGATCTGCGGGCCCGGCGCCCGCGTCTACCCCTTGCCCGGCCCACGGCTGGGCTTCACGCCCAGGTCGTAGGCCCTTTCTCCTCAGGGGAGGGGCAAACCTTGGTGGGACTCCAGGCCTGTCCCAGGCACGCCATTCGTCTCGACACTAACTTTACATAAGATACATTATCGGCGGCTTTCCACGTTAGGGACCGGCCGGGAATCGCCTCCACGGACCGCTCCCTGCACCCCGGCCCGCCCGTCGGGGCCCGGGCCCGGGCACCGTCATATGCGGGCGAAATTGGCGGGCAGACGCAGAGGTGGCCCCGCAGGGCTTCGGGACGCCGCCTTTTCGTTCGGGTTTGTCCAGCCCAGTGTTCATTCGGCGCGATCCGTGGACACCTGTCGTACCGAGGCGTACCGTGTCTTTCCGGCACCACCCACGACCTCGCTGGCGACCGTTTTAGATGGGCATCGGCGGGGCGCAGGCTTTGTTCTCACAGCGGGGTCAGCGCCCCTGCCGGTCCCAACCCCCAACCGCTTCGGCGACTTTGCCGCGCCCATGGGCCGGGAAGCCGGATCGATGCTCAGGTCTTCACCAGGTATTTTTCGAACCACGCTAGGGTCCGCTTCCAGGCGTCTGCGGCCGCGTCGGGGTGATAGTCGGGCCGCATGTCGCAATGGAATCCATGCCCCGCGCCGGGATACCGGACGATCTCGGTGTCCACGTCGGTGATTGCCACCGCCGCCCTGAGGGCCTCGACCTGCTCTACCGGGATGCCCTGGTCCTCGTCCCCGTACAGGCCCAGCCACGGCGTTTGGAGCTCCGGTGCGAGGTCCAGCATCGACGCCATCCCGAATCTGCCCTCGGTGACACCTCCGCCGTAGAAGGTCACCCCGGCGCCCAAGGGCCGGCGCACCGAGGCCATGTAGGCCACCGTCCCACCCATGCAGAAGCCCACCACGCCGATCCGGCTCGGGGCGAACCCCGCCGTCTCGAGGTAGCCGATCGAGGCGTCGATGTCGTTCAACACCCCGGCTTCGGAGAGCCCGGCGAACTGGGGCATGATCTTGTCGTAGTCCCCGTACTCGATGACGGGGTCCCCGGTGCGGTGAAACAGATGGGGGGCCACAGCGCGATAGCCGGCCCCCGCCAGGCGCCGCGTGATGTCCTCGATGTGCGGGTTCACACCGAACGCCTCCTGGGCCACGATCACCGCCGCCCGGGCCTCGCTTTCCGGTTCGACGTCGTAGAGACCCATGTCCCCGTCGGGCGTCTTGAGTGTCACCGTCGTCGTCATGGAACCCCCGTGCTCACACCTTCATCGTCGTGATGACCCCGTCGACTCGGCGGGGCGACACACGATGCCACCCGCGGCGCCCTTGTGGCCATCGGGGCCGGGTGCACCGCCGAAGGTGACCGTTTCCCGGCGCTGTACTGTGAACCGGTGCCAAGCCGGCAAACCCGAGTGCGGCGTCGCCTGAGCGAGTTGCGGCACCTCCCTGACACTCCCCGACACCTGTGGCCCGTCGTGGCCACGCGGGGTCTGGTCTCCCGGGCCGAGGCGCAGCTGCTCTACAGCCTCGCCCGCAAGGTGGATACAGGCGCCATCGTCGAAATCGGGTCGTTCCGGGGACGGTCGACGGTGGCTCTGGCACTCGGCTCTCGATCAGGACATCGCGCCCCGGTCTATGCCGTGGAGCCCCACGAGCAGTTCCAACAGCACCCGAAGGCGCCTCAGTTCGGCCCCAAAGACCGGGCCGCGTTCTTTCGGACCATGCTCCGGACCCGCTGCTATCGGGACGTGCGGCTGGTCAACCTGTCGAGCGAAGAGGTCGCTCCCGGTTGGAACCGCCCCGTGGCGCTGCTCTGGATCGACGGCGACCACTCCCCTGTCGGCGTTCGTCGGGACCTCCACTGTTGGTGGCCCCACCTAGAAGATGGCGCCGTCGTGGCCTTTGACGACTCCGTCGAGCCCGATTCCGGTCCAGGACTCGTGATAGCGGAGGAGATCGAAGCAGGGCGGCTCGAGAGGGAGGCCTCAGTCGGCAAGGTCAGCGTCTTGCGGGTGACGAAGCGAAACGTCGTTCCTGCCACGGGGTGACCCCGAAACGTCCCGCTATACCATCTATGAGATCATATCATTCTTGGTATTGGTGGGTGCCGAGGAGTACCTGGAAAGCTTCGTCACGACGACGTCATGTGCCTTTGAAACTCACGAGCGCCGATGTCGGCGTCGCGCTGAGTTCAGCCACGGCGCCGTCGAATTGGCCGGCGACGTTGCGCCGGGTTCGCTGCACTGGATCCCAAACGAACGTGAACACGCTCACTTCCAGACCGGCCGGGAAGTCGACTGACGTGTGCTGATCTCGTTGACCCCAATCGACTCGCCCCTCCCCACTCCCCACCGGCTCGAGCCCCGACATCACCTAGCCTGCCCGGGTGATGGCTACTGCGGTGTTCTTCCATGCCCATCCCGACGACGAGGCGATCCAAACCGGGGGCACGATGGCCCGGATGGCGGCGGACGGGCACCGTGTCGTCCTCGTGACCGCCACCCGCGGCGAGCTCGGCGAGGTCCCCGACGGGATCCTCGCCTCCGGGGAGACCCTGGCGGCACGACGCGTCGAAGAATTGGCCGCCGCGTGCGAGGTCCTCGGGGTGGCACGCCACGAGTTCCTCGGGTACCACGACTCGGGTATGGCCGGTGAGCCCACCAACGAAGCCCCCGGGTGCTTCTGGCAAGCCGATGTCGACGAAGCCGCGGCGCGACTGGCGGCCATCCTCGACGGCGAGCAAGCCGAGGTCTTCGCCACCTACGACGAGAACGGCGGCTACGGCCACCCCGACCACATCCAGGTCCATCGCGTCGGGATTCGAGCCGCAGAGCGCGCCGCGACGCCGCGCGTGTTCATGGCCACGATCAATCGCGACTACATGCTGTCGCTTGCTGATCGGGCCGACGACTTCGGCCTGGGCATGCCCGAGCAGCAACGGTCCGTCCTCGAGACGTTGGGCGTGCCGGGCGCACGCATCACCACCGCCGTCGACGTCAGTGCCTACCTCGACCCCAAACGCCGGGCCATGGAAGCCCACGCCTCGCAGATCTCCGACACCTCGTTCTTCCTCAAGATGCCACCCGAAGCGTTCGCGGCGGTATGGAGCACGGAGTGGTACATCCGGGTCGGGTCCGAGGGCGCGTCGCAACTCGAGGATTCGCTTCTCGCCGTGTCATGACCTCGGAGCAGAGCTCGGACCACGACGTCCCGGCCATCGTCTCGGGAGAGCGCGACACCCTGCTTGCCTTCCTCGGGTATCTGCGCTCGAGCGTCGACGCCAAGCTCGCCCACCTCTCTGACGAAGACGCCCGCCGTCGCCTCGTGGCATCGGGCACAACGCTCCTGGGGCTCGCCAAGCACTTGGCCTTCGTCGAGGTCTACTGGGCACAGCGGCGCTTCTTGGGCTCCGACGTAGTGCTCGTCGGGGACGGGTTCGAGCTCGACCCCTCCGACACTGTCGAGTCGGTGCGACGCGAGTACCGAGAAGCAGGACAGCGCACCGACGAGATCGTGGCCTCGTGCGAAGACCTCGACAAACCCCTCGCCCGGGGACGCCACGGCCTGACGCTGCGCTGGATGCTCACCCATCTGGTCGAAGAGACGGCCCGCCACGCCGGCCACGTCGACATCCTGCGCGAGCTGGTCGACGGCCGGACCGGTCGCTGAGCCCGACCGACGAGCTACAACAACTAGCCCGCCGGAGCCAGGCCGAGCGTGGCCGACACCGTCAGCTTCTGCTGACCCCGGTACAAGGTGAGCCGGACACTCGTCCCCGACGACAGCGCCTGGACGTCGTTGGTGAGACCTTGGGCCGAGGTGACGGCCTTGGCGTTGAAGCTCACGATGACGTCGCCGGTGCGGATGCCCGCCGTGTCGGCGGGTGACCCGGTCACGACCGACACCACCAGAGCCCCCGAGGAGGGCACGAGGCCGTACGCCTGCTGCTGTTGCGAGGTCTCGTCGGTGACCTCGACCCCGAGATACGCCTTGGCCTTGCCCGCCGTTCCGCCGCTGCGCAACGTGGCCACCAGTCCCTGAATGGTCGACGACGGGATGGCGAAGCCGATGTTCTGGGCCGGCGCGTTCCCTGTGCTCGACGCCGCCACGGCAGTGTCCATGCCCACGACCTGTCCCGCCGAGTCCACGAGGGGGCCGCCGGAGTTGCCCGAGTTGATGGCCGCGTCGGTCTGGATCATGTTCTGCAGGGTCTCGCCTGCACCACCCCCCGAATCACCGGCCTGCACCGTCCGACCCGTGGCCGAGACGATGCCCGACGTCACCGTCGGAGTCCCCGCCGAAAGTCCCAGGGCGTTGCCGATGGCGATGACCGCATCACCCACCTCGAGTTTGGTGGAGTCCCCGAAGGTGACCGGCTGAAGATTGGCGGGCGGGGAGTTGATCTTGAGAAGCGCGGCGTCACTGGAGGGATCGGCTCCCACCAAGGTGGCGGGCAACGACGTGGTCTGACCATAGAGGGTGACCGTGATGGTGGTGGCGCCCGAGATGACGTGATTGTTGGTGACCACCTCTCCGGTGTCGGAGATGATCATCCCGGTGCCCTGGTCCTCGGTGGGGCCGCCGAAGATGCCACTTGCGCCCGACCCCGGGCCCTTGGCGTCGATCGACACCACCTCGGGCAGGACACTCTTCACGATGGTGGGGATCTGTGCTCCCCCGGCGAGCGCGGGGCCAGGTGTCTCCTGTCCGACCCTGACCGCCGGGGCCGAGGTTGCGTTGTTGGTGGTGCCGAGTGCTTCTGCGATCCCCGCTCCGGCCCCGCCACCGATGAGTGCGGCGACCACGGCGACGACGATCCATCCTCTGGCTCCACGGGGACCGGGGCCCGCTTCCGGTGGTGGCGGCGCAGCCCACGTCACCCCGGGGGTCAGGCCGGGTAGCGCCCCTGAGGGTGCCGCGCTCGGAGGCGGCCAGCCCGGCACGACGGGCGCCTCGGGACCTCTCCACACCGGACCCGCCCCGACAGGAGACGCCACAGTTGGGCCCGCGCCGTAGGGGGCCGGGGGCCCGGGTGTGGGTCCCGCGGATGGTCCATCGTCAGGCGACCCCGCTGACTGGGTCGTCCCAGAGGGCGGTGTGCCTGCAAATGTCGATGCACCCCCGAGCGCAGGGGGCGGTGCAGGCGTCGATTCGGCGTCGTCGGCCCCTTGGTCCTGACGCTTGTCGTCCACCGCTCGTACTCCTCTTCCATCGGAGAACCACCGACGGGCTCCCGACGCCTGTCAGATTAGAGAACGACCGTGGCCCCGGGGCGCGTTTGGCCCGTATTCTCAGAACCTCCACAGAATGGCTGGCTACCGGCATCGGGTCGGGATGCACGACGTGTTCTCGTCGTGTCGGTGCCGACGGTAGCGTGGTCCGACCTCATGACTCGAAGAATCGACATCGAACTGACCAGCAGCCGCGACGACGGCACGTGGACCTGGCGCGCCCCAGGAGCCCGCCAGCCCCGCGGCTCGCTCGAGGGCACCATCCTCCCCGACGGCGCCAAGGTGGGCGACGTCCTGCGTGCCGACGCGGAATTCGATCTCGACGGCATCGTCGTCACGTCGGTCCTGGCCCCGAAGGACGATCCCCGCACCGAGAAGGTGGCCCGGATCGAGATCATCGGATCGGGACGCGACAGCGCCCCCGGCGGGGTGTCGGTGGTCCTCGCCCCAGGTGGGCGCCGACGCGACGAGGACGGTCGCGGGGAGCGGCCCCGGCGCGCTGGCTCGGCCCGCGGCGCACCCCCACGGCGCAACGGTGCGTCGCCGGGAGAGGGCCGAGACCCCTCGCGCGCGGCGCGGCCCGGACGCGACGGTCGCCCCACCCGAGAGGCGCGCCCGGCGCGACCCGACCGGGCCACACCCGGCGATCGACCCGAGCGCTCCGGGCGTGACGCCTCAGGACCGCGCTCGGTCCGACCCGACCGGTCCGAACGCCCCCGTCGTCTCCAGACGGTGTCGACCTATCGCAACGCGGCGCTCGCCGAGCTCCGGCCCGAGCAGCTTCCGGTGGCCGAACAGCTGTTGCGCGGTGGCATCCCCGCCGTTCGCAACGCCATCGACGAACAGAATGCCCGCGCTCGGTCCGAGGGGCGCGCCGAGGTGTCCCCCGATCCCCTGCTGACCATGGCCGAGGAGCTCCTGCCCCGGATGACCCTGGCGGGATGGAAGGACCGCGCCGTGGCGGCACGCAACGCCGGTAAGGAAGCGCCCCTCCGTGAGGTCCGTTCTGTAGTGGCCTCCGCCTCCACCGTGAGCCTCGACGACGAGGGTCGCGAGATGATGACCAAGCTGCGCGACGCGTTGCAGACCCGGGTCACGGCGCTACGCGACGGGTGGTTGGCCCGCATCGTCGCCGCCCTCGACACCGGCAGGGTCGCCGACGCGCTCCGAGTCTCGGCGAGACCACCCGAGCCCGCAGCGCGCGTACCCGCCGACATGGCCGTCCGCCTGGCCGAGGCAGCGAGCAGTGCCATGTCCGCCGATGTGGCCGAGGACGAGTGGAAGTCCCTTCTCGACGCCGTGATCGACTCGCCCGTCCGCAGGACTGTGAAGCCCGTCGGACTCCCCGACCCGGCCGGGGAAGAGCTTCGCTCCTCGGTTCGTCGTGCTGCGGGACAGGTTCCCGAACTGGCCCGTCTGCTCGGCCTCCCCATCCCCCCACCGCCGGGCCCACGACGGCCCAGCCCCTCTGGCGCTCGGGGAGCCTGACCCGGCACCGCCTCGTTTGACCCGTGAGCGCTCAGACGATCACGGCGTGGGTCCGGAGGAACTCCTCCAAGCCTTCCACCAGCGACACGGTGGCAACGTCACCCAGGGGGACCCAGGCCACCGCGGCCGCATCGCTGCCCGCCACCGGATCAGGACATGGGTCGGGCACCGTGACGGTGAAGTCCAAGATGACGAAGTGATATCCCGGGCCCGTGCGCTCGGCGTATCCGAGCAAGGCCCCGCAGCGCACCTCGAGGCCGGTCTCCTCACGCGTCTCACGCTCCACAGCTCGGGCCAGGTCCTCACCGGGCTCGACGTGGCCTCCGGGGACCGTCCACCTCCCCGCTTGCGGGTCGGTGGCGCGTCGGACGAGCAGCAACGCACCGTGATGGACAGCCACGCCGCCCACGGCCAACACGGGAGACGCCGGTGCTGTGGCCCTGTCCAAGCTGGTCAGCCCAGGGTGCGGTGCAAGGTGATGAGACGCGCCTTGAAACCCGACGCCTCGAGAAGGTTCTTGGTGGCGCGGTCGCCCGGCAGTGCGCAGATGTCGATGCCCCGACACCCCGAGGCGGTGAACCACGTCACCAAGCCGTCGAGCAGCGCCCCACCGACGCCGACGCCCCGGGCCCCCTCCTCGACGTAGAGCGCGTCGACGACCCCGAGCCTCGTCTCCCCTACCTCGTCGAGCCTGCCCATCACCATCCCCACCACCGACTCATCGACGGTCCCCAAAAGCGTCCGGCGTCGGGGATCGGCCAGCAACCGGTCGAGCCCTCCGGGTCGCAGCAGAGCCTTGGCGATCAAACCGGTCTCACGGCGAGCGAACAGAGGGCCCCCGCGCGCGTCTTGGATCTCGGCCAGGGCTCCACGACAGAGATCGCCACAGCGATTCGCGTCTTCGCGTCGTGCCAGCCGGGTGCCCTCCACCGGGCCGCCCCGTTCCGTTCCGCGGTCCGCTACGGCGTAGGGACGTCCCCGCCGGTGAGCAGCTGCTCCACCCGGTGGAGAATCGTGCGCCGCTGCCTGTGGGCGGCCTCGTGGGCGCGCACCTCCTCTAGCTCGGCCGGTGAGAGCCCTTCGAGGCGTTGGACCACCTGTGACGCCGACAAGCTGTCATAGCCGGGAATGGCGAGCGACGGCGGTGAACCCGAGCCGTTGGGTCCCCCACTGCCGAGCCACACCGACGGTCGCCACGGCGTCGGGGGCCCGTCGGCCGCTCCCCCACCCGCCGGAGCCGGGCCCGCACCGCCAGACGTCACCCCAGGCCGCGCATCGGCGACGGCGGCGCCGGAGTCCTCGACCACCTCGTGAACCTTGTCCTCGGTCGTCAGGTCGTCGGACACGCGGCCCGTAGTGGCAGGGTCGGCGCTCACCCCGGCGTGCGGTGTGTCGCGGTCCCGAGTGTCGTGGTCCCGAGTGTCGTGGACCCGAGTGTCGTGGTCGGGGCTCCCACCGAGGTGCCCGAGCGACTGCTCGAGCTGGCGCCGACCCATCTGGAAGGCGAATTGTCCCACGAGTCGGGCCGTGTGCACCTGACCCTCGACGCGGTGCCGACCCTTCTCGACGAACTTGGGAAACTCCTCGACGAGGGTCACCGCCAGTCCCGTCGGCCCGAAGACCACGAGCTCGAGCAACCGGTCTCCGGGAGACTTGTTGTCGGTCACCTGCCGCCCTCCTCTTGGTGCGATGACATGACGAAGGCTCTCACACGCAGTCCCGGCACAGCCCCTTTTCGGGATCGGCGAGCTGGCTGGAGTGCTTAACCAAGAAGCAGGAGCTGCACACGAACTCGTCGGGTTGTTTGGGGAGGACCCGCTCCGAGCCCTCGGACCGGTCATCTGGCTCGACGACCTCTTCGTCCTCGGTCTCCTCTTCCTCGACGACCAGACGCTCCTTCAGGATCTCGTCCAGGCTGGCCTCGACGTCCTCGTCGTCGACCTCTTCTTCTTCCTCGTCCCCCTCTTCGGCCGTGGTGACCGCCGCCACGGGAACGACCACCACGTCGGGCACGTCCTCGTCCGCGGCGTCGATGTCGACGACGACGTCATCGTCGTCGTCGTCGACGAGGGCGACCTCCAGATCCTCCTCGTCGAGGACCTCTTCGAGCATTTCCTCGTCCGCGAGGTCTTCGAGGTCCTCGGTATCGAGCTCCTCGGGTTCTGACACATCATCCAGGTCGTCGGCCACTTCTGCCCTTTAGGTCGTCGGACGCCGCGGGAGCATATCGGCTCCGATGCGTCATTCCGATCACCGCGACGGGGTCAACGGGAGATCGTGGTGTCACGCAGACGTCACGGGCGGCAGGGCCCGGGGACCTTTGGTGCCATCTCCACCAGACCGGCGACACCCGCCGGGGTCATGGTGGGGACGTTCTCTACTCGGTCCCCCGGGACACCCTCCGCCTCTCACAGTAATCCCCCCCTCGCCACCCGCTCAGCCGGGAGAACCGGTGGAGCAGCTGTAGGGGCGTCTGGGACTGGGGCGCACAATAGGCCGCTCCATCGCGAGGACTCAAGCGAGTGTCGTACGAGCCCACCAGGAACTTTGCACATCCCCCCTGGTCAAGACAACGAGGTCTTTTCTCGTCGCACCACGAACCCGGCCCGGCGCGATCGGGAGGGTCAAGTCGGCACCGCCGCGGACCGACGAGCTTCGGCGCGCTTTTCGGATCCGAGTCGCTCGAGGTCATAGGGTTGATGGTCCACAAACGTCATGGCCTCGGCAATGAGCCGGTGCCCGGCGTGCTCGGCGATGAGCCGGTGCATGTCCTGGGCCACCCTGCGGTACGCAGGGTGGCCCTGTTCGCCTGAACGCAGCTCCAACATGTGCATGGCCTCCCGGGCATTCATCTGCATCGCATACCGGATGCGGAAGGCGAGCGCGACGGCATAGGGCGCTTGTGTCGGACACACGCGCGACATGACCTCATAGAGCTCGGCCGAGCGCGCCATGGACCGTGCATAGCGCTCGCCGAGCCCCGCCTCGATCACGGTGTCGGGCATCTCGTACCCGAGCCCGGGGCCGAGATCCTGCCACTCGATGGTGAGCATCCGATGACGTTGCAGATCGCGAAAAGCGCCGTAGTCCGATACCACGTCGAACCGGTACCCGCTGCGCTCGAAGGCCCGGCCCGGACGGTGTCGCCGGTTTGTCCGGTCCCCCACATATGCCCGCATGATCGAACGCCGGTCCTCGAGACCGAGGGCCCGAACACGGCGCAGGACCTCCTGGTCCGACAACGACGTCCTCGGGTAGCACATGGCCGCGATGACCTTGTCCTCGCCTTCGGGATCCCAGTCCACGAGGGCGACACTCGACGCTTGTTCGGGTGGTGTGCCCTGGGCGTCGGGCCACAGGCGCGCCACGACCTCGTCGGTCCGGGCCGCGGTGTCGGCCAGGTACTCGGTCCACACTCCCCCGCGCTCGGGGATGTCCACGCGTTGGAGAAACGACGGGATGACCTTGCGCAGCTCCTCGAGCATGAGCTGCGCGTACCGGCGCGCCTCGGGAAGCGGATGGGCCCGCATGCGCAACAACAACATCTCATAGGACTGTCCGGTGCCGTACACACCGACGTTCGACAACGATGCTGCGGGCAACAGCCCCCGCAAGGCGTCGAGCGCCTTGGCCCGAATCGACTGCCGATACACGAAGTCCGAGTCACCCGCCGCCTGCGGGAAGCGCTTCGAGAGCCACGCCTGGAGCTCGGGGAGCGACGAGCCGTAGGTGTCGAACATCCGGTCCATGTCACCGACATACCGGGCCCCGAGCGCAGACTCGAGCACCTCGGGATCCCGGTGGTAGCGGTAATGACCGGTGCTGAGCCGGCTGTCATAGGGCACGTAGCGCGTGGACTGCTCGAGATACGCCATCAACCGGCCCCACTCGAGGACCTTGGTGAGCATGTTCGAAGCCTGCTCGCACGCCAGGTGCACACCACCGAGCTGTGCCACCGAGTCGTCGCCGTACTCGAGGAACACTCGATCATAGAGCTCTTCAGCGCGCCGCAGTCCCATCGTGGCGTCGACGCCGGCGTCACCGGTCACGTCGAGCTCACCCACGAACTCGTCGAGAAACAGTCGCCGCAGGCTCTTGGCCGAGCGTGAGTACCGGGCGAACAACGCCCCTTTCACGACTTCGGGCAGGTTCACCAGGGCAAATACGGGCCCTTCCACATTGGTGACGTACCGGCGCAACACCTCGGTCTCGTCGGCGGTGAACGTCTCCTCGGCGTAGGGGAACATGGCCCCGGCAACACTACGACCGGCGTGGAGCCGGGGTGGCGGACCCCCGGTTACCTGCTCCGAGACCCCGGACGGCCCTCGCGAGGCTCCTCCTCACCCCGGGCCGACGACTCGTAATCGATCGCCACAGAAGCCTCGTCGGCCCCGAGGGACCCCGGGAGCACGAGGTCGTCGTCGACAGGAAGGGCCGGGCCCGCCGAAGCTGCCACCACACCCCGCTGCAGCAATGCCGCGGCCTGTCGGGCCGCGGCATTGGTGTCGGGCCGTCCCACCACCGACAGTTGCCGCAACAAGTCGATCAGCTGTTTCACGTTCCGCACGAAATCACCCGGCGCCAGCTCGGCACGCTCGAGGACGCGGTCGAGGCCCTGGCCCCGGGCCCAGCGCCAGGCCACATCGGCGAACCCGTCGTCGGGGAGACGAGTCCGGGCCAGGCGCGCCGACTGTTCCTCGTCGCGCAGGTTCTCCGAAACGTCGACGACAGCGTGCAGTCTGGAGCGCAGCGCCTTCGGCGGCGACGACACCACCGGTCCACGGCCCGGTCGGGTCTCGAACGTGCACGAGGAGACCACCGCGGCGAGCTCAGGGGGGTCGAGCCCGTCGAAGATCCCCTCCGCGAGCGCTTCGGCCACGAGGAGGTCGCACTCGTGGTAGATCCCCGCCAGGATCGCACCGCGTGCGGTCAGTCGCCACGCGGCTCGGTCCACGTACCCGAAGTGGTCGAGGAGGCCGAGCGCCCGATCGAGTCGCCGCGACAAGGCGTCATGATGCGCGCTGTCGAGAAACTGCGCGAAGGACCGGTCCAAGATGAAATGCGCCTGGTCCACCTGATACCGCCGCACCAGGTTCACGGCCAAGTTGTAGGTGGCCCGGAACGACGAGCGCAGATCGGGCGGTGGCGAGGTAGCCAGGGCGGCGAGTCCTGTCAACGACACCTGTGGGGACCACACCACCACGGCGTGGCCGACCGAGTCGAGCCCCCTCCGGCCGGCCCGACCCGTCATCTGCGCGTACTCCCCTGACGACAACCCGCTGCGCCCGTGTTCCCGGATCTTCGTGAGTCGCTCGATCACCACGGTGCGCGCCGGCATGTTGATGCCGAGCGACAGCGTCTCGGTGGCGAACACCACCCGCAACAGATTCGACGAGAAACAGTCCTCCACCGCTTCTCGAAAGGCAGGAATCAACCCGGCGTGATGTGACCCCAGGCCGGCCTCGAGCCCCGCCGCCCACGGCCCGTACCCGAGGACGCGCAGCTCCTCGTCGGGAAGGCCCTCGGTGTGCTCCTCGCAGCGCCGTCGGATCTCGGACCGCTCCTCGGGGCTCGTGAGGTGCAACCCGTCGGACAGGCACTGGGCCACGGCGTCGTCGCAGGCGGCTCTCGAGAAGATGAACACGATGGCGGGCAACATCGTCTGGTCGTCGAGCGCCTCGATGAGCTCGCTGCGACGCGGGCCCACCAGGCGAGAGTGTCGAACACCACCGGGGCGTCGGGCCAGCCGCGCCACCCGTTGGTCGAGGGCGAGAGCCTTGGGGTGGACCTTGCGGTCGTGCAGCAACGGGACGAGCTCGACCCGACGGCTCCCCTTCTCGGCCGTGGCAACGTGGTTGCGCAACTCGACGGGCCGATGCGTCTCGACGATGACCTGCGTGGGACCCCGCACACTGGTGAGCCAGGCGCCCAATTGCTCGGCGTTGGCCACCGTCGCCGACAGGCACACGAACACCACCTCGGGCCCCGTGAGGATGATCACCTCTTCCCACACCGATCCCCGGTAGGGGTCTTGGAGGTAGTGCACCTCGTCGAGCACGACCAGGCCCAGGCCGTCGAGCTGCGGGGAGCGGGCAAAGAGCATGTTCCGCAGGACCTCGGTCGTCATCACGACCACCGCCGCGTCGGGCCGGTGCGAGACGTCGCCGGTCAACAGCCCCACCGAGTCGGCCCCGTACACCTCGGCGAGCTCCGAGTACTTCTGGTTGGACAACGCCTTGAGCGGCGTGGTGTAGAAGGCGCGTTGGCCCCGGGCGCGCGCCTGGGCCACGCCGTAGTCCGCCACCACGGTCTTGCCCGAGCCCGTCGGCGCCGACACCAGCACCGACCGGCCCTCGTCCAGGGCGTCGCAGGCGGCAACCTGGAAGGGGTCGAGGGCGAACCCCAGTCGCGACAGCACCTGGGCCCGTACCGTGTCGCCGACCCCCCGACGGGCCGTCACCGGGCGCGGCGACTCAACGGCGCAAGAACTTGCCGATCAGGATCGACACCTCGTAGAAGATGTACATCGGCACCGCCAACGCCAGCATGGAGAACGGGTCCCCGCTGGGCGTGATCACCGCCGCGAACACCACGATCAGCACGATGGCCCATCGCCGCCACGACGCCAGTTTCCTCGGCGTCACCACTCCGACCAACTCGAGCGACACCAGGACCACGGGGAATTCGAAGGTGAGGCCGAACACCGCCATAAGTGCCACGATGAGGCCGAGGTACTTGTTGGGGTCGTAGATCTGCTGCAGCGAAGGGCCACCGATGTTCTGGAGGAACTTCAAGGCGTGCGGGAACGTCTCGAAGGCGAGGAAGGCGCCGAATACGAAGAGCACGATCGACGAGGCGACGAAGGGGACGGCATAGCGCTTCTCGTTGCGGTGCAATCCCGGCGTGATGAAGCGCCACAGTTCCCACAAGATGACCGGTGACGCCAGGAACATGCCCCCGTACGCCGCCAGCTTGATTCGAAGCGACAGTCCGTCGAGGGGACTGCTGACAAACAGCTTGCAGGGCCGAGGCTTGGTCACCCGGCAGTAGGGCGCCTGGAGGAAATTCAATATGTGTGGATAGACGATGAACGCCACCGTGGCGCCCACGCCGAAGGCGACCACACAGATGACGACCCGCCGGCGCAGCTCGGCGAGGTGCTGCCCGAGCGTCATGGCCTCGGCCGACGATCGGGCCGAGCCGTTTCGGAACGGCATTCGCAGACGGGTGACCATGACGGGGCTCGGCGTCGCCGATCAGTTCATGCTGGGGTCGTCGGGCACGGCGGGAAACCCGCTGGGCTCGACCGTGTCGGGCCGATCGCCCGCGCCGAGACCCGACCCCGACGACGCCGGGACGCCGCCACCCGAACCATTGGCCCCGACAGACCCGTTGTGCACCCCCGGGCTCGGAGACGCGGCGCCATTGCCTGAGGCGGCGCCATTGCCTGAGGCGGCGCCATTGCGTGAGGCGGCGCCATTCGGAGAGACAGCGTCATCGGGAAGGGCACTGCGGTGGGAAAAGGCAGCGCCGTCGGGAAAGGCCGTGTCATCGTCGAGGGGTGGGCCTGGCCCGACCCCCGCGTCGCCGTCCTCGGTGCCGGTGGCTTCAATGGCGCTCGGCTCGTCGGATTGCTCGGTCAAGGCCCGCTCGTGAGCGTCGGCGAGACGGTCGAGGAAGGCCAGGGGCGACCGCACGGCTTGGGCCACCTCGTGGGTGGGAGGCAGGTTCGGGAACGTGCCTCGGACCTCGCTCTCGATCCGGCTGCGCCACCCCCGCAGGTCGTGCCAGGCCGCGCCGATCTGCCGCGCCACCTGGGGGAGCTTCTCGGGCCCCAACACGATGAGCGCGATGACGAGGATGACCAGCAGTTTCGCCGGGCTGAGCGACAGCATCTGGGGCCGAGTCTACGACTCCGGGCCTCGCCGGACCGGCGCTGGCGCCCGATCACGGCTCACCGGGCGGGGCCTCTGGGGAGCACCGGGCCCACGGTGAGATGACACGGTGGGATCAATAGAAGTGGAATGAGGTGATCGGCCAGATCTTGACCACCACCCGACCCACGATGAGCGATTGGTGGATGGGTCCGAAGAACCGGCTGTCTTGGGAGTCCGACCGGTTGTCCCCCATCACGAAGAACTCCCCGGCGGGGACCTTCTGCGTCGTGATCCCGGTGGTGACGGTCCCGGGCACGAGCCAGGGCTCTTTGAGCGGCTTGCCGTTGATGACGACCTGGCCCCCGGCCGACGAGATGGTTTCGCCGGGCAAGCCGATGACGCGCTTGACCAGGTCCTTCACATCGGGACCGGCATCCTCGCCCGGAGGGGTGGCGAAGACCACGATGTCGCCCCGGTGCACGGCGTGGAGGTGGTACGACACCTTGTCGACGAGGATCCGGTCGTGGACCATGAGCGTGGGCTCCATCGACGCCGACGGGATGTAGAAGGTCTGGACGACGAAGGTCCGGATCCCCACGGCCACGACCACGGCCACCACCAGGACGACGGCCCACTCGATGAGCCACCGACTCCCCCGTCGGGCCCGACGGGTCGTGGGCGCTTCGCCCCCGGAGGGCCCGGTGACGAACGGCCCCCGGTCGCCGGGAGGCATGGGTGGCGGGAGGGTGCTCGGAGGCCTGGGCGGAGGGAGGTCGGGCTCCGACACGACGGGCCGGGAGGGGGCGGCCACGGTCCACGAACTCACCGCAGCCACAGGGGTCGGCTCGCGCAGCCACAAGGCGTCGCGCGGGCTCGTCGGGAGCGACGTCTCGGGCCGGTCAGAGGTCACGAAATTACGAGGCTAGTGGACGACACCCCGCTATTTGCCTTCGGCGAGGCTCAAAGACTGGCAATCAGCTTCTCCACCCGCTCGTCGTGGGACCGGAAGGGGTCCTTCAGCAACACCGTCCGCTGGGCCTGGTCGTTGAGCTTCAGGTGCACCCAGTCCACGGTGAAGTCCCGGCGCCGCTCCTTGGCTCGCCGGATGAACTCGCCCCGGAGCCGGGCCCGGGTGGTCTGGGGGGGCCGGGTCATGGCCTCGGAGATGGCGCTGTCCTCCACGAGCCGGTCCATCCGGTCACGCGCCTCCAACCGGTAGTAGAGGCCCCGGCTGCGGTTGACGTCGTGGTACTGGAGATCGAGCAACGCCACTTTGGGATGCCCGAGCGGCAATCCGTGGCGTTCGCGATAGGCCTCGATGAGCTGATGCTTGGCCACCCAGTCGCATTCGCGCCCGAGGGTGAGCGGGTCGAGCTCGAGGGCCTTGAGGCAGTGCTCCCACATATCGAGAGCCCGGTCCTCTTGCGGCGACAGCCCGTGCGTGTCGCGGAACCGCAAGGCCCGGTTGAGATACTCGGACTGGATGTCGAGGGCGCTCACTTCCCGGCCGTTGGCGAGCCGGACCTTGCGCCGACAGGTGAGGTCGTGGCTGATCTCCCGGATGGCCCGGATGGGGTTCTCGAGGGTGAGGTCGCGCAACACCGTCCCGGGGTCTTCGAGCATCCGCAACAGGATGCTCGTCGACCCCACCTTGAGAAAGGTGGCGTACTCACTCATGTTGGAGTCGCCCACGATGACATGGAGCCGTCGGAACCGCTCGGCATCGGCGTGGGGCTCGTCCCGGGTGTTGATGATGGGACGGCTCCGGGTGGTGGCCGACGACACCCCTTCCCAGATGTGCTCGGCCCGTTGCGACAGACAGAACACCGCCCCCCGGGCCGTCTGCAGGACCTTCCCGGCGCCGGCGAAGATCTGCCGGCTCACGAGGAACGGGATGAGGACCTCGGTGTAATGGGCGAAGTCGTCACGCCGGCTCGTCAGGTAATTCTCGTGGCACCCGTAGGAGTTGCCGGCGGAGTCCGTGTTGTTCTTGAACAGGTAGATGACGCCCCGGATGCCTTCTTCGCGCAACCTGGCCTCGGCGCCGGTGACGAGATGGTCGAGGATCCGCTCCCCCGCCTTGTCGTGGGCCACCAGGTCGGTGATCGAGTCGCACTCGGGCGTGGCGTACTCGGGGTGACTGCCCACGTCGAGATAGAGCCGGGCCCCGTTCTCGAGGAAGACGTTGGATGACCGCCCCCAGCTGACGACCCGTCGGAACAGGTACCGGGCTACTTCGTCGGGAGACAACCGGCGCTGACCGCGCAGAGTACAGGTGACGCCGTACTCGTTCTCCAACCCGAAGATCCGCTTGTCCACCTCACCCACGGTAGTGCCGGGTGCGCACGGGGCGGCGTCTCATTCCCCCGGGCAGGGCGGGGCGACACTCGGTACCCTGTGGCTGTGGCAACGCCGCTGATGGTCCACCTGACGACGGTGGGATCGATGTTCGAGGCTCGCGTGGTCATGGCCCGGCTGGGCGCCGAGGGCATCCTCACCCAACTGCGAGGTGGAGGCGAGGGGCCCTATCCCCTCCCCGGGCCGGTCGAGGTCCTCGTAGTCGTCGACCAGGCCGGCGAAGCCCGCGAGCTCATGCTGGCCGATCAGGTCGAGGCGTTGTTCGACGGTTTCGAACAAGACGTCGACGACGCCTGACCGGCTCACTCCGACCGGAGTGGTCCCCCGTCGCTGTCAGAGGGCCCGGCCGATGCTGTCCCCGTCGACCTCGACCCGCGCGGCGAGGTCTTCCGACCTCCACCCAGGAGCTCGCCCAACTCGTCGTAGCCGAGGCGGCGAAAGGCCCGCCGGCCATTCCCCCGCGCCAGCACGGCCACCTCGAGGTCACCGGGCTCGAGAGTCCGGTCGGGCCCGGCCAACGCGCCGACCGTCGCCCGCAGGGCGGCGTCGAGAGCCCAGTCGAGCCGGTAGGCCTCGGCGACCCGGTCCGAGATCGTCTCGGTCTCGCCCCCGAGCACGGCGAACCGGTCCTCGTCGGTGATCGTGCCCTCGTAGGCGATGTGGTACAGCTGTTCGGGCTTGCCGTCGACACCGAGTTCGGCCACGAGGATCTCGACCTCGAGCGGCTTCATCTCGTGGGTGAAGACCTGGCCCAGGTATTGGGCATAGAGGTTGGCGAGCGATCGGGCGTCGACGTCTTCACGGCTGAAGGCGAAACCCTTCGTGTCGGCGTGGCGCACTCCCGACACCCGAAGCTGGTCGAACTCGTTGTACTTGCCCACCCCCGCGAAGGCGATCCGGTCGTAGATCTCGCTCACCTTGTGCAACGACCGCGACGGGTTCTCGGCCACGATCAGGATGCCATCGGCGTAGACACAGGCCACGAGCGAACGACCCCGGGCGATGCCCTTCTGGGCGTACTCGGCCCGATCCTTCATGACCTGCTCGGGCGCCACGTAGAAGGGCATGGTCATGACCCGCCACCTCCCGTGCCGCCCCCGAGGCTCCGTCGCTGCACCAACGACGTGAAGCTCTGGGCCACTTCGGCGTCATCGAGCCGCGCATACCCGCTGGCGGTCACCGTCGCCACCACGGGGAAGATCCCCCGCACCAGGTCGGGCCCACCGGTGGCCGAGTCCTCGTCGGCCGCCTCGTACAGGGCCCGCACGGCCAGCTCGATGCCGTCGTCGCGTCCGAGCCCGGGCTTCCATCCGAGCTTGATCGTGGTCCGGGCGTCGCGTCCGCCCGACCCCGTCGCCGCGTAGTCGGCTTCTTCGAAATGCCCACCGGTGACGTCGTAGGTGAAGATCCGCCCCTCGGTGGTGCGGAGGTCGAACCCACAGAACAAGGGGACGACCACGAGGCCCTGCATCGCCATGGGCAGGTGGTCGCGCACCATCTGGCCGAGCTGGTTGGCCTTGCCCTCGAGGCTGAGCGCCACGCCCTCGACCTTCTCGTAGTGCTCGAGCTGGGTCTGGAAGAGCTTCACCATCTCGACGGCCGGGCCGGCCGCGCCGGCGATGGCCACCGCCGAGTGCCGGTCGGCGGGAAAGACCTTCTCCATGGCCCGATGGGCGATGATGTTCCCCTCGGTGGCGCGACGATCTCCTGCCATCACCACCCCGTCGGCGAAACGCATTGCCACCACCGTCGTGCCGTGCGCCACAGAAGGCACCGCACCCCGGCCGACGTCCACCCGCGCCGGTGCGGGCCGGTTCGAATCGCCCAGGCGGATGAGCGCCGCGAAGCTGGGGCCCGGGTCGTCCCCGGGCGGAAAGAGGGGCAGACCCACCCGGCTACTCCCCGCCCTTCTGCACGTAATTCCGGACGAACTCCTCGGCGTTCTCCTCGAGGACCTCGTCGATCTCGTCGAGCAGGTCGTCGAGCTCGGCCTTCAGCTTCTCGCCCTGGGGAGACGGCGCGGGAGCCTCGGCCTCCTCGGTCGTCGTCTCCTCGCGCGTCGTCGTCGCCGGTCGGCGCTTCTTCTCTTGCTCTGCCATCAACCCACTCCTAGCCGCTCAACCGTGCCAACAGCTCCGCCGGTGAGGAGCTTCCATCCAGAAGCTCCTCGACGAATTCAGCTGTTCCACGTAGCGGATCCATCATAGGGACGCGTCGCAGCGGATCGGTACCGAGGTCGAACACCATCGAGTCCCAGTTGGCGCTGGCCACCGACGACGCCCATCGCTTGAGGCACTGGCCACGGAAATAGGCCCGGGTACGGCGGGGCGGCTCGGTCACCGCGTCGAGCACGTCCTGCTCCTTCACCAGCCGCTCGGTGTCGAGCCGGGCGAAGAGGGAACGCTCGGGCCGCAGGTCGTGGTACTGGAGGTCCACCGCGGCGAGCCGGTGGTCGTCCCAGTCGAGGCCGTGGCGATCCCGGTACGCCTCGAGCAGTCCGAGCTTGGCCGCCCAATCCACCTTGTCGGCGACGACGCTCGGATCCGTCTCGAGGCCGTGGAGCACCTCTTCCCAGCGCAAGAGCACTTGTTGCCCCACGGCTTCATCACCGAGACATTCAAGGCCCCGGTCCTCGGCGTACTTCCGGGCCAAGCCGAACAACTCCCACTGCAAGGCCAGTGCCGTCGTGGTCCGACCGTCGGCAAGGTCGATCGGCGCGCCCAGGCTGAGGTCGAGCGCGACCTGGCGGATGGCCTTCACGGGATTGGCGAGGGTGAGCTCACGCCCCTCGAAGGCGTCGTCCTCGATGAGCGCCAGGACGAGCGCTGTCGTCCCCACCTTCAAGAAGGTGGCCACCTCGCAAAGATTGGCGTCGCCCACGATCACATGCAGCCGCCGGTACCGCTGCGGATCGGCATGGGGCTCGTCCCGGGTGTTGACGATGGGCCGTTTCAACGTCGTCTCCAGGCCGATCTCCTCTTCGAAGAACTCGGCTCGCTGCGAGATCTGGAAGGTGATGTCGCGCCCCACGTTCCCCGCCGTCTCGCTCCCGACCTTTCCGGCCCCGCAGAAGATCTGGCGCGTGACGAAGTGCGGGGTGATGAGATGCGCGATCCGGGCGAAGGGGACGGCCCGGTCCATCAGATAGTTCTCGTGGGTGCCGTACGAATTGCCCTTGGAGTCGGAGTTGTTCTTGTACACGACGATGGACTGGCCCTCGGGAAGGGTCCGTCGCACCGCGATCATCGACCGCCGTAACACCTCCTCCCCCGCCCTGTCGTAGAGCACGGCTTCGAGCGGGTCGGCACACTCGGGCGAGGAGAATTCGGGATGGGCGTGATCGACGTAGTACCGCGCTCCGTTCGTGAGCACGGCGTTGACGAGATGGGTCTCGATCTCGGGGGGCATCGACCCCTCGCGTGCGAACCCTCGGGCGTCGTTGCCCGGTGACTCGTCCTCGAAGTCCCACCCGGCCCGGGCCAGATCAGAGACGTACGCGTTGACGAGCAGCGAGGACGACGCGACAGGGTTGCCGTCGCCGCCGACGTGGTGAATTCCGTACTCCGTCTCGATCCCGCACACCTTCGCGACGACCACGAAACCGACCCTAGTGCGTGGCGGCTGGGCCGGCGCGGCCCTGTGGCGAACCGACCGCGAACCTCTTCAGCCTGCTCACAGGTACTGGCCGGTACCCACCCGTTCGATGGAACGGCCGCCCTTGGTCTCCTCGGTGTCGGCCTGGAGGGTGCGCACGTAGACGATCCGCTCACCCTTCTTTCCCGAGATCCGGGCCCAGTCGTCGGGGTTGGTGGTGTTGGGGAGGTCCTCGTTCTCCTTGTACTCCCGGCGGATCGACTCCAAGAGGTCCGAGGTCCGGACGCCGGTCCCCTCCCCCGCGATGGCCCGCTTGATGGCCAGCTTCTTGGCTCGACGGACGATGTTCTCGATCATCGCCCCCGATGCGAAGTCCCGGTAGTACAGCACCTCTTTGTCGCCGTTCTGATAGGTCACCTCGAGGAACTTGTTCTCGTCGTCGGCCCTGTACATCTCCACCACGGTGTCCTCGATCATGGCCTGCACCGACTTCGCGGCGTCGCCACCACCGAGCCGCTCCACTTCCTTGGCGTCGATGGGAAGATCCGCGGTCAGGTACCGCGAGAAGATCTGCGCGGCGGCTTCCTCGTCGGGTCGCTCGATCTTGATCTTCACGTCGAGCCGACCGGGCCGCAAGATGGCGGGGTCGATGAGGTCTTCTCGGTTCGAGGCACCGATCACGATCACGTCGCGCAGGGCCTCGACCCCGTCGATCTCGGCCAGGAGCTGGGGCACGATCGTGGACTCCATGTCGGAGCTGATCCCTGTTCCCCGGGTCCGGAACAACGAGTCCATCTCGTCGAAGAAGATGATGACAGGGACGCCCTCTTCGGCCTTCTCCCGGGCCCGCTGGAAGACGAGCCGGATCTGGCGCTCGGTCTCGCCCACGTACTTGTTCAACAGCTCGGGGCCCTTGATGTTCAAGAAGTAGCTCCGGATGTTGGCGTTGCCCGTCACCTGCGCGACCTTCTTGGCCAGGGAGTTGGCGACCGCCTTGGCGATGAGGGTCTTGCCACACCCCGGCGGCCCGTACAGCAAGATCCCCTTGGGCGCGGGCAGCTTGTACTCCTTGAACAGCGCCCGGTGCAGATAGGGAAGCTCGACGGCGTCGGTGATGTCCTCGATCTGGCTGTCGAGCCCGCCCACATCCGCGTAGGTGACGTCGGGTACCTCCTCGAGCACGAGCTCTTCGACCTCGGGCCGGGGCAGCTTCTCCACGAGCAACCCCGAGCGGGTCTCCATGAGCACCGCGTCGCCGGCGCGTAGGTGCACGCCCAGCAGGTCGTGGGAGAGCTCGACCACGCGCTCCTCGTCGGCCCGCGCGTACACGATGGCCCGCCGCCCGTCCTCGAGGAGGTCCTTCAAGGTGACGACCTCGCCCGAATCCTCGCCCTCGCGGGCCAGGATGACGTTGAGCGACTCGTTGAGCACGACCTCTTGTCCCCGCCGCAGCTCGACTCCGTCGATCTCGGGGTGCACGGCCACCCGCATCTTCCGGCCGCCCGAGAAGACGTCGACGGTCCCGTCGTCGTTGGCGTGCAGGAACGTCCCGTACGCGCTCGGGGGTTGGGTGAGCTTGTCGACCTCCTCGCGCAGCGCGGCGATGTGCTCCTTGGCCTGCTGCAGCGTGTAGGTCAGCTTCTCGTTCTGCGAGACGGCCTGGGCCAACTGGCCCTTGGTCTCGAGCAGTCGCTCCTCGAGCGACTGGACGCGGCCCGGCCCCTCCGACAGGCGTCGGCGCAGGACGGCGACTTCCTCGTCGGCCTGCAGGCAGCGTTCGCGCAACCGCTCGAGCTCTTCGCGCAGCGCCAGCTGTCGTTCCTCTTCCGGCTCGGCCGTCGGAACCACCTCCTGGGCTTGTCTCCGGGCGCCTCTGAGCGACCATACACCGGCCCTGGGGCCAAAATGACCCTCAAGGGAAGGGGGATTCAGGTCGACGCCCCGGTAGACTCTTGGTCCGAGTGACAACGAGGTGGCCGGCCATCGCCGGTGGTGATCCGGCCAGCTGTGCAGGCCGGCCGACCGACCGGTCCGATGATCGGTCAATTGACACCGCGAACCGGCCATCGTTACCTTCCGAACACGTCGACCGAGTACCCGAGAACGAGACCCGAGAAAAGGCGAGAGCGAGCTCATGAAGGTCTGGATCGACCAGGATCTGTGCACCGGCGACGGCCTGTGCGAGGAGATCGCGCCGGCCGTCTTCACGCTTCTCGACGATGGGCTCGCCTACGTCAAAGAGGGTGACCAGGTCAAGAACGAGCCTGGTGGATCAGCCGGCCTCGCCCTCGTCCCCGACGACCTCGAGGACGCCGTCACCGAAGCAGCCGAGGAATGCCCCGGGGAGTGCATCTTCATCGAGCAGGGCTGAACGCGCCCTACTACTCCGGCTCGGGTGCCAGTTCCGGCTCGGGTGCCAGTTCCGGCTCGGGTGCCAGTTCCGACCCGGGTGCCAGTTCCGACCCGGTTGGCGACTCGGGTGGCGCCACGAGCAATCTCGCCGTCGTGATGAATCCGGTGTGGGCGACCATGCGATGGTCAGGACGCACCGAACGTTCTTCGACGTGCCACGTCCTCCGCAAGATCTCGAACGTCTCTGCCATCCCGAACGACTTCGACGCCATGGCGGCGCGCAACGTGGCCACCTGGGTGATCGACGGGAGATAGGCGAGAAAGATCCCACCGGGTCGCATGGCGTCAGACGCAGGGCCCAGTGCGCGCCACGGCTCAGGCAGGTCGAGCACGACACGATCGAAGTTGCGCTCCTCGATCCCCTGGTACACGTCGCGCTCTTCCACCCGGTACCGGACATCGGGACCGGCCCACGCCGAGACGTTGGCGCGCGCCCCGGCCGCGAAGTCGGCGCGCACCTCGTAACCCACGACATCGGCTCCGGCCCGTAACAGGGCCATCGACAGCGCCCCTGACCCGACCCCTGCCTCGAGCACCCGCATACTCGGGCCGATGTCCGCCGCGATGAGGATGGCCCCGAGGTCCTTCGGATAGATGACCTGCGCGCCGCGCGGCATCTTGAGCACGACCTCGGCCAGGGTGGGACGCAACACCACGAAGCGACGGCCCGTCGACGCCCCGATCGTGGATCCTTCGGGGCGCCCGATCACGTCATCGTGGGCGACGATGCCCGAGTGGGTGTGGAAGAACGCCCCGGGGTGCAACGTCACCAGATAGCGGCGCTCTTTGGGGTCGACCAGCAATACGCGCTCTCCGGCCGCCAACTGGCCCCCGGGCGCGTCGGCCTGGCCCGTCACTCCCCGCCGGTCGACGGGGCGGGCGTGGAACGATCGCCGACGGCGATCACGAGCCGTTGGCCGGGCTCCACCCGTCCGCTCCAGGCCACTTTGTCCCGACTCTTCAAGGTGCGTCGCACCATCCAGGCCGCGCCGGCGACGGCCAACCAGATCGGCTCCCCCCCGCGACCGCGCCGCATGGCGCGCGTGACGAGGAAGCCGAGGATCCGGTCCACGGTGAGGCCTCAGACCTTGCGGATCTCGATGACGGCCGAGCGGGACCGACCGCGACGGCGTCCGAGCAGGTACGCCACCAAGGCCACGAGCAACACGCCGGCGACGGCCGAGCTGATCAGCGTGGGCCGGGTCGCCTCGACGGTCTCCTCCACGCCCCCCGACATCTCGCGGAGCTTGGCCTCGAGGTCATCGCGGCTGATCTTCGCCGTCGTCGCCATCGTCAGCTCCCCTTGTCATCGCGCCGGGCCCGGGGCTCGTCGGCCCGCACCCTCTTCGCACCCGGTCCCTTGGTGATACGCCATGCTGCCAGCCCCATCACCGCTATCGCGACCGCGGCGACGATCAGATACGGCAACCAGCTCAAATGCCCGGTGAACGACGACCCGGTCTCGGTCTGCAGGGCCCGGAGCAACGCCAGGAGGAGCAGGACCGCACCGGCGGTGATGGCGATCGACCCCACCAGGCCGAAAAGGAGGAAGCGCCCCAGGCTCTTGAGAGGCCCGAGAGTCTCCTGCTTGGCGTAATCGACGACGAGATGGAAGAAGTCGCCACCGGCCGCGGTCAAGCCGCCGCCGCGTCCTGACTTTCCACCGTCACGTGCCAACCGACCCTCCTCAGAGGCGCCATCCTCCCCCGCCCAGGTCCGGTGCTGCAAGCACCCGACCGGCTACCCGCGGGGCGAGAGGAGATAGGTGGAGCTGGCCTTGGCCACCAGCCGACCGTCGGCGTCGGTCAGCTCGGCCTCGACGAAGGCCACCCGGTTCCCTCCTGAGATGACCCTGGACGTGCAGGTGAGCGTGCCCCCGGGCCGCACCGGGGCCAGGAAGCTGACCTTCATCTCGGCGTTGGCGGAGAAGACCTTGCGCCCTTTGGCCCACGTCACCGTGGCCGCCCCCATGGCGGAGTCGCAGCACGCGGCGAGGAACCCGCCCTGGAGCACTCCCACCGGATTGGTGAACCGTTCATCGGCCGGCATCTGCCACACCGTCGTCCCGGGCTCGGACTTGTCCACGCACACCATGCCCAAGGTGAGGTCGCAATTGGGCGGCACCTGTACCTGGGGATCGGCCACGGCGATACCGTACGACCCGCGTGCCCAGGCCACGAACCGACACCACCGGCGCCATTGTCGGGGCAGCCACCGTGATCACACCGGCCGGGCCCCTGACCGACACCGAGGTGGTGGTCGAAGACGGCCGGATCACCGAGGTCCGGCCCGCCCTCGGCCCCGTGCCCGACGTGGTCCTCGTGCCCGGGTTCGTCGACCTCCAGGTCAACGGGATCGGCGCCGTCGATGTGGCCGGTGCGACCGCCGCGGGCTGGACCGCCCTCGACGAGGCACTCCTGGCCCAAGGCGTGACCACCTGGTGCCCCACCATCATCACCGCACCGCTCGACGCGCTCGAGGCCTCGTTGGCCGGGGTCGCCGCCGCGGCGCGCCGAGACGCCGGCGCCCGGCCCGAGATCGCCGGCGCCCATCTCGAAGGCCCCTTCCTGGCCGTCCACGGCGCCCATCGTGGCGAGTTCGTCCGCGCCGTGGTCGACCGGCGCTGGCTCGAGAGCCTCGATGACGTGCTCCGCATCGTCACCCTGGCTCCGGAGCTCCCCGGCGCCATCGACGCCGTTCACGCGCTCCACGACCGGGGAGTCTTGGCGTCGCTCGGCCATTCGGCGTGCACCGCCGAGGTCGCCTTCGAAGCCATCGAGGCCGGGGCCCGCCTCGTGACCCATCTCGGAAACGCCATGGGGCCGCTGCACCATCGAGCTCCCGGGCTCCTCGGGGCCGCCCTCGCCGATGACCGTGTCTCGGTGTCGGTCATCGCCGATCTCGTCCACACCCACCCCCTCTTCGTCCGCACGGCCTTCGCCGCCAAGTCGGCACAAGGCGTCGCCCTCGTCACCGACGCGGTGGCAACGTCCGCGGGGTCAACCGTTGCGGGGTCAGCCGTTGCGGGGTCAGCGGGGCCGCCTCGCCTCGCCGATGGCACGTTGGCTGGCTCGGTCTTGACGATGGACGGCGCCGTCTCGAACGTGGTGAGCCATTGCGATGTCGCGCTCACCGACGCGGTGGCGGCGGCCAGCACCACCCCGGCCCGGTTGCTCGGGCTCGACGACCGCGGCGCGCTGGCCCCGGGCCGGCGCGCCGACCTGGTCGCCCTCGAGGAGAAGGGCGACGGGCGCTGGGGGGTGGCGTCGGTCTGGGTGGCCGGGACCCCGGCATGGTCGGCGCCGCCCGAGTCCGGTAGTGGGTCAGTTTGAATCCACGGAGCGTTGACGCCGAGGGCCCAACCCGTAGGCTGGTGATATGCCAAAGCGGTCAGGCAAGCCCCGCGATCTGAACGCCATGGCCGCGGCCGTGGTGGCGCAGAGTACGTCCGAGGAGCCTGAGCCAGACCGCTATGAAGGCAAGGACCCCGCCGCGGTCGAGCTGGGCCGCAAGGGAGGCCAGAAGGGCGGCAGAGCGAGAGCCGCAGGTATGACAGCCGAAGAGCGATCCGAGTCTGCCCGGAAGGCCGCGCAGGCGAGGTGGAAGAGCAGCGGTCAGGCCGCGGCAGCAAAGGGGTCGGAATCATCCCGGGGATCTCGCGCCTGAACGATGGCCTCGCGATAGCTCCGCAACTCGGGACTACGGAGGTAGTACCGGCCGCGGCGCTCACCCTTCGGAATGAGAAGTCCGGCCTCCACAAGCTGGCGCAAATCCCTGCCTGCGACCGCCTCACTAATGGGCTCCTCGATCTCCTCAAAGATCGCTCTATAAGTCGCGTTCCGAACTCGATACCCCATGGCTGCGTCCCACAGGACAGAGATGGTTCGGTCAGGCAGAGAGGAGGGTTCGATCACCCTTTCCAATCTGTCCCAGAGCTGTTCGCTCTCTTTGACACGCCGCAGCAGGGTCTTGGCTTGTCGGAGATGAGCAGACAAATTGAATCGCACCCACGGTCGGGCATCCTGGCTGGGATGCCATGCCCCCGCTCCTACTTTGCCCAAAACCTCGTAGTACTCCTCGGTGTTGCGTCCCAAGTACTCCTCAATACTGCAAAAGACGGGGGAAAGAATCCCTTCTCGGGCAAGCACGAGAGTCTGCAAAGCCCGACCCATTCGTCCGTTGCCATCCCTAAATGGATGCACCATGACCAGATCGAGGTGGGCCATAGCGGCACGGACCATCGGGGGAGCCTCATCGGGCACATTGAGACAATTAACAAGCTCACTCATGAGATCGGGCACCAGGTCAACGTCCGGACCTTCGTAGACGATCTCTTCTGATTCGTCATTTCGGACGTAGATGGAGCCGGCTCGCCAAAGCCCGGGGCGCAGCTTCAGGTCATAGCTGGTCATCATGAAATGCAAACTCTTCAGAAGCTGCTCTGAGTATGTGAAGTCGGGCTCGCCAGCCAACTGAAGGACATAGGTCATGGCGTCCCGGTACCCCTTCACGGCCAGGTGAGTCTCTTCATCGGCATCAAGGGGCTCCTCGCCGAGGTCGATCGCGGCAGCATCATCGAGAGTGGCGTCAAACCCCTCGATGCTGTTCGAGCCCTGAACCGCTTTGGCGAACTGCATACGCCGCAATGAGCCGAACCAGCGGCGCGGCTCGTTGAGCTGCCACCGCAGCTTCTTCTTCATATCCTCGATCTGGGTTAGGACCTGGAGCTCGATTTCGTCGGGTTCCGGGGTTTGAAACAACATGCTTGATATTCGGTTGGCGTCCATCACTGAGTAGTATAGTAACCGACATGAAGTTGGTTGACAACTACCTAACCCTCACGCATAATGGTCAGTATGAACAGGCTTTCCACCCAGCGCCGAGGCCAGGTGTTCTCTTGCCTGGTGGAAGGCATGAGCATTCGGGGGACTGTCCGGGTGACCGGCGTGGCGAAGAACACCATCGTCAACCTCCTCACCCAGCTGGGCGAGGCCTGCGCCGACTACCAGGACGACGTGCTCAGGAACCTGGACACGACCAGGGTCGAGGCCGATGAGATTTGGTCTTTCTGCTACTCCAAGCAGAAGAACGTCCCCGAGGAGTTCCAAGACACCTTCGGCTACGGGGACGTGTGGACCTGGACCGCCATTGACGCCGACACCAAGCTCGTCCCGGCGTGGCTGGTGGGCGAGCGCACCAACCGCGACTGCTTCTTCTTCCTGTCGGACCTTCACTCCCGGCTCAAGAACCGCGTGCAACTCACCACCGATGGGCACCAGCCTTACCTGACCGTGGTGGAGCCGCTGTTCGGGGCCGATGGGGTCGATTTCGCCATGCTCCACAAGATGTACGGGCACGACGTTCACGACGACCAGACCAAATACTCACCGGCCACCTGCACCGGGATCGACAAGCGTGTGATCACCGGCGACCCCAACAAGAAGCTGATCTCCACCAGCTACGTCGAGCGCCAGAACCTCACGATGCGGATGGGGATGCGCCGGTTCACCAGGCTGACCAATGCCTTCTCAAAGAAGGTCGAGAACCTGGCCCATGCAGTGAGCCTCCACTACATGCACTACAACTTCGCCAGGCCCCACCAGACGCTCACCAAGCGTTACGGGCGCCCCACGACGCCGGCCATGGCGGCCGGGAAGGCCGATCACGTGTGGTCGGTGTGGGAGATCGCCGGGTTGCTCGACTAAGTAGCCTCGATGCGGCAATGAGGGTCTACGTTCGGGTTGCCAAGCGGCTGGCCACCGAGCCGCATCTTCCGCGACCTCTGCGGTGGCTGTTGGTCTTCGCCGTGCTTCCGATCCCGGGACCGGTGGACGAGCTGGCGCTCGTACTGGCAGCGACGACTATCGCCATCTTCTACCGTCCCCAGTTTAGAGCTGTGCTGGACGAGGAACGGCTGCGAGCCGACTCAAATGGTCCTAGGCCATCAGAGTTGACGCGGCGAGGGATTGCCCTTGAGGGCATCACTCTGGGCTGGAACGTGTTCGGGATCGTCGTCCTTGCAATCGCCGCACTAGCGGCTCGTTCCGTCGCCCTGGCGGGATTCGGCCTGGACTCGCTCATAGAGATCGGGGCGAGCCTGGTGGTGATCTGGGAGCTTTCGGGCACCGGGGCGCGACGCCAAGCAGTTGCTCTGCGACTCATAGGGGCGGCCTTCTTGGTGCTGGCGTGCTACTTGGGCGCGCAGTCGACCTACGTCCTGGTGGCCCGCTACCACCCTCACCACAGCGGGCTCGGCATCGGCTGGACGGCCGCGACAGCGGTTGTGATGTTCGGCCTGGCAGCAGGTAAGGAGAACACGGGGCGACGGCTCGGGAACCCCGTGCTGCGCACTGAGGGCCGGGTGACCCTGGTCGACGGCCTGCTCGCTATGGCGGTGTGCCTCGGGCTCGCCCTGAACGCTGCCATGGGCTGGTGGTGGGCCGACCCGCTCGCTGGCTACGTCATCTTGGTCTACGGGGTCAAAGAAGGCTGGGCCGCGATTCGCTCAAACTGACCCACTACCCCGAGTCCTGAGTCCACGCACCCGGCGATAGGGTCGGGTCGATGCCCTTCGCGGCCGCCATGAGCGAGCACCCGCTCACCGCCCACGCCGTGGGGGAGGTCACCGGGGCCGTGCTCGAGCGCATCGGCGACCGACCGGACTTCGCAACCGTGTTCGTGACACCGCCCCACGCGGGCGCACTCGAAGACGTGATGCGGACAGTGGAAGAAGTCCTCCACCCCTTGGTGTCGGTCGGATGCGCGGCGGAGTCCGTGCTCGGACCTCATCGCGAGGTGGAGCAGGATGCCGCGGTCACCTTGTTCGCCGGACACGTCGGCCCCCTGGTGCCCGTGGAGCTCGATGCCCTGCTGTCGGATTCCGGAGATGGTCTGATGTTGCGGGGTTGGCCGGCCGAGACCGCCTTCACCCCCGAGGCGCTCGTCCTCGTGGGCGACCCCTACAGCTTCCCGGCGGAGTCATTCCTGGCCTGGGTGGACGCCAACCATCCCGGCCTCCGGGTGGTGGGAGGCATGGCCTCCGCGGCGCGTGGCCCGGGGGGCAACCGCCTCGCGCTCGGCACCCGGGTCCGCACCGGCGGTGCGGTGGGGGCTCTGCTCGGCCCCGGCGCCGAGGTCACCACCCTCGTGTCCCAGGGATGTCGACCCTTCGGCGCCCCCCTGGTGGTGACCAAGACCGAGCACAACCTCATCTACGAGCTCGCCGGACGCCCCGCCCTCGAGCAGGTGCTGACCCAGGCCCGCGACTCGCTGAATGAGGAGGAGGTCGTCTTGTTGGAGACCGGGGGACTGCACCTCGGGCGGGTGATCGACGAACATCACGAGCACTTCGGCCGCGGCGACTTCCTGGTCCGAAACGTGGTCGGGGCGGACCGCTCCTCGGGGGCGATCGCCGTGGGGGACGCCATGGCGCTGGGCACGACCGTCCAATTCCACCTCCGCGACGCGGCCACAGCCGACGAGGACCTTCATGCGCTGGTCTCGGGGTGCCGGGCCGACGCCGCCCTCGTCTTCACCTGCAACGGCCGGGGCACACGGCTGTTCGGTGCGCCACACCACGACGTGCGCGTCCTGTCCGAACATCTCGGCGCCGTGCCTATGGCGGGCTTCTTCGCAGCCGGAGAGCTCGGCCCGGTGGGAGGGCGCAATTTCGTGCACGGGTTCACGGCGTCGGTGGCGCTGCTGCGGGATCGCTCGTCCGATGACGTGGGCGCCGGGCCTTCGTGAGCGCCCGATTGGCGCCCCCGAACGACCGGGTACGGTTCTGGTCGTGACCGAAGCGGAGCTCGAACAGCTCGGGATCAACGTCATCCGGGGCCTCGCCATGGACGCCCCCCAAAAAGCCGACTCGGGTCACTCGGGCACCGCCATGGCGTTGGCCCCGTTGGCACATGTGCTCTTCACCCGCATCATGCGCCACGATCCGGCCGACCCCCAGTGGCCCGACCGCGACCGCTTCATCCTGTCCAACGGCCACGCCTCGATCCTGCTGTACTCCTTTCTCTACCTCACCGGGTACGGGCTCACCCTCGACGACATCAAGCAATTCCGGCAGTGGGGTTCGAAGACGCCTGGGCATCCCGAGGTGCACCTCACCGCCGGGGTGGAGGTCACCACCGGACCGCTCGGCCAGGGCGTCGGCAACGGCGTCGGCATGGGCATGGCCGAGCGCTGGCTGCGGGCTCGCTTCGGCCCCGAGCTCGTCGACCATCACACCTTCGTCATCTGCAGTGACGGCGACCTCATGGAAGGGATCAGCCACGAGGCCGCGTCGCTGGCCGGGCACCTCGGCCTGGGCCGTCTCGTCTACATCTACGACGACAACCACATCACCATCGACGGCCCTACCGAGCTGGCCTACACCGACGTCGTGGCCGAGCGCTTCGACGCCTATGGCTGGCACACCGACAACATCGGCGAGGTTGCCAACGACACCGACGCCCTCGAAGCGGCGGTCCGACGGGCCAAGGCGGTCGAGGACAGGCCGTCGTTGATCCTGTTGCGCAGCCACATCGGTTGGCCGTCTCCGCACAAGACCGACACCGCGGCCGCGCACGGGAGCCCCCTCGGGGAAGACGAGATCCGAGAGACCAAGGCCATCCTCGGGCTTCCTCCCGACGAGCAGTTCTGGGTCCCCGACGAAGTGATCGAGCTCTACCGGCGATGCCTGGGGCGCGGCCAGACGCACCGTACGGCGTGGCAGGCGCGCTTCGACGCTTGGACCGGCGACAAGTCGACGTGGGACGCCTGTCAGCGAGGGGGCGGCCTCGAGGGTTGGGCCGAGAAGCTCCCGGTGTTCGAGGTCGGCACGAACCTCGCCACGCGCGTGGCTGTCAACGAGTGCATCACCGCCACCGCCGAGGTGATCCCCGGCCTGGTGGCGGGATCGGCCGACCTCACCGGCAACACCGGTGTGAAGCTCGCCGACGCCGTCAACCAGTCCGCCGGGCATCCCGAGGGCAACCAGGTCCACTACGGGATCCGCGAGCACGGGATGGGTGCGGCCATGACCGGCATGGCGCGCCACGGCGGCGTCCTCCCTGTGGGCGGGACCTTCTTCGTCTTCAGCGACTACATGCGGCCGTCGGTCCGTCTCGCCGCGCTGTCAGAAGCGCATGTCATCTACTCGTGGACCCATGACTCGGTGGGCCTGGGCGAGGACGGCCCCACCCATCAACCCGTCGAGCACCTGGCCTCGCTGCGGGCCGTGCCGGGCCTGCGGGTGATCCGACCCGCCGACGCCAACGAGACCGCCCACGCCTGGCGCATGGCGGTGGACTCCGACGGACCGACCGCGCTCGTGCTGTCGCGCCAATCCGTCCCGGTCCTGGCCGGGACGGCCGAGGCCGTCGACGGCGTGGCCCGGGGTGGTTATGTCCTTCTCGATCCCGAGGACGGGGAGCCCGACATCGTGCTCATCGGCACGGGCTCGGAGGTCTCGCTGTGCGTGGCCGCGGCCGGCGTGCTGGGCGCGGCTGGAGGCAGTGGCGCCGACGCGTCGGTGCGCGCCCGGGTGGTGTCACTGCCGTCGTGGGAGCTCTTCGCGCTCCAGACCGAGGCGTATCGCGCCACCGTCCTTCCCCCCCGCATCAGGCGCCTGGCCGTCGAAGCGGCGGCCTCGTTCGGGTGGGAGCGCTACGCGGACGATGTCGTCGCCATCGACCATTTCGGGGCATCGGCCCCGGGCCAGGAAGTGCTCGATCACTTCGGCTACACACCCGACAACGTGGCCGCCCGGGCCCGGGCTTTACTGACCCGGGCCGCCCCGGCCCCACGCTGACACCAACCCACAGCCGGTCGCACGAGGTCGAGACCGTCGAACCCGGCCAGAGCGATCCCGGCCAGAGCGATCCCGGCCAGAGCGATCCCGGCCAGAAGGGAGCATCATGACCAAGCTGCATGATCTCTACGAGCAGCAGGGCCAGAGCCCGTGGCTCGACAACCTCCGGCGCGACTACGTCCGCGGTGGACATTTGGCCGAGCTGGTGGTGCAAGGCATCCGGGGCGTGACCTCGAACCCCACGATCTTCGCCAAGGCCATCGAGAGCGGCAGCGACTACGACGAACAATTCGGCGCGCTGCTGGGATCGCACACCGTCGAAGAGGCGTACTGGGAGCTCGTCGTCACCGACATTCGCGACGCCCTGGCCATCCTCCGGCCCGTACACGACGCGTCGGACGGGGTCGACGGGTATGTATCACTCGAAGTGGCGCCGGGGCTCGCCCACGACACCGCCGGCACCATCACCGCGGCGCGCCACTTCCACGAGCTCGTGGCCGAGCCCAACCTGTACGTGAAGATCCCGGCCACGGCCGAGGGGGTGCCTGCCATCCGGGCCATGATCGGCGAGGGTCGGAACATCAACATCACCTTGTTGTTCAGCCTGGAGCGCTACGACGAGGTGATCGAGGCCTACATCGGCGGGCTCGAGGATCTCGCCGCCACGGGTGTCACCGACCTTGGGGCTGTGCGCAGCGTGGCCTCGTTCTTCGTGAGCCGGGTCGACACCGAAGTCGATCGCCGTCTCGACACCCTTGGCACCCAGGCCGCGCCGAAGGCGAACGAGCTCCAGGCCCTGCGGGGTACCGCCGCAGTCGGCCAGGCGCAGCGCGCCTACGCGCTGTTCGCGCAGCGGTTCTCCGGGCCCCGCTGGGAGGCACTGGCGGCCCGGGGTGCGAAGGTGCAGCGCCCGCTGTGGGCGTCGACGTCGACGAAGAACCCCGCCTACCCCGACCTCGTCTATGTCGACACCCTCATCGGTCCCGACACCGTCAACACGATGCCCGACGACACCATCGCCGCCTTCCTCGACCACGGCACCACGGCGCGCACGGTGGACGCCGATCCCGACGCCGCGCTGCACGCGCTGCAACGAATCGAATCCGCCGGCGTCGACATGGCGGACGTGGCCCGCACGCTCGAGGACGAGGGGGTGGCCAGCTTCACCAAGTCGTTCGACGAGTTGATCCAGAAGCTCTCCGACAAGGCCAACGCCCTGTCGGCGGGCAGCTGAGGAGACCGGTTCATGGTTGACGACGCCCGAACCCTCGTGCCGCGCCTGCTCGAGCGCGACGCCGGGCTGTGGCCGGCGGGCAACGTGTCGGGCAATCGCCTGGGCTGGCTCGATGTCCCCCGCCGCATGGCGGCCGAGGCGGCCGAGGTCACGGCCTGGGCGTCGGGCATCGAGCAGTCCACCGTGGTCCTGCTCGGCATGGGTGGCTCCTCGCTCGGGCCGGCGGTGCTCGAGGCGGTCCTCACCGCCACCGGCACACCCGGTGGCCCCGGCCAGACACGGCGACGGCTCGTGGTGTGCGACACCACCCATCCCGTGACGGTCTCGTCTCTCGACCTGTCCGACGCCTTCGTCCTCGTGTCGTCGAAGTCCGGGACCACCCTCGAGCCCAACGCACTGTTGGGCCACGCCTGGTCGCAACTGCCCGACCCGTCGCGGTACGCGGCGATCACCGACCCCGGGACCCCCCTCGCCGCCCTGGCCACCGAGCGCGGCTTCGCCCGGTGTTTCACCAACCCGCCCGACATCGGCGGTCGGTACTCGGTGCTGTCGTATTTCGGCATGGTGCCGGCCGCGCTCATCGGGTACGACGTCGCCGACCTCTGTGGGCGCGCCCTCGAGGCCGACCTGGACGAGGCGGCCGGGCTCGGCATGGCCATGGGCGAGGACGCCCGGGCCGGGCGCGACAAGGTGACCATCGTCGTCCCCCCCGACTACGCGTCGTTCGGCCTCTGGGTCGAGCAGCTCATCGCCGAGTCCACGGGCAAGCAAGGCACGGGATGCATCCCGGTCCCCACCACCGAGCCCGAGGTCGGGGCCGACCGTCATGTCGTGCCGCTGCACCTGGCCGAAGCCGCCGACCTCGGCGAGCAGTTCTACCGTTGGGAGCTGTCCACCGCGCTGTGCGGTCACGTCCTCGGGATCGACCCCTTCGACGAGCCCAACGTGGCGGAGTCGAAGAAGAACACCAACGACGTCCTCGCCAAGCTCCCTTTGCCGGCCGTCGACACCGCCGCACCGGATGAAGTCCTGCCGTGGCTGAGCTCCACCGTGAAGCCCGGCGACTACGTCTCCATCCAGGCGTATGTGCCCTTCGGTCAGGACGCCGCTTTGGAGACGCTTCGACGCAAGGTCCGGGACCACCTCGGAGGCATGGCCACCACGGCCGGATACGGCCCCCGTTTCCTCCATTCGACAGGCCAGCTCCACAAGGGCGGGCCCGACACCGTGGTGGCCGTGCAGATCGTCGACGCCAACCCGATGCCCGTGGTCCCGGTCCCCGATGCGCCCTATGACTTCGCGACACTGATCGCAGCCCAGTCCATCGGCGATCACCGCAGCCTCCTCGCCCACGGGCGGCGGGTGCTGCGTGTGGCGGCCCGGGACCTGAGCGAGCTGCAGTGACCGTCGCGTCCGCAGCCGTGTGACCACGACGAGAACAGCGAAAGGGCGACCGACATGAAGATCGGCATGGTGGGGCTGGGCAAGATGGGCGCGAACATGACCGAGCGGCTCATCGAGAAGGGCCATCAGGTGGTGGCCTTCGACCTGTCCGAAGAGGCCCGCGCCGGCGTGGCGGCCAAGGGGGCCGAGACCGCAGCGACGCTGGCGGAGATGGTGGCCAAGCTCGACGCTCCTCGCGTGGCCTGGGTCATGGTCCCTTCCGGGGAGCCCACTGCCTCGACCATCGACACCTTGAAGGGACTGATGGATCGCGGCGACGCCGTGATCGACGGCGGGAACTCCAACTACAAAGAGGCGGCACCCACTGCCGCCTCGCTCGCCGAGAAAGGGATCGGGTTCATCGACGCCGGCACCTCGGGTGGGGTGTGGGGTCTCGCCAACGGCTACTGCCTCATGGTGGGCGGAGAGAAGTCCGTGGTGGCGATATGCCAGCCGGTGTTTCTCGCCCTCGCACCCGAAGGTGGCTATGCGCATGTGGGCCCCGTCGGTGCCGGACATTTCGTCAAGATGGTCCACAACGGCATCGAGTACGGGCTCATGCAGGCGTACGGCGAAGGCTTCGAGATCATGCAGAAGGCCGAGGAGTTCTCCCTCGACCTCCACGAGATCGCCTCGATCTGGCGCTACGGGTCCGTGGTCCGCTCGTGGCTCCTCGAGCTCGCCGAGCGCGCCCTGGCGGTGGGGTCGGGCTTCGAGAACATCGAAGGCATCGTGGTCGACTCCGGCGAAGGGCGCTGGACCGCGCACGAAGCCATCGACCGGGGCGTGCCCGCGCCGGTCATCACCACGTCGCTCTTCGCCCGCTTCGCGTCGCGCGACCAGGACTCCTACTCCAACCGGCTCATCGCGGCGCTGCGGAACCAGTTCGGAGGCCATGCCGTGGTCACCGAGGCGAAGAAAGCAACGTCGTGACCCCCGACGCCACATCGGTCATCGAGGCCCTCGACATCGACGACCAGGAGCCGGTCGAAGAGGTCGCCCACTCCCTCGATTCCGTCGAGCCCCCTCCTCCGCTCGCGCTCGTGGTGTTCGGGGCCTCGGGCGACTTGGCGTCGCGCAAGCTCCTGCCCGCCATCGCGGCGCTGGCCGAGCACAACGCCCTGCCCGACGGCTTCACCGTCGTGGGCGTGGCCCGCACCCAGTGGACCGACGACCAATTCCGCCAGGCCGCGCTCGACGCCGCACCCTACGCCGGCCCGGAATGGAAGAAGGTCGTGCGCCGCTTCCGCTATGTGGCGGGCGAGTACGCCGAGAAGCCCACCTTCGACAAGCTCAAGAAAGTGCTGGGCGAGGCCGACGCCAAACTCGGCACCGGTGGCAACCGGGTCTTCTACCTCGCCACCATCCCGTCGATGTTCGGCGACGTGGCGAGCGCGCTGGCCGAGCACGGCTGCAACGCCCCCGGAGACGGAGGGACATTTGCCCGGATCGTGGTCGAGAAGCCCTTCGGCCGCGACCTCGCCAGCGCCGAGACCCTCGACGCCGCACTGCACCGTGCCTTCGAAGAGGACCAGATCTTCCGCATCGACCACTACTTGGGCAAAGAGACCGTGCAGAACGTCCTGGCGTTGCGTTTCGGCAACGCCATCTTCGAGCCCATCTGGAACCGTCGTTACGTGGACCACATCCAGATCACCGTGGCCGAGGAGCTCGGCGTCGAACACCGCGGCGGTTTCTACGAGACCGCTGGGGCGCTGCGTGACATCGTCCAGAACCACGTCATGCAGGTCCTGGCGCTCACGCTCATGGAGCCCCCCGCCACCGTCGACGCCCAGGGGATCAGAGACGAGAAGGTCAAGCTCCTGCGCGCCGTCATGATCCCCGACGTCGACGAGGCGGTCATCAACTCGGTGCGTGGCCAGTACGCGGCGGGCGCCATCGACGGCGACCCCGTCGTCGGGTATCGCGAGGAGAAGGGCGTCGACGCCCGGAGCCGCACCGAGACGTTCGTGGCCCTGCGGCTGACGGTCGACAACTGGCGCTGGGCCGGGGTGCCGGTCTACATCCGCACGGGCAAACGCCTCCCCCAGCGTGCCACCGAGGTCGTCTTGCAATTCCAGCGAGTCCCCCACCTCGCCTTCGGGGGCAAGCTCACCCGCGACCTCCGCCCCAACATGCTGTTGCTGCGCATCCAGCCCGACGAAGGGATCTGTCTCTACTTCGGGGCCAAGGTCCCCGGCGAGGCGTTCCGGCTGCGATCGGTGGACATGGACTTCAGCTATGCCGAGGCCTTCCCCGGCGCCACGGCCGGAGGATACGAGCGGCTCCTGCACGACGTCATGATCGGGGACGCCACGCTGTTCATCCGGACCGACGAGGTCGAGCGCGCCTGGCAGATCGTGGATCCCTTGCTCGAAGCATGGAGCCAGGACGGTGTCCCTCTGTCGCAGTACAGCGCCGGCACGTGGGGTCCGAAGGAGGCTGACGCGCTCTTGGCGCGCGAGCTCCGCCAGTGGCACGAGCCGTGAGGGGTCCCCCGGGCACCGTCGACGTCGTCGATGACGTCGCCACCGCCTTCGCCGAGACCGTCCTGGCCGCCTACGGGGCGCGACCCGGACCACGCTTCGTCCTGGTGCTGTCGGGGGGCCCGACGGCCCGGCGCTGTTACGAGGCCCTCGCGCGCAGCGGCGCCGACCGTGTTGACTGGTCGGTCGTCGACATCTACATGGGTGACGAACGGTGCGTCGCGCCCGACGACCCCGACGCCAACCAACGACTGGTCCGAGAGGCATTGATCGACCGGGTCGGCGCCGTGGGCTCGTTCCGCCCCATGTCCTGTGGAGAAGGACCAGAGGCCTACGAGCAACTCGTCTCGGAGGTCGCGGCCTTCGACGTCGTCCACCTCGGCCTCGGGCCCGACGGCCACACCGCCTCGTTGTTCCCGAACTCCCCCGCTCTCGCCGCGCCGCCGGGGCGACTGGTGATGCGCTCGGTCGACCCCGACGACCGCAACCCCCACCCACGCATGACCCTCACCTTGGAAGGCCTGGCCCGCGCCCGGCTGGTGGTGTTCACGGTGTCGGGTGACGCCAAGCACGAGGCCTTCGCGGCCGTATCGGCGGGGGCCGACCTTCCCGCCGCGCACGTGCGGGCGCGCCACGTCGTCTGGCTCGTCGACCGCGAAGCCGCCGGCCAGGTCGGGCCCACCGCCGTGCAAGGCACCGGACCGACCGGGGCCGCAGAGGGTGACGGGTAAGGTGACCGCCGTGGCCCCCGACGACCTTCTCGCGGCCACGACCTCCGACCTCCGAGCCGAGGCGCGCCATCGCCGTGGCCTGGCGCACGGGAACCGTGTGACCTACTCGCCCAAGGTCTTCATCCCCTTGACGATGCTGTGTCGCGACCGGTGCGGCTACTGCACCTTCGCCAAGCCCCCGGCTCGTGTCCGATCCCCTTACATGACGCCCGACGAAGTCCTCGCTGTTGCCCGCGCCGGTGCGGCGGCGGGCTGTCACGAGGCCTTGTTCACCCTAGGCGAAGCCCCCGAAGAGCGCTACCTGGCGGCGCGCCACTGGCTCGAAGAGCATGGACACACCTCGACCGTCGACTACCTGGTGGCCATGTGCGCCCTGGTGCGCGACGAGACCGGGCTCCTCCCCCACGCCAACGCGGGCGCGCTCAACCACGACGAGCTCACCCGCCTCCGTCCCGTGTCGGCCAGTCAGGGGATGATGCTCGAGTCCCTCGACCCCGACCTGGCCTGTCACCGGGGCGCACCCGACAAGACCCCGGAGCGACGGCTCGCCACCTTGGAGGCGGCCGGGCAATTGGCGATCCCGTTCACCACCGGGGTGCTGGTCGGGATCGGCGAGTCGCGCGCCGGGCGGCTCCGTGCCTTGTCCGCGATAGCAGATGCCCAGAGGGCCCATGGCCATGTCCAGGAAGTGATCGTCCAGAACTTCCTGCCCAAGCCGGGAACCGCCATGCACAACCATCCACCGTGTCCTGCTGAAGAGCTGTGGTGGACCATCGCCGTGGCCCGACTGGTCCTCCCCGCCGAGGTCCACGTCCAGGCTCCCCCCAACTTGTCCGATGACCTGCAGTCGCTGCTCGACTCGGGTCTCGACGACTGGGGCGGGGTGTCGCCGGTGACCGTCGACCACGTCAACCCCGAGCGGGCCTGGCCGGCACTCGATCTCCTGCGCCAGGCGACCGAAGCCGCCGGCCTCACCTTGGCGCCACGCCTCACCGTCTACCCCGAGTACGCGGCGGACCCCGAACGCTGGCTCGACCCCGCCATGCGGTTCCCCGTGCTCGATCACGCCGATGCCGACGACCTCGGACGGGAGGACCCCTGGTGCTCGGGAGGCACCGAGGCGCCGCCCCTGCTCATCGGCGACGCGTCGGGCCACAGACGAGGGACCGGCGGTGCGGTCGCCGAGGTGCTCGCCGGGGTGGGCCTGGGCCAAGAGGTCGACGAGGACCAGATCGTGACCTTGTTCTCGGCGCGCGGCCCCGAGGTGCGAGCCGTGGCCGAGGTGGCGGACCAGTTGCGTCACGACGAGGTCGGCGACGTCGTGACGTGGGTCGCCAACCGCAACATCAACTACACCAACATCTGCACCTTCAAGTGCAAGTTCTGTGCCTTCTCCAAGGGGCCGCTGTCGCTCAACCTGCGCGGCGCGCCCTACCTGCTCGAGCTCAGCGACATCACCGAGCGCGTCATCGAGGCCGAGAACGCCGGCGCCACCGAGGTGTGTCTCCAAGGTGGGATCCACCCCAAGTTCGACGGCGACTACTACCTCGAAGTGATCCGGGCCGTGCGTGAGGCATCGGACCGGATCCACATCCACGGCTTCACCGCACTCGAGGTGACCGAAGGGGCGCGCCGCCTAGGCGAGCCCCTCGTGGACTATCTCCGACGCCTCAAAGAGGCGGGGCTGGCCACGCTGCCCGGCACGGCGGCGGAGATCCTCGACGACGAGGTCCGCGCCGTGCTGTGTCCCGACAAGATCAACACCGAACAGTGGCTCGAGGCCCACCGGGCCGCGCACAGCATCGGGCTCCGGTCGAACGTCACCATCATGTTCGGGTCCATCGAGCGCCCGAGGTCTTGGGCCCGGCACCTGGTTCGCACCCGCGCCCTGCAACGCGAGACGGGCGGCTTCACCGAGTTCGTGCCCCTACCCTTCGTCCACATGGCGTCGCCCATCTATCTCCAATGCAAGGCACGTCGTGGCCCCACCTTCCGTGAGACCCTCCTCATGCACGCCGTGGGTCGCATCGCCTACCGGGGCTGGATTCCCAACATCCAGGCGAGCTGGGTCAAGATGGGCGCGGCGGGTGCCGCCCAGGCCTTGGCCGCCGGGGTCAACGACCTCGGCGGCACCCTCATGGACGAGAACATCTCGCGCGCCGCGGGGGCGAGCCACGGACAGCTCATGGGCGAGGAGGGCTTCCACGCCCTCGTCGAGCCCCTGGGCCGCCGCCTCGAGCAACGCACGACCCTCTACGGTCGCGTCCCCGCCCCCTGCTGAGGTGCCCGACGTGCCTGACGTGCCTGACGTGCCCGGCGCGAGGGGTGTCGGCAACGAGGGTCTAGGTGTGGGTGGCACTGACCTCGTCCCCCCGCTGGTGGCCGACACCGCCGGGCTCGAGGACCTGACCCCCGGCGAGCGACTCGACCCCGGTGAACAGAGCCTCGTCGACCAACTCCTCGACGCCGTGGGCGTCACGGGACGCCGCGACCTGTACCGCTCGATCTTCGGGACCTTGGTCCACCTGGCCGAGGAACGCACCGACCCCATCGACCTGAAGCTGGCACGCGCCGCCATGGCGGAGATGGCGGAGGCGTTTCGCGTCTTCCGGCCCTTTCGCAACGAACAGAAGGTCACCTTCTTCGGCTCGGCCCGCACCCTGCCCGACGACCCGCTCTATCTCCAGGCGCGACGACTGGCCGAGCGCATGGCGGGTCACGGATGGATGGTGGTGACCGGCGCCGGGCCCGGCATCATGGCGGCGGGGATGCAAGGTGCGGGTCGAGAGCGCTCGCTCGGCGTGAACATCAGGCTCCACCACGAGCAGGGTGCCAACGAATTCATCGCGCAGGACCCGAAGCTCGTGGAGATGCGGTACTTCTTCACCCGCAAGCTGATGCTCATCAAGGAGTCCGACGGCTACGCCGTGCTCCCTGGTGGCTTCGGCACGCTCGACGAGGCCTTCGAGCTCCTCACCCTGCTCCAGACGGGGAAGGCCCAGCCGGCTCCGCTGGTGCTCCTCGACGTTCCCCATGGGACCTACTGGAAGGGATGGCAGCACTTCCTCGATACCGAGGTCGCCGCGGGCGGGTTGATCTCGCCCGAGGACCGCTCGCTGTATGTGATCACCTCGGATGTCGACGCGGCCGCGGCGGAGCTCCTCGGGTTCTACCGCAACTACCACTCGTGCCGTTGGGTCGGTGACCTCCTCGTCATGCGGTTGCGAGTCGCCCCCAGCCGAGAACAACTGGCCGCGCTCAACGAACGCTTCGCCGACATCGTGGCGAGCGGGTCGATCCGCCCCACCAAGCCCCTGGGGCCCGAGCGCTCCGGTGGGGACCATGTCGAGCTGCCCCGCGTGGCATTGCGCTTCGACCGGATCCACTACGGGCGGCTCCGACGATTGATCGACGCCTTGAACGAGCTGGTGGACTGACACGGTGGTCTGCAAACTCGACTGGGTCCACACCCTCGACCGGTCAGGCGGAGGCGACCGGTCAGACGGAGGCGACCGGTCAGGCGGAGGCGACCGGTCAGGCGGAGGCGACCGGTCAGGCGGAGGCGACCGGTCAGGCGGAGGCGACCGGTCAGGCGGAGGCGGCTGGTCAGGCGGAGGTGTCGGTCAGGCGGAGGCGTCGGGGTCGCCCCCAGACGACGGTGACCGACGCAGGACCACGACGGCTTTCTCCACCGCCCGACGTGCCCGGGTGAGTCGCTTCTCCTCGGCCACCACGGCGGGATCGGGCGTCCCGGTGCGGCGTGCGCCGCTCGTCGCCTCGCGCAGCCGGTCGAAGGCAAGATCGCCGAGCTCCTCGGCGATGGCTTCGAGCCGGTCGGCCACGTCGTCGAGATCCACGCTCCCGTCAGCGCCCGTGCGCAGGGAGCTCGACCTCGTAGATCTCGAGCGCGCCGTCGGCGGCCTTCACCCGCAGGACCTTCTTGTCGAACTTCCCCACCGAGGTCTTCGGGATCTCGTCCGCGAACGCCCACCGCTCAGGGAGCCACCACCGAGCCACCCGGCCTGACAAGAAGCTGAGGATCTCGGCGGGCTGCGGGTGCGCCCCCTCGGCCGCCACGATGACGACGAGTGGGCGCTCGTCCCATCGTTCGTCGGGCACGCCGATCACGGCGGCCTCGTACACGTCGGGGTGGGCCATGACCTCGTTCTCGAGCTCGACCGAGGAGATCCACTCCCCCCCTGACTTGATCACATCCTTGGTCCGGTCCGAGATCTGCATGAACCCCCGGCCGTCCAGGCTCCCGACGTCTCCGGTCCGCAGCCACCCGTCGTGGAACCGTTCCGGGGTCAGCTCCCCGTAGTAGGCCCCGGTGACCCACGGGCCGCGCACCTCGAACTCCCCCACCGACGTGCCGTCATTGGGGAGCACCTTGCCGTCCTCGGCCACGACACGCAGCTCCACGCCGGCGATGATGCGGCCCGTCTTGGCCCGCCAGGCCATCTCCTGCTCGGGCGCAATGCCCTTGGGGGCGCGGCCGAAGGCACACACCGGGCTCGTCTCGGTCATCCCCCAGCCTTGGATCATGGCGATGTCGAATCGCTCTTCGTAAGCCTCCATGAGCGAGCGCGGCACTGCAGCACCGCCCGCGGTGAGCAGGCGCAGCGACGACATGTCGACGTCGTGGCTCCTCGAGTAGTGCAACAGGTCGTTCCAGATGGTGGGAACCCCGAGCGACAGTGTCGGGCGTTGCTCGGCGATGATCCGTGTCAGGGGCTCGGCCTGGAGGTAGCGCTCGGGGAAGATGAGGTCAGTACCGGCGAAGAACGCCGTGTACGGCATGCCCCAGGCGTTGGCGTGGAACATGGGCACGATCACGAGGACGCGATCCATCTCGCTGGCGCCGACACAATTGGTGTTCATCCCCGCGAAAGCGTGCAACCACGTGGACCGGTGGCTGTAGACCACCCCTTTGGGGTTGCCCGTGGTCCCACTCGTGTAGCACATCGACGCGGCCTGACGTTCGTCGAGCTCGGGCCATTCGCACCCGGGGTCCTCGGCCCCGATGAGCTCGTCGTAGGACAGCGTGTCGCCGAGCCCGGTGGTGTCACCCTCTCCCACGACGATCACGTGCTCCACCGTCTTGCACTCGTCACGCACCCGTGCGAACAGCGGCGCGATCGAGGCGTCGACGATCACGACCTTGTCCTCACCGTGGTTCACCACGTAGGCCAGTTGCTCGGGGAACAGGCGGATGTTGAGGGTGTGGAGGACCGCCCCCATCGACGGGATGGCGAGATACGCCTCGAGGTGCTCCTGGTTGTTCCAGGCGAACGTGCCCACCCGGTCATCGCCTTCGACACCGAGCCGGCGCAGCGCTTTGGAAAGCTGCTCTGCTCGCCCCGCCACATGCGCGAAGGTCGACTCCCGATATCCGTCGGACTGGGCGGTGACCACCCTGCTGTCGCCGTACACCGCCTGGCCCCGACGGAGGATGCCACTCACCAGGAGTGGGCCGTCTTGCATCGTGCTCAGCATGCTCCGAGCATATCGGTGCGTCTCGATGCGGGCCGGGGCCCGTTGCAATATCCTGCGGCGTCATGGACCCCGTCGCCGCACTCGATTTCATCGCCTCCAACCACCGGGCCGTGCTCGCCACCCACCGTGCCGACGGGAACCCCCAGTTGTCTCTCGTCGCCGCCGGGGTGATCGACGACAGGGTCGTGGTCTCGACCCGCGAGACGGCGATCAAGACGAGGAACCTCCGGCGCCGTCCCCGGGCCTCGTTGATCGTCTTCACCGACAACTTCTACGGAAATTCGGTGCAGGTGGAGGGCCCCGTGGAGGTGGTGTCGCTCCCCGAGGCGATGGAGGGCCTCGTGGCCTACTACCGCCAGATCTCGGGGGAACACCCCGACTGGACCGAGTACCGCTCCGCCATGGAGCAGGAACAGCGGGTCCTGCTGCGCATCACCGTCGAACGCGCCGGGCCCGACCGTGCCGGCTGACGGGCACCACCGCTGGGCGCCGCCTGACGGGCAGCACGATTAGGGTACGGCCCACCCACAGGGAGGAGGGCACATGGGACTCGTCAACACGGTGCGGGGACCGGTCGACGCCGGGCAACTCGGAACCACGCTCATGCACGAGCACGTTTTCGTGCGCTCTCCCGAAGTAGCCACCAACTGGCCCACCGGTTGGGACCGCGACGAGCAGGTGGCACGAGCCGTCGACCGTCTCCACGAGCTCAAGGAGGCCGGCATCGACACCATCGTCGACCTCACCGTGGTGGGGCTCGGACGCGACGTCGAGACCGTCCAGGAGGTGGCCGCGCAGGTCGACCTCAACATCGTGGTCGCCACCGGTCTCTACACCTACAACGATCTTCCGCATTACTTCGACTACCGAGTCGCCGCCTTGCGCCCATCGGGGGTGGACGTGCTCGACGATTTCTTCCTCCACGACATCGAAGAGGGCATCGCCGGAACCGGGGTCCAGCCCGGGATCCTCAAGTGCGCCACCGACAAGCCCGGGCTCACACCCGGGGTCGAGCGCACCCTGCGCGCCGTGGCCCGCGTCCACCGGCGCACCGGACTTCCCATCTCCACCCACACCGACACCGGGACCCGGCGGGGGCTCGACCAGCAACGGATCTTCACTGAGGAGGGTGTCGACCTGTCGCGGGTGGTGATCGGCCACAGCGGAGACAGCACCGACCTCGACTACCTCGGCCAGCTCCTCGCCGCCGGCTCCACCCTGGGCATGGACCGCTTCGGCGTCGACGCCTACTGCCCGACCGAGAAGCGAGTCGAGACCGTCGCCCGACTGTGTGGGAGCGGGTGGACCGAGGCCATGGTCCTCTCCCACGACGCCGGATGCCACATGGACTGGTTCGACGACGACTTCCTGCGCCAGGCCCAACCCAACTGGCACTTCCTCCATATCAGCAACGATGTCCTACCCGCGCTGCGCGCACGCGGGGTCAGCGACGAACAGATCCACACCATGCTGGTCGACAATCCACGCCGCATCCTCGACTACGGACCGGGGTACTGAACCGGGCTACCGACCAGCCCGGGTCGGTCCTTCGACGCACCTGCTCCGCCGACCCCCCCTTCTCCCGTCCGGGTAGGGGGCCCGGGGGCCTGGGGTCCTGGATGCGACCGGCGGTTCCGACGGTCCTGGTAGGCGTGGGTCCAATGGTGGACATGAGCGTGTTGGGTCGAAGTTGACGCCCCGTTGGCCGCTTCATGAGGTTGAACCAGCACCATGCGTCGTAACCAAGAGCCGACGAGGACAGGGAGAGCTCCAATGCGGAGCCACGAGGGCGAGGGTCCTAAACAATTCAAGGTCGGCTTCCGGGGCTACCGGCGCGACACCGTCGACGAGTACGTCGAGCGGCTGCACCAGTGGCTCCTCGACTCCGAGGCCCGGGCCGAGCACGCCGTTGAAACGGCCACGGCCGAGGTCGGCGACAAGGCGGCGGAGATCCTCCGGGCCGCGCTCTCCGTCAGCGAGAAGGCCAATCAGGAGGCCGATGCGGTCAAGGCCGCTGCGGTCGAGAACGCCCAGGCCGAGGCCGACCGCATGATGCAAGATGCCCACCACCAGATCGAGGCATTGCAGGAGAGCATCGACAATCTCGCCCTGCGCCGGGCCAATGTCTTGAGCGAGCTCGGTCGCCTGCAGAAGTACCTGGCCGCCGCCGCTCCCGATGGAGCCGCCCGGGCCACCCAGCCCGTCGAGGTCGACGACGAGATCGCCGAGGTCGCCGAGGTCGCCGAGCCCATGAGTGCCGCGCCCGATGTGGCGCCGGACGTCCATGCCGTCTCGAAGAACGGTGACCGCTCCATCGCCCGTTCCGCCTGACGCAGTTCACTTCGGCTGAGGCCATCTGAGCCTGACCGCAAACCCCCCTCGACCACGGCTTGGCGTCATGAACACCAAGGCACAGCGCGGACGCGTCAGCGCAAGGCGAGTTGGCCCGGCACAAGGGGCGCGGGCAAGGCCGTGTCACCCATGATCCAACGGTCGACGCTCGACGCGCACGAGCGCCCCTCGGCGATGGCCCACACGATGAGGCTTTGTCCGCGGGTCATGTCGCCGCACACGAACACGCCGTCGCAATTCGTCTGCCAGTCGGCGTCACAGGCCACAGAGCCGCGGGCATCGACCTCGAGACCGAGCTCCTCCACGACCCCACGGCGTTCCGCGCCCAAGAAGCCCATGGCCAACAGGACCAGCTCACAGGGCAGCTCGAACTCGCTCCCGGGCACCGGCTCGAACACCGGGCGTCCAGCTTCGGTGCGGGCCTCGACGCGATGGCCGGCCAGGGCGTGCACGGCACCCTTCCCATCGTCGACGAACCGTGTCGTCGTGACGCTGTAGATGCGGTCACCACCCTCTTCGTGCGCGGACGAGGTCCGAAGGATCAGTGGCCAGGTGGGCCAGGGGTTGTCGTCGAGCCGTGCGTCGGGAGGCCGGGGCAGGATCTCGAGCTGGTGGACCAACGACGCCCCTTGACGGTGCGCGGTGCCCAGGCAGTCCGCACCGGTGTCGCCCCCGCCGATGATCACCACCCGCTTGCCGCGCGCGCTGATGGGGGCGGTCTCGAACGCCCCTTCCCGCACCAGATTGGAGGGTTTGAGATAGTCCATGGCCAGATGGATCCCGTCGAGATGGCGCCCCTCGGCGGGCAGGTCGCGTGGCAGGGTGGCCCCACCCGCCAGCACCACGGCGTCGAACTCCGTGCGCAGTGACGATGCCGGCACGACGCGCACCTCCGGAGCCGAGACGGTGCCGAGCCCTCGGCGTTGTCCGGGCTCTGCCACCTCCGACGCCGAGGCATCGTCGGCAGAGCCGACCGCCGTGGCGCAGCGGAACTCCACGCCCTCGGACTTCATCTGCGCCAGGCGACGGTCGAGCACCGCCTTCTCCATCTTGAACTCGGGAATCCCGTAGCGCAGGAGCCCGCCGGGTCGCTCGGCGCGCTCGTAGACGACCACGCTGTGACCGGCGCGGGCCAGTTGCTGCGCGCAAGCCAGGCCCGCAGGACCCGAGCCCACGACCGCCACCGACTTCCCGGTGCGAACCGAGGGGACCTGGGGCGTGACCCAGCCCTCGCCCCAGCCCCGCTCGGCGATCTCGTACTCAATGCGCTCGATCGTGACCGGATCGGCGTTGATCCCGAGCACGCATGCGCCCTCGCACGGTGCGGGGCACAACCGACCGGTGAACTCGGGGAAGTTGTTGGTGGCATGGAGCCGCTCGAGGGCCTCGGGCCAGTCGCCTCGGTAGACGAGGTCATTCCATTCCGGGATCAGGTTCCCGAGTGGGCATCCCTCGTGGCAAAAGGGAATGCCGCAGTCCATACAGCGCGCCCCCTGACGAACCGACTCGTCCTCGGGGAACGGCTCGTACACCTCGCGCCAGTCCCGGAGCCTGACCGGCACGGGGCGACGCGCCGGCAGCATCCTTTCGTACTCGAAGAACCCGGTGGGCTTTCCCATGATCGATACGCTCCGGTCCCGAGTCGGCTAGCCGCGTGGGGCGGCCATGACCGCCAGGTCGACCGACACGCCCTCGTCGATGGCGCGCCGGGTGGCCTCGAGCACACGCCGGTAATCGCGTGGCATGACCTTGACGAAGTCCTCGAGGGCACTCCCCCACCCCGACAACAATCGCTCGGCCACGGCTGACCCCGTCTCCACCCCGTGGCGGGTGACGATGTCCACCAGCCACTGCCGGTCTTCCTCGTCGAGCGGATCGAGGTCCACCATCTCGAAGTTGACCCGCTCGGCGAAGTCCCGGCCCGGGTCATAGACATACGCGATCCCGCCCGACATGCCGGCGCCGAAATTCCTCCCCGTAGGCCCGAGCACCACGACCCGTCCACCGGTCATGTACTCGCACCCGTGATCACCGACGCCTTCGACCACCGCGGTGGCGCCCGAGTTGCGCACACAGAAGCGCTCCCCTACCTGGCCCCGGACGAAGCACTCTCCGGCCGTCGCCCCGTACAAGATGACGTTGCCGGCGATGATCTGCTCCTCGGCCGCGAAGGGCGAGGCCTCATCGGGGCGCACCACGACGCGCCCCCCCGACAGCCCCTTGGCCAAATAGTCGTTGGCGTCTCCGATCAGCCGCAGCGTGACACCTCGGGGGACGAAGGCGCCGAAGCTCTGTCCGGCCGAACCCCGAAACGTGATGGTGACGGTCCCCTCGGCGAGACCCGCCCCGCCGTGGCGCGACGTGATCTCGTAGCCGAGGAGGGTGCCGACGGTCCGATCGACGTTGGAGATGGGGAGCTCGAGTGAGACCGGGGTGCCGTCCTCGATGGCGGGGCGGCACGCCTCGAGGAAGCGGTGGTCGAGGGCCCGGTGGAGGCCGTGGTCCTGGGCCTGGCGACACAGACGGTCGGTGGGCAGTCCAGCCTCGGGCGCGGCCAGGATGGGACTGAGGTCGAGGCCCTTGGCCTTGAAGTGGCCCGTCGCCTCGACGGCGTCGAGGAGCTCGACGCGCCCCACCGCCTCTTCGATCGACCGGAGCCCGAGCGCGGCCAGGTATTCGCGCACCTCTTCGGCGATGAACTCGAAGAAGTTCTCCACGAACTCGGGTTGACCGGTGAAGCGCTTGCGCAGCTCGGGGTTCTGGGTGGCGATCCCCACCGGACACGTGTCGAGGTGGCACACCCGCATCATCACGCACCCCGACACCACCAGCGGTGCGGTCGCGAACCCGAATTCCTCGGCTCCGAGCAGCGCCGCGATGATGACGTCGCGCCCGGTCTTGAGCTGGCCGTCGACCTGGACCACGATCCGGTCGCGCAGTCCGTTCAGGATCAAGGTCTGCTGCGTCTCGGCCAGGCCGAGCTCCCAGGGGATCCCGGCGTGCTTGATCGACGTCAGTGGGCTGGCGCCGGTCCCGCCGTCATGGCCCGAGATGAGCACGACGTCGGACTTGGCTTTGGCCACCCCGGCGGCCACGGTGCCCACCCCGACCTCGGCCACGAGCTTGACGTGGACCCGTGCCATCGGGTTCGCCGACTTCAGGTCGTGGATGAGCTGGGCGATGTCCTCGATGGAGTAGATGTCGTGGTGCGGTGGAGGCGAGATCAGCCCCACGCCGGGAGTCGAGAACCGCGTCTTGGCGATCCAGGGGTAGACCTTGTGCCCCGGCAGCTGGCCTCCCTCGCCGGGCTTGGCACCCTGGGCGATCTTGATCTGCAGGTCATCGGCGTTCACCAGGTACTCGCTCGTGACGCCGAAGCGGGCCGACGCGACCTGCTTGATGGCACTGCGCCGGAGATCGCCGTTCTCGTCGGGGACGTAGCGCTCGGCGTCCTCGCCCCCCTCCCCCGTGTTGGACTTGCCGCCCAGCCGGTTCATGGCGATGGCCAAGGTCTCATGGGCCTCGGCGGAGATCGATCCGTACGACATCGCCCCGGTGGCGAAGCGCTTGACGATCTCGGACACGGGCTCGACCTCGTCGACCGACAGCGCCGGCCTCAACCCCTCGCGCAACCGCAGGAGCCCCCGCAGCGTCGACAGCTCGGTAGCCTGGTCGTCCACGAGCTTGGTGTACTCCTTGAAGATGTCATAGCGCTTGGTCCGGGTGGCGTGCTGCAGCTTGAACACCGTCTTCGGGTTGAAGAGGTGGATCTCGCCCTCACGTCGCCACTGGTATTCGCCGCCGACCTCGAGCTCGCGATGGGCGCGCTCGGTCGGACGATCGAGATGGGCCAGACGATGGCGCGCCGCCACCTCCTGGGCGAGCACGTCGAGGCCCACGCCGCCGATGCGGCTGACGGTGCCGGTGAAGTACTCGTCGACGACTTCAGGGGCGAGCCCGACGACCTCGAAGATCTGGGCCCCGGTATACGACGCCACCGTGGACACGCCCATCTTGGACATGATCTTGATGACGCCCTTGCACGCCGCCTTGATGTAGTTGGTCCGGGCCTGGCGCGGGGAGACCCCCTCGAGAATGTTCTTGTGGGCGATGACGTCGTCGAGGGTCTCGAAGGCGAGGTAGGGGTTCACCGCCGATGCTCCGTATCCGATGAGCAGGGCGATGTGATGCACCTCCCGGGCATCGCCGGACTCCACCACCAGACCCACACGGGTGCGCGACTTCTCGCGCACGAGATGCTCGTGCACCGCCGCGGTCAGCAGCAGTGAGGGAATGGGGGCCAACCGGGCGTTGGAGTTGCGGTCCGAGAGGATGATGACGTTCGAGCCCAAGGCGATGGCAATGCTCACGCGTTTGCGGACGTCCTCGATGGCTGCTCGCAGCGCGTCACCGCCGCCCGTGGGGTCGAACAGCCCGTCGATGGCGAAGGCCTGGTATCCCGGTGTCTCGCCGTGCTCGTTGACATAGGCCAGCTTGGCCAGCTCGTCGTTGTCGATGACCGGATAGGGCAAGATGATCTGCCGGCACGACGCCGCGGTCGGCTCGAGCAGGTTGCCCTCGGGACCGAGCTTGGAACGGCTCGATGTGACGAGCTCCTCCCGGATGGCGTCGAGGGGCGGGTTGGTGACCTGCGCGAAGAGCTGGGTGAAGTAGTCGAAGAGCAGTCGGGGTCGTTCGCTCAATGCCGCCATGGCGGCGTCGTGGCCCATCGAGCCGAGCGCCTCGCCGCCCGTCTTGGCCATCGGGGCCAGGATGAGCCGAAGCTCCTCGTTGGTGTAGCCGAACAGCTCCTGATGGGTCACCACCGACGCGTGCTGTGGGGTCAGCATCATCCGGGGCGGGAGGTCGCCCAAATTGACCTGCCCCTCTTCCAACCACTGCGCGTAGGGATGCGCCGCGGCGAGCTGCGCCTTGATCTCGTCGTCGTCGACGATCCGGCCCTGGGCGGTGTCCACGAGGAACATCCGACCGGGCTGGAGGCGACCCTTGCGCACCACCTTGGCGGGGTCGATGTCGAGGACGCCGACCTCCGAGGCCAGGACCACCAGGCCGTCGTCGGTCACCCAGTACCGCGCCGGGCGCAGCCCGTTGCGGTCGAGCACCCCACCGACGACGGTGCCGTCGGTGAAGACCACACCGGCGGGTCCGTCCCACGGCTCCATGAGCGAGGCGTGATAACGGTAGAAGGCCCGGCGGGCCGGGTCCATGGTGGTGTGGTTCTCCCATGCTTCGGGGATCATCATGAGCACGGCGTGGGCCAAGCTCCGCCCCCCGAGGTGGAGCAGTTCGAGGACTTCGTCGAACGTGGCCGAGTCACTCCCGTCGGGATCGCAGATGGGAAACAGCCGCTCGAGATCACCGGGGATGAGGTCGCTGGCGAGCAACGCCTCGCGTGCCTGCATCCAGTTCCGGTTGCCCCGCAAGGTGTTGATCTCGCCGTTGTGGGCCAGGAAGCGATACGGATGGGCGAGTGGCCATGACGGGAAGGTGTTGGTCGAGAACCGGGAGTGCACGAGGGCCAGACCGCTCTCGAAGGTCGGGTCCGACAGGTCGGGAAACAGCTCACCCAGTTGCGGTCCGGTGAGCATCCCTTTGTAGACGAGGGTCCGGGCCGACAGCGACGACACGTAGACCCCGTGCACCTCGTGCTCGATTCGCTTGCGCAGACAGAACGCGAGCCGGTCGAGCACGAGCGCGTCCGGCGCGGTAGGTGCCGCTGAGCTCGCCTCGGACCCGGTGGGGACCACGACCATCTGGGCCATGTGGGGCATGGCCCGGCGCGCCGAGGCCCCCAGGCCGTCGGGCACGACCGGGACATCGCGCCAACCCACGACGCCCAGGCCCTCTTCGGTGGCGAGCTCGGCGATGCGTCGTTGCGCCTTGGCCCGGTCATCGGCGTCGGTCGGCAAGAACACGAGCCCCACCGCGTACCCCCCGGGTGCGGGGAGGTCGAAACCGCCGGGCCCGGCCAGGAACCGGTGCGGCACCTGGACGAGGATGCCGGCCCCGTCACCGGTGGCAACCTCGGCCCCGGTGGCGCCGCGGTGCGCCAGATGCTCGAGAGCCGTCAGCGCCTGGCGGACGAGCCCGTGGCTGGGCCGGCCCCGGAGGTCGGCCACCATGGCGATCCCGCAGGCGTCGTGCTCGAAGGCGGGGTCATACAAGGGCGCGCCGGGGTGCGTTGGCAGATGCCCTGAAGATGCAGGGTGCTTGGCTGTCGTCACTCGAGTCTCTCCGTGATCGGTCACGCGGAGGTGGCTTGCTGACGCTCGGGACGACACTGGCCCTGCTGCAGCACCCTTAGGATACCCCGCGTGTCCCGGCCTCTTGCGCAACCACGCCGGTGACCGCTGAGCACCGCTACGACGTCGTCGTCGTGGGCGGGGGGGTCATCGGCCTCGCCTGCGCCTGGGATCTCGCCACCCGGGGCATGACCGTCGCCGTGGTCGATCCCGAGCCCGGTCGGGGGGCCTCGTGGGCGGCGGCGGGGATGCTCGCCCCTGTGAGCGAGGTCCACCACGGCGAGGAAGCCCTCTTGGCCCTGGCCTTGGCATCGGCGCGCCGGTGGCCGGCGTTCGCCACCGAGCTCGCCGCCGCAGTGGGGCGGTCGATCGGGTACCGCACCACGGGCACGCTGGTCGTGGCGGCCGATGACGGGGACCGGGCCTGGGCGCACGAGCTGTTCGAATACCAGCGCGACCTCGGCCTTTCTGTGGAGTGGCTCACCGGTCGCCGGGCTCGGCAACTCGAGCCCGGTATCGCGCCCGGCGTGCGCGCTGCGATCTGGGCGCCGGGCGACCACCAAGTCGACAACCGCCTGCTCGTCGGCGCGCTCCTCGATGCCGCCACCGCGGCGGGGGCCGTCGTCCACCGGGCCCGCGCCGCAGCACTCGAATGGTCGGCGGGTGCGGTGTCGGGTGTGGTGTTGGCGGAGAGCACCATCCTGCTCGCCGGTGCGGTCGTGCTCGCGGCCGGAACATGGTCCGCACAACTCGGGGGGTTGCCCGCCGGTGCCGTGCCCGGGGTCCGACCGGTGAAGGGACAGATCCTCCGACTCCTTCCCCCCGCGACGACCCCGTCATCGATACCGACGCTCACCCGGACCGTGCGCGGCATCGTGCAGGGCGCTTCGGTCTACGTCGTGCCCCGCCATGACCGCACCGTCGTCGTCGGCGCCACCGTCGAGGAACGCGGCTTCGACGCCGAGGTCACCGCCGGCGCGGTCTACGAGTTGTTGCGGGACGCCCACCGGGTCGTCCCGGGGATCACCGAGATGACCTTGGGTGAGGCGAGCGCAGGCCTTCGCCCCGGGTCCCCCGACAACGCACCCATCGTGGGACGCGCCGCGGGCGAGGGTGTCGAGGGCCTGGTGGTGGCGACGGGCCACTACCGCCAGGGCATCCTGCTGGCCCCGCTCACCGCCGCCGCGGTGGGTGCCATCGTGTCGGGCCAGGATCCGCCCGACGAGCTGGCCCCGTTCGGGCCCGACCGGTTCGCTTCGATGTCGGCGCGCGCCGGCACCTGATCGAGGTGCCATGCTGGCCTTGTGGGTGAAAGCCGATCACCAGACACAGGTCCGGGGACCGCACTCGTCGTGAACGGCGAGCGTCACGTCATGGCGCGCTCGGTGACGGTGGCGGATCTCGTTTCCTCGTGGTGCGCTTCTCCCGACGGCATCGCCGTGGCTCGCAACCGCGAGGTCGTGCCTCGCAGCGAATGGACCACCACCGTGCTGTGCGCCCACGACGTCGTCGAGATCGTGACCGCGGCGGCGGGTGGCTGAGGCGAGCGCGATGGGACCGGTCGAAGAGGACCTCTCGATCGCGGGCCGGTCGCTTGGCTCGCGCCTCATCCTCGGCACGGGCGGGGTCTC
>Ga0307374_10000762_pt1 | contig 60504 bp, 51 predicted proteins | sample OX3MG_FD_202532 | JGI IMG/M metagenome (GOLD analysis project Ga0307374, IMG submission 202532) | Soil microbial communities from Risofladan, Vaasa, Finland - OX-3 | ecosystem: Environmental > Terrestrial > Soil > Coastal area > Acid sulfate soil | place: Finland: Risofladan, Vaasa | collected... | reverse complement strand
TTCTTTGCGAACCCGCGGGCGTATCATGCCTCCGCGAAATTCAACGCGGGGGTCTCGAATGAATTGTGATTCGTCTTTCGTCAAAAGGCGCGCGGCACTCATGGCTGGCAGTACGCTCTGTTTGGCATTCGTCCTTTGCGCCGTTGCCTACGCCGCGCCGAGATTCACGCTCGAGCAGGTGATGAGTTCGCCGTTTCCGGACGAGCTTGTCGCGGCGCGCAACGGCGAACGCATCGCCTGGGTGTTCAATATTCGCGGCGTTCGCAATGTGTTCGTCGCGGACGGCCCGGATTTCAAGGGGCGCCAGGTGACGCACTACACGGAAGATGATGGCCAGTCGATTGCCAGCCTACGCCTGACGCCGGACGGCAAGACAGTTGTCTACGCGCGTGGTAGCGAGACCAATTCCGCTGGCGAAGTCGCCGATCCCACAAGCAGCGTGCAGAAGCCCGATCAGCAAGTGTGGGCCGCCGATGTGGAGAACGGCCAGCCACGGCTCCTTGGCGACATGAATTGCGCCCGCGAGGACTGCGAGGACATTGCGATTTCTCCCGATGGCCAAAATGCCGTCTGGCCCGCGCGGGACAAGCTGTGGATCGCGCCAATTTCAGGCGCGACGCCTGTCAAGGAACTCTGTTATGTCCGCGGCGATAATCTTGACCCGCAGTGGTCTCCCGACGGCCGCGAAATTGCCTTCACCAGCGTTCGCGATGACCACAGCTTTATCGCCATCTATGATTTTGACCAGAGCGCGCTGCGATATCTCCATCCGAGCGTCGATCGCGACAGCTTGCCCAGATGGTCGCCCGACGGCGCAAAAATCGCATACGTCAAAACGAACGGCCTTGAGCGCGGTCTGCCGCTGATTCCCCTGCGCCCGCAGCCTTGGTCCATTTGGGTTGGCGATCCTGCCACCGGGAAGGCGTCTCAAATCTGGAAAAGCGGGGACACGATGGACGATTCGATCCCGCGTCTGACCGAGTCCGATTCTTTTCACTTTGCGGCGGGGAATCGCATTGTTTTTGCGTCCGAAAAAGACGGTCGCAATCATCTCTATTCGATTTCCACGGATAGCGGCGAAGCGAAACTGCTCACTCCGGGCGATTTTGATGTGAAGGACGTCACGCTCAGCCCTGACGGAAAGACGATTCTCGAATCGTCGAATCAGAACGACGTGGACCGCCGCCACATCTGGAAAGTCAACGTTGACGGCGGCACGCCGCAGGCGTTAACCCAGGGGGAGACAATCGAATGGACTCCGGTCGAAACAGGTGACGGTAAATTTTTGCTATGCCTCGGATCGAGCGCAACTTCGCCTGCAATGCCATACCGAATTACGAAAAACGGCCGCGAAATGATTGCGCACGAAGAATTGCCCGCGGATTTTCCGTCTAGCCAGCTTGTCACACCGAAGCAAGTAATCTTCAAGAGCGAAGACGGTTTCGACATCCACGGCCAGCTTTTCGTTCCACGGGGCCGCACGGCACGGGGCCCCGCGCTCGTTTACATGCATGGCGGGTCCATGCGCCAGATGATGCTCGGTTTCCACATGATGGACTATTACCATTACGCGTACTCTGAAAATCAGTACCTGGTCAGTCTGGGTTTCGTCGTGCTTTCCGTCAACTACCGCACTGGCATCATGTACGGCCGCGCGTTTCGCGAACCCGCGGACGCAGGCTGGCGCGGAGCTTCCGAGTATAGAGACATCGTCGCCGCCGGAAAATATTTGCAGAACCTTTCCATCGTCGACCGGGACAAAATCGGCTTGTGGGGCGGCTCGTACGGCGGATTTTTGACGGCCATGGGGCTGGCGCGAAACTCGGATATTTTCAAAGCGGGCGTGGACATGCACGGCGTCCACGACTGGTCGGTATTCCTTCCGCGTTGGGAGCGGCAGAGCGAGGGTGCGCCGGACTTGAAGGATGCAATGAAACTGGCATTCAACTCCTCGCCGGACGCCTCGGTCGCAACATGGAAGTCGCCGGTTCTGCTGATTCAGGGCGACGATGACCGCAACGTGCCGTTCAGCCAAATGGTAGATTTAGTGCAACGGCTCCGCGCCCAACACGTTCCATTTGAGCAAATTGTTTTCCCGGACGAAATTCACGGTTTCCTGATGTGGAAGACGTGGATTCGCGCCTATGCTGCCACGGCCGATTTTTTCGAGCGCGTTCTTGTAAAGGGAGAGACGATTCCGCCGAGCCAGTAATGCACTCGCGAATTTCCACGGCGTTATATCGACTATAGGAGAGGCGCTTCGGAGCTTTTCGGCGACACGCAAGCTTGAGAACCCTCTTCGACCTGCGCTCCCGATTCACTTAAACGTTGAAGACTTTCTGACGTTCGAGCTTACTGTTGTTCCTCGGCAGCCTGGCGTTCCGCTACGATTTTCTTTGCATTGTCGTAGAGAGCCTTCGCTTGCGGGATCAAATCTTCGGCCTTCAGGACTTGCGCATCATCGTCCACGGCAACCTTGTAGCCCGCGGGAATACCTAAGGCGTACGTGAACGCTTCTCGCTTGATGTGATCTTTAATCCAGTCCAGATTGGCGCTGATCAATTCAGGCGTGTACTTGATGTGCTGCTTGTCGAGGAACCCGAAAAATTCCTTCATCACGGCGTCATCCACCGTGAAATCCTTGGTGATCGTCGGATGCGTGCCCATGAAGTAGCGTGTGAAATCGCCGACCCCGACAGGTTGAGATGAAACGAAGAAGGGATCGGCCGGGAAAAACACGCCACGCCCGTAAAGGAGCTGCTGAAAGGGATCCAGTTTCGGAGCCGGGTCCGGCACATCTGGGGTGATCCCGCCGCCGCCGTAGACTTTCCGCCCGCTGTCCGTCAGCTTGACTTCTGGCTCCTTATTCGGCTGGCGGTTGTATTCATAATCGTAGAGCGATACGTCCTTGTAATCGCGCTGAATCAGGCGTCCGCTGGGAGTGTAATACCGCGCCGTTGTCAGCAGCAGCATGGTGTTGTCGCTGAGCGGGAATTGCGTTTGCACCAGTCCTTTGCCGAAGCTGCGTTCCCCGGCCACAAGTCCGCGGTCGTGGTCCTGCAGCGCTCCCGCCACGATCTCCGAGGCCGATGCGCTCCCGCCGTTGACCAGCACAACCACCGGAACATCGTTGCCGCCGTTGCCGCGGAGTGCGTAGTAGCGCCGCTCGGAAGAATTGCGCCCCTTGTGCGAAACCACCAGCTGATCCTTGGACAAGAATAGGTCAGACATTCCCACGGCCTGCATCAGCAAGCCCCCTGGATTGCCGCGAAGATCGAGGATCAAACCATCGAGGTGCGGGTAGTCGAGCTTTTTCAATGCGGCCTTCAGGTCGCTGTCCGTAGTCTCCGAGCTGAAGCCAGTCAGGTGAACATACCCTATGCCCGGTTTCAGCAATGTCGCGAATTCAACAGAGGATTGCGGTATTTCGTCCCGCATCACGTTCACGACGATCGGTTTCGGCCATCCTTCGCGGCTCAGAGTAATCGTCACCACCGTGCCCTTGGGTCCTTTGAGTATGTTCGCGACTTGAAGCGTTGTGAATCCAGTGCAGTCTTTACCGTCCACCTTCATTATGAAATCGCCAGGTCTGATTCCGGCTTTGTCGGCAGGCGATCCGGGAAACGGGGAAACGACTTCGATATGGTTTCCGTTGGGTACGATGCGCATTCCCACGCCGTAGTAATTGCCGCGCTGTTCTTCCAGCATCAGCGCCCATTGCTGAGGATCAAAGAAATTCGAGTGCGGATCAAGGACGTGAAGCATCCCCGGTATGGCGCCATCGTATACGATTTTGTCGGTGTCAATGGGTTCGGCGTAATTCTGCTGGACGATGGAGAGTACCCGGGCGAACGATTGCACCGATTCCTGCAGATCCGTGGCTCCCGCGGCCGTTGCCTTAAGCGACGGGCCGTAAAGTCCGCCTAAAATTGCTGCAACAGTCAGGATAATCGCTAAAAGAAAAGCCCCGCGTTTGTGCGATTCCATGGGTCCCTCGATGCGTCTCACGGCAGTATAGCACACATTTTCAGGCGGTTTGACACGCCTCTCAGCCTCTTCTATGATGCAAAAGAAGGCGATTGCGCACCCAAAAAAATGCTGAGCATGCCCCATCTTGTGATTATTTTCTTGGTGGCCCTGCTTGTGTTCGGCCCCGAAAAACTGCCTGAACTGGCGCGCACCTTCGGAAAAGCGATGGCCGAGTTCAAACGCGCAACGGGCGATTTGCGCGCCGGATTCGAAGAGCACATGCGCGAACTCGAGCGTGAAACGCGCATTTCGGAAGCAGCGAAGCAGCAGGCTAATCCCACGCCCGGACAGCCCGCGCCCGAGACAGCCACGCAAGCCGGCACTTTGCCGCAGCCTCCTGCAGTCAACGAAAACGCCGGCCCTGCTCTGCCGGATTTCGCGCAGACCGCCACGCCCGCCGTCGAGCACGAAAACTCGACTTTGTCTCCATCGGCCGCGCCGGAGTCTGGCACATCCAACCCCTCTTCCGATCTGCCAGCCCACGAGGCCGTCCCTGAGAAGGCGAGCGATGGCCACGCCTAGCCAGCCCGCTCTGCCTCAATCCAATCGCGGAGCAGAAGAAGATACCAGCGACAAAATGTCGCTGATTGAACATTTGATCGAACTGCGCAAGCGCCTCTTATATTCGGCGGTCGCCATCGCCATCGGATTTGTCATCGGATTTTCCGTGGCAAAATGGATCATCAACTTCGTTGCGCAGCCGATGGTCCATGCGCTCCAGCAAGCACATTATCCCGACAAGCTGATTTTCACAGGCCCCGCTGAGTACGTGAACCTCCTCATCAAAGTGGGCTTCTATCTGGGTCTCGTAATCGCGTTGCCCGTGATCCTCCATCAAATCTGGCTTTTCGTCGCGCCCGGCCTCTATAAACACGAACGCAAGGCCGTGCTTTCCTTCATTCTGTCTTCCGTTGTTCTTTTTCTCTGCGGAATCGCGTTCGCGTATTTCATTTTGTTGCCGTTCGTCCTCAAGTTCCTCATCACTTTCCAGGGCCCGCAAGGCCCATTCCAGCCATTAATCAGCATCAGCGAGTATTTCGACTTGATTCTCATCGTGATGGTTGGGCTAGGCGCAATCTTCGAGCTTCCCGTGTTGATTTTCGTTCTTTCAGTTTTTGGCATTGTCACGCCGCAATGGCTCTGGAAGAATCTGCGTTACGCCATTTTGGTTATCACCATCGTGGCCGCGATTGTTACGCCCACTCCGGACGCAACCACGATGCTCGTGTTCATGGCGCCGATGATCGGCCTGTATTTTGTCGGGATTGCTGTGTCGTACATGGTGTTCCGGAAGAAGCGAAAGCGTGAAATTGCCGAGCAAAGCGCGCAATAAAGCAGGGGAATCGGGAAGCAATGCAGAAGGCGGAGCCCAAAAAGGAGCACAAATGTTAGCAGGCTTACGAATTTCGCTGGCAATCGTGACGCTGGCGTGCGCCATGGGATGCAGCGCCGGAGGGAATAAATCGAGCGCCGTTGGATCAAGTAGCGTCGCAGCCGCTGGCCCGGCGATAGCTCCCCAGGACAAAGCCCCGGTGCCGCAGCAAACAGGTGGTTTCGACGGCCAACGCGCCTACGATTACACAGCGAAGCTCGTCAGCTTCGGGCCGCGCCCGTCAGGCTCCGATAACATCAAAAAAACTCAGGAGTACATTTCCAGCGAGCTGCGTGCCGACGGATGCCAAATCGACGAAAACGATTTTCACGCGCAAACGCCCATTGGCACGCTTGCGATGAAAAATATCGTCGCGAAAGTTGCCGGCGATGGGAAGAACGTCATTTTGCTGCTGACTCACTACGATACGAAGCGAATGGACAATTTCGTCGGCGCCGAAGACGGCGGCTCATCCACTGGACTGATGCTGGAAATGGCGCGCCTCCTATGCGGTAAAAAGCAGCCGGTAGCGATTTGGATGGCATTCCTCGACGGCGAAGAAGCCATGGTTCACTGGAATCAGGGTGTTGATGATCACACCTATGGCAGCCGCCAGATGGCCGCGAACCTGGAACTTACGGGTCAGCTAAAAAATATCAAGGCCGTAATTCTTGTCGACATGATCGGTCAAAAGGGCTTGCACATTTCCAGGGACTCGTACTCGACACCGTGGCTGACGGACCTAGTGTGGTCGAACGCCGCAAAACTCGGCTATCAGAATGTGTTCGTCCCGCAAACCTCCGGCACCGAAGATGACCATCAGCCATTTCTCGCAAAGGGCTTGGCCGCCGTCGACTTGATCGACCTGAACGATTACATCAACGAAGGTTACTGGCACACCGCACAGGACACCATGGACAAGATCAGCCCCAAGAGCCTCGCCATCGTCGGCCATGTGGTTTTGGCGAGTGTCGACGAACTCGAAAAGAAATTCTCGCGGTGACGCGGGACGAAAAGAAGCTTTAACGACGATTATCGTGAATGCCGCCGGAACGGCGATGCAATAACTCTATTTCTCAATGAAAACAATTCATGTACGTTCGGCGTCGTCGACTTACCCGGTGATTTGCGGTCGCGGTTCGCTCACGCGCCTCCGCAATCTCATCGATGACTTGCGCGAAGGCGGAGAAGTATTTGTACTGTCGTCGCCTCGCGTTTGGAAATTGTGGGGTCGCGGCGTTATGCGTCAACTTACGGACGTGCGGCGCGACCGCGTCATTTTATTCGACGATAGGGAAGCCGCGAAAAGCCTTTCTACAATCGAGGGAATTTGCCGCAAACTCGTGCGGGCCCGCGCCGACCGCCAAGCTCTGCTCGTTGCTGTCGGCGGCGGCGTCGTCGGCGACGTCGCTGGCTTCGCGGCTTCGAGTTACCTGCGCGGCGTCCGAATTGTCCACGTACCCACCACGGTTGTCGCCCAGGCCGACAGCGCCATCGGCGGAAAGACCGGCGTCGATTTGCCGGAAGGGAAGAACCTCATTGGCGCTTTTTACCCGCCTCAGTTGGTGCTTGCCGATCCGTCGGTCCTGCGCACGTTGCCGGCGCGCCAGTTTCGCTCGGGCCTCTACGAAGTGATTAAGTACGCCGTGACCGGCGACAAAGAACTTTTCGCATTTCTCGAGCGCAAATTCGATGCATTGTTGCGAATGGATACGCGCACGCTCGAATGGGTGATTGAACGCTGCATTCGCGCAAAAGCGCGCGTCGTCAGCCGGGATGAACGCGAGGCAGGCCTGCGTCAAGTTCTGAATTTCGGCCACACCATCGGCCACGCTCTTGAATCGCTCACGGAATACAAACTATTCCTTCACGGCGAAGCCGTCGCGTGGGGAATGTTGGGCGCAACGCTGATCGCTGTGGACATGAATCGGTTAGATGAAAAAGACGCTAGTCTCATCGCTTCGCTCGTCGCGCGTTGTGGACCTCTGCCGCGATTGCCTCGCATTTCCCCTGCCGCATTGTTGCGCGCAATCGCATCCGACAAGAAGTCGCGCGCCGGCCGTGTTCGTTGGGTATTGCCGCGTCGCATCGGCGCTGCCGATATCGGTGTCGATGTCCCGGAGAAAATGGTCGCGATGGCATGGCGCGAGCTGCCGGCATTTTTCGCCCGCGCGCGGCGGAGTGGCCGCGCGTGAATCGCGAAGTCGATCCTGTCGATTCTCCGAATGGCGCGGTTTTGCCCGGAACGCGCCCTCAAGGTACTCACGATGAACGCGAAGCGCAGCGTCGCGTTCGCGATATGTTTAGCAACATCGCGCCGCGCTATGATTTCCTCAATCATTTTTTGTCCGGCTCATTCGACAAACTATGGCGCAGGCGCACGGCAAAGAGATTCGCCCACATTTTGCAGTCGCCGAGCGTCCGCGTGCTGGATTTGTGTTGTGGCACGGGCGACCTGCTGTTTGCCCTTGAGCGCGAGGCCGCGAATTCCCACAAAGAACTTCAAGAAGCGCCGCATCGTTTCTTCGGTGCCGATTTTGCGTTGCCGATGTTGAGCCTCGCTCAATCCAAAAATAAGACCAGAAATAAAAACTGTCGCGCCCGCTTTTTGGCAGCCGATGCACTCGCCCTGCCGTTCCCCGACGCGAGCTTCGACCTCGTCACCACCGCATTCGGTTTTCGAAACTTGGTGAACTACGAACGCGGCTTGCGCGAAATCGCCCGCGTTCTGCGGCCCGGCGGGGAAGTGGGAATCCTGGAATTTTGTGCGCCATCAAACGGAGCTCTCGCGGCTCTCTACAATCTTTATTTCACCAGGATTCTTCCCAAAGTGGGAGGCGCGATCTCCGGAAGCGGTGAAGCGTATTCCTATCTCCCGCAGTCCGTGCGGAAATTTCCGCAGCCGAAACTCCTCGCAGAATGGCTCCAGGCTGCCGGATTTGAGAACGTGCAGTATGAACGCTGGACCTGCGGAATCGCGGCGCTACATCGGGGTGCGAAAAGCAGTTAACCGTTACCAGTCGAAAGTCGAGGGTCGAGGGCTCTGCAGCTCTTGACTGTTAACTCTCAACTCTCGACTGTCTCTTCAATTCTCCAGCCCCAGCGCCCGAATCTTGTGCAGCAGCGTCTTGTACGACACTCCGAGTTGCTCCGCGGCCCGCGATTTGTTCCACTTCGATTCGCGCAGCGCTGCTTCGATTTTGAACCGCTCCACATGTTGTACCGCCCGCTGCGCCACTTCCTCCAACGGGCCATCCCAAAGAAAATTGTCATCCAACATCCCGTCGGGGATTTCCTTCGCGGCAGGCCGCGGCAGGGGCAATTGCAGATCTTCCGCGCTGATTTCGTTCTTGTCCGCCAAGATCGCCGCTCGTTCGATGCTGTTTTGCAGTTCGCGCACGTTTCCGGGCCATTGATGGCCGCGCAATCGCGCGCGCGACGCGGTGGTGAATTTCAGCGCAGGCTTGCGAAACTCGCGGCGGAAGCGTTCCAGAAAATGCTCGGCCAGCAGAAGCACGTCATCGCCGCGTTCGCGCAACGGCGGAATCGTAATTGGCACGGACGAAATGCGGAAATAAAGATCCTCGCGAAACGTCTTCTGCTCCACGGCTTCCTGCAGATTCTTATTCGTCGCCACCAGAATACGCACATCCACATCGATCGCTTGCGTGCCGCCCACGCGCTCGAATCGCCGCTCCTCCAGAACGCGCAGCAGTTTGCTCTGAATCGCAAGCGGCAGTTCGCCAATCTCGTCCAGAAAAATCGTTCCGCGATGCGCGAGCTCGAGTTTGCCGATTTTGCGCGCCCCCGCTCCGGTATACGCCCCGCGCTCGTGCCCGAACAGCTCGTTTTCAACGAGGCCCTCGGGGATCGCCGCGCAGTTCAGCGCGACAAACGCGCAATCCTTGCGCCGGCTCAAATGATGCAGCGCGCGCGCGAACAGCTCTTTCCCCGTGCCGCTTTCTCCCAGCAGCAGCACAGTCGAATCCGTTGGCGCGACGCGTTGGACCATCTGGCTCGCCGCTTGCATTGACGGATGTTCTCCGACAATGCGCGGGAAGCCATAACGCTCCGCGTATTCCTCGCGCAGCAGCAAATTCTCGCGGAGCAACTCCTGCTGCTGCGCCGCACGCGCAATCAGCAATTTCAAATGCTCCAGATCAACGGGCTTCTGTATGAAATCAAACGCGCCATCTTTCATCGCGGTCACGGCGTCCTCTACGGAGCCGTAAGCGGTGATAAGAATAACGGGAATCATCGGATCGGCGCGCCGTGCTTCGCGAAGTACGTCCAGGCCGGATGCGCCGGGGAGTTTTAGGTCGGTAAGGACGGTAAGGTAACGCTTGTTGCGGACTTTATCGATGGCCGAAGTGCCGTCGGGAGCTTCATCGACTGTGTAGCCGGCTTTCTCCAGAGCCTTGCGCAGCATCGCGCGCAGCTCAGGTTTATCCTCGACGAGGAGGATTGCTTCCATTGTGCCGCGCTACTCTCTCGCCCAGCCAGGATCGCCGCCTGCTTTGCGCAATTCGCTCTCGAGCGTCGTGATGGCCTGCTGGTCGGCGTCAATATCCTTTTTTTTATCGTCGATGGCTTTTTGCTTCTTGATGATGTCGCTGCGATCCACCGACTGCATCAGGGCCTTGGTCGGATCAGGATAATATTGAACCTGTAGCTGATCTGATTCGCGTTGTAGGATGGAAAGTTCAGTTTGATCCTGCGCCAGTTTTTGCCGCGCATCCGCGAATCTCTTGCGCCATGTGGCTTCATCATTCTTCTTCCCCGAAGAACCCGGCTGGCCGGCGCCCGCGGCTTTATCGGACGAAGCAGAGGACTTGCCTGACGCCTCAGCCGACGTGCTGCCAACCACGGACACTGCTCCGGGTGTGGCGGGAATATTGTCGTTGGTAAAAACGGTTGACGCCTTCGGCGCATTCTTTTGCGCTTCGCGCGCTTTGCGCGCGGCTTCGACCAGCGGATCAGGTTTCGCCGCCCGCTGCGCTTCGGAAGTCTGAGTCTTCGATGGCGCGGACGTCTGTGATTGGCCGGATTGCTGCGTCTGCTGCGCCACAGAGCGGTGCGGTGAAACGAAAAACACAACAACTGCCGCCAGCCAGATTCCTTTTCGCATAGCCCTCACCTCGCTGTTTCTAAGCAGCATTTCGTCACCTGCTCCAGGCCGCATCGCCCCCGGCTTTGCGCGCGGCCTCCACCAGCGGGTCAGCCTTTGCCGGCGACGGCGAGGCCGAACTCGACTGCTGATTCTGCGCTTGCGCCCCGGATTGCGATTGCCCCGCAGACTGCGTCTGGGACGCCTGTTGAGCCACGGAGGCGTGTGGTACGCTGAAAAACAGCGCCACGGCTGTCAGCCAGATTCCTCTCCGCATAGCATCACCTCGGAAGCCCAATACGGATGCCTATTCCCCTTAGTTTAGATGCAGCCACGCCTCCAGGCAATTGGACAGCCTCCGGGCGCTACCGCAAAGGTAACCATAAATCGAATTCAGCGCCCCCTCCCGCGCGGTTGCGCACTTCCACTCGGCCCCCGTGCTGCAAAGCTATCTTCTGCACTAAAGCCAAGCCCAATCCGGTCCCTGCCGACTTCGTGGTGAAAAATGGCACGAAAATCTTATCCAGATCGCCGGCTGGGATGCCTGGCCCGTTATCGCGCACCGCAATGCATTGCCAGCGTTGTCCGGCATGGCCCTCCTGGCCGCCCGCGATCACCACCTCGCCCGCATGCCCATTCGACGAAGCAGCTTCCGACGCATTGCGCGCCAGATTCAGCAGCGCCTGCCGCAACAGCCCCGCGTCGCCGGAAACCGTGCCAAAAACGCCCTCGGTGCGAATTGTCGCCCCGGGAACCGCGGCGCCAATCTCATCCGCAACTTGTTCCACCACCCCGGCCAGCTCAAAATCCTCCTGCGACAGTTCCAGAGGCCTCGCGAAACGCAGGAATTCCGTCACCACGTGTGCAAGTGACTTTGTCTGATCCAGAATCTTCTCCGCGCTTTCGCTCGTCTCCGACGACGCCGATTCGCTGCGAATCATCTGTGCGTAGCCAGAAATCGTCGCAAGCGCGTTCTTGAATTCGTGAGCGATTCCGGCGGACATTTCGCCCAGCGCCGCCAAATTCTCCTTCCAGCGCATTTGTTTCTGCAACGTAGCCAGCTCGGTCAAATCGCTCATCAGGCACAGCGCGCCCGCGATTTTCTGTGTCGGGGCCGCGCCGGGCCCTTCGACCAGCGTATTGCGCACCGCGCGGTAGATCGGCGAAATCGTGACGCCCAGATGCCGCAGCTCGCCGGCAGGCGTCCTGTGCGGCACTTCGCCGCGCTGAAAAGTCTGGCCGTCATGCAAGCACGCGGTCAACATTTCCGCGAGCGCCGAATCCTCCCCCAGAATTTCCGTGTATCGTCGGTATTGCAGTCCGCGAATATCCAGATGTTTTTCCGCGGCCGGATTGGCCGAGCTGATAGTCCCTGTAGCGTTCACCAGAAGGAGGCCCGCGGGCATGTTGCGCGTCACCGCTTCGCTCAACCGCTCCGTTTCTTCCGCGCGCTCCTTCTCGACCCGATGCAGGCGCGCCAACTCCTGTTCCTGCTCGCGCAGCCGCGCAATCACGCCTTGCATTGAAGCCGTCATGAATGCCGACGGATTTTCGGCATTCACGCGGAAAGAATCCGCCGCCTCTTTCGAGTCGCGTCGATCTTCGCGCAGCGATCGCCGGATCAGGATGAAGCCCCCAATCATCACCAGGAAAATCAGCGCGACGAACGCGAGCGTAACAATGATCTCAAAGTTGAAATTTTGATGTGCTGGAGCGATGTCCATTGCGCGGTCCTACCGCATCACGAACAACGATTGGTACCACGTCACCACCGGCGTGCCAAAAAATACCACCAGCAGGGCAGCCGCTCCCAGAAATGTGCCGAAGGGCAACTCGTAGTCGGAGCCTTTCCGTGAAGACAAAATAAAAATCGCCCCCAGAATGGCCCCGAGCACGGAGCCGAGCAGAATTGTGAGGATCGTACGCCGCAGCCCCAGAAACGCTCCGGCCATCAGCATCATTTTCACATCGCCAAAGCCCATGCCTTCTCGCCCACGTAGCCGGAAATATCCTTCCCCAACCAGCCACAGGATGCCGCCGCCGACAATCGCGCCAATCAGGGCATCCGCGAAAGAAATAACCGGCATCGGTGGAGGGAACTCGAAAAAACGATTCGCAATCCACAGCGCCGTACCGTCGTCAGGGCGCACAAAGAAGCTGACAACCAGCCCGATGGCCAAGCCCGTCAAATTCACCGTGTCCGGAAGCAGCCGTTCGCGCCAGTCAGTAAAAATTAATACGACTAAAACCGCGCAGAACGCGGTCCATTTTATTGTCTCCACGGAATTGCCGAAGACCGCATAGCAGGCTAGAAAAAGCAGCCCGGTGAGCAGTTCGACAGCCGGATAAACGGGCGAGATGCGCATCTTGCACGCGCGGCATTTGCCCGCAAGGAAAAAATAGCTGAGCACGGGGATGTTATCGTAGGGCTTGATGGATTTTCCGCACCTGGGACACCGCGACGATGGCCGCACCACGGACTTGCCCTTTGGCAGCCGGCTGATGCACACGTTCAAAAAGCTGCCAATAATCAGCCCAAATAGGAAAACAAACACCGCGATGAATTGTGTCGGGAGCACGATTTCACTCTGCCACAAGCCCGCGCGAGCCTCAATAACACGCGCAAAACGCGTGCCCGATGCCTAACGCGCCAGCGTCTCCATTCGAAATTTGCGAAATCACATGATTTGGATGTCGCGCAAACGTCAGCTATATTTCTACGTTTGCTGACATGCCCTGGCTCGAACAAACAATACGGCGCTACGAACACCGCCGCTGGGCTGCCGAACCCAACCGGCCCGTGTTGCCATTTGCCTGGGGATTGGAGCATATAGGCGGCCGCGCCAACGAAAGGTACCCTCGAGAATTTCTGAATCGATTCGTCGACGAAACGTTGGCGAATAGCGACGCCTGGTTCGCCTGCGAAACGCCGGTTGATTATCAACTCGAAGCCGAAGCCGACGGCGTCCCATGGAACGGAGTCCTCACGTTTACCAGTGCCGTCCACTCTCCATGGGAAGAAAACAATCGCGTCTATGCGCGTTTTCTCCCCGCCGACAAAATCGGTCCCGCCGTGGTGGTCCTACCTCAGTGGAACGCGGATTACGGCGCGCATATCGATATTTGCCGCTGGCTCAACCGCCTCGGAATCACCGCTCTGCGATTGAGCCTGCCTTATCATGACCATCGCGCCGTGCCGGGCCATTCCAAAGCCGACCACATCGTCGGCCCAAACGTCGGGCTGACGCTGCAAGCCAATCGTCAGGCCGTTTGCGACGCGCGCTGCTGCTTGCGATGGCTCGCCCAGCGCGGCTACGGTCCTCTGGGCATTTTGGGGACCAGCCTCGGTTCATGCATCTCCTGCATTACGGCCTCGCACGAACCGCTCATCCGCGCGGCCGTGCTGCTGCACGTCTCGTCTTATTTCGGCGACGTGGTTGCCACCGGCCTCACTACAATTCACGTCTGGGAATCGCTGAACGCGAAAGTCTCGCAGGATGAAATTCGCCGCTTCTGGGCGCCCATCAGTCCGATTCCGTATCTGGCGAAATTGCACGGAACAGACCAAAAGCTCCTGGCCGTCAGCGGGCGCTACGATCCCAACTTTCAAGACGAATTTTCGGAGGATTTCTTCTCAACCGCGCGTGCGAACGAAGTTTCGTGCAAGTCCCTGCGATTGCCGTGCGGGCACTATTCGCTCGGCGAAGCCCCATTCAAATGGATCGCGGGCTGGCGCTTTGGCAGATTCCTGCAGAAAAATCTCAGGTGAGCGTGTCCGAAAACCCCAGGGCGCTAGCGAAGTATATTTTGAAGCTCGCCTTTCGCGACAAGTTGCGCCACCGCCGCAATATCGGGCGCGAGAGCGCGGTCTTTGTCAACGACGCGCGAAACGGAGCGCACCAGCGCGTAAGCCTTTCGCGCCTCGACCCCCGTTTGCAGCGGCGCTTGGAAATCGATTCCCTGGCACGCGGCAAGCAGCTCGATGGCGATCACATTGCGCAGCGCGTCCAGCATCCGTTGCAGCCGCCGCGACGCGCTCATCCCCATCGACACGTAATCTTCCTGGTCACCCGATGTGGGAATCGAATCGACCGAATGCGGAGTCGCCAGCGCCTTCAACTCGCTCGCGAGTGACGCTGCCACCACCTGCGCGATCATGAATCCCGAATTCAATCCCGGGTCCGCCGTCAAAAATGCAGGCAGCAGGCTCGTGTGAGGGTTCGTCATGTGCTCGACGCGGCGCTCACAGATTCCCGCGAGCGTCGCCAGCGCGATGGCGATTTGGTCCGCCGCCATGGCCAACGGTTGCCCGTGAAAATTTCCTCCGCTCACCACTTCTCCAGAGTCCGCAAATACCAGCGGATTATCCGTCGCGCTGTTGAGCTCGATTGACAACGTCGTCCGTGCTTGCGAAAGCGAATCGCGCACCGCGCCGTGAACTTGCGGCGTGCAGCGCAGGCTGTAGGCGTCTTGAACGCGCGCGTCTTCCGTCGCTGATCGGTGCGATTCGCGAATTTCGCTCCCGCGATTCAGCCGCACCAGGTTGCGCGCGCTCGCCGTCTGTCCCGGATACGGCCGGATGCGCGAAATGCGCTCGTCGAAAGCCGCGGGACTCCCGCGCAGCGCGTCAAGTGAAAGAGCGGCGGCCACGTCCGCCGTATCGATCAGAATTTCCGCCTCGCGAACGGCGAGCGCCAGCAAGGCAAGCATCCCTTGCGTGCCATTCAGCAACGCCAGGCCTTCTTTTGCTTCGAGCCTCAGCGGAGTAATGTCCGCCTGTTTCAATGCATCGCCGCCGGATAATCGTGCGCCTTTGTAAATGGCTTCGCCTTCGCCGATAGCGACGAGCGCTAAATGCGCCAGCGGCGCCAAGTCGCCCGAAGCCCCAACCGATCCCTGCGACGGAATCACCGGCAGCACGCCGCGATTGAGCATCGCGAGCAGCGTTTCTACCACCGCCGGACGAACGCCGCTGAATCCTTTCGCCAGCGCATTCGCGCGCAGCAAGATCATCGCGCGCGTTTCATCTTCTGCGAGCGGCGCGCCAACCCCGCACGCATGGCTGCGCACCAGATTCAGTTGCAACTCGCGAATCTGCTCTGGCTGGATGCGCACGGTGGCTAGAGCGCCGAAGCCCGTGTTGATTCCGTAGGCGGCGACGTCCCCCGTCGAAAGCCGTTCAACCACTGCCCGCGACGCGTCCATCCGCGCCACTGCTTCCGGCGCCAGAGTCACTTCGAAGCCTTCGAGCACAATTTGATAAAGTTGCCCCAGCGTCAAATCGTTGCCGGAAAGCGCTAGCGATCTCTTCATGATTTGTGCGCGGTTCCTGCGGCGACGGAATCGCCCGCATGCGTCAACGGGAAATACTGGCGGTACTTTTCCGGTAAACTTTTTGGCCTGCCATGACGGTCGCAAATCACGTGCAGCGTTTCGCCCGTCGCGATCACCGTGCCGTAGGCCTCGTTGACAACCTCATACGCAAAAGTGATCGTGCGGCGCCGCGATTGCGTCACGGCAGTGCGAATTCGCAGCACGTCGTCAAATTTCGCCGGGTGTTTGTACGTGCAGCTCGCTTTCGCCACCACGACGAAACTGTCATCCTCGATTTCCATTTTCTTATAGCTGAATCCCAATTGCCGCATCAGTTCCACGCGCGCCACCTCGAACCACACGAAGAAATTTGCGTAGTAGACCACTCCCATCTGGTCCGTTTCCGCGTAGCGCACGCGAACAGTTGTTTCGCCTGCGACGGTCATAGGCCGCGCCACTCAGGCTTTCGCTTTTCTAAAAATGATGCCAAACCTTCGCGGAAATCCTCTGTGCGCCGAATCTCGGCGCTCTCGCGTACGGCGATGGCCAGGTCGCGCTCGATTTCCTTTTCATTCCAGCGCAAAATAATGCGTTTCGTCAGCCGCAGGCTCGTTGGACTTGAAGCAATCAGCAATTGCGCAAGCTCGCGCGCAGACTCCATCAGCTTTTCTTGCGGCACGAGTTGTGTCACCAGGCCCAGACGATGTGCTTCTGCCGCATCGAATATCTTCCCGGTCAGCAAAAGCTCGCGCGTGATCTTTTCTCCTACCTGCCGCAAAAGAAAAACGGAAACCACGGCCGGCAGAAAGCCGATGCGCACTTCCGTGTAGCCGAATTTCGCCTCCGGCACGGCAAGCGTGAAATCAGCGAGCGTCGCCAGCCCCGTTCCGCCTGCGATGGCCGCGCCATTCACGGCAGCGATCAACGGTTTCGGAAAGCTGTAAACGCGATGGAACATCTTGCCCATCCGCTCCGCGTCGGCCACGTGCTGCTCGTGCGTTTGCGACGCGAGCTCGCGGAGCGCTTCCAGGTCCATCCCCGCGCAAAAGGTTTTTCCCGCGCCTGTAAGAATCACGACGCGCGCTGGCCCGCGCTCCGCTTCATTCAACACGTTGAGCAGATCGCCAATCATCGCGGGCGAAATGGCATTGCGTTTCTCTGGACGATTCAGCGTGATGATTCCGATTTCGCCGTCGAGTTCGAGTTTCAGAGTCGTGTAGCTCATGAATTGTTTTCAGTTTGGTTTCGGCGCATCCACTTCGTGCGCATATGTCTCGCGAATCTGCCCCGTCAGAGCGCACGCCACGGCTAAGGATTTCGCGTCAATCCCAGTCGACACGCCGCGAGCGGCCAGCGTCGCCAGCACAGCTTCCGTCGGAATATTCCCGACCAGATCGTCTCCCGCGAATGGACATCCGCCGAGTCCCGTGAGCGCGCCATCGAATCGCCGGCAGCCTGCTTCGTATGCGGCCAGAATTTTCTCAGCGGCGGCGTCCGGACGGCTATGCAGATGCACTCCAAGCTCCACTCCCGCAACGCAACTTTTTGCCGCACGATAAATCGACGCCACATCGTCGGGCGACGCCTTGCCAACTGTGTCGGCGAGCGAAACGGTACGCACGCCAGTGTCTTTCAGCCACACCAGCGCATCCTCGACGATCTCCGGTCCCCACGGCTCATCGTAAGGATTCCCAAACGCCATCGAGATATAAACCACGAGATTGCGCCCCGCGTCCTTCGTCTGCCGATGCAACTTTTCCACCAACGCGCGCGATTCGGCGCGAGACATGTTCGCGTTTGCGCGTCGAAAATACGCCGAGATGGAGTAAGGATACCCAATCGTGGTCACGCCGGGAGTGGCAAGCGCCCGTTCGAGTCCCTTCTCATTCACCACAATTCCGATAATTTCCGGCGGCGTCATGTCGGCAGGGAACTGTCTTGCAAGCTCCGCCATCACTTGCTCGCTGTCTGCCATCTGCGGAACGTATTTCGGCGACACAAAACTCACCGCATCAAGGTGGCGAAAACCCAACGCGATCAGCCGCCCTAGATATTCGATTTTCGCCTGCGTCGGAATAATCTGCGGCAGCCCCTGCCACGCATCCCGCGTACACTCAATAATCGTCACCGATTCCATTTATGTTTGTAGAACCCCGGTTTTAAACTCGGCAACTGCCGGATTCAAAGACGCCGCTTCGAGCGCCTCAATAATCGCATCGCGTGTGTGCGCGGGATCGATAATCGCATCCACCCACAACCGCGCAGCCGCGTAGCGCGGGTCTGTCTGATGCTCGTAGGTCGAGCGAATCGACTCGAAAAGCTCCTTCTTGTCCTTCTCCGTGATCTTTTTTCCTTCGCGCTCCATCTGCTTGATTTTAATTTCCACCAAGGTTCCCGCCGCCGATTCTCCGGCCATCACTGCGTAACGCGCCGTCGGCCACGCAAAAATGAACCGCGGGTCGTACGCTTTACCGCACATCGCATAGTGCCCCGCGCCGAAGCTGCCGCCGCAAATCACGGAAATCTTCGGCACCACGCTATTCGCTACCGCGTTCACCATTTTCGCGCCTGCGCGAATTATCCCACTCCACTCGGCTTCTTTGCCCACCATGAACCCGTTCACATCGTGCAGAAAAATCAGCGGAATCAGATTCTGGTTGCAGTCCAGAATAAACCGCGCTGCCTTGTCCGCCGATTCTGTGTAGATCACCCCGCCGAATTCCATGCGCCGCTCGCCCGTGCCCGCCGCCGCAATCTGCACGTGCATTTTCTGATTCGCCACGATCCCCACGGCCCATCCGCCGATGCGCGCGAATCCGCAAAGAACCGTTTGTCCATATTCAGCGCGGTATTCTTCCCAGCGGCTGCCGTCGACGATTCGCGCAATCACCTCGCGCATGTCGTACTGCTTCGCCGGATCTGAGGAAAAGATTCCGTAAATTTCCTCGTCTGAATATTTTGGCGGTTCAGCCTTCTGATGATCAAAGGGCGCGCGTTGCCGGTGGCCCATTTTGTCCACCAGCGCGCGAATACGCGTAATGCACGAATCGTCATCCGGCTCGCGAAAATCGACCGTGCCGCTGATCTGCGCGTGCACTTTTGCGCCACCCAATTCTTCCGCGGATGTTTTTTGCCCGATCGCTGCCTGCACCAGCGCGGGGCCCGCTAGAAAAAGCCCGCTGCCTTCCGTCATCAGTATGTGATCGCACATCACCGGCAGATACGCGCCGCCCGCCACACACATACCCATGATCGCCGTCAGCTGCGGAATCCCCATCGCGGACATCACCGCATTGTTGCGAAACACGCGCCCGAAATCGTCCGTGTCTGGGAAAACGTCCTCTTGCAGCGGAAGAAAAACTCCCGCCGAATCCACCAGATAAATTGTCGGGATATGATTTTCGATGGCAATATTCTGCGCGCGAATCACTTTTTTCGCCGTCATCGGGAAAAAAGCGCCGGCTTTCACCGTGGCGTCGTTCGCGATGATCATCATCTGCCGCCCGGCAACACGCGCCAAACCCGTGATCGTTCCGGCGGCCGGCGCGCCGCCCCATTCCTCGTACATTTCGTAAGCGGCGTATAGTCCCAGCTCAAAAAAACGGCTGCCCGGATCGATAAGTTTTTCAATTCGTTCGCGAGCCGTCAGCCGGTTTTTCTTGTGTTGCGATTCGATGGCCTTCGCGCCGCCACCCTGGCGAATCTTCTCCTCTTCATTTTTGATCTCCGTCAACAGGTTGATGATTGCGCGGCGATTCTTCTCGAATTCCGGAGATTTGGTTTTGGCGTGAGATGCAATCACTGAATCGGGCAACGCGAGTCCTCGCAAAAGCTCATTGTAGCTCGGCAGTCAGAAACTCCGCATTGTACCATCAGCAGACTCCCGCGCCGCCAAGTCTGCCGAAGCAAATTTGTTAGCGATCGATTGTCAAGCGCATCGGCACCTAGTCGCGGCCTTTTGCCAATTGAATTCCCCGCGCTATCACTTCCGTGGATGGCAGCACTTCGGAAACGAGGCGGATGTGGAGAGCTCCCGCAGCGCTGATCACGTCGCCGGTCGTGAACATTTCCAGCGCGCGGCAGCGTCCGATTGCGCGCGTCAGCCGCTGCGTGCCGCCCCAGCCTGTCAAGATGCCCAGCGCCGCGCCCGGATGGGCGAACCGCGCATCTTCTGAAGCGATGCGCGCATGACACGCGAGCGCCAAATCCAACCCGCCCCCAAAACAGTAGCCGCGAATCGCGGCAACGATCGGTTTCGGCGAATGCTCAATCCGTGCCATCACTTGCTGGCCGGAACGTGAGAAATCATGCGCGCCAACGGCATCGAGCTCCGCGAGTTCCTGAATCTCCGCCCCTGCAGCGAATGCGCGCTCCGTACCACTCAGCACGATTCCGCGAATCGACGCTTCAAAAATCGCGATACCAATCTGCTCGGCGAGCGAGGAAAGAACGGCGCGTTCCAGGCGTGGGTACCCGCTGGGATTTTCGAGTGAGAGCAGCAGCACTTCACCGTGCCGCGCCGCGCGGATGGACGACTTCACCGCGGCGTCAAGCCTTCTGCGCGCTCGCGGCGAAGCGATTGCGAATGAACTCCACAATATCCTGCGTGGACGTGCCGGGCAGAAAAACCTCCGCGATGCCGCCTTTCTTCAGCGCAGGTATGTCCGCCTCGGGAATAATTCCGCCGATCAGGACGGTCACATCCGTCATGCCCTTTTCGCGCAGCAGCTCCATCAGCCGCGGACACAGTGCATTGTGCGCGCCCGAAAGTATCGAAAGACCGATGACGTCCACGTCTTCCTGCGCCGCCGCCGACGCGATCATCTCCGGCGTCTGCCGCAGCCCCGTGTAAATCACTTCCATGCCGGCGTCGCGCAGCGCGCGCGCAATGATTTTCGCGCCGCGGTCGTGCCCGTCCAGCCCCGGCTTCGCAATCAGCACCCGTATCTTTTTGTCAGTCATTCGCGCTGAAAGCATACTTCAATTCGCAGCGATTTGTGTAGCGCAGAAGAGTGCGAATGCACAAAATCATTTGGGAAGCGTATTCAGAAAATTGTCGAGCACGGTATCGAAGTGTTCCGGATCGTCCACAAACAGCGCATGCCCGTCGCCGCGAAAAACTTCTAGGCGCGAGCCTTTCACGCTCTGCTGAATTTTCGCCTGCGCCTCGGCGGACATGTACGGCGAATCGGCGTAGCAAAATAGCGTCGGTTTATCGATTTTCGCAGCAACACCGCGATAGTCCGCCGCGAATTTGCCAAGCAGCAAGGCGACAGCCGTATTCGTGGGAACCTTGAGCGACGCATCAATCACGCGTTGGACGTAGCTCTCAGGCTGTGGCCTCTTGAAAAATACCGTGCGAACAAAATCAGACGTTGTTTTCTGTCGCGCGGTAAGAATCTTGTCGATGAAGAGAAGGTCACCTTTACCTTCGCCCGGCGCAAGCCCGCCAAAGTTGTCGTCGACGAAGACAAGTCCCGCAACGTCTTTCGTGCCAAACTCGTCGACATACGCCGCCACTTCCGTGACGGCCATGGACCAGCCGACGAGAACGACCGGCGCGAGATGAAGCTGATCCACAATTGCTTTAATGTCGCGAGCGCGCGCCGCCGGATATAATCCCTCACCCGTTTGTGAAGATTCGCCCTGGCAGCGCGGGTCCATCGCGACCACCCGATAATTCTTCGAGAAGAAATCAATCTGCTTCTGCCAAATCCACGCTGGCATCGTCCAGCCAGGCACGAAGAGCAGCGTCGGGCCCATCGTGGGCCCTACTTGCGCTTCACCCATCGGTTTGCCGCTGACTTTGACATGCCATTGCGAATGTGGCGTGCCCGCGATGAGGTAGTGAATCTTCACGCCGTCGCGCGTGGTAATGAATTGGCTCCTTTGCACGGCGGATTGCTTTGCTGATGCAGCGATGCTAATTGCGAGGAAAGCTGCGAGAATGGAGCAAGCCTGTCTTACGGACCTCATTGTGTCGGAGCCGTCAGGAATTTCAAGTCAACTCCCAAAAACCCTTCGGCGAGGTTTCCACAGGTTTGAGAATCTTTTGCCGTCGAAGCCGATTCGCAGCCCATCGGATGTCGTACTGCCACGTGTAGAAGAGGTCGCCTGAATTGCGAAGTTCATTTTCATGCTCTTTCCATACAGAACGACAGATGGTCACGATATTTGCGCTTCGTCCCGGTATGCCCTGCAGCGTCCTCTGTAGCCATGACTCAAGGTCAAACCTAGTTGCCACTCTGATTCCTCTGTTCTGTCTAAGTTATTGCAACTTCTTCGTAAATTCCGAAAACATCTCGCAGCGCGTCGCAAATTTCGCCCAGCGTCGCGTAAGCTTTCACCGCGTCGTAAATATGCGGCATCATGTTCTCGTCGCCCTCCGCCGCCTTACGAAGAGCTTTCAGTCGCCGATCAACTTCCGCGCCAGAGCGTTCCGCGCGCAATTTCCTTAGCCGCTCCGCCTGCCCATGGGCGACGCTTTCGTCGATTTGCAAAGTATCGATCGCCTTTTCTTCAGCGACGAAATCATTCACGCCAACAATGATTTTTTCTTTGCGGTCCACTTCGACCTGATAGCGATACGACGCCTCGGAAATCTCCCGCTGCGGATACGCGCGTTCGATCGCATTCACCATGCCGCCCAGCGCGTCAATTTTTTGGATGTAATCCCACGCGCCGCGCTCCACTTCTCCCGTCAGCGTCTCCACAAAATACGATCCCCCAAGAGGATCCACCGTATTCGTCACGCCGCTTTCGTGCGCAATAATCTGCTGAGTGCGCAAAGCGACCGTCGCTGCGAATTCCGTGGGCAGCGCCCAGGCTTCGTCGAGCGAATTCGTGTGAAGAGATTGCGTCCCGCCCAACACAGCGGCCAACGCCTGCAGCGCCGTGCGAACCACGTTGTTGTAGGGTTGCTGCGCGGTCAGCGAACAGCCTGCCGTTTGGGTGTGGAACCGCAGCGCCCACGAGCGCGCATTCTTGGCCCCAAAGCGTTCGCGCATCGTCTTGTACCAGATGCGCCGCGCGGCGCGGTATTTCGCGATCTCTTCGAAGAAATCGTTATGCGCGTTGAAGAAAAACGAAAGACGCGGCGCGAAATCGTCCACGTCGAGCCCGCGGCGAATCGCCCAATCCACATATTCGATGCCGTCGCGCAGCGTGAACGCCAGTTCCTGAATCGCCGTCGAACCCGCTTCCCGAATGTGATAGCCACTGATCGAAATCGCATTGAACTTCGGCGTCTGCTTCGCGCCAAATTCAAAAGTATCGATCACCAGACGCATCGACGGCCCCGGCGGATAGATGTATTCCTTCTGCGCGATATATTCCTTCAGTATGTCGTTCTGCAGCGTGCCGGAAATTTTCTTCCAGTCAGCGCCCTGCTTTTCCGCCACAGCAAGGTACATCGCCCAAATAATCGCTGCGGGCGAATTGATCGTCATTGAAGTGCTCACGTCCGCGAGGGGAATCTTGTCGAAAAGCACTTCCATATCCGCCAGCGAACTTATGGCGACTCCGCATTTTCCCACTTCGCCTTCGGAAAGCGCGTGATCCGAGTCGTACCCCATCAGCGTGGGAAGGTCGAACGCCACTGAAAGCCCGGTTTGCCCTTGCGCCAACAGATACCGAAACCGTTTGTTCGTATCTTCCGCCGCGCCGAATCCCGCGAACTGCCGCATCGTCCACAGGCGCCCGCGATACATCGTGGAATGGATGCCCCGCGTGTAAGGAGGCTCCCCCGGATAACCGAGGTCCTTCTCGGGCGACCATCCATCCAAATCCGCCGGCGTGTACAGCCGCCGAATCGGATAGTCGGAAATTGTCGTGAATTCCTTCGCGCGCTCCGGCGATTTCTCGAGCGTCAACTCCAAAACGTTTTTCTCCCACTCGATTTCTGCTGCCGACGGCGTGCGGGACACGCCTGAGGAAGTGCGAGGCGATTCAGGTTCCGCGCTCGTCGTCAGCGACGAAGTCCGCTCTTCTTTCGGCATTTCGCATCTCCCGGCCGAACCGCACGGCCCGTAATCCCACTCGCAAAATTCTGATTCGATTGTAGGGCAAGCCTAAAAAGCGGGCAAGTGCGGCTCGCGAGGAATTTGCGGTGCAGGCGCAGAAAAAAGCCCGGAGATTTACGAACCTCCGGGCCTTTTTTGCATACCTGATTTGGCGCCTCTACTTGTGCAATCCCAATCCGAACACGTCGTCTCCCGCTAAACGCCCGCCGATTGTGCCTGGAATCAGCGGCTGCTGGGCTTCCAGATCGATGGCTCGGTGTCTCGCATCTGCGATGGTGATGTTGTTCGTAGTCAGAGTGCGGCCCATCGCCAAGTTAAAATTCACGAGCGCAATTTGCAGGTTCGCTTTTGCCAGCAGTTCATTGCCTTTGGCCGCCGTCAAGTCGCGGGAGCGGAGAATCACGTTGTAGCTCGTTGATGCGCCGAGAGAATATTTCTTCTGTTCGTCATCGAGAGTCTGCTGCGCAAGCTGGGTGGCCTTCTCGGTGGCGACCACCTGCGCGGCGTCCTGCTGAATCGCTATCAGCGCGTTGCGTACGCCGACGACGATGGTGTTCTTTTCTTGCTGGTATACCGTTTGGTATTGCCGCTCGTTGAGCAGAGCGCGAGCATGGTCGGCCTGCGCCGAGCGGTTCCGGAGCGGCAAGCTCAAGTTCAAGCTCGCCGAATAGCTCGGGAACTGATTCTGAAAAATCGCGGAATAGGCATCCCCAACGCCTCCGGGCACAACCGTCGTCGTGGTGTTAAACGTGCTTCCCACACCAACAAACTCCTGCACGCCGCCGGAAAGAATGGGATTGCCGTTGGCATCCAGCACAGGCGCATTCAAATTCGGAACAAAGGTGAGCGGCGTCGAGGAATTGATCTTGGAGATGCCGCCCAGGCCCGAACTCTGATAATTTCCGGAGAGGGTAAGCGCTGGGAGCAACTCGTTCCGTGTGGCTTTGATTTCCACGTTGTCATTCGCCAACTGGAGTTGCTGCACTTTCAATTCAGGTCGATTTGCCCACGCTTCTTTTACGGCGTCCGGCAGAGCGATGCTCGGCACCGCCGTCAATGCCTCGATCGGTGTAGTCGGAACCACCTCAACATCCTGGAAAGCCGGATCCAAAAGATTCTTAGTGATCAACTGGAGCAACAAGGTTTGCTGTTGCAGCAAGTTGGTTTGAGCCTGAATAACCAACTGGTTGTCGGTCGCAATTTCCGATTCCGCCGTCAATACGTCCAACGGCGCCAGCGTGCCAATTTCGAGTTGGCGTTTATTGTCCTCGTACAATTTCTGTGATGTCGCCAGCGCCGCTTTTTGCACATCCACGTTTTGCCGCGCAAACACGAACTGCCAATATTGATTTTGAACCTGTGTGACGGAATTAATCACTTGCTCCTCGAAGACCAGATTGTCCTGTTTCAGTGTGTTCTTTGTCTCGATGATGAAGCGCGTCACTGGGGTTATGCCGAACCCTCTCAACAGCGGCTGTTGAATGCTCGCGAAAAGCTGAGACGACACGGACGGGTTGAAAAAGTTGGCGGACGAAGAGGAAGAACTGCGTGTATTGTCCAGACCGAAAGAGAATAATGTTCCGGTGTGCAGTTCCTGCGAATAGCCGATGTTGAGCTGAGTCTGGTGGCTCTTGAGAGCAATCAGGGAGTTGGTTCCGGTTCCGGTCCCGGAAATAAAAGGATTATTCACCGGGATCGTATTATCCGCGATAGCGGCCGTCGCGCCGATCACTGGGTCGAACGTACCACCGCCGCCGGAGCCGAGCTGAAATTGCCCGCTCGGAGTTCCGCCGCCTGCCGCCCGGAGAACGTCGGTTTCACCAAACCATGGTGTGTATCGCGCCACGCGGATATCAAGATTGTTTTGGAGCGCCAGGGCGATCGCATCCTGCAGGCTCAGTTCAAGCTTCCCGTCGTGGATCAGACTGTAAATCGCCGGCGTGTTCGTCAAATCGGGAGGGGGCACATTGATTGAGAAATACGGCGCGAAGATATTCGGAAACCATCGCCTCCCCTTCGAATAGTCTGGGCCCGAGCGAAGATTCGGATAGGGCAGCACGGCCGGGGTTTGTTGCGCTGCGGGCGTCTCCGTTTGCGGCGTCGTCGTTTGGGCCTGCGGCGGTGTTGTTTGCTGAGACTGCGCTTGGGCGAGGCCGGGATACCCGACCGCGAGCGCCGCGGCCAGATAGAGAGCAACGGCGGTCCGAATAAGCCTTCCAGTCATATAGTTATCTTCCCCCTGATTTCAGAATTGCGGTTTATGTCCTAGTATTGTGAAACGTGCGAGAGCGACGATATGTTTCAACTGATTGCATGCTGCAAGGCGGCGGCCAATCCTATCCGTTTGCAATCAGGCAAATAAAGCTGGGGTGGTTTCGCACGATGTTCAGAATCGGACACTAGCAGGCCACAACCGAACACATCAACCGACAAGTCTAGCATCTCTCTTGCCGCATTGACAACGAAGGCCGGGGTGACCTAGGCTAGCCGGGCATCATCCAGCGGGAGGCTCGCTCACATGCACGCGGATGAAATCATCCAACTCTTCGAGCGTGTTGGGGCAGTGCGACATGGGCATTTTGAGCTGTCCAGCGGTCGCCATAGCTCCACGTATGTGCAATGCGCCCTTGTGCTTCAGTATCCCGAGTCAGCCGAAAAGCTAGGTCGCGCGCTCGCCGAGAAATTCAAAGGTGTGCAGATCGACTGCGTTGCTTCGCCAGCCCTCGGCGGAGTCCTCGTCGGGCACGAAGTGGCGCGCGGGCTTGGTGTCCGCGCCGTCTTCGTGGAAAGAGACATTTCCGGGCGCATGGCCCTCCGCCGGGGGTTTGCTTTTCAGCCGAATGAGCGTGTCCTGGTCGTCGAGGACGTCTGGACCACTGGCGGTTCTACGCGCGAAACGATTGGCGTTGTCGAACAAGCCGGAGGACTGGCCGTTGCGGCGGGAGCTCTGATTGACCGCAGCGGGAATCGGCTCGAACTCAACGTGCCCACCAAAGCCTTGATCGATTTGGATATTCCCAGCTACGAAGCCTTTGAATGTCCCCTTTGCCGCTCGGGTCAGGAAATTGCCAAACCGGGCAGCCATTTCGTTCGCTCAGAGAGGTAGCAGTACTACATTAAAAGAGTTATTGCATTGTAAATATACTTGTAACAGAATACCCGCCTGAATTTCGCGTTGCTCTACTTAGAGGGTAGGGCCGCGCACAATTAGAGCTTCCGTCGTTGCGGACGCGTCCCCGTATTTTTAAATACCGCGCTGCCGCATTGGTGTAAGCATTCCTCTCCTTCCTGTTGGCGAGCCCCGCAGCGCGCGCCATTGAGGTTTGGAATATGGCTATCGTTAAAGTGCCGCATCTCGGCAGAACGTTCATCGTGCCAGCTCAGATCGAGATATTCCTCGCGGGCATCGGCGTCGAATATCACCGCTGGACTCCCGCGGTTCCTCTTTCGCTCGACGCCCTTGCCACTCAAATACTGAATTCCTACGCGACCGAACTTGAAAATCACAAACGCGCGCGCGGCTTCGCTGCTTATGAAGTGATCGAACTGACCCCGGAAACCCCCGGCCTCGACGAAATGCTCGCCCGTTTTCGCCAGGAACATTGGCATGACGAAGATGAGGCCCATTTGATTGTCGCCGGGCGCGGCGTCTGCCATATCCATCCGGTTGGACGGCCGGTCGTTATGGTTGAACTCGAGCCCGGCGATTTTCTCTCCGTGGGCCGCGAGATTCGCCACTGGTTTGACTTGTGCTCGGAGCGCCGCTTGCGCGCGATTCGCTTCCTTTCTCAATCCAACCATATTGCATACACCCAAAGCGGTATCGAAGCCGACTACGAGCCTGTCTGCCTCGGCCCCGCGTATTTCGCCTATCGTCAACCCCGGAAACCATCAGCTTCGGCTAACAAAGCCGCTTGAGTTTTTTGTCATCAGCTTGACCTGACGCAGGAGGGGAGCCGCGTGCCTCGCGCGCGCCCACTCTGCCTGCTCCGTGGCACAGGCTTCAGCCTGTGTGGTCTTGCTTTTGTAGAGTTGAGGCTTACCCCGTTCGCCCTGCCTTTGCCGCAGACAGGGAATCTGCATTTCGCCTTGGTTTGTCTTTCCCAGCTGTTTAGTTTTCTTCTGAATAGTTGCGCCGTGCGATAATTTCCCCCGCATGCGTAACATCAAATTGACCCTCGCCTACGACGGCGCTGCATTTCACGGCTGGCAAATCCAGCCCGGCGTCCCCACCATTCAAGGCGCAATCACCGACGTGCTCCGCCAAATCACCCAGGAACAAATAACAATTCACGGCGCCAGCCGCACGGACACGGGCGTTCACGCGCTAGGCCAGGTCGCAAGTTTCAAAACGCAATCGCAGCTCGCTACGGCAGAATTGCAGCGTGGCCTCAACGCGCTTCTGCCGCCAGCGATTCGCGTCGTCGCCGCCGAAGAAATGGGCTCCGATTTCCACGCGCGCTGGCAAGCCCTCGAGAAGACCTATCGTTACCGCATCTTTCGCGGACCTGTTGTCTCTCCGTTCGAATTCCAGCGCGTTCTGCATTATCCATATCCTCTCGACGAGCCCGCCATGATTGAAGCCGCGAAACTCTTTGAAGGTGAGCACGATTTCACATCTTTCGCCGCATCAAGCGGCTCCGAAGACACGGACAAAGACCGTTCTCCGATCCGCGTGATTCTTCGCTCTGTCCTCACTCCGCATCCGGACAAGCAGGAACTCGTCTACGAAGTCACCGGCCGCTCGTTTCTTCGTTACATGGTGCGAAAAATCGTGGGCACTCTGCTCGACGTTGGCCGTGGCAAACTTTCCGCTGCGGACATTCCGGCATTATTCGAATCGCGCGACCGCTCTCTCTCCGGTCCTACCGCGGAGCCGGCCGGGCTCTATCTTGTCGCGCTCAAGTATCCAGAGCCCTGGAAAATCGGTTAGAATCCGCGCATCGGTGATTTGTTCGTGTGCCGCCGCGCGTCGATGGAGAAGTGATGGATTTAAGCGAACTGATCTACGACTGGAATACCGCGAAAGGTCGCGAGATTCCGCTCGGCCGCAGAGTCATGCTCAACGACGAGACTCTGCGCGACGGCCTGCAAAATCCCTCCGTGCGCGATCCCAGCATCGAGGAAAAAATCCACATTTTGCATTTGATGGAAGACCTCGGCATCGACACTGTAAATATTGGTCTCCCCGGCGCCGGCCCGCGCGCCTACAACGACACGGAAGCCCTCGCGCAGGAAATCGTTCGCTGCCGCATGAAGATCCGTCCGAATTGCGCCGCGCGCACTCACGTCAACGATATCCGCCCCATTGCCGAAATCTCCCAAAAAACTGGCATCGCCATCGAGGCCGCCACATTTCTTGGCTCGAGTCCCATCCGCCGTCTCGTCGAAGACTGGACCGTCGATCATCTTCAGCGCACCACCGAAGACGCGGTGAAGTTCGCCATCGCGCAAGGTTTGCCGGTGATGTATGTCACCGAAGACACCACGCGCGCCGACGCCGCCACCGTGAAAACTCTTTACACCACCGCGATTCGATGCGGCGCCCGCGCCATCGTGCTCTGCGACACGGTGGGTCACGCAGAGCCGCGCGGCGCCTACAATCTCGTCCAATTCGCGATCGACGAAGTTGTAAAGCCATCCGGCGAAAAAATTCGCGTCGACTGGCACGGCCACAACGACCGCGGTCTCTCCATCGCGAATTCTTTGGCCGCCATCGCAGCCGGTGCCGATCAAGTACACGCCGCCGCGAATTCTCTCGGCGAGCGCGTTGGCAACACGCCCATGGAACTCATGCTCGTCAATCTCCGCTTGATGGGATTGATCGACCGCGACCTCTCCAAGTTGAAAGAATATTCGGACGCCGTGTCGCTCGCGACTCACACTGTCGTGCCTCCGAATTATCCCGTCGTTGGACGCGACGCTTTTCGCACCGCCACAGGCGTGCACGCGGCCGCGATTATCAAGGCCTACCGCAAAAACGACGTCATGCTGGCCGACTCCGTTTACAGTGGAGTACCGGCGCATCTTTTCGGCTTGCAGCAGATGATCGAAATCGGGCCCATGAGCGGCCGTTCGAACGTTACCTATTGGCTTGAGAAGCACGAAATTCCTGCGACTGATGAGCTCGTCGACCGCATTTTTCAGGCTGCGAAGAAGGCCGAGCGCGTCATGACCGACGAAGAAATCCTTGCGCTCTGTGGAACCGACGCCCACAGCAAGCCCGCGGCAAAGCGCTGACGTGAATCCACATCCAATTTCCGCAAAAGCGTCTCGCTCGCCCGCGAACGCCGCCTCGATAAAGTCCGTGAAACTTTTTTTCTTGTTCGGTATCCTGTTGGCCATGGGAACTCTGACCGCGCGCGCCGCAAATCCAATTGATACTCTTGTGCAAGACAAGCGCGTGGCTCTCGCCATGTCCTGGTTGGATAAAAATCTCGATTGGGTCACGGAACAGCAAATCGCCATCACGGAAATTCCCGCGCCGGAGTTTCACGAGGCACAACGAGCCGCCTACGTCGCGAAACTTCTCGCTGCCTGCGGCCTCGACGTCCACACGGATTCCGTCGGCAATGTAATCGGCGAGCGCAGCGCCTCATCCGGTAAAAGCAAGGACATCGTCCTCGTCGTCGCGCACCTCGACACTGTTTTCCCCGCCGACACCGATGTCCGCGTCAAGCATGTCAACGGGCGCCTCGAAGCTCCCGGAATCGCTGACGACGGCGCGGGCCTCGCCGCCCTCGTCGCCATTGCGCGCGCCATGAACGAAGCCCAGCTTAAAACGCAAACCAAAATTGTCTTCGCTGCCGACGTGGGCGAAGAAGGGGAGGGGAATTTGCGCGGCATTCGCGAACTGATGGCCTCCTACAAAGGCAATGTTCGCGCCGTGATTGCCCTCGACGGCGCTGCCACCGATTATGTCACCACCATCGGTCTCGCCTCTCGACGCCTCGACATGCAAATCACCGGCCCGGGAGGTCACAGCTGGTCCGATTTCGGCGCGCCCAATCCCATCACGGCTCTCGCGCGCGGCATTGTGCAATTTTCCCGCACGCGCGTTCCGCAAGAGCCGCGCACTACTTTTAATTTTGGCGTCATTGAAGGCGGCAACTCCGTGAACTCTATTCCGGCGGAAGCCGGCGTGAAAGTGGATTTACGTTCCGAAGACGACGCGGAATTGTCGCGCCTCGAAAGCGAGGTGCGTAAGGCATTTGCGAGCGCCGTAGACGAAGAAATGGCCGCCGCGGAACCGGGAAATGAAGCCATCAAACTGAAAGTGACCCTGATCGGCGTCCGTCCCGGCGGAAGATTGGCTGCGGATTCCCCGCTCCTCGCGGCCATCGAAAACGTTGATCGCTATCTCGGCAATCGTTCGCGCCTCGAACGTTCTTCCACCGACGCGAACCTCCCTCTCTCGCAAGGCGTCCCCGCAATCGCAATCGGCGCCGGCGGGCAGGGCGGCGGCTCGCACTCGCTCGAGGAATGGTACGATCCCGCTGGACGCGAGCTCGGTTTGAAACGCGCCATGTTGACTCTGCTCGCCATCGCAGGAGCCCAACCCTGAAATCGCCTGTTTCTTTCGCGAAAGCTTTCGCCATCGCGTGCGCGACGCTCCTGCTTGCCTTCGCCGCTGTACTCTTCGCCGCGCCATCCACGCCGCACCGCACGCTGAATAAAAAGGGGAGGGGCATGTCTCCAGACCAGCACGCCGCAAAAACGCCCGCCACTTTGGCGCTCATCGACGGCGATATTTATACCGTTGCCTCGCAGCCGGCTCATGCGCAGGCTGTCGCGATTCAAGGCGAAAAAATTGTTGCCGTTGGCACCAACGATGACGTGCGCACGTGGATTGGCCCGCACACGCGCGTAATCGACTTGCACGGGCGTTTCGCCATGCCCGGATTCAACGACGCGCACACTCATTTGGCCAGTGCTGGCATGGCCAAGCTCACGGTCAATTTCGAAGGCGCAAAGTCCCTGTCGGAATTCCAGCAGCGCATTCGCGAGGCGCTCAAAAACTATAAGCCCGGCGAATGGATCACAGGCAGCGGCTGGGATCACACTCTCTGGCCCGAGAAGCGCTTTCCCACGCGCTGGGACCTCGATGCCGTCTCGAAAGATCATCCGATGATTTTTGGCCGCGTGGACGGCCACGTCGCAGTCGCGAATTCGCTGGCCCTAAAATTGTCTGGCGTCACGAAGGCCACGCCCGATCCCGCCGCCGGCCACATCATGCGCGACTCCAAAACAGGCGAACCAAACGGCATGCTCGAAGAAGACGCCGCCATGAGTCTCGTTTACCGTCACGTTCCGCCCGCCAGCCATGAACGTCGCCGCAGCGCGATTGAACTCGCCCTCGCCGATGCCGTTTCCCACGGCGTCACTTCGATTCAGGATTATTCCACGTGGCAGGATTTCCTGATTTATCGCGAATTAAAGCAGGAAGGGAAGTTGCCCCTGCGTATCACCGAATGGCTCACCTTCACCGAGCCGCTCGCTAAGCTCGAAGAACAGCGTCGCGAAGGCACCACCACCGATCCTTGGCTGAAAACCGGCGCGCTCAAAGCCTTCATGGACGGCTCGCTCGGCTCTCGCACCGCGGCCATGCTCGCCCCCTATTCCGACGATCCTTCCACCTCCGGAATTTTGCGCATGCAACCCAAAGAACTGAACGCTATGTCCATCGAGCGCGACAAAGCGGGATTCCAGCTTAATTTTCACGCCATCGGAGACAAAGCCAATCGCGTTGCCCTCGACGCTTTTGCCGCCGTGCTTGCGGCAAACGGGCCTCGCGACCGCCGCGATCGCATCGAGCACGCGCAGGTCGTCGCGCCCGACGATTTCGCACGCTTCGCTGATTTGCACGTAATCGCCTCCATGCAACCCGTTCATTTGCTCGATGACGAACGTTGGGCTGGCGCGCGCCTCGGCCCTGAACGTTCCAAGGGCGCTTATGCCTGGAATTCCATGCGCAAACACGGCGTGCGTCTCGCCTTTGGCACCGATTATCCCGTCGAAGGAATCGACCCGTTGCGCGGACTGTACGCCTGCGTCACGCGCGAACTTCCGGAAGGCGGCCCTTCCGGCGGTTGGGAGCCTCAGGAAAAGCTCCCGATGGCCGATTGCATTTCCGATTACACCACCGGCTCGGCCTACGGTGAATTCGAAGAAAACGCCAAGGGCGAAATCAAGCCGGGCATGCTCGCCGACATCGTCGTCTATCCCGTCGACATCACCCGCATTCCCGCCCCGCAACTCCTCCACACTTCCGTCGACATCACCATCACCGGCGGCCGCATCGTTTACGAACGCCACTGAGCGCCGCATTCCATGAACCGCACAATTCCGCGCCGCCTTCAGGCTGATCTGGCGCTGGCGTTGTGTTCGCTCATCTGGGGCGCCACGTTCCTTGTCGTGAAGGACGCACTCGCGTTCTCCTCCGTGTTCGTCTTCAACGCGCTTCGCTTTTCCCTCGCGGCAATCGTCATGGCCATCGTCTACTGGCGCGCGCTGCGCAAATTGCCCCGCGCCACGCTCGCTGCGGGCGCGCTGATGGGTTTCTTCATGTTCGCCGGATATGCGTTCCAGACCCTGGGCCTGAAACTCACCACGCCGTCGAAGGCCGGATTCATCACCGGCGCAAGCGTCGTAATGGTGCCCGTGCTACTCGCAGTATTTTGGAAACGCCGCGTGAATCGGTGGGTCTGGGCCGGCGCGATTGTCGCCTTGGTTGGATTGTATTACTTGACCGTGCCGCGCGCGGGCTTTGCCCGGTTGAATGCAGGTGATCTTCTCGTGCTGGTCTGTGCGCTGATGTTCGCGCTATACATCATCGTCGTCGGACGTTACAGCGTTCAGCATTCCGTCCCCGCGCTCAGCGTCTTGCAAGTGATCATGACCGCTCTGCTGACGCTCGCCTGCTTGCCTCTACTCGCCGTCACCCGATGGGAACCGCCGCGCCTTCTATGGTCTCCAACTCTTGTCTGGGCGATTCTGATCACTGCCGTCGGCGCCACTGCTCTCTGCTTCTCCATGCAAGTCTGGGCGCAGCAATATACGACGCCCACTCACACGGCAATTCTCTTGAGCCTCGAACCTGTCTTTGCCGCGCTCACGTCCGTAATCGTCGCGCACGAACATCTCGGCGCGCGTATCTTGCTCGGCGGGACGCTCGTGCTGGTCGGAATTTTGCTCGCGGAATTAAAAGGCCCCGCGCCCTCCGCCGCCGACTCCCCGGGCCCCGTCTCCGAAGGAACCGCGCTCCGGTAGCGCAGAGTCTCGCCTTTGGAGATTCTGCGGCTTTTCTCTTTGTCGTTGCTTTTCTGCTGCCGCGAGCCACTCGGCACCTTGTAGCTCACGCCTGCCTGCCGTAGGCAGGTCCCGTTCGCACCGGTTCTGTGCGAACTGACGTGAGGTCTCTGCTTTGTGCTTGTGAGCAACCTGGCTAGTGGACCGGAGTGCGCAAATCGAGCGGGTGCGGCAGTTCGACGTCGAGGGAAATATTTTCCTTCGTCAGTTCCACTTGAATGCGCTCTGCGGGACCTATATCGCGCCTGTCCCAGCCGGTGCTGGGCACCGCATTCTCATTTGAGGTCGGCTTCGTGCTTTGATAAATTTTCCCGTGCAGTTGAAAGTCCGCCGCTGTAATTTCATACACCTGCTTCGTTTTCGCATCCAGAATCAAGTAGCGATTGTCCATCTCGACCAGCACGCGCTCTTTCTTCTTTTCATCCCGGTACACATTCCAAACTTTTGGAGGCTTCCGCCCCGTGATTTTCAGGATCGCATCGCCCACGGGCTTCCAATTGATCTTGTCTCCCTCGCGCGCGCCAGCGAGCGGAGCAAGCATCGCAACCGCCAGCGCCAAAATCATCATCATCGACATGGAAAAGCAGTGGGGAACTCGTGTCTTCATTCGCATCGGATCATTTCCGGCCGTCATTAATAGACGCTCGATTCGCGCTTGCGTCCCGTGTAATCGATATACACCGTCTTCAGCTCCGTGTAAAAATCCAGCGCCACGTGTCCGACCTCGCGATGTCCCACTCCTGTATCTTTGATTCCGCCGAAGGGCATATGCGCCTCGCCTCCCACCGTCGGTGAATTCACGTGCGTGATTCCCGTCTCGATGCGGTCGATGAACTCGAAAATCTTCGACGCATCGCTGCTGTAGATCGCGCTCGCCAAGCCATACCGCACCGAATTCGCCGCGTCCAGCGCTTCGTCGAAATCCTTCACGTGAATCACACTCAACACCGGACCGAAAATCTCTTCCTGCGCGATCCGGCTTTGCGTCGCCACATGATCAAAGATCGTCGGTGCAACAAAATAACCCTTGTCGTATCCCTTTCCCGTCAGTCGCTCGCCGCCCAGCAATAGTTTGCCTTCTTTCTTTCCGATCTCGATGTATTTCAGCACCGTGTTCATCTGCGCTTCGTCCACCGACGGTCCCATGTCGACGCCGGGTTCCAGGCCATTGCCCACTGTGAACTTTTTCGTGCGCTCCGCCAGCATCGCCACAAATTTGTGCGCAACGCTTTCTTCGATCACCACGCGGCTCGTCGCTGTGCAGCGCTGTCCGGTCGAAGCGAACGCTCCCGAAACCACCGACTCCACCGCCAGCGGCAAATCCGCATCGGCTAGAATCACCACCGGATTTTTCCCGCCCATCTCGCATTGCACTTTTTGCATTCGACGCGCGCCGCTGGCGTAGATCTGGCAGCCAATTTCCGTCGAACCCGTGAACGAAATCGCGCGCACATCCGGATTCTGCACCAGCTCGTCGCCCACTTCTTCGCCCGCGCCCAGCACCAGATTCAGCACGCCCGCCGGCAGCCCTGCCTGCTCGAAAATCTCCGTCATGCGAATCGCGCACAGCGGCGTCAGCTCCGCCGGTTTCAACACGCACGTGTTTCCTGCCACCAGCGCGGGAGCAACTTTCCACACCGGGATCGCCAACGGAAAATTCCACGGCGTGATCGCGCCAATCACTCCAATCGGCGATTTCACCGTATACGAAAAATTCTTTGGTAGCTCGCTCGGATAGCTTTCCCCGTTCAGCCGCCGCGCCTCTCCCGCCATGAACTCCAGAATGTTGATGCTCCGCTGCACCTCGCCCAGCGAATCTTTCAGCGCCTTGCCTTCCTCCAGCGTCAGCATCCGCGCCAATTCTTCTTTCTGCTCTTCCATGATGCGCACGGCCTTGAAGAGAATCTTCCCGCGATTCGGCGCGGGCGTGTCTCGCCACGCAGGGAACGCAGCCTTCGCCGCGGCTATCGCAGCGCGCATCTCTTCGCGGCTCGACAGCGGCACGCGCGCCACCACTTCATCCGTGTTCGCAGGATTTCGCCGCTCGGCAATCTTCGTCGCCTTCGACTCGATCCATTTCCCGTCGATGAAGTTCCGACAGGTTGTCGCGTTTGCTACCGCCGTCGTCATTTTGAATCTCCACAGCCTTCCTGTTTTTTCCTGACCTTATAAAACGCCAGCCCGATGAGAAAAATAAGCGCTGCAATGGCTTCGTTTCGATAATTCGCTCCATAAACTGTTGATCGATAGTGCCAATACTGTTGAACTCCGCGGAAGAGCACGACGACCGCCAATGGAATAAACGTGTAGATAACAAGAGTCTCAAGCTTTGGTATCCACGCGTACATGAGGCCGAATAAAATCAGGCAGACTCCTGCCCAAACAGAGAAGATCATTTCGATTTTTTGGTTTGTATGCGCACCGTGCCAGAGTGGCCAGCATCCGACCGCGATGGACATCAATCCCACAATCCATCGGCAGAGTAAGCTGAACCGTTCCAGTCTCGGAAATTGCGCAATCGGGGGCATAGTCGTCAGATGCGAATCTCGCTGAGAGATTTATCGAGCATCCGTATCCCTTCATCCACATCCGCTTTCGAAATATTCATCGGCGGAGCCATGCGGATCACATTGCCGAAAAGCCCGCCCTTGCCGATCAACAATCCATTCTCTCGCGCGCGCTCGAGAAGTTGCCCCGTCGCTTCCGCCGCTGGCTCTTTCGTCTTGCGATCCTTCACCAACTCTATGCCCTGCATCATTCCGATTCCGCGGACATCGCCGATAATTGGATGCTTCTCCTTCAATTCCTCCAGCCGCTCACGAAAATATCCGCCCACCACGTGCGTATTCTCCCGTAGGTTTTCTTCCTCGATCACTTCGATCACCGCTCGCGCAGCGACGGACGTGACAGGATTGCCGCCAAAAGTGGAAATCGTCAGCCCCTGGAATTTATCCGCCAACTCGCTCGTCGTAATCGTTGCGCCCACGGGCACGCCATTCCCCATGCTTTTCGCGCACGTAATGATGTCCGGCGTCACTTCCCACTGCTCGATACCAAACCATTTTTTCCCCGTGCGCCCGAATCCCGTCTGCACTTCATCGGAAATGTAAAGTCCGCCGTAGTTCTTCACGATTTTGTAAACGATCTTGAAATATTCCGGCGGCGGAGTGATAAACCCGCCGACACCCTGTATCGGCTCGGCGATGAACGCGGCAATGCTCCCTCTCGTCCCCGTCTGAATCAGATTTTCGACGTCATTCGCGCACGCGACTCCACAGTCGGGATACGTCAAATGCAGCGGGCAGCGGTAACAATACGCATTGATCGCGTGCGATACGCCGACGTTGATCACTCCTCCCTTGCGCCAAGCCGCTTGCGCCGTCACGCCTTTCGCCAGCGTCGACGCGCCCGCATACCCGTGCCGCAACGCCACGATGTCGTAACTGTCGCTCGCCATTCGCGCCAGCAAAATGGCCGCTTCGTTCGCCTCCGTCCCCGAGTTAGAAAAAAAGCTCTTCTGCAATTTCCCGGGAGTAATCTCCGCCAACTTCTCCGCCAGATTCACAATCGCTTCGTTGGGGAATACGGTGGACGTGTGTTGCAGCTTGTCCACCTGCGCGTTGATTTTCGAAGTCACCTTCGGATTGCAGTGTCCAACGCCAATCGTCACGATGCCGCCAAAGAAATCCAGATATTTTCGTCCTTCGAGGTCCCACAAATACTGCATCGAAGCGTGATCCGCCACCAGGGGCTGTTTGAAATAGTTCGTCACCGCGGGCCACAAAAATTCCTTATGCTTGCGGACGACTTCGTCGCTGCGCGTTCCTTCGCTGATGGTCTTGGCTGGCGTCGTCACGAAAGCATTCCTCCGGGGAATGAATGCGCCTTATTCGCGATTCTCCAAAGAGTCTACGCCTAGGGGCTGACAGCGACAAGTGACACGAGCCGCATGTGCCCGCGAACGCTCACAATCCGGCAAACGGCACCTTCTCTCGTAGTGCGAAAGCCGTCAGCCACTCCGCCTATTTCCGTATAATCTAACCCAGTGAACATGGTCGGCTTAAGAACGTTCACAACACGCATGTACCACGCGGTGCGCCGCGTGTTTCCGCAGTGCCAGATCGTCGCCGAGGCGACCGCGTACAACATGTTCCTCGCATTTTTCCCCATCCTCCTTCTCGGCCTCGGTCTTCTCCACGGCACCAAGTGGGGCGCATCCGCGGTTCTGCAGATGTGGTTTCGCCTTCAAATTATTTTGCCGCCGGAAAGCTCCCACCTCGTCGGCGTGTACCTCGGCCGTCACGGCGAAAGCGCTCTGCGATGGATTCTTGTTGGCCTTTTTGGAACTTTGCTCATCGGCGCCCGCCTGATGACCACTTTGACGGAAGGTTTTCACATTGTCGCCGGAGACCAGGCGCGGCCAAAATTTTGGAACCGCCAGCTCCGCATCCTGATTTTACTGTGCCTCACAATTCTCCCCTGGCTGACAGTCGTGATTCTCACGATTTTCGGAACGCAGGTCACCGCATGGCTGATGTACGAAACCGGTTCTTCACTCGCCATGTACGTAGCGCTCAGGACCGCCTATGTCGTTGCTGTGTTCCTGCTCGGCGTGGCCGTGCTCATGATTGTGTACCGCGTGGGCCGCCCCGGGTACCGCGGTTGGCGCGACGTTCTGCATGGCGCTATTCTCGCGACGCTTCTCTGGTGGGCCGTGGATTATATTTTCGGCACCTACGTTCGCCACATGCCCTATGACGTGGTCTACGGCGGCGTCGCCGCCACGATCGGCCTTTTGGTGTGGATGTACCTCACCACCGTTGTTGTGCTCCTGGGCGCCGCATACAACGCCGAACGCCGCGCCGAAGAATCCCAGTTCGCGCAACATCCGCGCGACTAGCAAATCTGTTTGAGCATCACGCTCGGGTCGGCTCTTTTTGGAGTGCGGCGGCTCGACGCCGCTTTGCCTTTGCAGCGGCAGACCTTCCGCGCATTTGCGTCTTTAGGGCGCGCCCCCTACCCATTGTCATTCCGAGGAGCCACGCGACGAGCCTGCCTGCCGCAGGCAGGGAATCTGCTTCCTCCTTGTCTTTTTGACCGTCGCTGTCGTCGCATCGCAAAATTGTGTCATCATCCAGACAGCCATGAGCGACCTCCACGTCGAATGCTATTCCGGCCATCGCGCCGACGAACGCCCACTGAAATTTTCCACCGGCGACCGCACTTACATCGTCGAACGCATTGACGACAAATGGTACTCACCCGGCGCAACCTATTTTCGTGTTCTCGCCGACGATGGGAACATTTACGTCCTGAAACACGACGAATCCGCCGACACGTGGTCCCTCGACGCCTTCCGCTCGCCCAAGTAGCGAATTTCGCCCGCAACCACACACATTTCCACACACGCTGTGATCTGCGAACCTGTCCCTCGGTACAGGTTGCCGCCTAAGCCGCTCCGCCGCCCCGATCCGCAACTTTTCCCCTACCGCAGGGTTAAGCTCCCAAGTAAGGGAGAAAACTTTGCGTATCGCGGATATTTTCCACTCGTCGCGGCAGCGAACTCTTACCAACCAGCGCCGTCGCTCAAACAAAAGCATCCGAAATCGTCTTGACGCTTTCGGAATAGCGCTCCTAAGCGCCACGTTGGCTCTTGCTCTGGGGATTATCGTCCCCGGCGTCCAAGCCGGAAAATCCCCCGCCACGTCGGCACCGGCAAAGCGCCCCGCATACAATCTCCCCAAGTCTTTCAAGGGCAAATTGCCCATCACGGAACTCACGGAAGACGAAGCCATCCTCCACGCCCTCGACCGCCTCGCTTACGGCCCGCGCGAGGGAGACGTCGAACGCATTCGTCAAATCGGTCTCGAGAAGTGGATCGATCAGCAGCTCAACTACGATTCAATCGATGATTCAGCTCTGCAGGCCAAGCTCGCGCAATTCAAAACCCTCAAAATGTCTTCCGAACAGTTGCTGAACAAATATCCGCCGCCGAATCAGGCCGCCAAACGTCAGGGCCTGACCCCCGAGGAACTTCGCCGGCAATACCAGCAGGAAATGCAAGCCAAGCGCCAGGAAATGCGCCGGCAGGGAATCGATCCGTCCATGATTCAGTACGAAACCATGCCGGGCCCGCAGCGCATTCAAGCGGAACTCGACCTTGCCACCATCGATCGCGCGATTTACAGCAACCGCCAGCTTTACGAAGTGATGTCCAATTTCTGGTTCAACCATTTTAACGTCAACGTTACAAAAGGCGCCGACCGCTGGTTGCTCACCGATTATGTCGAGCGCACAATTCGGCCCAACGCCATGGGCAAGTTCGAAAATCTGCTGGATGCCACCGCCAAAAGTCCCGCGATGCTTTTTTATCTCGACAATTGGCTCAGTGCGGACCCGGTCGCATTCCAGCACATGCAGCAGGAACTCGCTTTACGCCGTCGGCGTTTTCAGGGCCTGTTCATGGGCATGGATCTGCCCGCGCCGCGTCAGTTCCCGCAGGCGGGGCGTTTCCCGAATGGCCAGACGCAAGGTCCGCCAAAAAAACAGGACCGCGGCCTAAACGAAAATTACGGCCGTGAAGTGATGGAACTCCACACAGTCGGCGTGAACGGTGGTTACACGCAGGCAGATGTAATTCAAATGACCGATTGCCTTACCGGTTGGACAATTCGTGCGCCGCGCAGAGACCCGCAATTTTTCTTCGATGACCGCATCCACGACCGCTCTCCCAAACTCGTCATGGGCAAAACATTTAATTACGGAGGAATGAAGGACGGACTGGAAGCTCTCCACATGCTCGCCACCAGCGACGCGACCGCTCATCACATTTCTTTCGAGCTCGCTCAACACTTCGTTTCCGACAATCCGCCGCAATCGCTCGTCAATCGCATGGCGCAGACTTTTCTTTCCAGCGACGGCGATACGCGCGCTGTCTTGAAGACGATGATCTATTCTCCCGAATTTTGGTCGCGCGACGCTTATCGCGCAAAAGTGAAAACGCCCTTCGAAGTCGCCGTCAGCGCCGCGCGGGCACTCAACGCGCAAACCACGATTTCTCCGCAACTCGCTCAATGGGTCGGCCGCATGGGTGAGCCGCTCTATCAATGCGAACCGCCCACGGGCTACGCCGACACAGCCGACGTTTGGGTCAACGCCGGCGCTCTTCTCAATCGCCTGAATTTCGCGCTGACGCTGGCGACCAATCACATGCCCGGCGTAAACACCGATCTTGCTGGACTGTTTGGTCAGGACGCGGACTCGGATCCAAGTTTGGTTTTATCTCGCGCACTCGGAGATTTTCTCGGCGGTCAGGTTTCCACGCAGACGCGTGACACTCTTGAGAAACACCTCTCCGATCCGCAAATTCTTCAGGCACGTCTCGATGACCCGGTCAAGCATGTGAACGAAGGTTTGATCGCCGGACTCGTTCTCGGCGCGCCCGAATTTCAGCGCCGCTAGCAGCGCATTGCAAGGAGAAAAGCCATGAGAATGTCGCGACGAATATTTGTGAAGAGCGGCGGAGTCGCCATGATCGGCATGACCGCCATGCCCGTATTTTTGCAGCGCGCGATTGCCGATACGCCCGCGCCAAATAAAAAGAAGCTCGTCGTTCTCTTCCAACGCGGCGCCATGGACGGATTGAACGTCGTCGTTCCTTTCGCCGAGCCAAATTATTATCGCCTGCGCCCCACAATCGCGATTCCTCAACCGAAAAACGGCGGCGCCGAAGCAGCCATCGATCTCAACGGTTTTTTTGGTTTGCACCCTAGCCTTCAACCGCTCGAGCCTCTTTTTCATTCCGGACAGCTCGCTATCGTGCAGGCAGTCGGCTCGCCCGATCCCAGCCGTTCGCACTTCGACGCGCAGGATTTTATGGAATCCGGCACTCCGGGAAAATCCAGCACGAATGATGGCTGGCTCAATCGCTCCTTGCAGGAAACGCCGAACCCAAAAGCCTCCGCGTTTCGCGCGGTCGCGTTCGGTCCCTATTTGCCGCTCACACTTCGCGGCAGCGCCTCCGCCATCGCGATTCCCGATCTCAAACAATTTCGCCTCTTCGGCAATCCGCAAGTCACCGAAGGCGATTTTGAATCGATGTACGCGAGCAGCGTCGATCAGGCCTTGCACGGTGTCGGTCAGGAAACTTTTGAAGCTGTCGACTCGCTCAAGAAACTTGATCCCGATAATTATCAGCCTGCAAACGGCGCGCAGTATCCCAAGAGCCGCTTTGGCCGGAGTCTTCAGGAAATTGCCGAGCTGATCAAAGCGGACCTCGGCATGGAAGTCGCTTTTCTCGATAGCGGCGGCTGGGACAATCACGTCAACGAAGGCGGCGTGCAAGGCCAGCTCTCCAATCTGCTCCGTGATCTCGGCCAGGGCCTCGCTGCGTTTCATCAGGACATGGGCGATCAAATGGATGACGTTGTTTTTGTCAGTATGTCTGAATTCGGACGCACCGCGCACGAGAACGGCAACCGCGGCACCGACCACGGCCACGCGAATTGCATGTTCGTGATGGGCGGACAGGTGAAGGGCGGTCACGTTTACACCAAGTGGCCCGGCATGAATGACGAACAGCTTTATCAAAATCGCGACCTCGCGGTGACCACCGATTTCCGCAGTGTCCTCGGCGAAATCATTTCCAAGCATCTCGGAACCCGCGACTTGGGCCCGGTATTTCCGGGCTTCGAAAACGACCCGCGCAAATTCCTCAATATCCTGAAGTCCTAGCACGTCTGTGTCTTGTCGCTCATCCCGTTCGCCCTGACGAAGGAAGGGTCCCGACGTTGTTCGTCGGGACTGACGTGAGTTTCCCGCAGGATCGGTGACGCCGATCATTTTCCTTGGGCCTTGGACAAGAAGCAGGACGCGTGTGTTACGCGCGCGGGCGCAGCCCTTCGTCCCGGACTCAGGGTAAACAAGCAGCGCCCTGCCAGAGACGGGGCGAGATAAAGTGTCCGGTAAATTTAAAAACGCGAAATATTGGCGATTAGAAATGGCGTCGGGTATTTGTTTTGTGCGAGTTAACTCGGTGTCTAATTCCGGACAGTGGATTAGAAAGCGATCAGAAATTTGGCGAATTCTGGGGCACGAAGCCGGGAAACGGCTTAGGGCACCGTAGGGCCAGCGCATGGTCGTTCGCGTCATTGTTCGGGTCAGAATTTTCGCTCTCTAAAACGCTAACACGATGCGAGGCGCAGGGATAGATGTGGTGACAGATGTGGTGACTGTGGAAAGGCAGGCGTGGGCCCTTCGTTCCTCAGGGTACGAGTGACTCTTCGCACTTTTCCCCTTGACGGCTTAGGAGAGTCTCACTTACCCTCCTAACCACATTAGGAGGGCGCATGGCCACTCAAGCCCAACTTCTTCCCGGAACTCTCGATCTTCTCATTCTGAGGGCCGTCTCGCTCGGCCCGCTCCACGGCTACGGCATTCTTTTGCGTATCGGACAAATCTCCGGCAATGCACTGTTGATCGAACAGGGCGCGCTCTATCCCGGCCTGTTTCGCCTCGTTCGACAAGGATTGCTCAAAGCAAGTTGGGGCACGTCGGAGAACAATCGTCGCGCCAAGTTCTACGAACTCACCGCCGCGGGCCGCAAGCGTCTGCGCGAGGAAGCGGACGGGTGGAACCGCCTCGCCGCAGCCATCGCTTCCGCTCTTGCCACGCAACCGGAGGAAGTATGAAGCTCCTGGCCTACTTTCGTTCCGTTGTCGCCAAGTTTTTTCGTCGCGCGAAGACCGAGAATGATATGGACGAAGAGCTTCGCTCTCACATTCAGAATCGCGCCGATGATCTCGAGCGTTCCGGCCTTGCTCGCGCCGAAGCGGAACGCCGCGCGCGCATCGACTTCGGCGGCTACCAGAAATACAAAGAAGAAATCCGCGAATCCCTAGGCGCGCATTTCCTGGATACGCTCCTGCAAGACATTCGCTACGCCGCGCGCATGCTGCGCAAATCCCCCGGCTTCACCGCCGTCGCCATCCTCACTCTCGCCCTCGGCATCGGCGCCAACACCGCCATCTTCACCGTCGTAAATGCGGTGCTCTTGCGCCCTCTGCCATTTCGCGATTCCGGAAGGCTGTGCCTGGTGACCGAGAGCTTGCCCTCGTTTCCGTCACTCGGGCCGTCCTATCAGAACTATGTCGATTTTCGCGATCAAGCGAAATCCCTCGAAGGGCTTGCGGCTGTGCACATCGATCGGATGAATCTGACGGGCCAAGGCGACCCGCAACGGCTGAGCGCGCAAATGGCGACCGCGAGTCTCTTTCCTCTGTTGGGAGTGGACGCGCTGGAAGGGCACACGTTCACAGCGGATGAAGATCGTTACGGCGGCCCGCGTGTTGTTCTGCTGAGCTACGGCTTCTGGCAACGAAACTTTGGAGGTTCCCAGAGCATTTTGGGGAAGAGCATCACGTTAAACGACCAGCCCTACACGGTGACTGGAATCCTGCCGCCGGGGTTTCAACTCATCGTGCCCGCGGACGTGATTGTGCCCTTCGCGCCGTGGGCGCATGGATTGCCCGACGACCGCAACTGGCATCCGGGCATCACTGCGATTGGGCGTCTGAAAGCAGGTGTCACGCTCGCTCAGGCGCGCGCGGAAATGGCTACGATTGCGCAACGCCTGGACGCACAGTACCCGGTCTACGACACCGACATGGGCGCGCATGTTGACGGCATGCAAGACCTTCTGGTGCAGAACGTGCGCCCGGCGCTACTCGTGTTGCTCGGGGCGGTCGCTCTGGTGCTGTTAATTGCTTGCGGGAATATTGCGAATCTTCTGCTGGCCCGCGCGACGTCTCGCCAGCGCGAAATTGCGGTGCGCACCGCGCTCGGCGCTGGGCGGTTCAGAATTGTGCGGCAGCTTCTGACAGAAAGTGTCCTGCTGGCCGTTGCGGGTGCTGCTTTGGGGCTATTGCTGGCGCGTTTGATTATGGCGCCCCTGCTTAGCCTTGCCGCGACAACCTTACCCAGCGTGGGCAAGATCGGCCTCGACGCAAACGTGCTGGCGTTCACAGCCGCGATAGCGTTGATCGCGGGAGTGCTGTTCGGATTGGCGCCGGCCTTGCAGACCGCCAAGTTCGACATTCGCCCGGCACTGAGCGACGCTTCGCGCAGCGCGACAGGTGGATCGGGCCGGCACCGCCTGCGGAATATTCTTGTCGTCACCGAAGTTGCTCTGGCTCTCGTCTTGTTGATTGGCGCGGGCTTGCTGATTCGTAGCTTCGCGCGTTTGCAAGATGTTCAGCCGGGGTTCGAGCCATCGCATCTGCTGTTGGCAGACGTGCCGCTGTCGCCAAAGGGCTATGCGAAATCGGCGCAGCGCATGGAGTTTTTCGACCAACTCCTCGAGCGCGCGCGCAACTTGCCGGGCGTGACTTCCGCAGGGGCGGCGCTGATTCTCCCAGTCACCGGCAGCGGCGCGGTGATCCATTTCAATATCGAGGGACGGCCGCCCAAGACCGCGCATGACTACATTTTGATTGGCTATCGCCCAGTCAGCCCGGAGTATTTGCAGACGTTGCGCGTGCCACTGTTGCAGGGAAGGATGCTCAATAACTCTGACACAGAGCGAAACCAATACGTAGCGGTGGTGAACGAAAACATGGCGAAGCAGTATTTCCCGCGCGAGTCGGCGCTCGGGAAGCGCATTCAGCTGGGCGCGCTGCCAAATAACCAAGTACCTTGGATGACCATCGTCGGAATTGTTGGTGACGTCAAACAGAGCCTCGCCAGCGAGGCCAGCTCTGAGATGTACATTCCGTACCGGCAAGCGGACGCCATGCTGCCGATTTTTACCATGTCGGTCGTCCTGCGCACTGCGAATGATCCCCATTCGGAGGCGTCTGCACTGCGAAGCGTGGCGCACGAGTTGAATCCCAATCAGCCGCTGGTGAATTTCCGCACCATGCAGGAAAACATCGCGACTTCGGTCAGCGACCCGCGTTTTAGGACCATGCTGCTGGGAATCTTTGCGGCGTGCGCTCTGTTGCTTTCCATTATTGGACTCTACGGCCTGATGGCTTACTCAGTGGCGCAAAGGACTGCGGAAATTGGGATCCGGCTGGCGCTAGGCGCGCAGCGCGGTGACGTCATGAAAATGATTATCGGTGACGGACTCAAACTGGTGCTGATCGGCGTCGCTCTGGGCCTTGGTGGCGCTTTTGCGCTCACACGCTTGCTCGCACGGTTTCTCTACGGCGTGGTGCCGAACGACCCGGTGACCTTCGTGGCTGTTCCGGTAATTCTGGCGCTCGTCGCGTTGGTCGCGTGCTGGATCCCCGCGCGCCGCGCCATGCGCATCGATCCGATGGTGGCGTTGCGGTACGAGTAGTTTCGCGGCATGGGCTGGCACGCGTTATGTTGGGGCGAGGTTTTTAGGCGGTCGCGGCTTTAGCCTCTACGTTAGGGCGCAACTGAAGCGGGGCTTTATAGAGCGTGTGTGAACTGCAAAACCGGTCCTTCAGCGGCTAAAGCCGCACTGAAATTGCAGGGCTTATGTCGTGGCTAAAACCACGACCCACAAAGATTCTAGAGTCGTCACGCGGGCTCTTTAGCCCCTGAAGCCAAGACTTGCCATGCCTCTTCCTTACTTGCTCTTCAGCGATGCGTTCAGCGAGCCTGTGCGGTAGCCTTCGAGGTCCAGCGTCACGTACGTAAACCCAAGCTGCTTCAACTCCGCCGCCATTCGTCGCATCGTCTCCGCATCGAACGCCCGCGCGAATTCTTCCGGCGCAATCTCCACGCGCGCCAGTTCTCCATGCGCGCGCAAGCGAAACTGCCGGAAGCCGAGTCCGCGAATAAAATCCTCGCCGCGCTCGATGCGCCCCAGCAGTTCCGGAGTCACCGCCGTACCATACGCGACGCGCGACGAAAGACACGCCGCCGCGGGACGATCCCACGTCGCCAATCCCGCCTCGCGCGACAGCGCGCGAATCTCATTTTTTCGCAATCCCGCCGTCAGCAGCGGCGCCAACACTCGATGTTCCGCTGCCGCGCGATGCCCGGGACGAAACTCGTGCGTGTCGTCCGCGTTAATTCCGTAAGCAATTGCAGCGAAGCCGCGATCGCTCGCCAGCGCTTCCATCTTATCGAAAAGTTCGTCCTTGCAGTGGTAGCAACGGTCCGCCTGATTCGCCACATACAAGGGATTCGCGAATTCTTCCGTGCGAATGCATTCATGCCGAATGCCCGTGGCCGCCGCGAAACGTTGCGCTTCCTCGCGATCATGCTCCGAAAAGCTCGCCGACAGCGCCGTTACGGCAAGCGCCCGTTTATCCAGCGCCTGATGCGCCGCCCACGCGAGATAGGCCGAATCCGCCCCGCCTGAAAAAGCAATCAGCAGGGAATCGATTTGCCGCAACTCGGCAATCATCCGCTCCTGCTTGCGTCGCGATTCGTCAAGACCGGCAAGCTCCGCGCAATCGCCGTCCGATTGCGTCGTTCTCCCCATCTCTTGAATTGTTTTCAGCGTTGGATTTTGCGTCAGGTCGTGCATGCGGGAAACAGTATAGCGCGAATTTGCCTATTGAAAATCGAGCATCACGTCCACGGTCCCCGGCTGCGGGTTTTTCTGCAGAAACTTTCCGACTTTATCTTGCGCCGCAGGCAATCCCTTCAGCGCTTCGGCGATTCCTTTCGCCAGAAAATAATCGTAGAAAGTTTTGTCGAACACTTGCCCTTGCGGAATGTGCCACGCTTGTCGAATGTGACGCTCCGCATCAATCGAAAGCCCCGTCAGCACCAGATTCCCCATTTTGTATTGCTGGCCTTCTGAAATATCCACGTGATACGAAGCGCTATGCGTTGCGTCGTCGAAAGTCTCCTTCGGCACGACACTTGCGTCCAGATAACCGCGATGTCCGTAAGCGTCCTCGACGCTTTGCAGCAGCGCCACAATTTTCATTCCGTCCGCGGATTGCCCCACCGTCAGGCCGCTCTGCGTCACCAGCGCGTCCAAATCGCTGTTCGTGTACGCGTGATTCCCGTTCCAGGTGATTCCTCCCCACGAATAGGTCGGACCCGTTGTGATGGGCACGATAACCACCACGCTTTTCGGCAGCGGTTTGCGCGGATCCGCCTCAAATCGCGCCTCGGGACGCCCGAAAATCGCACGCAGATAACCCCGACTAAAATATATCGGCCGAACATGCTCGAAATCGAAGAGTTCAACCTCTTCCCGCGAAAATGGTTTCCCAACCAGATTCTGCAATTCATCCTTGACGCTGCGATCATTCGTCGCCAGCGGATCCGTGAACTGAATCGCGCTAATCGTTAAATCAGCTCCCTCCACGCTGAACCTCAGAGTTTTTTGATCGGTACCGGGGCGAACGCTCATCTGGTGTTTCACTGTCGCATGCACGCCGCGCGTCGCCAGCGTCTTTTCGAGCGTTTGCGCCATCGTGTCGAGCACCGTGCCCGTCGCCGGAGCCGTGTCGTGGAAGGGAAGTCCCGCTTGATTCAAAGCGGCAGTGAGCTCATCGTCTGTAAACCACGGAAAATTGTCGAACGACACGGGAAAGGTCGGCGCGTCCTGCAACTCAAACGTTACGCGCAGGCCGCCCACCTCTCCCGAGTAGCGGTAGCGCACGCTCGCAAACAGTCCCGTATGCGCCAGCCGGTCCGCTGCGGCCTGAATCGTGTCGCGATTCACGGTGGCCACATTTTGCAATCCGCTCAGCGCCATCACTTGTTCCGTCGAATACGCCTGTGAACCCACCTGCGTCACGGCAAGCAGTTTCGCGTCAGCGGTTGATGATGCCTCCTGGGATAAAGCGGAAGGACAGAAATTCGCAAGCAGCGCCAGAGCGGCGCAAATCGGCAACCACGTCCGCAAGTGTCGCAAACCGCGCGTCAACACGCGTGCCAACAAAGGGCCCCGAGTCATCCCCACAATTCTAAAGCACAGTCAGCAGAATGGAAACCATCTGTTTGTTTATTCCACCGTCACCGATTTCGCCAGATTTCGCGGCTGGTCCACATCGCATCCGCGGCGCACGGCAATGTGGTACGCCAGCAGTTGCAGCGGCAAAATTTCGAGGATCGGGGTCAAAATCTCCGGCGCCGCGGGAATCTCGATGACGTGGTCCGCAGCCTCGCGCGCCAGATGATCGCCTTCGGTCACAATGGCAATCACAATTCCGTCGCGCGCCTTCACTTCCTTGATGTTCGACACGGTTTTTTCGTAGCGCGTCATTGACGCCGCATCATTCTCATCGCGCGTCGCAATAATCACCACGGGCAAATTCTCGTCAATCAACGCGTTCGGTCCGTGCTTCATTTCCCCCGCCGGATAGCCTTCCGCGTGAATGTAGGAAATTTCCTTCAGCTTCAACGCCCCTTCCAGCGCAATCGGGTAATGTATGCCGCGCCCCAGATACAAAAAGTCCGAATGCCGGAAGAATTGCCGCCCCAGTGCTTCATATTCCTCGTCGCGTTGCAGCACGGCTTCCATCTTGTGCGGCAGGCGAGACATTTCCTGCACGATTTTCTTTCCCGCGTCTGGAGACGTCTTGCCACGCAACTCGCCGATGTGCAGCGCCAAAATCGCCAGCGCCGTCAGTTGCCCCGTAAAGGCCTTCGTTGATGCAACTCCGATTTCCGGCCCCGCGTGCGTCAGAATTGTCCCGCTGGCCTCGCGCGTAATCATTGACCCCACCACGTTGCAAATCGCCAGCGTCTTCGCACCCTTTTGACGCGCCTCGCGTTGCGCCGCCAGCGTGTCCGCGGTCTCGCCCGACTGGCTGATCACCACAACCAAACTACGTCCGTCAACAATCGGATCGCGATATCGGAATTCGCTTCCGTAATCGACTTCCACCGGAATTTGCGCCAGCTTCTCCATCATGAATTTTCCGGCCAGCCCGGCGTGCCAGCTCGTGCCACACGCGACAATTTTTATATTTTCGAATTCGCGGAATTCCTTCTCCGTGATGTCCATCTCGTCCAGGAAAACTTTTCCGGAGTCGAGTGATACCCGTCCCACCAATGTGTCCCGCACCGCGCGCGGCTGTTCGAAAATTTCTTTCTGCATGAAATGCTTGAACCCGCCCTTTTCCGCCATGATCGGGTCCCACGTGATGTGCTGCACCGGACGCTCAATCGCCGCGCCATCAAAATCCGTCAGCCGCACGCCGTCGGCAGTAATCACCGCGATATCGCCATCCGACAGAAACACCACGTCGCGCGTGTGATGCAGCACCGCCGGAATGTCGCTTGCGACGAAATATTCGTTCTGCCCCAGACCAATCACCGCCGGAGGGCCCCAGCGCGCCGCCACGATTTTTCGCGGATCCCGCGTCGAAATCACCGCCAGCGCATAAACGCCGGTCAGTTGCTTCACCGTTTTTTGCACCGAGCCCTCGAGCGAGCCGTTGAAGTTCTCTTCGATCAGGTGCGCGATCACTTCCGTATCCGTCTCGGTCAAAAACTTGTGCCCTTTTTGAATCAGCTGCTGTTTCAATTCCAGGTAATTCTCGATAATCCCGTTGTGCACCACCACGATTTCGCCCTTGCAGTCGCGGTGTGGATGCGCATTCTCCTCGGTCGGACGCCCGTGCGTCGCCCAGCGCGTGTGCCCGATGCCGTAGAGTCCATCGAGCGGGCAAAGGCGTATCGCCTCTTCCAGATTCCGCAATTTTCCCGATGCCCGACGGATATCCAGCTTGCCGTCCTTCGTGACCACGGCGATTCCCGCCGAGTCATATCCGCGGTATTCCAGCCGCTTCAGGCCGTCGAGAATCAGCGGCACCACTTTTTTCGGTCCGATATAGCCCACGATTCCGCACATAAAATTCTGTCGCTCGCTTTCTTTCCTTGCGGCACGCAAGGTGCCGCGCGATTTGTTCAGGTTAGCATATTCCGCACGTCAGAAAGAGTAGGGAGGGGAAGGCCGCCGCGCATCAGTGAACGTCGCTAGAAAGAACTGAACTTTGCGATAGGGGATTGCAGGTTTACGAAAGCGCAGTTGACGCTAAAAATTCACGCGACAATTTCGTAACGGAATTCCTCGATCACCGGATTGGTCAACACTTCGCGCGCGATTTTCTCCACCTGCGCCTTCGCTTCCTCCGCGCTCACTCCATCGAGGTCGAGCACAAAAAATTTCCCTTGCCGCACGCGCTGCACTTTGGAATACCCGAGCGAAGTCAACGCATGATGAATCGTTTGTCCCTGCGGGTCGAGCACCGTCGTTTTCGGCATTACCCATACATGAGCTTTCATGCGCGCCATTATAGCAGGCCCAGCCTCTTCGCTTCGGCGCGAAAATTTACAATCATCGTGCGTTTCTCGTCGTCGTGCAAAAATGCGTATCGAAAACTCGCCTGCGCCAAATCCACCGCCTGCGCCGCGCTGAGCCCCATTTGTTCCAGCGCCGCTCGATAACTATCATTCAGGTTCGTATGAAACATCGCCGGGTCGTCCGTCGACAGCGTCACCGGAACGCCCCGCGCAATAAATTCCCGCAGCGGATGCTCTTCAATCCCTGCGTTTTCTACTCCAAGCAATTTCGCGAGCGCACCCGTGCACGCATTGCTCTGCGGGCAAATCTCCAGCGGAATTTCCCGCTCGATCAACAACTCCATCAACTTTTCATCGCGTATGCTCGCGATTCCGTGCCCAATGCGCTCCGCCCCAAGTATCTCAATCGCGTCGCGCACCGCCCCGGGCCCGCCCATCTCACCGGCATGTACCAAGCGATGCAGCCCTTCTCCCGCCGCATAGTCGTATGCTCGCCGGAAATCCGCCGCCGGCAGCGACTCTTCGTCGCCGCCCATTCCAAATGCCGCCACTCCCTCGGACTTCATCTCCGCCGCAATTTGCGCCACATCCATCGCCTTTTCGGCCCCGAATTGACGCACCGCATCAAAAATCCACTGAACGCGCAAACCGGGCCCCGCCGCATGGCTCGCCCGCGCCACGCCCTCCCGAATCGCTGCGAAATTCCTCTCCACATTCTGCTTTCGCAGCAACATCACTCCAACCGACAGCGTGATCTCCGCATAAATGCAATTCTCCTCGCCCATGCGGGCCGCCGTCACTTCCGCCAGCCGTGCATAATCTTCCGGCTCGCGCAAATACGAAGTCGCCCACTTGAATAACTCCAGGAATTCCGGAAAAGTTCGCGTCTTGTACCGTTCTTCGACGGTCCGCAGTTCAATGTTTTCGCCATGTTTGCGCACCAATTCCACAAGCAGCGCCGGCGTCATGCATCCTTCCAGATGCACGTGTAGCTCGGCCTTGGGCAGTTGAAGTATTGCGGCGGGAATTCCAGCAGAGGATTGCATCAGCGGATTACAACCATTTTATTGCGCGGGCAGCGGCGGCCGTCCGGCATTTTCCCATGCGGTCAGCCAATACGAACCCACGTCCGTTGCCGCGTCCGAAATTTGGCGCACCAGCACGGCGCCCGCCTGGCTGTAAAACCGGTCGTAGTAGTCGTCATTGTAATCTTGCAGCCCTTCGCGCGACCGACGGTCCGCCAGCAACACGCTTTCGAGCATCGAATGCGCCGTCAGGCAAATCTCGAATGCGCGATCGGTCGGGTCCGTCACAAACGACGCCGGATTCGGATGCAAATAAAAAAACAGCGCGTACCGGTTCACCAGTTTTTTCCCGAAGCGGTCGTTCACTCCCGGCTGGCCCGAAAGGCGCCCATCGTCATTCATCGTCGTGTTGAAAGGGTCATGCGCCATCGAAACATAGTGCGCCAGCAGCGCGGCATCCAGCTTCGCCGCCGCTAAATTTCGCGAATGGAAATCGTCCGTAAGTTTGGCGCTGTACAGGCCAACTTCCCATGGCAACAATCCATTCGCATCCAGCGACCGTTTGCTGAATTTCCGCGCGGCATCCTTGTAGACCCGCGGCAAATTCGTAAACGGATACGCGCCATAATGGTCCAGCCGGATGTACTGGTTGTCCATCTCCATCGGACTCTTCGCCGCCGCTTCCGTTGGATCGGTGACGTGCAAAACCAGAAATTGCCGGTTCGCTTCAAAAAATGGCCGCATTTCGGGCGGCAAAGTCCCCACGGCGTTATTCACCACCAGCCGGTCCGCATTCTCGCCCCAGCCGAAAACGACAACCGGCCACAACGCCAGCAGCACAGCCATGAAAATCAGCGTGACACCGAATATCCGTGCCAGCCTCATTATTTCGGCACTCGCGCCGGAACCGCCTGTCCCTGCGGCCCCGCAAGTCCGCTGTGCTTTCGTCCATATCCGAAATAAAACGCCAGCCCGATCACCATCCACACGAAAAATCGCACCCAATTTTCCACCGTCAGGCTCGCCATCAGCACAAAGCAAAAAATCACCGACGCAATCGGAATCCACGGAGACCACGGCACGCGGAACGCCCTCTGACGTTCCGGCTGCCGCTTCCGCAAAATCAGCACCGCCAACGATACCAGAATGAACGCAAACAGCGTCCCGATGTTCGTCAGGTTCGCCAGCGTGCCGATGTCGAATATCCCGGCGAAGACGCCGACGAAAAGTCCCGCCACCCACGTCGCAATATCCGGCGTGCGAAATTTCGGATGCACGCGCGAAAACGCCTTGGGCAGCAATCCGTCGCGCGACATTGCGAACCAAACGCGCGCCTGCCCAATCTGGAAAACGAGAATGGACGAAATCATGCCCATCAGCGCGCCCGCCGTCACCCAGCGGTCCGTGATTCTCAACCCAATTGCCTCCAGCGCATTCGCCACCGGAGCCGCGTTATTCAACGTGTCCCAGCGCTGGATGCCCGTCAGCACCACCGCCACCGCGATATAAAAAAACGCGCACACAAAGAGCGAAGCTAAAATTCCCAACGGCAAATCGCGCTTCGGATTCTTGCATTCCTCCGCCGCCGTAGACACCGAGTCAAATCCAATGTACGTGAAAAACACAATCGCCCCGCCCGTCAATACGCCTTGAAATCCGTTCGGCAGGAATGGGTGGTAATTCGAGGGATGAATGTATTTGCTCGCCGCCACGCAGAAGACAATGATCGCCACCAGCTTGATCCCGACCATGATATTGTTCGCGCCCGCCGACTCGCGGATCCCGCGCACCAGCAGGACAGTCAGCAGCATCACAATCAAAAATCCCAGCACGTTGAAGTGCCATGCCCATCCGACCATTGGGTCATACGCGGGCGACGCCAGAGATGGGGGCATGTGCAGCCCAAAGGTCTCCAGCAAATTATTCACGTACGCCGAGAATCCCACCGCCACCGCCATGTTCGACACGGCGTACTCCAGAATCAAATCCCAGCCGATAATCCAGGCGATGAATTCGCCCATCGTCGCGTATGTATACGTGTACGCGCTGCCCGCAATCGGAATCATCGACGCCAATTCCGCGTAGCAAAGCCCCGCGAGCGCGCACACGAACGCCACGATGAAAAACGACAGCGCAATTCCTGGCCCGGCGCCCGGCCGTCCGTTCACGCCCATCGCGTGCCGCCCATACATGATCACGCTCAGCAGCGGCGCCTGCAGGATCGAAGGGAAGCGATCGACTTCGCCTGCCGCCGCCGTCCCTGTCAAAACGAAAATTCCGCTGCCGATTATCGCGCCGATTCCTAGCGCCGTCAGGCTCAACCACCCCAGCGTCCTTTTCAGTCTCCGCTCAGGCTGGTCCGCGTCCGAAATCAGTTGATCAATACTCTTGGTTCGGAAGAGTTGTGAATCCACCCGCCACCGTCCCTTCATGTAACACAGCTTTTAGCCCGTTTCCCACGCGTGTGGCACAGGCTTCAGCCTGTGTGCCTTGCGTCCGCTTTGCCTTTTCGGGTGCCCCATCCTGAGCGTGGTTTGCGAAGGGTGGGTTTTTTGCTTCTGCATCTTTCTCGCTGAGTCTCAACCGCTTGCCCGCCTCTGGCCGCTTTCTCGCCGTTCGCCGCGCCAAACTCTACCTTGACCACCCTCGCTGCCGCAATGCCAGATCTCATCCGCGCGCCCGATGTCGCCAAGCCTTTATAGGGCCCGTCTTTCGACGGGCCGTCGGCCGCAGGCCGATTGTGTTTGTTTCCCTCATCACTCCTACATCATCTCCAAATGCGCGTACCTCTCGATCAACTTCTTCATCCCATGATCGACGAAGCTCACCGTAATCCTCCGGTCATCTCCATCGTCCTCAACTTTCAGTATCGTCCCCACGCCATAGGTGGGATGCCGCACCCGTGTCCCGATCAGCGGATTCGTTGCTCGCTTCGAACGCGCCGCGCTCCCGCCTCGCGAACCAAATTTTCCCGCCGATGCATATTTGCCTGGCCTCCGGTACTCCGCGTTGTAAAAATCCGGATCCGGCTCATACCGCCGCGTTTCCCCCGGCGCGTTCAACGACTCCGTTGCGGCTTCGACCATCTCCGCGGGGATCTCCGCCAAGAATCGTGACGGCGCCGCCGGAGTCAACTCCGCATTTCCCCATGAACGCCGGTAAATCGCGCGCGAGATCGTCAGCCTGCGTTTCGCCCGCGTCATGCCCACGTAGCACAGTCTGCGCTCTTCCTCGACGTCCTCGTCGCTCCCCATCGAGCGGCCATGCGGCAGCACCCCTTCTTCGAGCCCTGCGAGAAACACGTGATCGAATTCCAATCCCTTCGCGCTGTGCAGCGTCATCAACGACACAGGCACCGTTTCATCATATTCATCCGCGTCGCTCACGAGCGCCGCGCGGTCCAGAATATCTTCGAGCGATTGTCCCGCCTCGATTGCCTCTGTGAGCGCGTTCGAGAGTTCGCGCACATTGTCCGCCCGCGTCGAATGGTCCAATTTGTCCTGCTGCTCCACCCAATCGAAATACCCCGTGCGTTCCAGAACCACTTCGAGCAGCTCTCCCGGTGTTCGCGCCTGGCATTCCTCCGCCAAACGCAAAATCATTTCGCGAAACGCCCCAAGAGAAGCCCCCCCTCGCGCTTTGCCTGTCCCCGTCATCCGTGGAATCGCTTCCCACAACGATTCATTGAATTCGCGCGCCACTTCGCGCAGCGCATCCACCGTAACTTTCCCGATGCCTCGCGGCGGCACGTTCAGCACGCGCATCAGCGCCACATCGTCCTCCGGATGCATCACCATCCGCACGTACGCCAGCGCGTCTCGAATTTCCGCGCGTTGATAAAAACTGAAGCCGCCCACCACGCGGTACCGAATCCCCAATCGCCTCAGCGATTCCTCAAACGAACGCGACTGCGCCGAAGTCCGATAGAGCACAGCCACCGTGGCGCTCGAATCTTCGCGCAAAATCCCGGTGATTTCGCCGCAAACGTATTCCGCTTCGTCCCCGGCGTCGCGCGCCTCGTAGAATTTCAGCAACTCGCCAGCGCCCAGCGCCGCTTTCAAATTCTTCCCCAGCCGGCTCCGGTTATTGCTGACCACTGCGCCCGCCGCGTCCAGTATCGTTTGCGTCGAACGGTAATTCTCTTCGAGCCGGATCGTCCGCGCGCTCGGAAAATCCTCCAGAAATCGCCGGAAGTTCCCGCTCACCGCGCCGCGCCAGCCATAAATCGACTGATCCTCGTCTCCCACCACGCAAACGTTCCGCTCTTTTCCCGCCAGCAGCCGCACCAATTCTTCCTGCGACGCATTCGTATCCTGGAATTCATCCACTTGCACATAACGCAGCCGCTCAGACCATCGCCCACGCACTTCCGCATTTTCCCGCAACAGCTTCACGGCGCGCAGCAGCAAATCGTCGAAATCGAGCGCGCTCGCTTTGCGCAAAATTTCCTCATACTCGCGATAAATCGCCGCCACTTTTTTGCCGAAGGGATCGTACGCCTCCGCTTCCATCTCGCCCGGCGAAGTGTTGTGATTTTTTGCGGAACTGATGCGGTCGCGAACGGGCCGCGGCGGAAATTCCTTCTCGATCAATTTCAGATTCTGCACCGCCAACTTCACCGCGCGGGCCTGGTCGTCATCATCATAAATTGCGAAGTTTCGCGGCAGTCCCGCCTGAGTCGCTTCGCGCCGCAACAGACGCGCGCAAAACGAATGGAACGTCGAAATCCAGATATCCGACGCGTCGTGCCCGCTCGCGCGTACCAGTTCCTCAATACGCCGCCGCATCTGCTCCGCGGCTTTGTTGGTGAATGTTACGGCGAGAATATTTCTGCCCGCGACGCCCTGCTCGATCAAATGCGCCACGCGATACGTGATCACGCGCGTCTTGCCCGTCCCCGCGCCTGCAATCACCAGCACGGGACCCTCTGTCGCCAACACTGCTTCGCGTTGCTGTGAATTTAATTCGTCGAGAAGCGCCATGAGCCTCGAAGTGTGGAAGGAAAGAAAAGCGAAGCCCAATTCTAGCCGACGCTCGCCGTTTCAGCAAACATCGCGGCGATGCAGAGGGAAATCGCGAGTGCGGAAATTACTGCGTGTGCTTGTGGCCCAGCGCCACTTCAAAATAAATCAGCCCGGTATCAGACCCCACCGATTTCACATCCGGCACATACAGCGTTGCGTGCGGCACCAGATCGAAGTGGTGGCTCACGTCGAAAAAAACGCAGCCATGAATCGTCCCGCCCGGCGGCACAATATCCGATTGCAACGTGAAAGGCCGCAGCTTATCCATTACTTCTTGCTGCTTGCTGTCACCGCTCGGAAACGGAATCGGCAATCGCCGCGCGCTCGGCGCTGGCGGCCCTTTGGGATGCGCAATATCATTGGCCGCCTGCGCCAGTCTCAACGCCTCCAAATGAAATTTCTGTCCGTTCGGGTCATCCACATCCAGCCGAATCGTGCTCAAATCGACATGCACCGGCAACTTCATGTCGTTTCGAAAATATACGTCGACCGCCAGCAGCCCCGCCGGATAAGGATCCGCCCCTTTGCCGAATTTCTCTTTCGACTGCGCCGCGTTCCCATACGCCTGCGCCGCCACCACAAAATCCTGATGCGCGTCCTTCGCCGCCCACTTCGAAATATCCGGCTCTTGAATCTGCGGAACGGCCACCATCACGCCCAGCGTTGCAATCAGCAGTAGGCTTCGCATTATTATCCACCTGTCATTCGCTTCTTGCGCATAGATGCACCCGCGCCCGGAAACGTTGTGGGTTTCAAACGCGCCTTGCCACTATAATGCTTCTCTTGCGCCCGGCAAGTTTTTCGACCGGCGCCTTGCTCCCCACATGTATTTTCTTTACAGCGTGCTGATGGCCATCGTCATGGTGCTCCTCGCGCCGTATTTCGCTTTGCAAGGACTCCGCCGCGGCAAATATCTCGCCAGTTTCCGTCAGCGCATGGGACATTTGCCTCAAATTCTTTCGCGCACAAATTCCGTCCCGTCCTCCATCTGGGTTCACGCGGTCTCTGTCGGCGAAGTTCTCGCCGCCAAGCCTCTCATCGACGGCCTCAAGCAGCGTTTCCCCGATCGTCAAATTTTCCTCTCGACCACGACCGCTACGGGCCAGCGCGTCGCCCACGAACGTATCGCTTCCGCCGACGGCATTTTCTATTTTCCTTTTGACTGGTCCGGCACCGTCCGCCGCGATCTCAATCAACTTCGTCCCGCCCTCGTCGTAATTCTCGAAACTGAAATCTGGCCGAATTTCATGCGTGAAGCCGATCGCGCCAACATTCCCGTGGTTTTCGTCAACAGCCGCATCTCCGACAAATCTTTTCGTCGCTTCTGCCGTTTCAAACCGCTCATCGGCAAATTCTTCGAGCGCGTTTTGCATAACGCCGATCTCTTTCTCGCACAATCCGCCGAAGACGCGCGTCGCCTGAAAGAAATGGGCGCGCCGCCGGTTCGCATCGAAATCAGCGGCAACATGAAATACGATCACGAACCGCCTCCGCCCGCCGCTTTCGGCGACTGGCTCGCCCGGCAAATTCGCGAACAGGAGCGCTGGCCGCTGCTCGTTGCCGGCAGCGTCGTTGCCGGTGAAGAGGAAATTGTTCTCGCCGCCTACGATATCGTCCAGCGCCAATGGCGTCACGCGCTTTTCGTCCTCGCTCCACGCAAGCCCGAGCGTTTCGACGCCGCCGTCCGCGCCGTCGAAGAACGCGGCTGGAAGGCCATTCGCCGCAGCTCGCTCGATCTCAGCGCGCCTCTCGACGAAAACTGCGACGTCCTCATCCTCGATTCCATTGGCGAACTCGCGGGTCTTTATTTTCTTGCCGACGCCGTTTTCGTTGGCGGCTCGCTCGTCCCCTCCGGCGGGCATAATATTCTTGAGCCGGCGTGGTTTTCCAAACCACCCGTTTTCGGACCTTCGATGGAAAATTTTCGCGACATGGCTGCACGATTCTCGAGCACCGGTGCCGGAGTCCAGGTTTCGAGCGCCGCGCAGCTCGGAAAAGTGTGGGTCGACTTGATTCAAGATCCCTCACGCAGCGCGGAAATGGGACGCAAAGCCCGCGCTCTGGTCGAAGCGAATCGCGGTGCCACGGCGCGCACGCTCGCGCGCATCGCCGAACTTCTTGAAAGCTTTTCGCAATCTCCCCGAGGCACCGCGTGACTCTCGCCAGATCATTTCTGTGGCCGCTCTCGATTCTCTACGGTGCGGGTGCGCGTTTACGCGCGTGGACTTACCACTCCGGAATGTTTCATCAGCGCCGTTTGCGTGGCAGCGTCATCAGTGTCGGCAACCTCACGGTCGGCGGCACGGGGAAAACTCCCATGGTCGTTTGGCTCTCGCAACGCTTCGCGACAATAGGAAAGCGCACCGCAGTACTATCTCGCGGCTATCGCCCTTTGCCGCAAAGATCGCGCGTAGCCGGTGGCGTCGAAATTCTGGAAGGCTGGAATGACGAAGCGGCTCTCCTGCACGGACGCTTGGGTGACACTGTCACCATCGGCGTTGGCGCGAATCGTTTCGCGAAGGGCAGGGAACTGGAGAGTCGCGGCATCGAGTGTTTTATTCTCGATGACGGTTTTCAGCATTTCCAACTCGCGCGCGATCTTGATATTGTTTTGCTCGATGCGAAGAATCCATTCGGCGGAGGCCATCTTCTCCCGGCGGGCCGTCTCCGCGAACCAATTTCCGCCCTGCGCCGCGCCGATATCGTCATCATCACGCGAAGCGAACACGCGCCCGCGACGGAAGCGATCATTCAACGCCACACGTCTGCGCCCATCTTTTACGCGCGCACCGAATTACTCAGCATTGAAACGTACGGTCCACCCTCCAATGCCGAAAACAATCAGAGATCGGGCAACGAGAAGTATTTCGTGTTTTGCGGCATCGGCAATCCGTCCGCTTTTTTCGACGATCTCGCAAAATGGGAAATCCGATTCGTCGGCCACGCCACCTTCCGCGATCATCATCTCTATACCGAAGCTGATCTTTCAGAATTGGAATCTCGCGCCGTCGCCGCCGGAGCGGACGCCCTTCTATGCACGGAAAAAGATATTCAGGAC
>Ga0307374_10000760_pt1 | contig 60552 bp, 58 predicted proteins | sample OX3MG_FD_202532 | JGI IMG/M metagenome (GOLD analysis project Ga0307374, IMG submission 202532) | Soil microbial communities from Risofladan, Vaasa, Finland - OX-3 | ecosystem: Environmental > Terrestrial > Soil > Coastal area > Acid sulfate soil | place: Finland: Risofladan, Vaasa | collected... | reverse complement strand
ACGACCTCGTCACCCGACCGGAGCCGCATGCCCCTCACCCCGGCAGCGTCGCGGCCCATCGGGCGGACGTCTTGCTCCGAAAAGCGGATGCCACTGCCATTGTGGCTGACCATGACCACGTCGTCGTCGCCCGACGTGGCCACCACCCGCACCAGTTCATCACCGTCGCGCAAGGCGATGGCGATGAATCCCTCACGGCGCGACTTGTCGTACTCGGTGAAGGCGGTCTTCTTCACCTGACCCTGCTTGGTGGCGAACGTGAGGAATCCACCCGAGTCGAAATCACGGGTGGCCACGATGGCCTGGATGGTCTCGTCGGGGGCGAGGGGCAGGAGGTTCACCACCGCCGTACCTCGGGCCGTGCGTTCCTTCATCGGGACTTCGTGAGCCCGCAGCCGGTACACGCGACCTCGGTTGGAGAAGAGAAGAAGAAAGGCGTGAGCCGAGGTGTGGATCAACTGGTCGACGAGATCTTCTTCTTTGAGCCGGGCACCCTGGACGCCGCGTCCGCCCCGGCCCTGGGTGCGGAACGACGCCCCCTGGACGGCTTTGATATACCCCGCCCGGGTCATGGTGACCACGAGTTCCTCGTCCTCGATGAGGTCCTCGACACCCATCTCCCCCGGGTCGTGGGTAATGCGGGTCCGTCGTGGGTTGTCGTACTTCGTCTTGATCTCGGTCAGTTCTTCAGAGATGACGGCGCGCAGCTTGGCCGGGTCGCCCAAGATGGCCTCGAGCGCGGCGATCGTCTCGCGCAATTTGGCCATTTCCTCTTCGAGCTCGGACCGACCCAAGCGGGTGAGCCGGCCGAGCGTCATGTCGAGAATGTGGATGGCCTGGTTCTCGGAGAACGAGAACGGTTCCGCCATAAGCGCTTCGCGCGCCGCCGGACGGTCGTCCGAGCCGCGGATGGCGGCGATGACGGCGTCCAACATGTCGATGGCCTTGAGGAGCCCCTCGACGATGTGCGCCCGGTCGCGGGCCTTTCCCAACCGGTATTCCGACCGGCGGGTGACCACTTCGACCTGGTGCTCGACATAGTGGAACACGCACTGGGCCAGGGTCAGGGTTCGGGGGACACCGTCGACCAGGGCGACCACGTTGACCCCGAAACTCGTCTGCATGGGCGTGTGCTTGTAGAGGTTGTTCAGCACCACGTTGGCGTTGGCATCACGCTTGAGTTCGATGACCAGACGGGCCTGGCGCCCTGCCGAATCGTTCTGGGTCCGGCTGATTCCGTCGAGCTCCCGGGCGTGGACGAGGTCGGCGATCTTTTTTTCGACCACTTCGACGGACGTCTGGTACGGAAACTCGGTGACGACGATCCTGGTCGCCCCCCGCGACTCCTCGATCTCGGCCACGGCCCGCATCTTCACCGAGCCCTTCCCCGTCCGGTAGGCGTCGAGGATTCCTTGCCGGCCGAGAATGGTGGCGCCGGTGGGAAAGTCCGGGCCCTTCACGAACTGCATCAGATCGTCCGAGGTGGCGTCCGGGTGTTGGACGACGTGCAGCGTGGCGTCGATCACCTCTCCCAGGTTGTGCGGGGGGATGTTCGTGGCCATGCCCACGGCGATGCCCTGGGAACCGTTCACCAGGAGATTCGGAAACCGGGCCGGGAGGACGACGGGCTCCTCGTTCGAGCCGTCGTAGTTGGGAACGAAGTCGACGGTCTCCTCGTCGATGCCGGCCAGCAACTCCAGAGCGAGCGGGGCCAACCGGCATTCCGTGTAGCGCATGGCCGCCGGTCCCTCGTCCGGCCCGGTACCGCCGAAGTTGCCGTGCCCGTCGATGAGAGGGTGCCGGAGGCTGAAGTCCTGGACCATCCGCACCAGGGCGTCGTAGATGGCCATGTCCCCGTGCGGGTGGTAAGTGCCCATGACCTCGCCCACGACCTTGGCGCACTTGGCGTGCGGTCGGTCGGGCCGGAGGTTCTGGCTGTCCATCGAGTACAGGATCCGGCGGTGGACCGGCTTGAGTCCGTCGCGCACGTCGGGAAGGGCCCTCGACATGATGACCGACATGGAGTACTCGAGGAACGAGCGCTCCATCTCCTCTTGGATCTCGATGGGCTCGATCGAACCCGAGGGCGGGTCCGGCACGTCGGTACCGGTGCCGCCCGACCCGGCGTCTCCCGTCCCCCCGGCGCCCCGTTTGGCCATCGTCTCTCATCGTCCCTTCGTGCGTCGTTCTTGGTGCGGTCAGCGGCTCGCCCGGCCGGGGGCCGTCCTCAGATGTCGAGGAAGCGCACGTCCTTGGCGTTGCTCTGGATGAAGTGGCGACGCAATTCGACGTCGTCGCCCATCAGGACCGAACACACCTCGTCCGCCACGGCCGCCTGTTCGACGGTCACCTGCAGCAGTGAGCGTCGGCCGGGGTCGATGGTGGTGTCGCGCAGTTCGTTGAAATCCATTTCACCGAGTCCCTTGAGGCGCTGGAACTCCTTCTGGTGGTTCGGGTGCTCCTCGAGGAACCGCGCCCGGGCCACGTCGTCCTTCAGGTACACCTTCTCTTTGCCCACCAACGTCGAGTACAGCGGCGGCTGGGCCACGTAGACGAAGCCGCCTTCCACCAGAGGCTTCATCTGGCGGAAGAAGAAGGTGAGGAGCAACGTCCTGATGTGGGATCCGTCGACATCGGCGTCGGCCAGCACGATCACCTTGTGATACCGGATCTTCTCGACGTCGAATTCCTCGGCCAGTCCGGCGCCGATGGCGGCGATGAGTGCCTGGATTTCGGCGTTCTTGAGCATCTTGTCGATGCGGGCCCGCTCGACGTTCAGGATCTTCCCCCTGATGGGGAGGATGGCCTGGGTGCGGGGACTCCGGGCGTCTTTGGCCGACCCCCCGGCCGAGTTGCCCTCCACGATGAAGAGCTCGCTCTCGCGCGGATCACGCGACGAGCAGTCGACCAATTTGCCCGGCAGCCCGGCGCCGTCGAGAGCCGACTTTCGGCGCGTCAGGTCGCGCGCCGTCTGGGCCGCCATCCTGGCCCGGGCCGCCGTCGTCGACTTCTGCACGATCTGATTGGCCTCACGCGGGTTCTCTTCGAGCCATTCGGCCAGCTTCTCGTTCGTGGCCCGCTCCACCAGAGATCGGATGGTCACGTTCCCGAGCTTGGCCTTCGTCTGCCCCTCGAACTGCGGGTCGGTGAGTCGGACGGAGATGATGGCCGTCAATCCCTCTCGGATGTCGTCGCCGTCGAAGTTCGGGTCCTTCTCCTTCAGGGTGCCCTTGGCCCGGGCGTAACGGTTGACGACGTTGGTAAGGGCCTTGCGGAATCCCTCTTCGTGCATACCGCCGTCGTTGGTGGAGATGCCGTTGGCGAAGGAGTGGATCGACACGTGGAACCCGGTGTTCCACTGGAGCGCGATCTCGACTTCCTGGTCGTTCTCCGACTGGCCGAACGAACACACCTTGCGGAACAGCGATTCTTTGGAGGTGTTCAGATGCTTGACGTAGTCGACGATGCCCCCCGAGTAGCGGAAGGTGATCTTCTGCTCACGGTCGGCTCTCTCGTCGGCGAACCGGATTTCGAGGCCCTTGTTCAGAAAAGCCATGACCTGAAGGCGCTCGAGAACGGTCTGGGCCCGGAAATCGGTCTCCTCGAACACCGACGGGTCGGGCCAGAAGGCCACGGTGGTGCCGGTGCGGTCCTTCGGGGCCGGGCCAGTGACGTGGATGGACTCGTCTATCTCACCGCCGTCGGTGAAGACGGCCAGGTGGTGGTCCCCCTCGCGGTCGATCTCGAGAATCAGCTTGGTGGAAAGGGCATTCACCACCGAGACCCCGACGCCGTGCAGTCCGCCGGAGACCTTGTATCCCGATCCGCCGAACTTCCCGCCGGCGTGGAGAGTGGTGAGGACGAGCTCGGCTGCCGAACGATCGGGGTATTGGGGACTGGGTCCGGTGGGGATCCCCCGGCCGTTGTCCTTGACCCGGCATCCGCCGTCGGCCAGGAGGGTGACGTCGATCTGGGTGCAGTACCCGGCCATGGCCTCGTCGACGGCGTTGTCGACGACTTCCCAGATCAGGTGGTGCAATCCGGTCGGACCCGTGGAACCGATGTACATGCCCGGGCGTTGCCGGACAGGCTCGAGACCTTCGAGAACAGTGATGTCGCTGGCGTCGTAGGAGGACGCGCGCGTCTTATCGACCTCTTCCGGCTCAACTTTCAGCGCCACAAACGCGCCCTTTCAAATCCTCGAACGTGTGGGGGAAACGACGCGACGAAGGGCTGAAATACAACCTTCCGTCGTGCGGTACCGATGGCCTCCAGTGTACCAGGAGGCTGTGCCGGCTCCTCGCTCTGACGGGCCCGTGGAGGCCCCTCGGAGCCGGCTCCGAGGAGGCGCGAGCGTCGATGGTCACGCCGTCAGGCACGCACCCGAACCTCGAGGCGCACCGGGGCCCCGTCGGCACCGAATTCGGTGGCCACGCGCTCGAGGATCTCCGGCGCCAAATGCCGAATCTGCGTCGCCCACGCCGGATGGTCGGCGCTCACGACGAGGGTCCCGGCCACCAGGCGAAGCGGCCGGACGTGAACAGCCATGGCTTCGCCTACCAGCTCTTCCCAGCGTCCGAAGACAACGGCGATCAGGTCAGGGCGACCGAGACCCAGCCGCCCGGCCACCGCACCGAGGGCTTCGGCCATCGGCACCGGCCCGCCATTGCGGCCCCGGTGGTCGAATCGGCCTCCCCCGGTCACGGGTGTTCCGTCCCGGTGGGTTCCATCCCGGTCGACAGCGTGCCCCCCTCGACCCGCACCACACGGTCGGGCGTGACGGCCGCCGGTGGATCCACGGCGGTGGTCAGAAGCACCTGACCCGCCGGCAGTTGCTCGACGAGGCTGGACGACCGCCGGGCGTCGAGTTCCGAGAAGACGTCATCGAGGAGAAGCACTGGTGGTTCGGTGGTGGCACGTCTCCGCAATTCGTGGGTGGCCAGGCGCAGCGCCAGCGCCACACAGCGTTGCTCGCCCTGGGAGGCGTGCGTGCGCGCCGGTCCCGGGCCGACGGCGATCTCCAGCTCGTCGCGCTGAGGTCCCACGGTTGTGATCTGACGACGTAGATCCTCGGAACGCCGGGCCGAGAGAGCATCGGCAAGATCTCCCTCCCATGATCGGCGGTACGTGAGGGTGATCGGCTCCGATGAGCCGGCCAACTGCCCGTACGCGGCGGAAACGAGGGGCGCCAATTCCGCCACCAGGGCGTCGCGGGCGTCCGCCAGCTCCGAGCCCGACGTGGCCAGTCGGTCGTCCCAGACGTCGAGCGTAGCCACGATGTCGGCATCCAGTCGGTGACCGGCCTGGCGCAGCACCGAGGCTCTCTGACGCAACACCCGCTCGACATTGGATGTGAGGAGCTCGAATCGGCGATGCCGGTCCACCAGGACCTCGTCCAGGTAGTCGCGGCGTCCAGAGGGGCCTTCTTGAACCAGGTCCAGATCGTCCGGAGAGAACACCGTTACTCGCACCGCGTCCACCAGGTCGGCACGGCGGCGGACAGGTTGTCGATTGACCTGTGTCCGCGCCATCCCCGTTGCCGGCAACTCGGCCTCCACCAGGATCCGTCGTTCCCCCACGAGCGTTTCGGCCCGGAGAACAGCCCGCGCCGCTCCGGTTCGCACGAGGACGTCGCGAGGCGCTCCCCGCAACGATCGCTGGGTGGCAAGCCAGCCCACCGCCTCGAGAACAGACGTCTTGCCGGCGCCGTTGGGACCACGTAAAACGGTCAGACCGTGGGGATCGGGTTCGACACACGCCTCAGTGAAGCAACGGAAATCGGTCAGCCACAGTCTGGTAATGGCCATGCGGACCTGGCGGGACTGACATTTACGAGACGCGCATTTTACGAGACGCGCACGGGCATGAGGAGGTACCGGTAGTCGTCGTGATCCGGCGCCCGAACGGTGGCCGGCTTCGTGGCGTCGAGCGTTTCGAGGACGACCTCGTCACCGAGTACGGCTTCGACCCCGTCGATCAGGTAGCTCGGGTTGAAGGCGACGGTCAGCTCCTCGCCTTCGTAGTCGGCGTCGACGTCCTCACTGGCGTGCCCGACTTCTTGTGAGACCACGGTCAATTCGACACCGCCGGCCCGCATGGACAACCGCACAGGAGTGGTGTTGTCGCGCACGAGGAGGCGCACACGTCGTAGTGCGTCGAGCAGAGATTCCTTGCCCACCCGGAGTTGATTGGGATAACTCGGCGGGATCAGCTGCCGGTAATCGGGGAATTTCCCGTCGAGTAGTCGTGTCATCAGGCGGACGCCCGACGCCGTGAAGGTGGCATCGAGGTCGCTCACCGAGAAACCCACGTCGCTGACGGCGTCGTCCCTGTCCTTCCCTGCGCTTTCCTTCCCCCCGCCGGTCGGGAGAAGCCGCTGGAGCTCAGTCAGGGCCCGGGCCGGGATCAGGATCTGGTCGGTACCTTCCGGCAGAGGACCGGTACCGGTGAGGTCCCGGAGGGCCAACCGGTACGAATCCGTGGCCACCAAACGGGTCCCGGCCCCTTCGGCGGCCACCAGGACCCCCGTCAACAGAGGCCGGGCGTCGTCGTTCGATGCCGCCCGCACCACCTGACGTAGCGCCTCGGCCAGGGCTGCCGACGGCAATTTCACCTGATCCGGGCGCGGATCGGGCAGGACGGGAAAGTCCTCCACGGCGAAGGTCCGCACCACGAATCGTGAACGGGCAGCCGAGATCTCCACTTCGTCGTCACCGCCCTCGAAGGTGACCGCACCCGGTTCCAGGGACCGGACGATATCGGCGGCCAGGCGCGCCGGGGTGACCACGGTGCCGTCATCGAGTCCGATGGCCTCGATCTCGACACGGACCGTCAGATCGAGATCGGTCCCCACCACGGTGAGCCGGTTGCCCACCACGTCGATCCGGATGCCCGAGAGCGCGGCCGCCGTGGACCCGCGAGTGGTCACCGCCCGCCCAGCCGTCGTCAGCGCCTCCACCAAGGTGTCGCGTTCACAACGAAACTTCACACAAGGCCCCTTGCTCTTTAACTAATTGAATTCTGACAGTGACAGTAATAAGGGTTGTGGATTGTGGATAACAGTCCGTTATCCGAGGCCAGAAGGCATCTCGGCGTCCACCGTTCATCCCCAGTCGTCCACCGCCGCGCGGCGTGATCGATCAGATGGTCCCCGTCATCCCCGGTGAGGGTACCTGTATCCACAACCTGAGAAATCTTGCTCACAGGGTCATACACCGCTCTTGATGTGCAGGATCAGCTCGGTCACCTGGTCGTAGATCTGGCGGCGTTCCTTCATGAGGGAGGAGATCTTGTCGACGGCATGCATGACCGTGGTGTGGTCGCGGCCACCGAATTCACGGGCGATAGCCGGATAGGAGAAGTCGGTCATCTCCCGGAAGACGTACATACCAATCTGGCGGGCGATGACCAGGGGTCGGCGTCGACTCGGGCCACAGAGGTCGTCGACGGTGAAGCCAAAGGTGGAGGCGGTGGCCTCCAGGATCATCCCCGGTGTGATGCGGCGGGGTTGGCCGGCCAGGAGGATGTCGGAAAGGACGTGTTCGGCCAGGTCACGGGACAAAGGTTGGTGGTTGAGGCTAGCGAAGGCGCAGACGCGGATCAGGGCGCCTTCGAGCTCACGGATATTGCCCTTGACGTTGGCGGCGATGAATTCGAGGACGTCGTCGGGGACAGGAACGGGCTCGCGCTCCGATTTCTTCTGCAGAATGGCGAGACGTGTCTCGAGCTCGGGGGGCTGGACGTCGGTGATGAGGCCGGAAAGGAAACGGCTGCGGAGCCGGTCTTCCAGGGTGGCGATCGATTTGGGCGGCCGGTCTGAGGTGAGAACCACCTGCTTGGAGGCCCCGTAGAGGTGGTTGAAGGTGTGGAAGAACTCCTCCTGTAGGGATTCCTTGCCCTCCATGAACTGGACGTCGTCGATCAACAGGACGTCGCATTCCCGGTAATGACGCTTGAAGGCGGCGGTGGTGTTGTTGCGGATGGCATCCACGAACTCGTTCATGAAGGTCTCGGTGGAGACATACCGGACATGCCGACCGGCGAAATTGTCGCGGACGTAGTTCCCGATGGCATGGAGGAGGTGGGTCTTGCCGAGACCGGCGCCGCCGTGGATGAACAGGGGGTTGTACGACCGGGCCGGCATTTCCGCCACGGAGAGCGCCGCTGCATGGGCGAAGCGGTTGGACGAACCGATGACGAAGGAGTCGAAGCCGTAGCGGGCGTCAAGGCCTCCGGCCGCAGCATCGTCGGGCCACCGCCGTCGTCGACCGGAATTGCCGCCCTGAGAAGGGCTTGTGTCGGTCTGGTCGGTGGGGACGGAGGTCATTTCGTCGGGCGCGGGTTCGACGACAGCGGCCGGAGCCACGTCCAGCCTGACGGTGACGTGCTGAGCGGCGACGTCGGAGACAGCAGCGGCGATGAGCCCCAGAAAGCGGTTTTCGATCCGATCCCGAACCAGGGTGCTGGGTGCGGTGAGGACGAGGAGGTCGCCGTCGAAGGCCTGGGGGACGAGCCCCGTCAACCAGGTACGCCAGGTGGCGTCCGACACCTGCTCCCGGAGCGCGTCCGCACAGCGCTTCCACAGGTCGTTTGTGTCGTTCACCAGGTCCTCCGCCCTCCGATCGCCGGATTTGTCCACAAGGAGATCCACAGGTGTGGATTGCTCGGAAGTTCGTTCCCGGCCATGTGGGCGGGATGTCCGGTGGCCCCGGGGAAGGAGGGCTCCTCAGCCGGGCGGATCTCAATGGGGAGAAGCGACCGGTGTGCCCGCACGGTACACCGCCTCCACAGGGGCTGCTAGTGCCGATTGGAGGAACTCCGGGGGCTGTCGCCTGGTCGGGCTACGGGGACTCGCCTAACATCGAGGATCACTACTCAGGGCGATTCCGTGCGGATCCGCACGGCGCTCGGCTGGCACCTCTCCCCCGCCAGCCCAGGAAGGAACGAAGGGACGTGAAGAGAACTTACCAACCCAACGTCCGGAAACGGGCGAAGAACCACGGATTCCGGCACCGTATGTCCACGCGGGCCGGCCGTGCCATCATCCGGTCCCGCCGTCTGCGGGGCCGGAACCGCCTCTCCGCCTAGGCCGGGCAACCCCGGAGTGGTCTGGCGCATTCGCGACCGCTCCACCTTCGAGGCGTTGCGTCGATCCGACCACCGTGCCCGCCGTGGGCCGGTGCTGGTGACGTACGCCACGGTCGGTGAAGCGGTAAAACCCCAGGTCGCTTACGCAGTTGGCAAGCGGGTGGGCAAGGCGGTGGTCCGGAATCGGCTCCGGCGGCAGCTCCGAGCGGCCGTGGACAGCACGGTCGACCTGCCCCCCGGTGCCTATCTGGTGGCGGCCGACCCGGTGGCATCTGAGCTTTCCTACGAGGATTTGAGGACGAAAGTGGCAACAGCGATGACAGCGGCGAGCGCGGACCGGCGACGGTGAGCGCCATCACCGCAACGCCCCCTTCGGCCGTCGCGTCATCTCGGCCTCACCCCGTCGGCCGAGCGATCAGCCGGGCGATTGGCCTCTACCAGCTATTACGTGCCGGGCGGCCTTCGCCGTGCCGTTACCTGCCGAGCTGTTCGGATTACGCGCTGGAGGCCGTGGAACGTCACGGACCCGTCCGCGGCGGGGCCCTGGCCCTGCGCCGGATCGCTCGCTGCCACCCCTGGGCGGGTCATGGCGTCGACCCGGTACCGGAGTAGGGGGACGCCGTCGTGTTGAGCCTCGTCCACGTCCTCGGGAGCACCCTGGGCAACATCTTCCATCCCCTGTACACGCTCATGGGGACCTTGATCGCGTTCTTCTACGCCGTCATCCCCAACTACGCCGTGGCCATCGCTCTGCTCACGGTGGTGGTGATGGCGGTGACCGCGCCGCTGACGGTCAAGAGCACCAAGTCCATGGTGGCGATGCAGAAGCTCAGCCCGGAGCTGAAGAAGCTGCAGCAGAAGTACAAGGGGGACCGCCAGACCCTCAACGAAGAGATGATGAAGCTCTACAAAGAGCATGGCGCCAATCCGGCGGGTGGCTGCCTGCCGATGGTGGCGCAATTTCCGGTCTTCATTATCCTATATGGAGTTATCAAGGGCCTTGCCAACACGGTCACAAAGGGAAATCCCCTACCCACGGCGAGCGCACCCCACGGTATTTGCCACCAAGCATTGTGTGCTCTTCCCCGCTATATCGGAACGAGCACGAAGCTGTACACGAATCTGGTCAAGAGTCCCGGAAAGATCAATGCTTTCGGGATAAATCTGGCGGACAAGGTTCTGGGCCACCACTCGGTGGTCTCGGCCCTCCCCTACGCCCTTCTTATCTTGATTGCCATCGGTCTTCAATACCTCCAAATGCGGCAACTTAATAACCGAAATCCTCAGTTCGCAAAGTCCAATCCACAAGCGCAAATGATGCAGCGGTATATGCCCCTTATTTTCGCAGTTATTTACGTAAATATTGCCGCCGGAGTAAACGTCTACTTCATTGTTTCGAGTATGTGCCGCATCGGGATTCAGGAGGCGATCTTCCGATCGGGCACGTTGGATAGGGCGGCTCCGGCCGCCGAGGGCGTCCTTCCCTCGAGCGGCGGGAAGGACGCCGCGCCCCGGCGACGGACGATGATGGAGCGCCTGGCCGATCTCCAACGCCAGGCTCTGGAACAGAAGGAAGTCCAGGAACGGGCCAAGCGGGGAATGACGTCGGGCGAAGGCAAACCCACCAACCAGGGCCGGACCCCCACTCTCCCTGCCGGTGATCAGAAGGGTCCCTCGACCAACGGTTCCCCCAAGGAGCCCTCTGGTGGAGCGTCCAAGAACTCCGGACGGTCCACAGGTTCGAACGGTGCCAAAGCCAACGGTCAAGGCTCGGCCCCGAACGCGAAGAACACGACCGGCTCCGGGTCCAACGGCTCGGGTGCCAAGAAGCCGACGCATCCCCGCTCGAAGACGAAGCGGGACAGGAAGGATCGATAGCGGTATGGAATGGGTCGAGACGACGGGACGCACCGTCGCTGAGGCGAAGGATGCCGCCCTGGATCAATTGGGCGTGGACGATGCCGATGCCGAGTTTGTCGTGGTGACCGAGCCGAAGGCCGGGTTGTTCGGGAGGATGCGTGGGGAAGCCCGCGTCCGTGCCCGCGTCCGTCCCACCAGCCCGCGGCCCAAGCGCGCCCGGTCCCGACGGCCGGCCCCCGAGCAGCGACGCGAAGGCGGTAACCGGGGGGGATCGCGAGCCGCGTCCCGGACCGCGACGGTGGCCGACTCCCCTCCCACCGAGATCGACGAGACCCTCACCGGCGGTACGCCGGCCAGGAACGGATCGAGTGGCCAGGGCACGGGGTCGCGGAACCGGCGGCGCGGATCGCGTGGCGGAACCGGTCGTTCCGGCGGCGCCGAGAGGGCCTCTCAGGGGTCTACACACGCTGGCGGGGCTGGTTCCGACAGAGAACGCCCAGCACGCGGCGGGGAGAGGTCTGGACGGTTTGACTCAAGCAAGGAGGCGAACGTGGGTGAAGTCCTGTCACTGCAGGAGCAGGGGGAGTCGGCTCGGGAGTTCATTGAGGGTCTGATCGAGGAGCTCGGACTGGAAGCGACCGTCTCGGCCCGTGAGGTGGATTCCGAGACGGTCGAGGTGGTTGTCGACGGTCAGGAACTGGGGGTCCTCGTCGGACGTGGGGGAGCCACCCTGGGTGCTCTGCAGGAGTTGGCTCGGACCGTGGTGCAGAGTCGTACGGTCGGTCCGACCGAACGGATCCTGGTCGACGTCGCCGGCTACCGGGCCAAGCGTGCCGAGGCACTCCAGCGGTTCACCAAGCAGGTGGCGGACGAGGTCCTGGCCAGTGGAACGGAGCAGGCCATGGAGCCCATGCTGGCCCCGGACCGGAAGGTCGTCCACGACACCGTGGGTGACATCGAGGGGGTCGAGACCCGGTCCGAAGGTGAAGAGCCGCGTCGCTATGTCGTCCTTTCCCCCCGGCCCACCGGCGCTGCATCCTCCGACGGCGACGAATAGCCAACGCCCCGATTCATCGGGGCACAGGCAGCCGATCCTTCCCGGGCGGTGGGCTCGGTGAGTGTCGGTTCTCGTCCCGACGTCTCCCCGTCGTTGCTTGACGCCCTTCGTCGATCGCGGGAATGGGGATTCCTCGGAGACGGCCCCGTGGAGTCCCATGTGGCTCACGCCATCGGCTTCGCCGAAGCCGCCGAAGCCGCTCCGGACGTCACGCCGACCGGCGAACGCAGCCTTGGTCCCTGGATGGATCTCGGCTCGGGAGGTGGCATTCCCGGGCTGATTCTGGCCAACCGGTGGCCGGACCGGGAGGCCGTCCTGCTCGACAGCAGCGAGCGCCGCACCAGCTTCCTCTCCCAGATCATCGCTGACCAGGGTTGGGATGACCGGGTGACCATCGTGACCGATCGAGCGGAGTTGGCAGGCCGGACCGCCGCCTACCGCGGTGCTTTTACCCTGGTCGTAGCCCGCTCCTTCGGATCCCCGCCCGTTACGGCCGAGTGTGCGGCGCCCTTCCTCCGCCGGGGCGGCGTCCTGGTCGTGTCCGAACCCCCGCACTCGAGCGCCAGGAACGAACTCGACGAAGTGCGCTGGCCCGAGCAAGGGCTTCGGATCGTGGGATTGACCCGCCTGTCCCTCCGCCGGGGCGAGTTCGGTTACGCCCTTCTCCGGCAGGCAGAAGACTGTCCCGATCGCTTCCCTCGTCGTGTGGGTGTGCCGGGCAAGCGTCCGATCTATGGGACCGGAGGCGACTGACGGCAGAAGGCAGGAGGCAGAGAAATTCGCTGACCAGCCGAAATGCCCTCGGGAGGCTCGATGTTTCACGTGAAACATTCAGGCGGTCCCCTCCGGCAGCCGGCAGGGCCACTGGGTCCCTACCGTCGGGAATACCATGTTTCACGTGAAACAAACGAGGAATGCGTCTGTTAAAGCTTGACCCGGCGGGTATGGATGGGAAGTATGGGTCAGGTGAATCCGAACCATCTGAAGAGTTGACGGTGCGCGTCCGGATCAGAGGTCGAGATCAGCGTCCCGACCAGGCCAAACGGGATCCCAAAACGGAGGACGGCCCGAAAATGGTGGGAGAGGGGCCCGTCGAGGGTTTGCCGGAACCCCGCTCCGACGGAAGTGCCGGGGAATTCCCTCCGCAGGCGGCCGACGCTCCACAGCCGGATGTCCGGGAGAGCGCGGAAACAGGCCAATCGGCAGCCGAGGGTGATGAGACGCGGAACGAGGCGGGAGAATCGGTGGAAGAACGAGTCGTGGAGCGACAGGCGACCAAGGGTCGTCAGGTCACCGAGGAGGAACCGGTTCTCGCCGAAGACGGGCCAGAACCCGTCGCCGCCTCACCGGGCCGGGCCGTTCTCCCCGAGAAGGACACCCGGGGGGTGGTGGCTGAAGAGGGTGAGGTCCAGAGGGGACCGTACATTCCTCGACCGATTCCGAGAATTCTGGCCGTGGCCAACCAAAAGGGCGGCGTAGGCAAGACCACGACAGCGGTCAATCTCGGAGCCGGCCTGGCCGAGCTCGGGTACCGAGTGCTGGTCGTCGATCTCGATCCCCAGGGAAACGCCACCACGGGCCTGGGGATCGACGCCAGGTCCTTCGAACTGTCGATGTACGACGTCCTGATGCGGGACGTCCCCCTGGAGGACGCCGTCGAGCCGACCAGCATGAAGAATCTCTTCGTGGCCCCCGCCACCATCGATCTGGCCGGCGCCGAGATCGAACTCGTCCCCAGCTTCAGTCGGGAATTGAAGCTCCGCAAGGCACTGGAAGCCGTCTACGGGGACTTCGAGTTCATCCTGATCGATTGCCCGCCATCTTTGGGGCTGATAACTGTGAACGGCCTGGCCGCCGCCGACGAGGTCCTGGTGCCGATCCAGTGCGAGTACTACGCCCTGGAGGGTCTCGGCCAGCTTCTCCGCAATGTTCATCTGGTTCAGGCCAATCTCAATGACAAGCTCGAGGTCTCGACCATCGTGCTGACGATGTACGACGCCAGGACGAAGTTGGCGGAGCAGGTGGCCGATGAGGTGCGGTTGCATTTCGGGAACAAGGTGTGCCGCAACGTCATACCGCGCACCGTACGCATCTCAGAGGCCCCGTCGTTCGGGCAACCGATCACGGTCTTCGACCCGACGTCTCGTGGGGCCATCGCTTACCGGGAGCTAGCCAAGGAGGTCAGTGGTGGCGAGGCGTAGCGGATTGGGCAAGGGTCTCGGCGCACTGATCCCGGCGGAGGTGGCGAGGGACCGGAGCTCGACCCTGCGGGAGGTGTCGATCTCGAGCATTCGCCCCAATCCTCTCCAACCGCGAACACACTTCGACGAAGAGGCGATGACCTCCCTGGCGTCCTCCATCCGCGAGGTCGGAGTGTTGCAGCCGGTTCTCGTCAGGGAGGCGGCGACCGACGACTATGAACTGATCGCCGGCGAGCGTCGGTGGCGGGCCGCCCGTCGGGCCGGCCTGCAGACGATGCCGGTTCTGGTTCAGACCGTTTCCGACGTCCACAGCCTGGAACAGGCGCTGGTCGAAAACTTGCACCGCGAGGACCTGAACGCCCTGGAAGAGGCCGCCGCCTTTCAGCAGTTGGTCGACGAGTTCGACTACACCCACGAACAGGTGGCGGCCCGGGTGGGCAAGAGCAGAACAACGGTGACCAACACCCTCCGCCTGCTCCAGCTCCCGGCCGGCGTCCAACGGGCGCTGGCCGATGGCACCATCAGTGCCGGCCACGCGCGTGCTCTGCTGGGAACCCCGGATCGGACGTACCAGGAGGATCTGGCCAAGCGGGCCGTGGCTGAAGGCCTCACCGTGCGGGCCGTGGAGGAGTCGATCCGTCGTCACGTCCAGGACGCCGAGGCGGAAACCACGGACGCCACCAACGGAGCGGTCGCACCGAGTGTGGACCCGACGGGGGCGGACGCCAAACCCGCGGGCGGTGCAACGGTCATCGAGACACAAACCCGACGCCGCTTGCCGGCCCCCGGGGTCCTCGAGCTCGAGGACCTGCTGTCCAATCACCTCAACACGCGCGTCAAGGTTGACATGGGGGCCAAGAGAGGGCGCGTTCTCGTCGAGTTCGCCACCCTCGAAGACCTGGAGCGCATCTACAAGCTCATGGTTGGTGGAGGAACGATTGAGGTCTGACCCCACCGAGTCTCACGTAGAGTGGTCGAGGTGAGGGGATCTGTGCCTAGAAGGGACCACTCAACGTGGGAATCTAACGGTCGATGGAACGTGGAGTGTCATCCACAACCTGTGCATGAGGCTGTGGACAGTGACCTTGGGAGTGGTCGACTCTCGACCTCGAGTGGCCCGGACGGACCTCGAGGTCATCGGGCTTCCCGAAAGGCTCAGTCGACGGGAGTGACGGCCCAGATGGTGAGGGCCTCCACGATGGCGTGGGCCAGGGCGGCCACCCGGGCGACGACGGTGGCCGGGGGTCCCACCTCGCAGATGACAGCCGGCATTCGTGTTTCACGCAGGACGGGCAGGGACATCCCCGTCACCCCGTCGGCCGGGATCTCGAGAGCGACGGCGGCCAGCGACTGGAGAAGTTCGGCCAGCCGGCGCCCGCCCGCCGACTCGTAGCTGTAGCCGGCGTAGTAGGAGGCGGAACACCTGGTCCGGTCCGGGTCGAGCCGCAAGCCCACGTAGGCCTCCACCTGAGCGGCGTTGGCCGCCGCCGCCTGGAGCGAGCCGTCCGGATGCAGCAGGGGCAGCACCTCGGCACCAGCGGCTCCCAGCTGCCTCCGTACGGCGGTGACGAGCACGTCGAGGCCCCCCTCCTCACCGATGGCCAGCCTGCGGCCGAGCAGGGTACGCGGCGCATGGCGGAGGCGTTCCCGGTCGCGCACCGAGCTGACCAGCTCGGGCTCGGGATGACGGGGCATGACCCGCTTCAGCTCCCGCAAGGTGGAGGCGCCCAGGATGCCGTCCACCGGCAGGCTCACGTTGCGCTGGAAGTCGGCCAGGGCCGAGGAGGTGAGGCCCCCGAAGATGCCATCCACCCGACCCGTGTCGAAGCCCAGGGCGGAGAGGCGTTGTTGCAGGTCAGCGACATCGTCTCCCCGGAACATCGGTGCGTGGAGATAGAGGAACCGGTCTCCGAGGCGCAGGCCGGCCTCGACCAGGGCCCCCCAGGTCTGCTGGCCGCAGATGCCGTCGACCCTTAACCCGCGGCGATGTTGAAAGGCCTGGACCGCCGCGGCCGTGCCCGCGCCGAAGAGGCCGTCGGTATCGGGAGGGCACGGCAGACCCACCGCGCCGAGTCGTTGCTGCAGATCGGCGACGGCGGCGCCGAGGTCACCGGCGCGCAAGGGAAGGACAGACCCCGGGCTTACAGGTACGCCTGCAACTCCTGCAGCAGCTGCGCCTTGCCACGGGCGCCCACCACCCGCAATTGGGGTTCCCCGTCTTTGAACAGGATCATCGTCGGGATGCTCATCACCTCGTACCGGCGGGTGATGTCCAGGTTCTCGTCGATGTTCAGCTTGGCGATCTCGATCTTCCCCTTCTGCTCCCCCGAGATCTCCTCGAGGATGGGGGCGATCATCTTGCATGGACCACACCACTCGGCCCAGAAGTCCACCAGTACCGGCGTGTCGGCCGACGTGACATGTTCGTCAAACGTAGCGTCACTGAGTGTTGCGATCCCCTCGCTCATGAAGTGCTCCTTCCCCCGCGTGCCGGATGTCGGGCACGCACATCGAACAGACATGTAACACCGGGCGCAGCGGTCGCATTCCAGGGGGACCATCTGCCACCCGGACCGGGTCCGGTCCGGCGTCCTCAGCCGTGGTCCACGGCCTCGAGCCAGCGCTCGGCGTCGATGGCGGCCATGCAACCCGAACCGGCGGCCGTGATGGCTTGGCGATAGACGTGGTCCTGGACATCGCCGCAGACGAAGACCCCCTCGACATTGGTCCGCGATCCCTCGGTGGTGCGGATGTAGCCGGCCTCGTCCACGTCGAGTTGACCGGCGAACACTCCACTGTTGGGCACGTGCCCGATGGCCACGAACACTCCGGAGAGGGGCAGATGCTCCTCCTCGCCGGTGACGGTGTTGCGCACCGAGAGCCCCGACACCTTGGCATCGCCCAACACCTCGTTCACCACCGTGTCCCAGCGGAAGACGATCTTCTCGTTGGCAAAGGCCCGGTCCTGCATGATCTTCGAAGCCCGCAGCTCTTTGCGCCGGTGGATCAAGGTGACGGATCGGGCGAAGCGCGTCAGGAAGACCGCCTCCTCGATGGCGGAATCACCTCCCCCGATGACGGCGATGTCCTGCTCACGGAAGAAGAAGCCGTCGCAGGTAGCGCACGTCGAGAGGCCGTGTCCGAGCAGACGGCTCTCGCCCGGGACGTCGAGCATGAGTGACCGCGCCCCGGTGGACACGATCAGCGCCCGGGCAGTGAGATCCGGCTCCGACTCGTGGGCCGCGTCCGTCCAGATCCGAAAGGGACGGCCGGAGAGGTCGACCCGGGTGGCCTTGCGGGTGACGAAGGTGGCGCCGAAACGGGCCGCCTGGTCACGGAAGCGCTCCATGAGCTCGGGACCCATGATCCCGTCGACGAAGCCGGGATAGTTCTCCACGTCGGTGGTGAGCATCAGTTGCCCACCCGGCTGGTCGCTCGTCGATGAGGGTTCACCCTCCACCACCAGGGGTTTAAGGTTCGCCCGCGCCGTGTAGATGGCGGCCGTGAGCCCGGCCGGGCCCGACCCGAGGATGATGACGTCGTGGCTCTCGGACATGGTCAGGGGGCCTCGGCGTCCCGGCGGGGACGGCGTTTCGTCCAGGCCAGGATCCCGATGGCGGTGAAGAGACCACCGACGACGGCGTCCGAAGCCCAGACCCGGTTGCGGAAGGCGTAGACGTCGAGAAGGCGCACCACGGCCACCGAGAACAGGATGCTCACCAACAGGGCCATGGTGGCCACGAGAACTCCGAAGACCACGGCCCGGGCGACGATGAGCAGAGGGCGGATGACGCGGTCATGGGCGACGGTGACGACGCCCTCGACCATGTCGACGACACGTGTCTGCCACGCCCCGGCGTCCTCGGGACCCGCTGATGCGCCCGCACCCTGGTCATGCATGGTCCCGAGACTAGCCGGGAGCCCAGATCAGCCCGCCGTGCGAGCCACCTGGAAGCATACGCCGACGGTGCCCGGTCCGGCGTGGCTGCCGATCACGGGACCGAGGTCGCTCACCACCATCTCGTGTTCGGGATGGGCGGAGGCGAGTATCGACAGCAGCTCGTCGATGTCGTCGGCTACGCCGTTGGCCACGCCCAGACGTTCGAGAGGCCCGGCCTCGAGGGCCTTTCCGGCCAGGTACTGAAGGGAGCGAGACCGGGTCCGCTGCTTGGACTCGACTTCGACGACCCCCTCGCGGATCTCGATGACGGGCTTGATGGACAGCAGGGATCCCATGAGATGGGAGGCGCCCCCGATGCGGCCGCCCTTCTTCAGGAAATCGAGACCTCCGAGGACGCCGTAGACGTGGGTCCGGTCCCGCAGCGACTCGATCTCGGTGACGATGTCGTCGAGGCTTCGTCCGTCACGGGCCATGTCGGAGGCGGCCAACGCCAAGAGGCCCTCTCCCAAGGTGACGCTTTGCGAGTCGACCACCTTGACCGCAATGGGCACGGGAAGATCGGTCGCCGCCGTGGTGGCCGCCTGGAAGGTGGCCGACAGACCGGAGGAGAGCGTGATGCAGATCACCCCGTCGGCGCCGGCCTCGGCGGCGTCGATGTAGGCCTGGCGGAAGGCACCGGGAGACGGCGCCGCCGTCTCGGGCATATCGGGCCCGGTGATGACCCGGTCCCAGAATTCCTTCACCGACAGCTCCTCGCGGTCGACCAGTTCCTCGGATCCGAAGCGGATGGCCAACGGCACCACCCGGACGTCGTGGGCTTCGGTCATCGACGGGTTCAGGTCGCAGGCACTGTCGGTGACCACCTGGATGTTGGCCATCGGCCTCCCTCTGGTCGTGGCGCCGGCGTGCGCCACGGACGCGAGTTGCTTACGCGCCGAGTCTGCCACGGTCAGACCCCTGGGGCCCCCCACGTCGTGTCGGCCCGAGATTCGGTGGTCGTCGCGGCGGTCTCCCCGCCGGCGGGAGCGGGGCCGGTCGCGGGGGAACGCCCGATCGGCCCCGCCGCTGACGACCGGGTGGATCGGTGCCGGGCGACGGCCCCCGTCGCGTCGGTGCCGGCGGCCGTCCGCGTTGGCCGAGACCCCCGAGAACTCCGGCGGCCAGGACGAAGGCCCCCGTTCCCGCCACCCCGCCCACCGCCACCCGGAGCAGGAGTCCGACGCTCGTCTCCGAGGCCGAGATATTGCTGCCGAGCGCGGCGCCCACCACGAGGGCAGCGGTGGACAGAGCCACATGGGCCAGAGGCCCGAGGACGAGGTCGCCGTCGAGACCGTGTACCTGGGTACGCAGATGGATCAGGGCCACCACCGCCGACACGGTGTACGCGATGGTGATGGAGACGGCGATGCCCCGGACGACACCGAGGGGTCCGACGAGGGCGACGGCGGCCACGATGTTGATGCCGTTTTCGATCACGTACAACCAGAAAGCCGATCGCAGGTCCTGCACGGACTGGAGCACCCGGACGGCGTAGAGGAAGACGCAGAAACCGGGGAGCCCCAGGGCCAGCAGGGCGAGGGCGGTAGCCGTGGGAATGGTGGCCGCCGCGTCGGTGGCCCCGTGGGCCAGGAGCAACGCCACCAGGGGATGGGAGAGGATCAACTCGCCGGCGGCGGCCGGCACGACGACGGCCAACATCGTGCGCAGTCCGGTCGCCATACGCCGGCGGAAGGCGACCAGGTCGTGGCGCGCCCACAGAGAGGTGAGCTCAGGAGCGGTGGCCGTCATGACCGAGACGGCCACCACCCCGTAGGGGAGTTGGAAGAAGGTCCACGCATATGTGTAGGCGCTCACGGCCCCCCGGACGTGTCCGGCCAGCGTCAGTACCACGATCAGAGCCACCTGATTGGCCGCCACCAGGCCGAAGGTCCAACCCGACAAGCGCAGGATGGTGCGGACCGCTTCGTGGTGGAAGTCGGGTTTCCAGGTCAGGCGCAGCCCCGCCCGGCGCAGGCTCGGCACCATGAAGCCGGCCTGGACCACCACACCGGCGGTGGTGCCGAGCCCGAGTAGCAGCAACTGGCCCCGATGGGCGGAGAGCCCGCCGATGCTGCGCTCGGCGTGCCCGACGGTGATGCCGTAATAGAGCAGGACGGCGATGAGCACGAGGTTGTTGGCGATGGAGCTGAACATCGGCGCGGCGAAGCGTCGCCGGGCGTTGAGCAGCGCCGTCCCCAGGCTGATGAAGCCGTAGCCGGCCAGCTGAGGCACGAAGAGGAAGAGCAGCTCCGTCGCCACCCGCCGGTCCTGGGCCGCTTGGGCGGAGTGGTTCAGAGCGGTGGTGGCGTCGATGACAAGAGGGGCCACGGCCAGGAACACGACCGACGCCGCCCCGATCACGATCAGCGTCACGCTCGTCACCGCCGATATGGCATTCCAGGCCTCGTCGTCGCTCCGGGCGGTCAGTCGTTGGACGAAGACGGGAATGAACGTCGCCGACACCACACCGCCGAGCACGATGTCATGGATGATGTTCGGCATGGTGTTGGCCAAGTTGTACGCGTCGCCCAGGTGGCTCGTCCCCAACGCGTAGGCCAGAGCGATGATGCGGATGACCCCGGTGAAGCGCGACAGCGTCGTCCCCACGGCCATGACGGCGGTCGCCCGTCCCACCCCCGAACCAATGTCGTCGCCGCCCATCCGGGCAGCGGGGCCGACGTCGATCGCCGCTGTCGCCGGCGGCTCGGCATTCCCCGAATCGGCACCGCCCCCCGAATCGGCACCGCCCCCCGAATCGGCACCGCCCCCCGAATCGGCACCGCCCCCCGAATCGGCACCGCCCCCCGAATCGGCACCGCCCCCCGAATCGGCACCGCCCCCCGAATCGGCCGGAACGTCGGTGGCGACGGCGTCGCCCCGGGTGTCGGCCTCGCCGGTGTCGGACAGGTCGGGGGAACCGATAACGACGACATCGTCGGTCTCGTCGAATTCGTACCAACGGCGGCCGCCCGGGGGCGGCTCCTCGGCGTCGGTCATGCCGGGGTCGCCGGGCGCCGGCGATGGGCACCCCGCCGGGTCCGCCGGCCGCGCCAGATGGTGCGTCCCCACCAACCGAGGAGAACGACGGCGGCCGCCGCCGACAGGGCGATGGCCACGGCCGAGGTCGACATCGAGCGGACGGTGAGCTGGCCGCTCGTCAATTGCAGGCCGCCCTGGGGGCTGTCCAGGGTGACTGTCAGACGGAAGTCGCCCGAGACACGTGACTGCATTTCGACATAGACGGCGTTGGTGCCGTGGACGAATGTGCACTGCATCGACACGCTCGACTGCGCCGAGACGCTGGAGGTATTGGCCGCGCCGGTGACGACCGGAATGGCGCACTGCGTGTTCGGGGCCTGGGCATTGGCGGACGAGAAGGCGATCTTGTCACTGGTCAACGAGAGGACGGCCTTCACCGGGTAGGGGGCGCTCTTGATGACGGTGATGGGGACGCTGCCGGCGCTGGCCGTCAGACGGACCTCGCGTGACGTGACCGAGAGCAGGGCCAACTGGGCGGCCAGGGCGGCGCCGAAGTGGGCCACCTGCCGGTTCCTCCGGGCCGCAGCGAGTTGCTGCGACTCTGCTCCGAGCAGCATGTCGTTCAAGCCGGCGGCCACGGTCGCCCCGGCGGTGCTACCGGCGACGGCGGCCGAGAACCCGGTCCACTGGAGCCGGGCCGCTTTGATGGCCCGGGCCGGCAGGCCGGCGGCACCGGTCACCACCGCCGGTCGACGGGTGGACGGCTGGGTGACGCCGGCCACGGCGCCACCCACGGGGACGTCGGAGAACAGCGTGGCCAGGGTGACGGCTCGGACCATGGGATTGTCCTGCAGGCCGTCGAGGAGATCGGTGATGACGGCAGGATCGACGGCCCCGGCCGCCGGCACCACGGCCGCCACCCCCCGGGCGCTCTGGGTGTTCGGCGCCTCGTAGTAGTCGAGCTCGAGCTCGGCCAGGAGCTGATCGGCGGCCAGGGCCGGATCGGCGCGCGAGGACGAGCGCAGGCGCGACGAGATGTCCGAATCGGAAAGAACGGCGTCGCCGGCGCTGCCTCCGCTCAGGGTGAAGCGCCGGCTGGGCGTGGTGGAGGAGGTGGGGCCGGCGACGGCGGTGGGCGCCACCACCAGGTGGTTGTAGCCCAGGGTGGCGAGCGTGGTGATGGCGCCGGCGTCGAGCGGCGCTTCGGTCACCCAGGCGTTGTCGGCGGCGCAGCCGCTCGTCCGCAGACCGGGGATGGCACTCAGTACCTGGGCGCCGCGATGGACCTGTTCGGGGATCTCCGAGGACAATCCCGCCGTGTCGAGGGCGCCGGCGTCGACGGGGACGAACGAACTGCACAGGGTCTGGCGACCCGGGTCGGTGGTGAGCGAGACGAGTGACGACAACGCCTGACGGGACCTGTCCTGGCGGTCGGCGGCGAGGGCGGCGGCCGTCGCCGGGCTCGGGAGCAAGGTGACCGGCACCGCGGCGCGCGATCCCGAAAGCGATCCCATGAGGGCGGTCAGGCTGGCCAGCGACGAAGGGGTGACGGCGGCGGCCGTGTCTGGTGGAGAGGTCGGGGTCGGACTCAAGGCCAGGGGGACGACCAGGGCGAACCGGAGAGGCTCGATGTCGGCCGAGGGATCCGTGTAGACGAGGTAGGTGAGGAGCCGGGACACGACGGCCCCGTCGGCCCCGTCGGTGAGGACGAGCCGGACCGGGTAGACCCCACCACAGGAACCGAGGCTGCAATTGAGATCGGCGGTGAAGGGGCCGGTTCCCGTTGCGCTCACCCCACCGGCGGCCACGGGAACCGAGAGGTCGACGCCTTTCTGCGGGTCGGCGGCGTCGGGGGAGAGCGAGGAGAGGGGGATGGGCGCGTCCGACCGGGCGATGATGCTCCCTACGGGGGTGCCCCCCAGGGTTTCGTCGAACTCCGACGGGTCGACGATGTGCCGGTAGACGGAGATACCGAGGGACAGGTTGGTGCGGCCCACCCCTCCCGGGACGCCCAGCCGGAGGGAGAAGGGGCGGCCCGGACCGGCGATCGTGGGGGGCGCCAGAAGAGTCAATCCGGCTGTCGGCGAACTCGAGCCGGTCGACGAGGTGGCGGTGCCCGTCGGCGACGAGGTGCCCGCCGCCAGGGCGGGGGGTGCGGGGAGGGCGACGGCCAGGACGACGAGAACGGCCGGCATCCGGCCGACCGCCTGCCGCCACCGGGCTCGGCCAACGCGGTACGTGCGGTCACCGCCGCGTGCGGGAGCCATTCTCGCCTCGGTCCGGTCCACCTCGGCGTCGGAGCCTACTGGTCGAACCGTCGGCCGGGTCGGCCACCGGCCCCCGGCGACGGTTCCGGCCGTCCGCCGTCTCAGATGCCGAAGCGGGCGTTGCGCACGGCGGCGACAGCCTCCGACGGCCCCCCGAGCTCGACGTGAGCGGCATCGCCGCGGCCCCAGAGATAGAGAACGATCTCACCCGGACGACCGGTGAGCGTGGCCGTGTGCTCGCCGCGCCGTGCATGGACGACGCGACCGTCGACGTGGATCAGGTCGAGTCCGGTGGGACCGAGGGAACGGGTCATGAGCCGCGCCCCGCGCCCCACGGACCGCCACAGCGCCTCCTCGACGACGGCGATGTCGGCCATCGGGCGCGGCGTGGTGTCGCCGGATCCCCGCCGGACGTCTTCGTGGTGGATGAAGTACTCGCCCATGTTCATGGCGGTGTCGAACGGCCGCAGCAGAGAGGGCGGACCGCGGCGGACGAGAGCCACCAGGCCGTCATACGACTCCGACGTCGACATGCGCTTCATCGTCTTGGCCAGCCCGGCGGCGAACGGCCCGGGGAGGACGAGGCCGAGGGCGGCCAGGGGCTTGCGTTCGCGCACCACCAGATGGGTGGCCAGGTCGGTCGTCGTCCAGCCCGAGCACAGCGTCGGCGCCGCCGGCCCGACACGGGTGAGCAGATCGCACAGCGCCGTGCGCTCGGAGCGATGAGGGGCGATGGCCATCCGTCGGCACGCTACGGCGGAGCCGACGCGCGGTCAACGTCGGCCGCTGCCCGGGCCCCGGGGCACGGCGCACTACCCTCGGCCCGGTGATCCCGTCACGAGCGCAGGCGCTGGTCGATGCCACCGCGGAGCTGGCCGCGCTCTTCGACGACGCCGGTCACCAGCTGTACGCCGTCGGTGGTTCGGTCCGCGACGTGTTCTCGACCGACGAACCGTCGGACGACGCCGACATCGACCTGACCACCGATGCCCGGCCTGAGCAGACCGAGAAGATCGTGGGTGGCTGGGCCGACGCCGTGTGGCTCCAGGGGAAGCGTTGGGGAACCATCGGGGCGCTCAAGGGGGGGCGGCCGTTCGAGATCACCACCCACCGGGCCGAGGCCTACAACCCCGACTCGCGCAAGCCCGAGGTGGTGTTCGGCGACTCGATCGAAACCGACCTGTCACGCCGGGACTTCACCGTGAACGCCATGGCCCTCCGGCTCGGCCAGACCCTCGAGCTGATCGACCCCTACCACGGGCTCGACGACCTGGCCGCCTCCCGGCTGCGTACGCCGCTCGACCCCGAGATCTCCTTCTCCGACGATCCACTGCGGATGCTGCGGGCGGCGCGCTTCATCGCCCGCTTCGGCCTCGAACCCGACCCCCCTCTGGTGGCCGCCGTGGAGGCCATGCACGACCGCCTGGCCATCGTGTCGGCCGAACGGATCCGCGACGAGCTGGGCAAGCTGCTCGTGGTCCGCCAACCCTCGTCGGGGCTGTGGTTCGTGGTGAGGACAGGTCTGGCCGCCGCGTTCCTCCCCGAGCTGCCCGGTCTCGCCCTCGAACAGGATCCCATCCACCGGCACAAGGACGTCCTGGCCCACACCCTGGCCGTGGTGGACAAGACCCAGCCCGATCGGCAGCTGCGCCTGGCCGCTCTTCTCCATGACATCGGCAAGCCCCGGACCCGGGACTTCGGCCCCGGGGGGGTGAGCTTCCACCACCATGAGGTCGTCGGGGCCCGGATGGCCCGCGACCGGATGACGGCACTGCGCTTCTCGAAAGAGGACATCGAGACGGTGACCCGTCTGGTCGAGCTGCACCTGCGTTTCCATACCTACCGGCTCGGTTGGACCGATCGCGCCGTCCGGCGCTACGTGCGCGACGCCGGGCCACTGCTCGAGCAGCTGAACGAGTTGACGCGCTGCGACTGCACGACGCGCAATGCCGCCAAGGCGCGCGCCCTCGGTCAGCGGATGGACGAGCTCGAGACGCGGATCGAGGAATTGCGGGCCGAAGAGGAGCTCGACGCCATCCGGCCGGAGCTGGACGGCCGTCAGGTGATGGATCACCTGGGTTTGGGCCCGGGGCCCGCGGTGGGCCAGGCCCTCGATTTCCTTCTGGAGTTGCGGTTGGAGGAGGGTCCGCTCGGCCAGGAGGAGGTCGTGCGCCGGCTCGACAGCTGGTGGGAGCAGAGGGGGTCGGCCGGCTGAACGGCTGGTCCCCGGGATCAGGTTCCGGGGTCAGTCCTCGGGCCAGCTCGGCGCCGGCTCGCCGTCGGCGAAGGCCTCCACCATCCGGTAGGCCTCGTCGTCGTGGTACTGCACGGGCGGCGACTTCATGAAGTAGGCCGACGGGCCGAGCAGGGGCCCGCCGATCCCGCGGTCGAGGGCGAGCTTGGCGCAACGGACGGCGTCGATGATCACGCCGGCCGAGTTGGGGGAGTCCCACACCTCGAGCTTGAGCTCCAGGTTGAGAGGGACGTCGCCGAAGTTCCGCCCCTCCATCCGGATGTAGGCCCACTTGCGGTCGTTCAGCCAGGGCACGTGGTCCGATGGCCCGATGTGGACGTCGTCGGCGCTGAGGACGTAGTTCTCCACCTGGCTGGTGACGGCCTGCGTCTTGGAGATCTTCTTCGACTCGAGCCGCTTGCGCTCGAGCATGTTCTTGAAGTCCATGTTGCCGCCGAAGTTGAGCTGGTAGGTGTGGTCGAGGGCCAGGCCACGGTCTTCGAAGAGCCGGGTGAGGACGCGGTGGACGATGGTCGATCCCACCTGGCTCTTGATGTCGTCGCCCACGATGGGGATGCCGGCGTCACGGAACTTGCGGGCCCAGGCGGGGTCGCTGGCGATGAAGACGGGGATGGCGTTGACGAAGGCCACGCCGGCGTCGAGGCAGGCTTGGGCGTAGTGCCGCTGGGCGTCCTCGGAGCCGACCGGGAGATAACTGACGAGCACGTCGGCCCGGGCGTCGCGCAGGGCCTGGGCCACGTCGACGGGCTCGGCCGGTGATTCCTCCACCGTCTCGCGGTAGTAGATCCCGAGGCCGTCGAAGGTGGGTCCCCGCTGCACGGTGACGTCGAGGTGACCGACGGGGGCGAAGCGGATGGTGTTGTTGTGACCGGAGAAGACCGCCTTGGACAGGTCCACGCCCACCTTGCTGGCGTCGACGTCGAAGGCGGCCACGAACTCGACGTCGCCCACGTGGTAGCCGCCGAGCTCGACGTGCATCAGGCCCGGCACCGTGTCCTCGGGATCAGCGTCCCGGTAGTACTCCACTCCCTGTACCAGCGAGCTGGCGCAGTTGCCCACGCCGGCGATGGCCACCCGGACAGCGCTCATCGAGATTCTCCCTCCATCTGTGTGATCCCCTTCATCTCTGTCCGCCATTCGGCGTGTTCCCACTCGTCGTGTTCCGTCGGTCCCGGCCCCGTCGCCCCCGTCGTCGCCGCGGCGATGACATGGGAGGCCCGCGCCCGTTCGGCATCGATCAACCGGTCGAGCCACGAAATGTCGCGTTCGGTCGACTCCGTCGTGTGCTCCACCAGAGAGCGCGCGTAAGGGTCGAGCCGGCTCCCGGCCGTGGCCGCCCGGGTCTCGGTCAGACGCTGGGCCAGCTGGGCCCGGCGGCGCTCGAGCAGTCGCAGCCGGGCCTGGGGCGGGAGGTAGCGGGCGAAGGCCAGCCGGAGGCCGAAGCTGCGGGCGTCTTCGGCGCCCGCACCCACCTCGCTGGCCAGCAGATCGGTGAACTGGCGGCGTCCTTCGTGGGTGATGCGGTAGACCTTGCGCCCCCGGCGACCCCGGGCCGGGCTCGTGCGCCGGGCCCGCAGGGCGGCGCGTTCTCCGCTCAGTGACCCCGTCATGGGGACAGGGTCGACGGCGTCGACACCGGTCTCCTCGATGGCCTGGACGGCCCCGGCCCGCTCGAGGCGTGACAGCGCCGGGTAGAGGGAACCGAACGAGATGTTGGAGAAGAGGCCGAGTTCGTCGCGCAAACGCTTGCGGATCTCGTAGCCGTGGAGCTCCTGGTCCTCGAGCAGGCCGAGGATGGCCAGCTCAAGCACAGGGTGCCGTCCTGTCAAGGGCCATGATCAGAATTGTGCGGGCGTGATACATCGCTGTGACCTATCGTATCGATATATCTCGGCCGCGGCAAGTCGCCCAAAAAAGAGGGCAATTTGTCACAGTGGAAAGCAGCCGCCCGGCGGTACCCTGGTGAGCGATGAGCTTCGGGGAATCCACCTTGCGAGGGTTCCCGGTCACCGGGACCGGGGGTCGGGTCGAGTACCGCCTCGCCCGCAACGCCGTGGTGAGCGAATTCCACAAAGGCCGGTTGTCCAAGCTCGACGTGTGCGATGCGCACCCGGAGCTGATGCGTGCGGCTCGCAACGTCGGGGTGCCCCTGACCGAGGAATGCCCCATCTGCGAGGGACCACCCCTCGTCCATGTCACCTACGTCTTCGGGCCCCGGCTGCCCTCCCAGGGCCGCTGCCCGACGACACCGACGGAGTTGTCCCGGCTGTGCCGCCGGGCCGACGAAGTGGTCTGCTACGTGGTCGAGGTCTGTCCGGACTGTGCCTGGAACCATCTGGCCAGGATGTATCCGGCCGGGGGCCGGCACCGGGAGTCGGTCACGGCCGCCCGTCGTCGCAACGGCTGACCAGGCACGGAAACGACCTCGCAGTGAGAGGGCGTCGGCCGCTCCGACGCCACGTCGCGCCCACAAGGGGCGTGCGATAGTGCACCATTGACGGACCAACCGCGGGCGAGGGCAAGGGGAATTTCGATGAGTGCAGTGCAGGCAGGGGGCGGTAAAGGGTCGGGTCAGAAACCCGGCAGCCCCGCCGGAGGCCGCCCCGCGGCCGGTGCCAAACCGTCGCCCGGAAGTCGCGGTGCCAACGGGGTCGGAAAGACCCCCGGCCGTCGCCCGGCGCCGGGCACCAAGACCAGTTCGGGCGGAGGCGCCCGTGGTGGGGCTGGTGGTGGTGGCGGCGGCAAGGGGCCGAAAGGTCCCGGTGGCTACCGGCCCGGTCAGCCGCCGGCCCGGTTCTCCGCGTCGACCCTGGCCTTTGTGGCCGTGGCCGTCGTCGTGGTCGTGGTCGTGGTCTTCGTGGTCATCAAGGTCACCGGCGGGTCGTCGCCCTCCACGGCCAAGAACGGGACCCAGGCCCCGAAGGACGTGATCGCGTCGCAGACCGTCGTCAATGACGTGACCAGCGTGCCGGCCTCGGTGGCCGAGAGTGTGGGGCTGCCGTCGACGTCGACGGTGGCGCCGCTGACGGTGAAGACCGGGCAGCCCCCTCTGACCATCGCCGGGAAGCCCGGTGCCATCTTCATCGGTGGCGAGTTCTGTCCCCTGTGCGCCGCCGAACGGTGGGCCATCGTGATGGCCTTCGGCAAGTTCGGAACCTTCACCAACCTGAAGGAGACGACGTCCTCGCCGTGGGACTCGGATCCGGCCACCGCCACCTTCTCCTTCCTGGGCACGCAGTACGAGAGTCCGTACATCAGCTTCAGCACGTCCGAGCACGAGAGCAACGACACCACTGGGCTCGGGACGAGGACGACGCTCGAGCCCCTGACCTCGCAGGAATCGAAGCTGTGGGCCAAGTACGACAACCCCGAGGGCTTCCCCTTCCTCGACATCGGGAACAAGTACTTCGTGCTGAACCCGAGCTACAACCCGGCGGTGTTGAGCGGACTCGACCAGCAGGACATCGCCTCCAAGTTGAAGAATCCGAAGGACCCCGTCACCCAGGACATCGTGGGGACCTCGAACTACATCACCGCCGCCATCTGCGCCGTCACCGGCCAGAAGCCGTCGTCGGTGTGTTCGGCCCCGGTCGTGGCCAAGGCGGCCCACGCGCTGAACGGAAGCTGACGGGCCCGTCCCATGGCCCCGAAGACCCCGGTGAGCGAATCAGGCCGACCGACCCCGGTGGCCGGACCCCCGGGCGCCACTGAGGTCGACGCTGCGCCGGTGGCCGACGACGGCGCCGGGATGGCCCCGGCGGGCGTGGGTCGCCGGGTCCGGGTCACGGCGCTCGTCCTGTCGCTTCTCGGCCTGGCCGACTCGACCTACCTGACGATCTCGCACTTTCAGGAGAGCATCCTGAAGACGACGTGCTCGACATCGGGCGCCGTCAACTGCCTGAAGGTCACCACCAGTCCCCAGTCGGAGATCCTGCACATCCCCGTGGCCATCCTGGGCCTCGCCTTCTACGTGGCCATGACGGTGATCAACCTGCCGCCGCTGTGGAAGACGACCGACCGGCGGGTGGCCTGGCTCCGTCTGGCCATGGTGGTGAGCGGCATCGGATTCGTGCTCTATCTGATCTACGCCGAGCTGTTCCTGATCAAGGCCATCTGCGAATACTGCACCGGCGTCCATATCGTGACGTTCGCGCTCTTCGTTCTCGTGGTGGTGACCCTGCCCGCCATGACACAGCCGTCGGGTTGGGACGACGACGGCGACTGGGAAGAGGAACCCGAGCTCTCCACCTCGTAGACACGGTGGCGATGGGGCTCGCCCGAACCGGTCGACCAAGCGACCTGATGGCTCCTACTCATGAGTGTGAGGAGGCCATCGAGTGACCCAGGCGGAACCCTGGCGGGCCGGGCCCGTCCGACGGCGGTTGGCGCAGCTGTTGGGGGCCGACGCCGGACTGCCCGTCGACCCGGATCTCGAGCCCGGCGATCCGGGCGAGCCGTCGCCGGGACACCGGCCCACCGGTCCAGTCCGGCGCACCCATCCCGGGGTGGTCCTGGCCATCGCCACGGGGGGCTTCCTCGGGGCCATGGCCCGCTACGAACTGCAGCTGGCCTGGCCCGTCCCCGCCGGTCGTTTTCCGGAGTCCACGTTCGTGATCAACAGTTCCGGTGCCTTTCTGCTCGGCTTCCTGCTCACCGTGGCCACGTCCCGGGCGCCGTCGCCGGTCTGGCGCTACGTGCGCTTGTTCGGCTGCGTCGGGGCACTCGGGGCCTGGACGACGATGTCGACGGTGGCCGTCGAGTCCGACACCCTGGTCCGTGGCGGCTCGGCCGGTCTGGCCGCCGGCTACCTGGCCGCCACCATGGCCGCCGGTGCCGCCGCCGCCGCCGCCGGGACGGCGCTGGCCCGGCTCCGCCGCCGGGACGGGCTCGACGACACCGCCGCGGTGGTCCGCCGGTGACGGTGGCTCTGGCCGTGGGGCTGGCCGGGGCCGTGGGGGCGGTGGCTCGGTTCCTGACCGACGGCTTCGTCCAGGACCGCAGCTCGGGTTCGTTCCCTTTCGGCACGCTGACGGTGAACGGCGTCGGGTCGTTCGTCCTGGGTGTGGTCACCGGACTGGCCTGGTACCACGGGCTCGGCGGGCGGGCCCACGCCATCGTGGGCGTCGGGTTCTGCGGGGCCTTCACCACGTGGTCGAGCGTCAGCTGGGAGACGGTCCGGCTGGCCGAGGACGGTCTCGACCGATTGGCCCTGGTGAACATGATCGGCGCCGTGGCCACGGCCCTCGCTCTGGCCGCCCTCGGCATCGTGGTGGTGGCCGTCGTCTGAGCGGCGGCGGCCATGAGGGCAGGCCCGGAGGCTGCCCGGGCGGGCCGGGGTGTTCTGTGCGATCCTCGGCGACGTGCACCGGAGCATGCCCACCACTGCTTCAGCTGCTCCCGGGGGTCCCAACCGCTTCGCCCAGCGGCTCTTCTCCGGTCTGCCCGGCCGTTACAACCGACTGGCCGAGGTGCTGTCGTTCGGACAGAACGGGCGTTGGCGCCGGGCCATGGTCGACCACATCGTGCCGGCCTCGCCCGAACTGATCCTCGACGTGGCCACCGGTCCCGCCGGGGTGGCACTGCAGATGGCCGGTCGGACCGGGGCCCGGGTGGTGGGGGTGGACGTGACCGAGGCCATGCTGCGCCAGGGCCGGGAGAACGTGGCCCGGGCCGGGGCGCGGATCACCTTCGCGCTCGGGCGCGGCGAACAGCTGCCCTTCGCCGACGCCACCTTCGACGCCGTCAGCTTCACCTACCTGCTGCGCTACGTGGACGATCCGGCCGCCACCATCAGGGAGTTGGCCCGGGTGGTGAAGCCCGGTGGTGTCCTGACCAACCTCGAATTCCACGTCCCGGAGAACGGCTTCTGGCGCTTCTGGTGGTGGGGCTACACACGTCTCGTGCTGCCGGTGGCGGGTTGGCTGACCGGTGGACGGGAGTGGTTCGACGTCGGCCGCTTCCTCGGGCCCAACATCTCGGCGCACTACCGGCGGTATCCGGTGCCCTGGACGGTGGAGGCCTGGCGGGCGGCCGGCCTGGTCGACGTCGGTGTCCGGACCATGAGCCTGGGTGGTGGCCTGGTGATGTGGGGGACCCGGTCGGGTGGCTGAGACCGAGCGTCGCCCCGCCTATTACGCCGCCGGCCGTGGCGGCTGGCGGGACTGGTGGACGCTGCTTCATCCGCCCTACACGGCCTGGCACCTCTCCTACGTCGTGATCGGCGCCTGTCTGGCGCCGCGGGTGCAGACGTCTCGGCTGATCGTCACCGTGCTCGCCTTCTTCCTCGCCGTCGGTGTCGCCGCCCACGCCGTCGACGAGCTCCACGGCCGACCCTTGCGGACGGCGATCCCGTCGGCCGTGCTCGTCACCGTCACCGTCGGCTCCCTCGTTGGTGCTGTGGCCCTCGGCGTGATCGGGATCGGCCGGGTGGGCTTCGTCCTTCTGCCCTTCATCGTGGTGGGACCGCTCCTCGTCATGGCCTACAACGCCGAGCTCTTCGGCGGGATCGTGCACACCACGGCCGGCTTCGCCGCCGCCTGGGGCGCCTTTCCCGTCCTCACCGGATACGTGGCGCAGACGTCGACCCTGGCTCTCGCCCCCGTCCTGGCCGGTGCCGCCGCCTTCGGCCTCTCCTGCGCCCAGCGCGCCCTGAGCACGCCGGCCCGACTGGTCCGCCGGTCCACCCGTGCGGTGGAGGGATCGCTCACCCGGGCCGACGGGACCGTCGTCCCCCTCGACGACCGGACCCTGCTCGCTCCCCTCGAAGCGGCCCTGCGGGCCATGTCGTGGGCCATGGTGGCGCTGGCCGCCGCCCTGGCCGTGGCCCGCCTCACCTGATCCACCCGGCCCCGCCATGGCCCGGCGGGTTCCTCAGGACGGCCGAGCTCAGGACCGGCAGTAGCCGTGCTGGGTGAGGAAGGCCTTGAGCGCCGCCACATAGGCCGCGCCCTGCGGTGCGGTGGGCCCCACCAGCTTTCCCCCGGCCAGCAAGCCGTTCAGGGTGGCGTAGGCGCTCGGGGCGTGACCGAGGACGCATTCGTCGGCCACCCAGGCGGCGAGCAGCCCCAGGCCGTTGGTGGCATTGGCGTTGAACGCCGTCATCCAGCGCCTGGCGTCGGTCGTCACCAGGTCCGGATTCAGCTTGGTGACGTCGACGAAGGCCCCCCCGGTGAACCGGAGCAGCCTGATGGGCAGGCCCGAGAAGGCGAACGAGGTGAATTGGTAGGCGAAGGCGTTGTCGGCGGTGACGATGAGTGGGCCGCCGTCGGTCGGTGACGTGGTGAGCGACGCCGGGGCGTTCATGGTGTTCATGTCCACCGGCGCGGCCAGACCGGTCGGAGAGACGGTGAGGGCCCGGACGACCGTGCAGCAGTGGGCGTAGCCCGTGTCCAGCCCGATCAGAAGGGTCGGCCCGGCGTCACCGGGGAAGTGGACCAAACAGAGGGCGTCGTCGTTGGGTGTCTGCGGCGTGGTGACGGCGTCGGCCGGGAGCGGGGCCAACGAGGACAGCACGACGTCACCATTGGCCTGCGCCGGGGGGGTCACGGCCTCCGTGAAGTGCGAGGCGCCCTCGGCCACGGTGACCACGGCATCGGACAGCCCCGAACCCTGTGGTGGCCCGCCGGTGGTGGCCGCCAGGGTGGCGGTGACCGGGCCCAGGCTGGTGGTGGTCGTGAACCGGGTGGCCGATCCGGTGGTCGAGAGGTCGAGGGTGTTGCAGGCCAGCGCGGGACCCGGCGACGTCGTCGGGGTCGTCGGGGTCGTCGGGGTCGTCGGGGTCGTCGGGGTCGTCGGGGTCGTCGTGGGTGTCGTGGGCGTCATGGCCGGCGTCACCCCGTGACCGAGGGGGGTCGACCGCAAGGCGGACAAGGGGACGGCCACCGCCGCCATCACCGCCGCCGTGGCCGCCACGGCGGCCACCAGCCGGAGCCGACGCCGACGCCGCACCAAGCCCGTGACCCGACCGGCCAGCGACGCCCCGAGGTCGAACTCGGGTGCCTGCCGGCCGAATTCCCGCCGTAGCCGATCGGCTGTCTCTTCCCGCTCAGGCTCTTCCCGCTCAGGCTCGTCGTGCTCAGGCTCGTCGTGCTCAGGCTCGTCGTGCTCAGGCATGGTCTGCTCCTTCGAGCTGCGACCGCAAGCCGTCGAGGGCCCGGGAGAGCCGGGACTTGACCGTCCCCGGCGGCACCCCGAGCAGGGCGGCGATCTCGGCCTCGGACATGTCCTCGAGATAGCGCAGCACGACGACCACGCGTTGGGCCGGGGGCAGGGTGCAGAGGATCTGGGCCAGATCGATCCGGGTCCCCAGACCCTCGTCGGCCCCGGGGGTGACCAGCCGGGTGGTGGTGGCGCGGGCGTCGTGGCGGGAGACGACCAGTCGGTGCCGACGGTCCTTGGCGGCCAGGTTGACCACGGACCGGCGGAGGTAGGCGCCGAGATTGTCGACCCGTCCGGCCGACCACTTGGGCCAGGCGCCGGCGAAGGCCTCGGCCACCAGGTCCTCGGCCCGGGTGCGGTCGCCGCAGAGGAAGAAGGCCAGCCGGGCCAGCCGGAAACCCTGGTCGGCCATGGCGGCACCGAAGGCGTCCTCCGCCCCCGTGTTCGTGGCCCCGGTCCTCGTCCGCACCCCCTCGATCCCTCCCATTGGGTAGGCCACCGCCCTCACATCCGATCTTGACCCCTGGGATGGCCGGTTGGTTCCCCCGACGGCGGCGTCCGCCCTGCCGGGGGCATCCGACCCGGGCCACCCTTGACCTCGAAGGGTGGTGATAAGGCGCCGAAGAGCACGATTCATCAACTGTGACGATGGTCAAAAGCATGCCGAGGCGGAAAACTGGCCCTTTCAAGACGGGGAGCGATCAAGTGAACGTTCGACGCAGTTTCACGCGGCTGACAGCGCTCCTGATCGTCGCGGCCATGCCCCTCGTGGGTGGCTCCCCCGCGGCGTCGGCCAAGACCCCGAAGGCGGCACCGAAGGTCTGCGCCAAGCACCCCAGCCGGGCCAAGTGTCAGAAGGCCGGTTCCGGCGGGGCCACCGGCGGTTCCTCTCCCCAGATCACCGTCCAGGTCGACCCGCAGCCCCTGGTGGAGACGGGTCAGTCCGAGGTCCACGCCGTCGTCCAGGTGGAGTCCCTGCCCTCCTTCGCCGGTGACACCGTGAACATCGACTCGTCCCAACTGGCGGCCTCGTGCACCTCCATGGACTTCGAATCGCTTCAGGAGCCCGGCGGGGCTCCCCAGACCGTTCCGCCGAGCGTCTTCGTCCACCCCTGGCGGATCGACGTCGTCCTCGACGACGACGGCAACGCCACCGTGGTGATGGACGGTTTCGACTGCGCCCCCGGAAGCGACGTGATCGAGGCGGACCTCGAGGTCGCCCCCTTCCTCACCGCACTCACCACCCTCACCGTCCGGCCGCCGGTGGTGACACCCGAGGGGATCTCGGTGAACCCGCGGTTCGGCGGCCTCAACCAGGAGCTCGAGACCGGGGACACGTCCACCAGCGGCGACTCCGACATCTACGCCGTCTTCTACGTGGAGACCAACCCCGTCTACGCCGAGCAGACGGTGGAGATCGGTTCCGCCCAGCTCGAGGGCCGCTGCATCGGGGGTTGGGTCTGGTCGGCCGGGAACACCATCGCCGGTATCGGCGCAGGACCGGGGGTCAACAGCCCCGTGGCCGGACAGGGCGTCAACACCAATCCCGAGGTGGCCACCATCTTGGACGACGACGGCAACGCCGTCTTCATCTTCGAGGGCGCCTCCTGTGCCGCCGGCTCCTCCGAAGTCATCGCCGACGTCGAGGCGGGAAACCACCCGACCTACGTCACCGACTTCTCCGTTCTCCCCCCCGCTCCGATCATCTAGCCCGGCCGGCCGCCTGACCCAGCTGGCGGCGGAAGCCGTTCACCGTCGCCTCTACCACCCGGTCGTGGCCGAAGCGGATCAGCGCAGGGGCGAGACGCGCCGCCACCCGCATGGAACGCTGCTTCATCTCGATCGTCCACGACACCGCCGCCCGGGTGCCATCGCCAGAGGCCTCGAGCAGAAGGCCGGCCGACCCCTCGAGGTCACCTTCGATGTGGGCGTCGATCCGCTCCGGCCGGTGGCAGTGGTCGAGCACGACCTGGACCCGCATCTCGTAGGGCACGGGCGGGGAGACGAGACCGTGAAGCACCGAACCCGCCTGCAGGGAGCCGCCGTCGCGCCGCAACTCGTGGAGCCAGCCCCACCAGCTCTCGAAGCGCTCGGAGTGTTCGAGGACGTCCCACATCGCCTCGGGGGGCAGTGCGAAGTCGAAGCTGCCCCGGTAGTCGATGACGTACGGCGATCCCGGCACTCTCCCACCGAGGCTACGACCATCCGCCGGCCCCGTGGGGGGAGGGCTCGTGGGGGTAGAGGGTCCGGCACGACCGGCACCAGAGCTCGGCGCCCTCGGTGGTCTCCGAACCCGTCACCCGGCCGTCGGCGTCCACCGTCAGGTAGATCCGCCGGACCTCGGCCAGATCGTCCCCCGGACCACCGCAGCTGGCGCAGCTCTCGTCGGGCCTTTCCTCTGTGGAGGGCATCGGGGGAACGGTACACTGGGGGTCTTCGGTCCCCGACGCCGCCGGCAGCCCCTGGCGCTGGACGGCAAGGAGGTTCCGCTCGACATGGCTGACCCTGTCACCACCACCAGCGCCCCGCCCCCGAAAGTCACCGTCCCCATGGTCCGCGCCCGCAAGCGCAGCCACGGGGACGAGCCCCTGGTCATGCTGACCGCCTACGACACCCCCGGCGCCCGGATCGCCGACGCCGCCGGGGTCGACATCATCCTGGTGGGCGACTCGGTGTCCAACGCCGTCCTCGGCCACGACGACACCCTCCAGGTCGACGTGGCCGCCATGGCCCACCACGTCGGGGCCGTCGGCCGGGCCGGGCCGCGCGCCCTGCTGGTGGGCGACATGCCCTGGCTCAGCTACCACCTCTCGCCCGAGGACGCCGTCGGCAACGCCGCGGTCCTCATCCGGGCCGGGGCCGAGGCGGTCAAGCTCGAGGGTGGCCGGCCCCGGCTGGCCGTGGTGGAGGCCCTGCTGAACGCCGAGATCCCCGTCATGGGCCACCTCGGACTCACCCCCCAGTCCGTCCACGCCATGGGCGGCTACCGGGTCCAGGCCCGCTCGACCACGGCGGCCGAGGCTCTCATGAACGACGCCAAGGCCCTGGCCGCCGCCGGCTGCTTCGCCATCGTCTTGGAGGGTGTCCCCGACGTGGTGGCCGTCCGGGTGACCGAGGAGGTGGACGTCCCCACCATCGGCATCGGCGCCGGCGCCGGCTGCGACGGCCAGGTCCTCGTCTTCCACGACCTCCTGGGACTGCGCCAGGGGCCGCCGGCCAAGTTCGTCCGCCAGTACGCCGACCTCACCTCGGTGGCCGTCACCGCCATCTCCTCCTGGGCGGCGGACGTCCGCGGCGGGACCTTCCCCTCCGCCGCCGAGACCTACCACCTCCCCATCGGTCACTAGCCAAACCGGCCGACCGGTCACGAGCCGAACCGGCCACGAACCCGACGGCCCCCGAGTCCCGGGCGGGATCGGCCCCGGAAGGAGGCCGGCGGCCGTCGGCTACGATGGATGGCGGCCACGACCGGGTGTGATCCACCGGCTAACAGGTCGTGCACCCTGCCCCGCGCTCGGCGGGGCCCCGGGCGCAGGAGCGTCGGGTCCAGAGGGAGGTGAGCCGCGCGTGCGGCCTTACGAAGTTGTGATCATCTTCGACACCGAGGTGGAGGAGTCGGCTATCACGGCCGTCCTCGAGCGGGGTCTCGACGTCATCCGGAACAACGGCGGGACGGTGGGCACGGTCGACCGCTGGGGCAAGCGGACCCTCGCCTACGAGATCCAGAAAAAGCGTGAGGGTTACTACGTGGTGGCAGAGTTCACCGCCGAGCCCAAGGCGGCCGCCGATCTCGACCGGTTGCTGGTCCTGGCCGACGAAGTGCTCCGGCACAAGATCATGCGGGTACCCGACGAGGCCATCGGCGCGTCGACCCGGCCCAAGACGCCGGTCCGGTCGGCGCCCTCGGGCGACCGCGAACGCTGAGACCGGAAAGAGCGGAGGAATCACCATGGCCAACGGAAATAACGTCGCACTGGTCGGCAACATCACCCGTGACCCCGAACTCCGGTTCACGCCGACCGGTCAGGCCACGGCGACCTTCGGGCTCGCCGTGAACCGGCGCTGGCAGAACCGGCAGACCCAGGAGTGGGAGGAGGCCACATCCTTCTTCGACGTGGTCTGCTGGCGGGAGATGGCCGAGAACGCGGCCGAGAGCCTCAGTCGCGGTTCCCGGGTCCTCGTCACCGGCCGGCTCGAGCAGCGTTCCTGGGAGACGGCCGACGGGGACAAGCGGTCGAAGATCGAAGTGGTGGCCGACGAGATCGGCCCGAGCCTGCGCTGGGCCACGGCCCAGGTCACCAAGAACGAGCGCCGGGGACCGGGCGAAGGCGCCCCCGCCCCCCGTCAGGCGGCCGCGGCGACGGCGTCGGCCTCGGCCGGGTCGTCCGACCAGGGCGGCGGCTACGGATTCGACGAGGAGCCCTTCTGATGCGCGTTCTCCTGCGCGACGACATCTCCGGAGTGGGCAAGCGGGGCGACATCGTCGATGTGGCCAAGGGCTTCGCCCGCAATTACCTCCTCCCCACCGGCCGGGCCCTGCTGGCCGGGGACAAGATCGAGACGCAGGCCACGGCCATGCGCCGGGGCCGCGATCTCCGCAACGTGGCCGACCGCGACGCGGCGAGGTCGGTGGCCGCCGTCCTGGCCGCCGCCACCATCACCGTAACGGCGCGGGCCGCCGCCGAGGGCCGGCTCTTCGGATCGGTCTCCGCCGCCGACATCGCCGACGCCGTCACCGCCCAGACCGGTGCCGAGATCGACCGGCACAAGGTCTCCCTGGCCGAGCCGATCAAGACCGTGGGAACCCATATGGTCCCGGTCCAGCTCCACGACGAGGTCTCGACCGAGCTCACCGTCGAGGTCGTCGCCAGCGCCTGAGCCGGGGGCTGTCACAACCCCTGCCTAGGGTCGGTCCCGTGGTGGTCGCCGGTAGTTCGGGCTGGTCAACGGTCCGTGTGGATCAACAGGTTGTCCCCAGGGTTATCCGCTGGAAGGGCGCGCTGTCCACAGGGTCATCCCTAGGCAAACGGCCGGATTTCCCCAGGTTGCTCCCCTCGTTCCCCCCAGGCCGGATGGGGGAGGGTAGGGGCACATGACCCAGGCACTCGAAGAGACCCCCGTCCGCCGGTTCCCGGGCGCCGGCGGCCGGGTCCCCCCGCACAATCTCGATGCCGAGGAGTCACTGCTCGGAGCCATGCTGCTCTCGCGTGACGCCACCGCTTCGGCCATCGAATTCTGCGCCTCCGACGACTTCTACAAGCCGGCCCACGCCCACATCTTCGGGGCCATCACCGCCCTCTACACCCGGGGGGAGCCGGCCGACCCGGTGACGGTGGCCGACGAGTTGCGCCGGTCGGGGCTGCTCGAGGCCGTGGGCGACCCCTCGGTTCTGATCTCCCTGCAGGTGAACACCCCGTCGACGGCGAACGCCTCCTACTACGCCAAGATCGTCGAGGAGCACGCCCTGCTCCGGCGGTTGGTGACGGTGGCGGGGGAGATCGCCGAGCTCGGTTACAGCGTCCCCGAGGACGTGACCGAGGTGGTCGACCGGGCCGAGTCGATGATCTTCGAGGTAGCCCAGCGCCGGATGGTGGACACCATGTCCCCGCTGCGCGACCTGCTGGCGCAAAGCCTCGACCACCTGGAAGCCCTGGTCGAGCGGGGGGAGACGATCACCGGGGTGCCCACCGGCTACCGGGACCTCGACGCCCAGCTGGCCGGCCTGCAGGCCGGGAACCTGGTGGTGGTGGGGGCCCGGCCGGCCATGGGGAAGACCTCCTTCGCCCTGGGCATCGTCAGCCACGCGGCGGTCCACGCCCGGGTGCCGGTGCTGCTGTTCTCGCTGGAGATGAGCCACCTGGAGCTGACCCAGAGGATGCTCTGCTCGGAGGCGGGGGTGGACGCCACCCGGATGCGCAACGGGGCGCTGCTCGAGTCGGACTGGCCCCGGATCTCGAACGCCATCGGCCGGCTGGGCGACGCCCCCATCTTCATCGACGACAACCCCAACGTCACCGTCATGGACATCAGGGCCAAGTCCCGCCGGCTGAAGGCCCGATCAGGTCTGGGCCTGGTGGTGGTCGACTACCTGCAGCTGATGTCGGGCCACGGCCGGAGCCGGGCCGAGAACCGTCAGGTCGAGGTGTCGGAAATCAGCCGTGGACTGAAGGTGCTGGCCCGGGAGCTCGAGATCCCGGTGGTGGCGTTGTCGCAGCTCTCGAGGAACCTGGAGATGCGCCAGGACAAGCGGCCGGTGCTGGCCGACCTGCGGGAGTCGGGCTCCATCGAGCAGGACGCCGACGTGGTGCTCTTCATCTACCGCGACGAGGTCTACAACCCCGACTCGCCGGAGCGGGGCTCGGCGGAGATCATCACCTCCAAACACCGAAACGGGCCCACCGGGGTCACCCATCTGGCTTTCGTCGACCGCTACACGCGCTTCGACGAGCAGGCCCGGGTCTGAGTCCTCAGGGGGTCTTGACCAGGTACTCGCTCATGGTGGAGGTCCGGAAGCGGCCCAGGTCGAGACAGGCGTTCACGCTCTCGAGCATCCGGCTGACGTTGGCCGTCAGCTCGTCGGCCGAGGAGGCCGAGTAGAAGAGCAGGGGATCGGCCAGGTGGCCGGCCGACGGCCAGGCTTCCTCCACGATGCCACCCACCTCGGGGGCGCCGTCGGTCAGGCCGCGGACGACCTCGTTGCGGACGTAGCGGGTCCGGGGCTGGAGCTCGGCGGAGAGAGGCGACTGGGTGCCGTGCCAGCGGTCGATCCACTGTCGGTAGTCGAGGCCCTCGGGCCGGTGGATCAGCGCCACGGTCAGCACCCCGGGGGAGCGCTCCCCGTCGGGCCAGCTCCGGACCGGGGCGTGGGGGGTGGTGCCGTAGTCCTCGTAGAGTGACTCGACCACCAGATAGCCGGCATAGCGAAGGCCGAGACCGGCGATGAGCTGCTCGAACGGCTGTCGCCGGTCGTAGGAGTCGACCCAGACCGAGACCTCGGCCATATGGGGGTCCTCGCCCTGCGGGGTGGGCACCGGTGAGGGGGCCTCGGCGGCGGTGGAGTCGTGGACGTTGATCCCGAGGCCCCGGGCCCCGGCGGCCAGGAGCTCCGGAGCCGTCTCGGCCAGGAGCCGTCGGCGCAGGCCGTCGCCCTCGCCGGCAGCGTCTGTCCCCCAGACCAGATAGACGATCTTCTCCATCAGGACACGGTAGGCGGCGGACCGCTGGCGAAAGAGCCGGCCCCGTCGGGAAGGATCCGTGTCCCGGTCGGGTCGAGCCGGGCCAGGGGCAACCGGACCCAGAAGGTGGCACCGAGGCGGAGGCCGAGACCGCGGTCGGAGTCGGCGGCCGGTCCCGGGGCCATGGTGGGCGCCGGGGCCTCCGATTCCACGCCGACGGAGCCTCCGTGGGCCTGGGCGATGGCCGAGACGATGGCCAGGCCCAGACCGACACCGCCGGTGGCCCGGGCCCGGGAGGGGTCGGCCCGGTGGAAGGGTTCGAAGATGTGGAGCTGCTCCTCGGGGGCGATGCCCGGACCCAGGTCGGCCACGGTCAGAAGGGCGGTGTCGCCGTCGGTCCGGACGGCCACGGTCACCGGGGTCCCGGCCGGGGTGTGGGCGATGGCGTTGGCCACCAGGTTGTCGACCACCTGGCGGAGCCGGTTGGCGTCGCCCACCACCGTCACCGGGGCGGTGGGGGTGAAGCTGATCTGCCGGTCGGGCGCCTTCACCCGGCCGGCGTCCACGGCGGCGGCGGCGATGGCGGTCAGCTCCACGTGCTCGTGCTCGAGGGGCCGTTCCCGGTCGAGCCGGGCCAGCAGGAGCAGGTCGTCGACCAGCTCGCTCATCCGGTTGGCCTCCGACCGGATGTGGCGCATGGAGGTGGCCAGGTCCTCGGGCCGGTCGCGCGCCCCGCGTTCGAAGATCTCGGCGTAGCCGCGGATGGAGGTCAGGGGCGTCCGCAGTTCATGGGAGGCGTCGGCCAGGAAGCGCCGGAGCCTCTCCTCCGAGGCGGCGCGTGCCGCGAAGGCGACCTCGATCTCCGAGAGCATCGTGTTCAGCGCCACCCCCAGCCGACCCACCTCGGTGTGGGACTCGGTCTCCGCCACCCGCTGGGTCAGGTCGCCCCCGGCGATGGCCCCGGCCGTGGTGGCCATCTCGTCGAGGGGCCGCAGCCCCCGGCGGACCATCCACCACGACAGGCTGCCGAGCACGATGAGGACGGCGGCCGAGACGAAGAGCTCCTGGCGGACCAGGTGGGCGAGGGTGTCGTTCTCGTCGGTCAGGGGCAGGGCGGCCACCACCACGAGACTCCCGATCCCGTTGTTGGGCTGTGTGATCTGGGCCACCGCCTCGTAGGAGTGGGCCCCGCAGCCGGTGCCGGTGACAACGAAGAAGGTCGAGGTCTTGGTCCCGCCCGAGGACACCGGCAGCGGGGTGGGCAGCTTGGCCGACCGGGCCCGGCGGCCGTTGAAGAAGCAGGCGCTCAGAAGGACACGGCCGGTGCTGTCGCGGAGCTGTCCGTAGGTGCCGGGCAGCACGGCGGTGTCGCCCGGCAGCTGGCAACTGCGGAAGCCGCCCTCGTTCTGGTCGAGGCAGATCTGCAGAGCCCGCGCCACCGGGCCGGGGGCGGCCAACAACTGCTGGTCGAGCCGGGCGGTCAGGAACGACTGCAGCGAGGTGTAGGTCACCACGTCGGAGACGATCAGTCCGCCGGCCACGATGCCTACCAGTACCAGCAGCAGCCGGAGGCGCAGGGTCATAAGAGGTGGAGGGTCACGACTCCGGCGGCGGCCGCAGGGTGTAGCCGACCCCCCGGACGGTGTGGATCAGGGGAGGTCCGAGGGAGTCGATCTTGCGCCGGAGGTAGGAGATGTAGATCTCGACCACGTTGGCGTTGCCGTCGAAGTCGTAGTTCCAGACCCGGTCCAGGATCTGTGACTTGGAGACGACCCGGCCGGCGTTCAGCAGCAGGTAGTGGAGCAGCTTGAACTCGGTCGGGGTGAGATCGATGGCAGTCGTCCCCCGGAAGACCTCGTGGGACTCCTCCTCGAGCCGGAGGTCGGCCAACTCCAGCCGTCCGTCGTCGTCGTCGCCGTGGACCCGTCGCAAGATGGCCCGGACGCGGACGATCAGTTCCTCCACACTGAAGGGCTTGGTCATATAGTCGTCGCCGCCCAGGGTGAAGCCCCGGAGCTTGTCGTCCAGGGTGTCGCGGGCGGTGAGGAAGAGCACCGGCGTCCGGGTGCCGGCCATGTCCCGGCTCATCCGTTCGAGGACCTCGAAGCCGTTCAGGTCGGGCAGCATCACGTCGAGGACGATCAATTGGGGCCGGAAGGTCCCCATGGCCTCGAGGGCCTGGCGGCCCAGATGGGCCACCCGGACGTCCATGCCCTCGTAGCGCAAGGCCATCGAGAGCAGGTCGGTGATGCTGTGCTCGTCGTCCACGACGAGGATGCGCGCGGGAGTGGACACGGTCTTCGGCCTCCTTTGCCGCGATCCTGAACGAGTGTTCTGTGGGTCTCCTGTGAAGAGCGTCGACCGGCTCTCATTCTCAGAAATCTCACAGTATCGGGGAGGATCGTGAAGAGGTCGGAGAGGACCCGCCGGGGAGCGGCTCAGCCGCGGGCGTCGGGGTGACTGACCAGCCGGCGACGGACCACCTTGGCCACCGGGCGCCGGCCGCCGTCCCGTGGCGTGGTGCCGTCCAGCGGCGTGGTGCCGTCGATCGGCGCGGTGCCGTCGATCGGCGCGGTGCCGTCGATCGGCGCGGTGCTGTCGAGAGACCGGACGGTCTCGTGGCGCGCCGTGGCCGTCTTCCGAAGACGGCCGCCTCCGGCGGCGCTCGGGTGCCGACCGGTGTCGATCGCTGTCGCCGAAGGAGAATCCGTCCCGGCGCCGACCGACAGCAGGGTCTCGTCGATGAGCCGGACTATTTCGTCACAGCGGTCGCCCAGAGTCATCGGGACCCTCCTTCGTCACCCCATCATCGGCGTGGCGTGTCGCCCGCTGAAGGACGTGACCTCTTTGTCGGTCTCGGTGGTCGTCTTGGCCACGGCACGTGACGAATTGATCCGCTCTACGATGCGGTCCGGCCGGTCGCTTCTCCTTCTGGCATCGGTGCATGACCGACAGATACCCGGAGACGGCCGTGGACGACACATCGCAGTTGCTAGCGGACCGGGCGGCGTTGCGCGACCTGGTCGACGCCTACGCCCGCCACGTCGATCGCCGCGACGCCGAGGCGGTGGCCGCGCTCTTCACCGCCGACGGCAGGCTCGTCTCCCGGTTGCACAACCCGGCGGCCGACGCCCCCATCGTCCGCCGGGGCCGGGACGAGATCGCCACCGCCCTGGTGGCCGGGCTCGACCGGTATATCGCCACCACCCACATCGTGGGAGGCCAGGTCGTGGCCCTCGACGGCGACCGGGCATCGGGGGACACCGTCTCTCTGGCCCACCACGTCTACGAAACGGCCGGGACCCGCCGGATGCTCGTGATGGCCGTCCGCTACACCGACACCTACGCCCGCCAGCCCGGGGGATGGGGCTTCGCCGAACGCCAACTGCACCTCGACTGGCGCGAGGACAGACCCTTGGAGGACCGATCATGACCGAGCCGATCTCGTGACCGTGCAATTCGCCGTCCTGCCCCCGGTACGCGCCGGCGTCTGCGCCGACCCCGACTGGATGATCGGTTTCGCCCGGCACGCCGAGGCCCTGGGCTTCGAATCCATCGTCCTGGTCGAGCATCCGGTGGTAATCAGCAGCTACACGAGCACCTACCCCTATGCCCCGTCGGGCCGGATGCCCCTGGCCGACGACTGCGCCATCCCCGATCCCCTCGACGTCCTGGCCTTCATCGCCGCCGCCACCAGCCGATTGCAGCTGGCCACCGGCGTCCTCGTCCTGCCCGCCCACCACCCGGTGATCATGGCCAAGCGCCTGGCCACCATCGACGCCCTGTCGAAGGGGCGCGTCCGGCTCTGTGTCGGCGTGGGCTGGATGCGCGAGGAGCTCGAGGCCTGCGGGATCGACTTCTCGTCGCGTGGCCGGCGCACCGACGAATGCATCGACGTCATGCGTGCCCTGTGGGCCGACACCGAGCCCGACGGGTCCGCCTTCGACGGTGAGTTCTTTCACTTCTCCCACGCCCACACCCACCCGAAGCCGTCCCGGCCGGGCGGTGTCCCCATCCACATCGGCGGCCACTCCTCGGCTTCCATCCGCCGGGCCGCCCGACGCGGCGACGGCTGGCACCCGCTCGGCATCCGGGGCGAGGAGCTCACGAGGGCCGTGGCCGAACTGCACCGGGAAGCCGAGGCGGCCGGGCGCGACCCCGGGGCCATCGAGCTCACCCTGACCGGGGTGTCGACGGGGACGACGCCCGAAACGCCGGCCGAGCTCGAGGAGATGGGGGTGGACCGTCTGGTGGTGACCTGCCTGCAGAAGGAGCTGGCGGCGGCCCAGGACGAGATGGCCCAGGTGGCGCGGACGGTCGGCCTCACGCCCGGCTGACTGACCCACCTCCGTGGTCCTCGGGGGATGCCCGTAGTGTTCGGGGCATGCACGACTCGGCACCGCTGGCCTGGCGCCAGCTCGTCGGACTGTCTGACGTCCGGGCGGCGGCCGAGCGGCTCCGTCCCGTGGGGGTGCAGACGCCTCTCCAGTTGAGCGAGCGCCTGTCCGAGCGCCACCGGGCCTCGGTCTACCTGAAGCGCGAAGACCTCCAGGCCGTCCGCTCCTACAAGATCCGCGGCGCCTACAACTTCATCGCCGGCCTTTCCCCCGAGCGGCTGCGGGCCGGGGTGGTCTGTGCCTCGGCCGGCAACCACGCCCAAGGCGTGGCCTGGTCCTGTCGGCATCTGGGCGTGGGGGGCGTCGTCTTTCTCCCCCGCCGTACCCCGCGCCAGAAGGTGGCCCGCATCCGGGCCCTGGCCGGCGACCTGGTCGAGCTCCGCTTCGCCGGCGACAGCTTCGACGACGCCAACGCCGCCGCCGCCGACTATGCGGCTGAGACGGGTGCCACCGTGGTGCCCACCTTCGACCACCCCATGACCGTGGCCGGTCAGGGCACCGTCGGCCTGGAGGCGGTCGAGCAACTCGGTGAGCCTCCCGACGTCTTCGTCGTCCCCATCGGCGGCGGGGGACTCATCTCGGGCATCGCCGTCACCCTGGAAGGCATGGGGGCGGCGACCAGGATCGTGGGGGCCCAACCGGCCGGTGCCCCGGCCATGGTCCGCTCGCTCGAGGCCGGCCATCCCGTCACCATCGACATCACCGACGACTTCGTCGACGGCGCCGTCGTCCGCACCCCGGGACAACTCACCTTCGCCGTCGTCCGCGACCTGGTGTCCGAGATCGAGGTGGTGGACGAGGGCCGGGTCTGTACCGAGCAACTGGCGCTCTACCAGGACGACGGCATCGTGGCCGAACCGGCCGGCGCCCTGGCCATCGCCGCCCTCGACGCCCTGGGCCCCTCGATCGAAGCCAAGACCGTGGTCTGCGTCCTCTCCGGCGGCAACAACGACGTGGCCCGCTACGACGAGATCCTCGAGCGCTCCCTCGTCTATCAGGGCCTGAAGCACTACTTCGTGGTGGCCTTCCCCCAGTCGCCGGGGGCGTTGCGCCGGTTCCTCGACGAATGCCTCGGACCGACCGACGACATCGTCCTCTTCGAGTACGTGAAGAAGAACGACCGCGAATTCGGTCCCGCCGTGGTGGGCATCGAGCTGGCCCAGCGCCAGGACCTCGACGGCCTGGTGGCCCGCATCGCCGCGTCGGGCCTCGACGCCCAGCGCCTCCCGCCCGATACCCCCGTCTTCCGCCTGCTCGTCTGAGGGCCGCCGCCTACCGGGTCGGGGCAGCGCAACGGACACCTCGTCTTCGAGGCGCCCGTTCACTGACGGTCCGGGGTGCACACAGGGGCCCGAAGGGTCCGAGTTCCCAGCCGTTTGATTTTGCGACGCGGCTCCTACGCCCGGAGGGAACCGGCCAACACGCGCCCGGCGCTGTGGGGACCACGGTGCAGCAGCAGCCGCTCCCGGTCACAGAGCTCGTCGTAGCGCGCCCTGTCCTCCTCGGTCATCGTCCCCATGGCGCGGCCAAGGCCCAAGTCGTCCAGTTGGCGTCGAACGAAGTCCAAGTCCCCGGTTCCGGCGTTGTTCATGACTCCATAGTCGGGATGGCGACACTCACCCACTGGAGGCGAAGGTCCATCACCGCACCGTCGCCATGGGTCGTCGTGCCCGACCGGGGCGTCACCGCTTCACCATTGGGGAGCGGTTGTGCATCTTGCCGATGTACGGATCCCGCCAGCCCCTGCAACGAGGCAAGGTCGACGTGTCAAACTGCTCAGTCGGGGATGTGCGCAAGAGCGGCGTCCATGACCGATCCCATCACGGTTGGAGAGGGCAGGGGTGGTAGCCCGGCGTTCGTCGGAGAGCCGGAGGTGAGGGACTGTGAGAACCAACTGACTTTTAACAGAACTGGACCCTTGCTTGTAACGACGGTCGCCGTCAACAGGCTCTGAATGCTGCTGCCGAGATTGGAGACCGTGGCCACGAGATTCGGTACCGAGCCTGGAAGATCGACTGTCTTCTCTTCTCCGTTGCGGCACTCGGCCAGGACGGCGTTCACCCGGCTCAGGAGGCCCGCCGCCTCTTGCGGCGAGGGTGTTTGGTCCAACGCCTCGACGATGCCGGAAGAGGGCCCTGTCGTGGCATTGCCCATGGTGAAGGTGATGTAGGCGATGGGAACCGACATCGGAACGACGCCGTCGAACTCTGGGGGCGATGAGTTCGATGTCTCAGGTCCCGTCGTGTTGTAGCCGTTGGGGACATCCTTGAGGGTAAGGAGCAGCTGATCAAGTTGTGCCGCCACCGGGCCTCCGGTCCAGTCGGTGACGCATGCCGCGGCCATCGTCGTGATCGGGAGTGGCGTCTGTACAACTGTGGTCGTCGAACTCTGCGCCTGTGGTCCCGTCGTCACCGCTGCCGTCTTGTGACCGAGAGTCGGCGTGATGGCGCACCCGGCCGCCGACGTACTCATCATCGCGGTGGCAAAGAGCACTACCATCCGACGACGCATACGGCGATGGTAAGCGGGGTGGGTGACACAGGCCGAGGGATCAAGGAGCCCCAGATCTTGATGGCACCTCAGGCCCAGCGGGAGCTGATTACAGATTCAGGTCGTGCTTCGGCCGGACCACGATCTCGGACAGGTGGACGCTGGCCGGGCGGGTGACGGCCCACAAAATGGCCTCGGCCACGTCCTCGGGCGTGCACAGGTGGCCGGGAAGAGCAGCCTGGGCCCCGGCCAGCACCTCGTCGGGCAGCCTTTCGCCCTTGGTGATCTCGATGGCCGCCGCCTCCGGCGTTCCGGCCACCCCCACCAGCCCCTGCAGCACGGCCGAGTCGAAGTTCCGGGCGAAGTTGGTGGCGATGGCCCCGGGCATCACGGTGAGCACCTTGATGGGGTCGTCCATCAGCTCCCGCCTCAGCGTGTTGTTGATGCAGTTCACGGCGTGCTTGGTGGCGCCGTAGACACCGGAGTCGGCTCGCTGAGCGGCCACCGAGGAGATGTTCACCAGGTGACCCTCGGACCCACAGGCCCGCATGGCCTCGACGGCGGCCTGACTGCCGACCAGCAGGGCGAAGATGTTCGTCTCGAGCATCACCCGCCAGTGCTCAGGGTCCTTCTCATCGAGGATGGCGTCGGGGTGGCTCAGCCCGGCGTTGTTCACCATGACGTCGAGCCGGCCGGTGGACTCGGTGGCGTGGCCCACGAATCCCCGCATCTCGTCGACCTGCCGGACGTCGAGGACGTGCGCTTCGCCGGTGCCGCCGGCAGCGGTGATCTTGGCTACGGACTCGGCCATGGCGTCGGGCGTCCGACCCCCGAGGACGACATGGGCGCCGGCGGAGCCGAAGGTCTCGGCGATGGCCCGGCCGATGCCGCTCGAGGCACCGGTGACAACGGCGGTCCGACCGGCGAGGACTTTCTCGGGAGACATGGCGGCCCTATCGCCGGGGCGTCATGTCGAGGTCGGGCGGCGGCTGGTCGGGGATCTTCCACTTGAGGAACGACTTGTCGTAGACGTCGTGATAGGCGTTGGCGGCGTCGACCATGGCACCGAAGGCCGTCTCGAAGCCGTCCCAGTCCTCGGATTCGATGCACTTGGCCACGGCGGCCACCTCCTCGTCGATGAACTTGTCCATGTTCTCGTTGTACTTGGGCCGCAGGAAGGCACCCTTCTCCATCAGGCCCCGGGCCTCTTTCAACTGGAACCGGGCCAACGCTTGATTGTGGACCTTCCCGGCGTAGTAGCACTTCCAGATCCGGGCCCCCACCAGAGGCATGATCTCGGCCATCCCGGGCATCAGGTGACCGAGTTCGCTCAGCTCGAAGGTGCCCTTGCCGGTATCGATGACGTGGTCGTGATCCGCCGTGTCTGACATGGGCGATTTTCTACCACAGGGCCCCTCGAGCACGACCGGCGCACCCACAGGCACCGGCGGACGGCCCACGACCGGACGACCGCCGGACGACCGCCGGGCTGACGCCTCGCGTTTCGTTCGCGCGCCGGTCCCGTCGATACGATGCAGAGGTGACCGACGTCCGTCCGCCCAGCACCGAGGGCACCGTTGTCCAGGGCCGGTTCTCGGCCTGGCAGGAGGTCCTGCGCACCACCAACCCGCCGTCCGGCCGGCCCCTCGATCCGGTCTCGCGCTGGTTGGTCCTCACCCGGGCCGCCGTCTTACCCATGACCCTGGTGGCGGGGGCCGTGGCCACCTTGCTGGCGGTGCGTCGCCCCGACTTCCGGCCCGGTCTCCTGATCCTCGCCTTCGTCGGCCTGATCCTGGCCCACACGGCCAACAACCTCATGAACGACCTGTTCGACGTGGAGGTCGGCCTCGACACGTCGACGTATCCCCGGGCGCTCTACGCCCCGCACCCGGTGCTGTCGGGCATGATCTCCAAGAAGGGCCTGGCCACCGGCGCCCTGCTCGTCAACCTTCTCGACCTGGCCATCCTCGTCGTCCTGGCCGTCTACCGCGGCTGGCCCGTGGTGGCCTTCGCCCTGGCCGGCTTCGCCCTCAGCTTCGCCTACACGGCACCGCCGCTGCGCCTCAAGAAGCGCGGCCTGGGCGAGCCCGACGTCTTCCTCGTCTGGGGCCCGCTCATGACCTGCGGCACCTACTACGCCGCCGTCGGTCACGTCCCCTGGGAGATCGTGGCCGCCTCGGTCCCCTACGGCCTACTCTGCACCGCCGTCCTCATGGGCAAGCACATCGACAAGGCCCCCTTCGACGCCCCCCTCGGGATCAAGACCCTGCCCGTCATCCTCGGCGAAGCCCGGGCCCGCACGGCCACCAAAGCCATGATGGCCGCCTTCTACGTCACCGTCATCGCCTGTGTGGCCGTCAGGGCCCTGCCCTGGCCGGCCCTGCTCAGCCTCCTGGCCGTCACCAAGCTGGTGCCTTCGTGGAAGGCGCTCAGCCAGCCCCGGCCCGACGAACCCCCGCCCAACTTCCCCGTCTGGCCCCTCTGGTTCGCCGCCGTGGCCTTCGTCCACACCCGTCGGGCCGGATCACTCCTCGTGCTCGGTCTGATCATCGCCGCCATCGCCAACATCCGCTGATCGGTCGCCCCACTTCGCACTATCCGATCCAGGCAATCCCCGCAGGCGTGACAACGCCGGAGCATGGAGGAGGACAACCCGTGCCGACATCCACCCCGCCCGGCTTCACCCGCCTGCGCCACCTCGCCGACTCCATTCCACCGAGAGTCGACGCACCCCGCGTCATGCCGCCACCGACAAGGCGGTCGGCGGCCGATGCGCTCCGACCGTTCATCGTCCGACTTCTCGACGGCCAGGTGCCCCTTCGCTTCGAATTCTGGGACGGCTCGTCCATCGAACCGACCCGGATCCCACCGGCCATCGCGGCCGTCGTCCGTGTCCATTCGGTCGATGCCGTCCGTCGCATTCTGTGGGCACCGGGGGAGGTGGGTCTGGCCCGGGCGTTCGTGTCCGGTGACATCGAGATCGACGGCGACATCTTCGCCACCCTCCGGGCCCTGGCCGAGACATCGGTCAAGGATCTCTGGCGTCTGGGGACGAGCGCCCTACCCGCCGCGCTGAACGCGGCCCTTCGACTCGGTGTCCTGCGCCCGCCCCCGCCTCCGCCCGCCGAGGAGGCCCGCCCCCGGGGCCGGCTGCACTCTCCGGAGCGCGACGCCCAGGCTGTCAGTCACCACTACGACGTCGGCAACGCCTTCTACTCCCTCGTCCTCGGTTCGAGCATGACCTACTCCTGCGCCCGCTTCGCCCACCCCGAGTCCGGTCTGGAAGAGGCTCAACGCGCCAAGCACGAGCTGATCTGTCGAAAACTGGGCCTCGACCGGACAGGCGACGCCCGGCTTCTCGACGTCGGCTGTGGCTGGGGGTCGATGGCCCTTCACGCCGCCGCCCACCATGGGGCGCGCGTCGTCGGCGTCACCCTGAGCGCAGCCCAGCAGCAGGACGCCCGACGACGGGTGGAGGAGGCCGGTCTCTCCGACCGGATCGAGATCCGCCTGCAGGACTACCGCGACCTGGCCGGCGAACGCTTCGACGCCATCTCCTCGATCGGCATGTTCGAGCATGTGGGTGCGTCACAGATGGAGCGCTACTTCTCCACCCTCCGCGCCATGCTCGTCCCCACAGGCCGCCTTCTCAACCACGCCATCTCTTCCCCCGGTGGATCGACGATCACGCCGCGTTCCTTCATCGGCCGCTACGTCTTCCCCGACGGCGAGCTCCAGGACGTCGGCCAGGTCCTGCTGGCCATGCAGCGCGCCGGCTTCGAGATCCGCGACGTCGAGTCCCTGCGCGAGCACTACTCCCGGACCCTCCACGCCTGGGTGGCCAACCTGGAGTCACGCTGGCTGGAAGCCGTCTCTCTCGTCGGGGCGGCCCGGGCCCGGGTGTGGCGCCTCTACATGGCGGGCTCCGCCGTCGGCTTCGACGACGGGGGCCTCGGCATCCACCAGGTCCTCGGTGTCGTGCCCGACGCCGACGGATCGAGTGGCATGCCCTTCACCCGTGACGCCTGGGTCGACTGACGTCCCACGGTTCGGGCCGTAGCCCGCTACGGCCCGCTCCAACACGTCCCGGGGGGCGAGAAGATGGGCGCCGTCGTCACCGGCAGGTCGGACGGCGGATCCAGCGTGATCGTCGGGTTGTTCTTGTCCCTCACCGAGTTGGCCCGTGTCCACGTTCTCTCACAGCTCAGCAGCGCCTTCTTCTCCGGCTTGTGGACGGAGGCGGGGTCACCGCCGGCCCACATGTCGAAGCGGTAGAGGTGGGCTCTTTTCCACCCGCGGTCGCACTCGGAACACTCGTCCTCGTGGATGAAGTACCTCTCCATATAGGGCACGTAGATGATCTCGCACCACGGCAGTTCCTTCACGTCGGTGGCGAAGGTCACCGGATCGGCATAGCTGCCCGTCCCCCCGGCCCCCGTCCGGGATCCACACGGATGGGCGATGTCGGTCCCCGGAGGGGAGTTGTCGGCATAGCCGTAGAGGGTCATGAAAGCCTGGACGGTGCCCGTCGACGCCCGGGAGGTTCCCGCTCCCGCCGTGCTGGGGATGCCGAAGAGAACGAGGCCGATGCCAAGCACCCCGAGGCTCACCGCCTGCGTCCGCCGGATCCCCGATTTCCTCACCTGGACACTCCTCGGTCCCCGCTCCCCACCCGACAGGAGCGTGGCTACTCGATGAAACCATCGTAGTGAAGGGGTACCGGGAAGAACCGGCCGGGTCCCTCTGTAGCCTGGCAATCGTGAGCGTCACCCCGATGGAGCTGGTGACGACGGCCATGGCCAGCGGCGGCGACGCCGTGGCCCGCGACCCCGAGGGCAAAGCCGTCTTCGTGCGCGGAGCCCTCCCCAGGGAGCGGGTCCGGGTCAGCCTCCTTTCCGACCGCGCCAAATACGCGGTGGGGCGCATCGAGGAGGTCCTCGAACCGTCGCCCGACCGGATCGCCCCCCCGTGTCCGGAAGTGGCCCGGGGTTGTGGCGCCTGTCAGTGGCAACACATCGAGCTCTCCACCCAGCGCCGGCTGAAGAGCCAATTCGTGGTGGAGTCGATCGAGCGGGCCAAGGTGGACTGTCCCGAGCCGCGTGCCCCGGTCGAATTGGAACCCTGGAATTTCCGGACGACGATCAACGCGGCGGTCCACGAAGGGCGCGCCGGCTTCAACCGGGCCCGATCCCATGACGTCGTCGCCGTCGACTCCTGCCGGGTGGCCCACCCCCTTCTCCGTGATCTCCTGATCGACGTCCGCTACCCGGGGGCCAGAAGCGTTCTTCTGCGTTGCGGGGCCCGAACCGGGGAACGGCTCGCCGTCACCACCCCCACCCGTCTGGACCTGGCCCTGCCCGATGACCTGCATCCCGAGTACGTCCACGAGCTGGCGGCCGGGCTCCGTTGGCGGATATCGGCCCGGTCGTTCTTCCAGACCCGGGCCGACGGCGTCGACGCGCTGGCCGAGGTCATCGGGTCGGCGGCCGACGAGCTGGGGGCTCCGTCGACGGCGGTCGATCTGTACAGCGGTGTCGGCGTCTTCGCCGGCGTTCTGGCCGCCCGGGGGTGGTCGGTGACGGCGGTGGAGGGATCGCACAGTGCCGCCGAGGACGCCCGGGTCAACCTGGCCACCTCTGCCGTCACCGTGGTCGGCACCGACGTCACCACCTGGACACCCGGTCAGGTCGATCTCGTGGTGGCCGATCCCAGTCGACTCGGCCTCGGCCGCGCCGGTGTCGACACCGTGACGGCCACCGGAGCCCGCCGTCTGGTCCTGGTCAGCTGTGACGCCGCCAGTCTCGGACGTGACGCGGCGCTGCTTCAGGCCGCCGGCTACACACTCAGCGCCCTGACCGTCGTGGATCTCTTCCCCCACACGTTCCGGGTGGAGGCTGTCACCGTCTACGACCGCTGAGCGGCCCGGGGCGACGGCGCCCGGAGACGTCCTCGACGTCGGCTCGGCGGCGAGTTCGGCCAGGGCTTTCAGGTCGAGGAGCTGCCGGCGCATCATGACCGGGGCGCCGGCGGGCAGAAGATGACGGAGCACAAGTCGGTAGGGACCGGCGGGACCGGCAATGTCAGCTTCGCCGCCAGACGGCTCCGGTCGTGCCCGGCCGGTGCGACGCGGTAGGTGAGGCCACCTGGCCGAAAGCCCGGGTCTGCGCGTCGAGGGTGATGGACGAGCCGGGCTCGAAGGAGAGGAGTCGGAAGATCGTCGAGACCTTGGGTCAGCTCGGGCGGGCTCCGGCGCCCCAAATCGTCGATCCAGTCGTCGCTGTGGGGAGCCCCGTCGGAGCCGCCAGAGCCAGCGGAAGAATGGCTTCAACGATTTCAGGGCAGCCGTGGCCGCCGCTGTGTAAGTCTCTCACCCGACCCGACCCGACCCGACCCGATCGGAGATGCGATGGAGTGGAAGCTCGAGCTCGTGGTGGTCCCTGTCTCAGATCAGGACAGGGCGAAGGCGTTCTACCTCGAGACGCTGGGATTCGAGCTGATCGTCGACCACCGAGCCGGAGCCGACTTCCGAGTCGTCCAGGTGAACCCCCCCGGTTCTTCGTGTGCCGTCGCCCTCATGAAGAATCCCGAGGCGGCCGGCTCGGTTCAGGGTCTCCACCTGGTGGTCTCCGACATCGCCGCCGCCCGGACTTCCTTGGTCGAGCGAGGGGCGGAGCCCACCGACGTCTTCCATTTCGAGAACGGGAACCAGGTGCCTGGTCCCGATCCCGACGGAGGCGACTACAACTCGTTCTTCTCCTTCCACGACCCCGATGGCACGGGATGGATGGTGCAGGAAGTGAGCGGCAAAGCGGAGCGTGACCGTTAGACCCGGGCGCCGAGTCCGAGCCGGATCGAACAGTAATGTCAGACCATGTCCGGGCCCCGTCCAACGACGCCGTCGTCTCCGAGCGGGGGACCGACGGCGCGAGACGGCGGAGCCGCGACGTTCGATCCCGAGGCCGTCCGCGCCAAGTACCTCGCTGAACGCGACAAGCGGCTGATTCCCGGCCGTGCCGATATCCGCGACCTGAAGACGGACGAGCACTTCGCCCACTACCGTGACGACCCGTTCACTCCGGTCACCGAGCGTGACCCGGTCGTCGACGACGTCGACGTCGTGATCGTGGGCGGCGGGATCGCCGGAATCTGCGCCGGGGCGCAGCTCCGCAAGACCGGGATCGAGCGGATTCGGCTCATCGACCAAGCGGGGGGCATCGGGGGCACCTGGTACTGGAACCGCTATCCGGGGGTGATGTGCGACGTCGAGTCGTACATCTACATGCCGATGCTCGAGGAGCTCGACTACATCCCCACCCGGCGCTACGCCTTCGGCGAGGAAATTCTGCACCACTTGGAAGCGATCGCTGTCCGGTTCGACCTCGAGGCCGATGCCCTGTTCCACACCGGGGTGACCCGGGCCGACTGGGACGAGGACGCCGCCCGGTGGCGGGTCCGCACCGACCGCGGTGACGAGGTCAGCTGCCGCTGGTACGTGCTGGCCGTCGGGATCCTGAACCTGCTCAAGCTGCCGACCATCCCCGGCATGGAGGACTTCGCCGGGCACTCGTTCCACACGGCGCGGTGGGACTACTCGTACACCGGCGGTGGGCCGAACGAGCCCTTGACCGGCCTGGCCGACAAGGTGGTCGGACTCATGGGCACCGGAGCGACCGGCATCCAGTGCGTGCCGCCGCTGGCCGAGTCGGCGAAACATCTCTACGTGTTCCAGCGCACCCCGTCGGCCATCGGAGAGCGGGGCAACCGGCCCACCGCTCCCGACTTCGCCCGTGGGCTCGAGCCGGGCTGGCAGCGGGCCCGAATGGACAATTTCCAGGCGATCATGCTGGGCCGGCCCGCCGAGCTCGACCAGGTGGACGATGGGTGGACCCATGACTTTGCCGCCGTCCAGCACCCGCCGCGTGAGAAGGGCATGACGACGGCCGAATATCTCCGCAGCGCCGAAGAGCTCGACTTCCGGATCATGGAGGCGCACCGACGCCGGGTCGAGGATCTGGTGGCTGACCCGGCCACCGCCACGATCCTGAAGCCCTACTACCGGTATCTCTGCAAGCGGCCGTGCTTCCACGACGAGTATCTGCAGGCGTTGAACAACCCCAACGTCACGCTGGTCGATTGCCCCGCCGGGATGGAGCGGATCACCAAGCGTGGCCCGGTCATCGACAGCCAGCAGTACGAGGTCGACTGCCTTGTCTACGGCACCGGCTTCGAGGCCGAACTGACCCCGCTGTTCTGTCGCGCCGGCCACGAGATCGTCGGTCGGGGCGGTGTCACCCTGGCCGAGAAGTGGGCCGATGGTGCCGCCAGCCTGTTCGGGATGATGAGCCGAGGCTTCCCGAACATGTTCGTCATGCCGGCGCCGGGGCAGCAGGCGGTGGTGACTGTCAACTACACGCAGCTGGCGGTCTTCGGGGCCGAGTTCATTGGCGGGACCGTCCGATTGCTCCGGGAGCGGGGGGTGGAGGTGTTCGACGTGAGTGCCGAGGCCGAGGACGCCTGGACGCAGAAGATCGTCGACTCCTTCGTCGACGGCAGCGCCGTCATGTCCGCCTGCACGCCGTCGCGTATCAACAACGAAGGCCACCCGGAGGCGATGAACCCCCGCAGCGGCAACTACGGCCGGGGCATGGGCGACTGGTTCGGTTACCGCGAGTTGCTGGAGAAGTGGCTCGAAGCCGGAAGCTTCGAGGGCCTGGAGCTCGAGGTTCGGTCGCCGGCATCGTGAGCACGCGACAGCGGGTCGTCGTCGTGACCGGCGGTGGCGGCGGGATCGGAGCGGCGATCGCCGAGGAGCTCGGCCGGGGCGGCTGGTACGTCGTCACCGTCGACCCCCTCGTGACCCTCGACGGATCCGAGCGGCTCCCGGAGTCACAGGAAACCACCGCCGGTCGAATCGCGGCGGCGGGTGGCTCGGCTCGGGCCTCGTCGGTGTCGGTGACCGACGGCGACGCGGTCCATGACCTGTTCCGGGAACTTGTCGACGAGCACGGAGGACTCGACGCCGTCGTCAATGTCGCCGGCATCACCCGGCCGACTTTCTTCGCAACGGGCACCGAAGAAGACTGGCGAGCGGTACTCGCCGTGCACCTCGGGGGCTACCTCAACGTGCTCGACGCCGCGCTGCCGCTCATGGCTGCCGCCGGCCACGGCCACATTCTCGGCGTCACATCCGGCTCGGGCTGGCGGGCCGCCGACGCCGGCGCCTACAGCTGTGCCAAGCGGGCTATCGCCGCCCTGACATGGCAATTGGGCCGGCTGACGCCGCCCGGTGTGACGGTCAACGCCATGTCTCCCATCGCCGCCACCCGGATGGTCGCCGCCGCCCTCGAGCGCGCTCGCCAGGCGGGCCGGACCGGCGGCGGGGGAATCTCGTTTCTCACGATGGCGGGCCCCGAGGACCTCGGACCGCTCGGCTCCTACCTCGTCGATGACGGATTCGGTTGGTGCAGCGGCCGGGTGCTCTTCGTCGGCGGCTCGGAGGTGGCGGTGATAGGGGAGCCTCGGCTTCTCGAGGTGGTGCGCAGCGACGAAGTGGTCTCACTCGACCGGGTGCTCGAAGCCGTCGTCCCCCGTGCCTTTGCCACGGCCGAGACCGACCAAGTGAGCGATGGCGGCGGCAACCCCCGGTTCGGGCCCATCTTCGACGAGCCGGCCCCCGACGAAGTGGCGTCGACCCACGTCCGAGCGTGTGCCGTTGTCTCCGACCGGTCACGATGGGCGCCGCCGCTCATCGCCGCGCTCGAGGCCCGGTCCATCACCTGCCATCGCGTCGAGGCCGCTCACGGCTTTTCCGACGCCGCCGAGGCGCTGAGCTCCGTCGTTGCCGCCGCGGGGCCGATCGACGCCATCGTCGTCGCCCCCGCCGGTGATCGGCCGACGGCCCCCTTGACCGATGGCTGGGAGCGGGTCCTCGCCGAGCACAGCGGGATCATCGAGGGTATCCATACCGATGCCGGATGGGCCCGTGCCGCCGCCGACTACGCCGCCACTGCCAGGCGTGACGTCCAGCTCGTCACCCTCACCGACGCCACCACGGCGGGAGGACGCAGTCGGGCCCAGGCCTCGGCGCAGCTGGCGCGCGCGGCGGGGGGGGCGACGAAGGGGCGTGTGACAGCCTTCGCGGCCGGCATCGAGGCGTCAGAGCAGGAAGCCGGACAACCGGTCGGTGCACTCGTCGCCCACCTGCTCGGCCACGCCGATGCCGCCGCTCTCGCCGGTGCGGAGCTGGTGGTCGGCGCCGGCCGGCTCGGGCTTCGCAGTCATCCCCGACCGATCGGTAGCGTCGTGTATGGGGGTCCCGCCGTTCCGGACTGGCTCGACGCCACCCTCCGGGAGATCGTCGGTGTGCCGGACCAGCCATCGTCGGCGGAGATCTGATGACCCGGCCCACCCGAGTCGTCGACGCCCACGTGCACATCTGGGACCCCGCCCGCACAGACTGGTACCCCTATCTCGCACATCCTCCGGCGAACGGCCCCGGCGAGGCGTCGAGGATGTACCGCCGCTTCGACGTCGACACCTACCGGGCCGAGTCGGCCAGCTGGAATGTCGAAAAATTCATCAACGTCGCCGCCGCCACCGGCCGTCACTCGATAGAGGAAACCATCGAGCTCGATTCCAACGCTGCGGTCCGTGGCGGTCCCGACGCCGTCATCGGCGGTCTCCCGCCGACCGAGACGGTGGCTGAGGCCATCGCGCTCATCGACCGGCAGATGGCGGCCCCGCGCTTCCGTGGGGTCCGGCCCATGGGTGCCAACATGGGGCCGGTTCCCGACGCGGGAGTGCTCCACGCTCTGCAGGAGCGGAACCTGCTGTTCGAGCTGATGAGTCATCCCGATCAGCTCGAGGTGGCGGCGGCGCAGCTCGTCGGATTCGATGAACTGACCGTCGTCGTAGAGCACACCGGATGGCCCCGCTCGAATTCCGATGAGGAGCGCGGCCTGTGGCGGTCCGGCATCGATGCACTGGCCGGGCTCGGCGACAACGTCGTGTGCAAGCTGTCGGGCCTGGCGATGCCGCTTCAGTCCATGGAGGTCGACGCTTTCGCTCCATGGCTCGAACCCGCCATCGAAGCCTTCGGCGTCGACCGCTGCATGTTCGCCAGCAACTTCCCTGTCGACTCGATGTACGGCACCTTCGACGAACTCTACGCCGCGTTCAGCGGCGTGACGGCCGGCCTCGACAGCGAATCCCGGGAGAAGCTCTTCGCCGGGAACGCCGAGCGGCTCTATCGCTGCTGAGTAAGCGCGTCCCGGTGCCACGATGGTCAGGCGCGATGTTGCCTTTGACTAGAGCTTTCCCTGTTCAGCGGGCGAGGAGAATCGAACCTCCGTTCTCAGCTTGGAGTATCGCCAGAGCCGACTGAGCCGAAAATGACCACGGGATCCCCGGCAATCGTCAACTCGAAGCCATCGTCGGCCAAATGACGGCCGGCCGGGGCGGTCGGAAGCCGGCACCAGTACCAACCCTGTGACGAACACAGAGAGGCGGTCAGGCGCCGCTGAATCTTTCCTGACACGGGAACCTCTGGCTTGACCCGACGGCTGTGCCAGACCCGGGTCCTACGATGAATGGACGTGCGAGCGCAGGCAGATGGCCAGCGCAACGGGTGGTCTCGGCCGGTCGCGCTCCCTGAGGATATCGACGCCGTGGGTCGATTTGCCGACGGCGTGCCCAAGCCCTTGACCAGGAATTTCAGTTGGAGCGGGCGAAGGGAATCGAACCCTCGTTCTCAGCTTGGGAAAAGCGCCCAGGCTGATTCGGCGAACGGCGGCGAACTAGAACGGCAGGTCAGCGACTCGGCGAACGAGTGCGAACGGCCTCAGACGGATACGGATGCGCCATAAATGCGCCATGACGCTGGCGTCAGTGTCCGCGGTCGACACCGGAAGCCCTCATCTCGCGTCCAGTCGGCTGGGATTTAGCCTTTCGATTTTTTCGATTTAGTGGTATCCTGGTAATGAGATTTGGGAGGCATAGTGGCGACAAGGGCCAATGACGGGGTGGTCTTTCCCCCCGATGATCTTGAGGGGCTCCTCGACCTGGCCAGGTTCATGGAGCAGCACACCGAGCCCGGGATGCTGCTCGGCCCGGACGGCGAGCGGATTCCCCTGCCTGCGGAGGTCTACGGGGTCCTCGTCAATGTGGTGCAGGCGATGCGGGAAGGTAAAGCCATCAGCGTCCTCCCTCAGACACAACGGCTCACCACCCAGGAGGCCGCCGATTTCCTGGGAATCAGCCGGCCCACATTCGTCAAATTGCTCGAACGCGGAGAGATCCCATTCGAGCAGCCCGGTCGGCATCGGCGGGTCTTCCTGTCGGATCTCCTGGCGTACCAGCTGAAGAGGCAGACAGAGCGCCGCGCCACGTTGAACAGGATGACAGAGGAGACCTCCGAGGCGGGCATCTACGAGGGCTCGCCCGGGGATTACGCCGCTGCCCTGAAGGTTGAGCGCAAGCGTCTGGCTCGTAATCGATCCTGAACGTGGCGCGCTATACGGTGGCGCTCGACGCTTGCGCTTTGGTCCCGATCGTCCTTGCGGACACGCTCCTGCGAGTCGCCGAGCGTGGTCTCTACCGTCCGCTGTGGTCCGGGCGGATCTTGGCCGAGGCACAGGGGGCGATCCTTGCGATCCACCCTGATATCGACGTCGCGACAGTCGCGAGGCGA
>Ga0307374_10000758_pt1 | contig 60595 bp, 53 predicted proteins | sample OX3MG_FD_202532 | JGI IMG/M metagenome (GOLD analysis project Ga0307374, IMG submission 202532) | Soil microbial communities from Risofladan, Vaasa, Finland - OX-3 | ecosystem: Environmental > Terrestrial > Soil > Coastal area > Acid sulfate soil | place: Finland: Risofladan, Vaasa | collected... | reverse complement strand
GCGGATCGGGCGGCCTCGTCGTGAAGCTCAAGAACCTCGCCGTCTTTCCGCGCGCGCTCGCGCTCGCCGGGCGATTGCGGCGAGAACGCATCGATCACGTTCACGCATATTGGCTCTCAACACCCGCGACGGCGGCGTTCGTCATCGCGCGGGTCAACGCAATTGGGTGGAGTTGTACGGCGCACCGCTGGGACATCTTCGAAGAGAACATGATCGTCGAGAAGGCTCGCTCCGCTGCGTTCGTGCGAACGATCTCCGAGCGCGGCAAGGGTGAGCTCGTACGCCGAGTGCCGGAGGTTGCCGGGAAGGTGAACGTTGTCCGCCTCGGCACCGGGCTCTTCGGCGCGAGCGCCGGAACGCGCCCCGGCAACGGCCTTCGTCTGATCTGCGCCGCGGCGTACGTCGCGCCGAAGGGTCATGCGGACCTCTTGGAAGCCTTTGCCATCGCGTACGACGAGAATCCCGGGCTGCACCTGACGCTCTGCGGCGAAGGCCCGTTGCGCGAATACGTGCGCGAGCGCGCGAGCGCGTTGCCGTGCCGTAATGCCGTCGTCGTTCGCGGATACCTCGATCGCCGTCGCCTGCTAACCGAGCTCGGCGCTGGGCGATACGACGCTGTGATTCTGGCGAGTCGCGACGACGGCGTGCGCATGATGGAGGGGATACCCTCCATTCTCATCGAGGCGGCGAGCCTGGGGGTCACGTGCATCGCCACGCGTTCCGGAGGCATCGGCGAGCTTCTCGACGAGGAGAGCGCCTTTCTCGCGCCGCCGCAGCGTCCGAAAGACCTTGCTCGCGCAATCCTGGATGCGACCGACCCTTCGGAGCGCAGCCGCCGCGCGGCCCGAGCCTTGGAACGTGCGCGCCGCATGCACGATCCGCAACGCACTGCGGCACAGCTACGAGCACTATTGGGAGGCGCACGAGCGTCATGAAAATCACCGTCGCCGGTCTCGGATACATCGGACTCCCCACCGCAGCGATGCTGGCGGAGAGCGGCCACGAAGTCCTCGGCTACGATACGGACAAGAAAGTCATCGCCGGCCTTGCGGCCGGACGCGTTGAGCTCGCCGAGCGCGGCGTCCGCGACTTGGTGCGCCGCGCTCTCGAAAGCGGACGTCTGCACCCGTCGTTGATGCCATTCCCTGCGGACGCGTTCGTCATCTGCGTTCCGACGCCGACGGTCGATCATCGTCCCGACCTGCGCGCTGTGGAGGCGGCCTTCGGTACGATCGTGCCGCTCGTGCGAGACGGCAACCTGATCATGCTCGAATCGACGGTGCCGCCCGGAACGACTCTTGCGGTCGCCGAGCGAACGTTTCGCGCCCTCGGGCGCGATCTCGATGCGATTCACCTCGCCCACTGTCCGGAGCGCGTGCTTCCCGGAAAGATCGTCGACGAGTTGCTCTGGAACGATCGCATCGTCGGAGGACGCCGCCCGGTCGACGCGGAGATGGCGCGCGCCGTCTATGCAACCTTTGCGCGCGGCGAGATTCACGTCACGGACCTCACGACGGCCGAAACCGTCAAAATTGTCGAGAACGCTTATCGCGACGTGAATATCGCCTTCGCCAACGAGCTCGCGATTCTCGCCGAGGCACTCGGCATCGACGCGTGGGAGACGATTCGGCTCGCGAACTGCCATCCGCGCGTCGACATTCTCTCCCCAGGACCCGGTGTGGGAGGGCACTGCATTCCCGTCGACCCGCAGTTCCTGGCCAACGCCAATCCGTTTGCGAGCGAACTCATTCAAACGGCGCGTCGCGTGAACGAGCGCATGCCGCACGTCGTCACGCGCATCGTTCGCAGCGTCGCGCCGATCGAAACCGCGGATCACAAGATCGCCCTGCTGGGCGCGGCGTATAAGCCGGACATCGACGACGCCCGCGAGACGCCGACGCTCGCGATCGAGCACTTGCTCGCGGACGCCGGCTACACGGTCAGCGTTTATGACCCGATCGTAACGCAGTATCCAGGGACGGTCATCGCCGATTTCGAAGCCGCGGCGCGCGACGCGGACGTGCTGGTGATCGTCACGGATCACAGCCAGATCCGCGAGCTCGACCCGCAGGCCGTTGCGGCCGTGGTTCGCTCGAGAATATTGGTGGATTGTCGTAACGCGGTCGATGTCGATCGCTGGAACGCCGCCGGCTTCGACGTGCACGTTATCGGGCGCGGGACATTCCGTTCGACCGCGTTGGTCGCTGCGGCATGAACCCGTCGCTCGTCGTTCTCGTTACGCGTCGGCCGAAGCGCTGGAAGCGGCAGATGATTGCGGCGTTGCGAAGCCGCGGCGTCGATGTGGTGGTGGTGACGCGTATCGAGGAATGCTCGCCGGGGGAACGCGTGCTGGATCTGCGGGCGGCCGCCACGCGCGCAAAGGCGCGATTGCCGCTCGCTCGATCCTGGAGCGTCGAGATCGGGGAGGAGTACGGCGACATGCCGGCGTTCGGCGAGGCGCTTCGCGGAAGCGAGAGCGTGGAGGCGGCCTTGGTCGAGCGCGCACCGGACGCGCGCGTGCTGAGGCAAGGGTGCTTTCCGTACGCGTCGCGCCACGCGCGAACGCTGGAGCGCGTCGTCCAGCAATCGGCAGCGTGGATCTGTGAAGAACTGGAGTCGCCGGCACGGCGAAGCGCGCCGGAGCAGTGGAAAGATGCCGCGCCGGCCGAGCGCATCGGGCTCGTCGACGCGGTTCGGTTCGCGTTTCGCGAGCTCGTGCGATTCGCCGGGCACGCCCTGCGCGCCGTGTTCGAAGACGTTCGTTGGGACGTTGCCGTGACGAACGGCTCGCTTGAGCGCTTCATCGAGAATCCTCGTAATGCATGGCTGCACTGGGTCGCGCGCGACGAGCGGGAGTTCCTCGCGGATCCCTTCGTAATGCGCGGAGAGTCGGGCGGCCCGCGACTACTCTGCGAAACGATGAACGGATCGACGCCGAGCATCGTCTCTATCGACCTCGACGATCGCTACGGCGAGCGCCGACCCGTCCTCGACGGTCTCGACGCCGCGTCGTATCCGTACGTGTTTGAGGTGGACCAAGAGCTATGGCTGACGCCCGAACAACACGCGCGCGGAAGCCTCGGAGCGTATCGGATGTCCGGTCTGGAGGCCGAGCCCGTCACGGCAATTCTCGAAGGCGTTGCAGCGGTCGACCCGACGATCATCCGTCACGACGGCCGGTGGTGGCTCTTCTGTACGCTTGCCGATGACGGCCCGAACTACGCGCTACGCATCTACTGGTCGGAGCATCCGGGCGGCCCGTGGCATGCTCACAAGCGCAATCCGGCAAAGGTCGACGTCAGGGGCGCGCGACCTGCCGGAAACTTCTTTCTGCGCGGCGGCGTTCTCCATCGTCCGGCCCAGGATTGCAGCGGACGATACGGCCGCGCGATCGCGATCCAGCGCGTCGATGTGCTCACCCCGGAAGACTTCGAAGAAGCGTGCGTCGCACGCATCGACGTCTCCATGATCGCGCGCCGGGACGCTATCGGCGTACACACCCTCTCGCACGGTCACGGTTGGGTCGCACTCGACGCACAGTTCGCGCGCTGGTCCCTGCGCAAACCCCTGCGCATGCTGCAGGCGCGGTTCACGTGATGCGCGTCACGGCGCGGCGCGCAGAGCCGGGAGTTGCCGCAATCGCGGCGGTCCTGCTCATGGCCGGAGCGACGGTCGTTTGGGCTTCTCGTACCGTCGCGCAGCGCGGAACTTCTGGACTGATCGAGGTGCTCGCCGCCGCCGCCGTGCCACTCGCGGCGTGGTTTGCCTGGACGAGGCCGCTGATCGTGCCCTACGGACTCTATGCCGTCGCTGCGCCTCTCGACGTCTTCACCCTGTTGAGCCGGCACGAAGGAACGATCGCCCGTCTCTTGGGATTACTCTCGGCCGTAGCGTTGATTCTCTATGCCGTGCGTACGCAGAGCGTGCGCACGCCGCCGCGCGCGGTCGTATGGCTTGCGTTGCTCTGTGGGTGGATGGCGCTCTCGACCCTCTGGTCGATCGGCGAGGACCCCGGCCGGGAGGCGCTCACCTTGCTGCAGCTCGCAGGTTTGTACCTTGCCGTCGCGTGCTTTCCCATCCGGCGCCGCGATCTGGTCCCACTGCTCGGTTTCATCCTGGCGAGTGGCGTCGTCGCGGCAGCGATCGGCATCTACGAGTTCAGATCCGAAGGTTTCCAACAAGCGCAGTTTCTGCAAGCGTACAACCGCATCAACATCACCTTCGGTCAAGCTGCACTCGACCCGAACCTCTACGGTGACGGGCTGCTGCTTCCGTTCGCAGTTGCACTGACGTGGTTCGTACGGGCTCGGGTGCTCGTTGCGCGTGCGCTCGCAGCCGGTGCGATGCTTGCCATCCTGACGGCACTCGCGCTTGCCGCATCGCGCGAAGCCGCGATCGGTCTCGCTATCGAGATCTTCGTCCTCCTGACCGCGCTGCGCGCGTGGAGGCGCGCGATTCTACCGCTCTCGGCCATCGTGGGCGGGACGCTCGTGGCGTTTCCGAACGTCATCATCCGCGCGCTCGCGGACTCCGGGAACGGTGGAAGCGGCCGGACGTCGATCTGGCACGTGGGCGTGGCGGCATTCCTGCAGCATCCGCTCGCCGGTGCCGGATCCGGCAGCTTTGCAACGGTCTACGACCGTTGGTACTTGAAGATCTCTCAGACGTACGACGACGGCTGGCACCGTGCGTCCCACGATCTAATCGTTCACTACGGCGTCGAGTTGGGGCTGATCGGGCTCGTGCTTCTGGCCGGCTGGTGCGTCTCTCAATGGCTGATGGCCCGCGCGCTCCCGCGCGTGGGGCTGCTCGGCGATGTTCGCGCGATCTGTCTCGCGGCGTTCGCAGCGCTCGCGTTCGTATCGTTCTTCGTGGACCTCTTCGATGCGAAGTTCGTCTGGCTCGCATTCGGGCTCGTCGCTCAGGCGCGCACGCTGGCCGTGTACGGAGATCGCGCGTGACGGTCGAGCGGATCGCGACGCTCGAGGAGTTCGAGCGAATACGTGGCCCCTATGAAGGGCTCTACCGAAAGGACCCCAGCCGCGGCGTCTTCGTCTCGTGGGAGTGGCTGCGCTCGTACTTTGCTGCGATGCGCGGCCGGTGGACGGTTCTTGCGGTCGCGCGCGACGCGCGGTACGTCGGTTTCTGCGTGCTCGTCGAGAGCGGTCTTGCAGTCGGACCGCTTCGCCTGTATCGCGAGCTCGCGCTCGGCGCCTACCCAACTGCCGACTACGGCGCGCTGATTGCAGAAGAGGGAGAGGACATCCTCGAGGAGATCGCGTGCGCGATCGACGCGATGCCGTGGGACCTGTTCCGGGCGTGCAACGTTCGCGATCCGCGCGTCGGGCACGTCGTCGCGCATCTTCGTTCGTTAGGGAATGGCATCAGTGAAGAGCCGCGCAATAGCTGCCGCTTCGTTCCGCTGCCCGCGTCGTGGGAGGAGTATGCAGCCCGCAATCGCAGCGGCGACAAACGCTACGTCAACCGCCGCCGTAATCTGTGGCGCGAGGCGAGCCTCGTCGAGGCCGACGCAACGACCGTGGACGAGTATATCGACACGCTCCTGCGCATGCACCACCGTCGCTGGCGCTCGAACCTGCACAAAGCACGCCGCACGTACGGCAAGCTCTTTCGCGAGGCGTACGAGCGAGGCTGCTGCCGGATTGCCGTGCTCTGGAGTGCCGATCGCCGTCCACTTGCCGCACAAGCGGCATTCGTGGACGCAGAACGGCGCTCGTGGGGCGTCTACATGCTCGCATACGATCGCCTCGCCGGCAAGGGCTCGCCGGGGATAGGCATGCTCGCCAAAGGGCTCGAGCGCGCGATCGATCAAGGGTTCGCAGAATACGACTTCTTGCGCGGAGACGAGCCCTACAAGGCCCGCTTCGGAACGCAGGTGCGCTTGCTCGAGAACTACGTCGCTCGCCGCACGTCCGCGCGCAGCGCAGCGAAAGAGCGCGCGTGGAGAGCGGCGTTGCACGTGAAATCCATTCTGCGGCGCGTGCTCTTCGGGAGAACCCTCTGATGGCTCGGGCGCTCATCATCACCCAGTACTACGCTCCCGAGCCCTGTGCGGCGGCACACCGCATGTCGGCACTCGCGCGAGCGATGCGCGCGCGCGGCATGGACGTCACGGTGCTCGCGCCGATGCCCTCGTTCCCCTCGGGGCGTGTGGATCCAGCGTACCGTGGAAGGAGATTCGTACGCGAGTTGGTCGACGGAATCGACGTCGTCCGCCTTCCACACATCGCAACGGCGCGGCGGCACGGCCGCTTCTTGGCGTGGCTGAGCTTTGCCGTGTCGGCGTCGGTATACGCGTTATGCTTCGCGAAGCGCGCCGACGTGGTCGTCGTAAGCTCGCCGCCGATCACGCTCGCGCTTCCGGCACTCGCGGTACGGCTCGTGCGTGGTTCGCGCCTCGTCGTAGACGTGCGAGACGTCTTTCCCGACCTGCCCGTCCAGATGGGCGTCTGGCGCGAGAATGCTCTCGTAACCCGCGCCGTTGGGGCCGTAGTCGATCGCCTCTACTCACTCGCGTCGTTGATCGTTGCGGTCACGCCGACGGCGGTTGTGCATGTGCGGCGGCGCGCGCTGCGCACGGCGATTCTGCTCGCCCCCAACGGATGCGACCGCGTCGATCCCGAGCGGGGCGTCATCAAGCGGCGTAACGGCGAGTTCGTCGCCACCTTCACGGGAAACATGGGATTGGCCAACGGCATGGACCTTATTCTGGATGCCGCAAAACTCGTTGCGAATGACGACATTCGCGTCGCATTGATCGGCGGCGGCGCCGATTACGAGCACGTCCTGGCCCGGATCGGCGAGGAGAGCATCGAAAACGTAGATGTCTACGGCGTGCTGCCGCGCGAGCGGGCGGTCGGAGCGCTCGCGGAATCGGACGCGGCGCTCGTCGTGCTACGCGAAGGAATCGGCGAGAGCGTTCCCACGAAGCTCTTCGACGCCTTCGCCGTCGAATGTCCGGTCGTGCTGTGCGCTGCAGGGGAGGCGCGCCGGGTGGTCGCCGAGTCCGTCGGCGGAATCTGCAGCGCCCCAGGCGACCCGGAATCCCTCGCGGATGCGCTTCGTCGGTTGGCCGGTGACCGGCAGCTCGCGGCCGCCTTCGGCCGCGCAGGATCGCGCTATGCGACCGGCTTCGACCGGGGAGTGATTATGGAGCTTCTCGCTGCACGTATTGGAGAAATCAAGGAGGAAGTATGGGCGGTATAACTTTGTACGCCGTGCGATTGCTGCGCGGCGCGGCCGTTGGAGCGGCGTTTCTCGCAAGCGCATGCGGCGCACAGGGGGGGCATGCGATCGCTGCCGTTCAGGTTCCGCAGGGATGGCCGAGCGCGTCGCCGAGCGTACCGACCCACGTGCAAAACTGGATGTACGCGTGTGCGAGTGCAGCGCAAACGTGCGTGGAGCTCGATAACGTCGGAATCCCAGCTGCATGGATGGCGACGCACGTCGACTGGAACGAAGTCTACTACCGGGACGCCGACGACGCGACGTCCTCGCAGCTCGCCGCAGCCGGCGCGCGGCACATCGTGGTCTACACGGACCCGAACATCTCGTCGTACTGTCCTATTCCGCCCGGGTACTCTCTTGCCTCATCCGACTTCCCCGAGAACGGTGATAATTGCGCGGGGCAGGTCGCGCGCTATCTCCACGCGGAGAACGGCGGCTATGCACACGCATACGAGCACCAGGGTAACGGCAACCGGCTCGTCGATCATGCGGACGGCCTCTTCGACGGTCAGGCCAGCGAGCCGTTTGCGATCGGCGATCCCGATCTGCAGGGGGCGTTCCATACCGTCACCCTTCAGAACCGCTACGCCAGCGACGTGTTCGAAGACGACGGCGGCGGATCGTACAATTGCGTCGTCGACAGCAACGGCACGTGCACCGGAACCTTCGGACCGGCCGCGTACGCACCGCCAGGATGCGACGACAGCGGGGGGTACTGGTGTTACAAGTACGGCGAGACCGCGTACGAATGGGATCGAGCTGCCAATCCGCAGGAAGCCTACGCGAACGATGCGATCGCGCTGGTCAACGCCTCGGCGCACGCCGTTATCGGCAACGACGGGCTCGGAACGGATGCGTACGACGTCCAGTGGCTGAGCGCGTCGCGCGTGGAGGGTGCGATGGCCGAGAACGCGTGGACGCAGCGCGCGGATCCGTCGGCATGGATGGATCGCGCGGACGCCATCCTTCTCTATCACAGTCGTGGAAAGTTCGTCGTCGAAGAGGATGCCGACGCATCGGGCTTGATGTTTCAGATCGCGAGCCACTGGATCGTCTACGACCCGGTCTACTCGATCGAGTTCTTGGCGGAGGCCAACGTGGCGCCGCGTAGCGTGGGCACGAACGATATGACGTTTCCTGAGGAATCGATCGTTCCGACCGATCCGCGCAGCGCTACTCCGCTCTCGAACGACGTCACCGCGTTTGAAAGCGCGCCCGGGCTTTTCGTCCGCGAGTACGCGAGCTGCTACGAGAACGGCGTCTCGATCGGCTATTGCGCCGCGGTCGTGAATGCTACCGGGTCACCACTCGAGCTCGCGGGCCTGACCCAGCACTACTCGCGCGTCCTCGTGCGCAACACGAGCGCAACGTGGGCTGCCGGCGGCACCCCGGTGTGGTCGAACGCCGCGCCGTCGACGATCGGCGCGAATGCGGGCCTCATCCTCGCGCAGTAGCGTAAGAGCCGGCAAGCTTCTCGTAGAGCCGAGCATAGGTTGCCGCGGTGCGCTCGATCGAGAAGCGCGTTCGGAGCAGGGAAAGGTCGTCGGACCCCTGGTGCGCGCGGCGAAGGGCCGTTTCGAGGCTCCTCGCAATCGACGCCGGCTGAAAGTCATCGCTGACCGCCGCATCGCAGAGAACCTCGCGCGCGCCGGGCCACGGTGTAGAAACGATGGGTACGCCGGCGCACAGCGCCTCGATCAGCGATAGCGGCATGGCCTCGCTCTGCGACGTGTTGAGCACGGCATCGGCTGCATGGAGAAGAATACCCGCGTCGGTGCGATAGCCCAGAAGGTGCACGCGCGTTGCGATTCCCTCCGCGTTCGCCGCGATCGCAATCTCATCGCGCAGCGGGCCTTCGCCGGCGAAATAGACGTGCGCGTTCAACTCCGCGGGAAGCAACCCACACGCCGCAAGCGCGCGAAGCGGTTGCTTCACGGAATCCAGGCGCCCAAGGAAGAGGATGACGCGCGCGCCCGCGGGCGCGCCGAGTGCGCGGCGCGCCCGCTCGCGACTGCATGTACCGATGGCCTCGAGCGCGATGCCGTTTGGAACGACGGCGATGCGACCGGCGGGGACGCGCTCGAAGGCGGAGATGCGTTCTGCATGGGCGTGCGTCAATGCGACGATGCCGGCGGTTTGCCGGTGGAGCAGGCGCGTCAGCGCGCGGCGCAGGAGGGAGGTAGAAAAGTCGTTGCCGTGCTCGGTGTGCACGATGCATCGCGCTCCAGCCGCGAGCGCCGCGAGGCGCCCCCAATGCTTCCCATGTGCGAGATGCGTGTGAACGATGTCCGGGCGAAGCCGCCGGATATGCGACGTCAAACGAAAGAAAAAGCTTATTCCACCGCCTCGAGCACCAGTGCCGTGACGCCCTGCGGAATAGACGGTAACCCCTTGCGGCGGCGTCGCCGCCGGGGAATCGTAGATCGTAACGATCGATGCGTCTATTCCAGCGGAACGCTGTGCCGCGGCAAGCGCCGCGACGAGGCGCTCCCCGCCATAGGTCCCAAGCTGCGTCACGACGTGAACGACGCGCATCACGCCGCCAAATCCGTCACGTACCACGCAGCGAGCTCCTCTACCCAGTGATCGAGAGAGATTGCGGCGGCGGTCGCGGGAAGAAGGGGAACCGGGCCAAGTGCGAGCGCGCAATCGAGGGCGTGCGCGAGCGCGGCTGCATCGCCGGAGTCGACCGCGAGCGTCGCCGGGTCGCTGCCCAGAGCGCGGAGCACGCCGGGAAGAGCGCTCGCCACTGCCGGCAGCCCGCACGCGCGTGCCTCGAGCAGCGAATAGGCTATGCCTTCCCCGCGGCTCGGGAGCGCGAGTGCGTCTGCGGCCCAAAGAGCGTCGCGGACGTCAGACAGCGTACCGGTTGAGATAATGCGTTCGTCGCCGAGCGCCTGCAGTGACGCAGGCGACGCAGCGATCGCGAGGATTTGCGGTTTCTCATGCGTCAGCCGCAGCGCGCTTGCGAGCAGGTCCGCGCCCTTGACGACCGCGTCGCGACCGAAGAATGCTATGGCGCGGTCGTGCGGCGCCAAGTGGAAGAGACGCCGAGCAGCGGCTCGCTCCACCAGCGTGGGCGAGCGAAAGTGTTCGAGATCCACGCCGTTTGGGAGCTCGACGATCGCATCGGGGCGCACTCGGTGCTGCCGCAGGTATTCGACGATGTCCGGGGCGACGCAGAAGAAGCGCTCGACGAGACGCTTGGCGCTCGCGTACTTCAGACGCCGGGCGAGGCTGCGCGCGCCGCGGCTCGGCGTGACGGCGGAATGCAGATGCCACGCAGTCCGCGCGTGCGCGGCGGTCGCCCCGAGCGTCGCCGGCAGCATCCAGTCGACGAAATGCGCGTGCACGACGTCGGGCCCGCTACGGGCTACCGCAGCTGCCACGTCGAGTGCCGTACTCGCGTGAATGACGTCGACGCCGGACGCTCGCAACGCATGCGTCCAAGCGTACGACTCGCTCGCGCGCGGGCAGAGCAGCGCGGTACGAAACTCGCTGCGTTTCGCCAAGCTCTGCAGCGCGCTGACGAACCCGCCACCGGCAGGGTTTGAGAACGCGGCGACGTGGAGAACGAGCGGTTTCACGACGCATCCCGGGGATTGCGCGTGCCGAGCGCGAAGGCGCGTGTGTGGATTCCCTCGCCATCGTATTGCCGGCGCATGAATCGCGTTTTGACGGCGTGCGTCGCGATGCGATTCTTACTGCCCACGCGACGCAGCTCGCTCGCGCGTGCTCCTCGTCGTCCACGCGCGTGAAGGTTTTTGCTGCAAACTCCATGCCGCTGCACGAGCTGCTCGAACGGATCGCGGCACACCGTCCTGCACGTATTCTCATAGAGCATGCGCCGCTTGCGTACGAGCGCTCGGCGGTCCCTGTGGCCGTTGCGTCCTGGGGAAAAGCGCACGTCGTGCCCGTTCTGCTCCTCGCGCATCGCGAGTACGGCCACGCATGCGATCCGCCCGGCACCGCGGTGGCCAAAGCGCTGCTCGCCGCGGCCCCGCTCTTCGCGTCGGCAACGCGCGTACTGTGTCACGAAAGCGTTTGGGCGCGCGTCGTGGGCGGTGCAATGCCGAGCGTCGTCGAACGGCTGGAGCTTCTCGACGATTGGATCGTCGTGGAGCCGAAGGCCGTGGTTCCGGTCGACGCGGCGGCTCCCGTCCTCGTCTTGGCGGACGCGGTTCCTCCGACTGCACTCGAGCGGGTGCTGCACGCGCTCAGACGCGACCGCGTTGCATTTCGCTGCTTGACGGTGCAGACCGTAGAGGAGCTGCCGCCCGCGTTGTGCGCGGCCTCCGCGGTCCTCGTCCCCGCGTCGCGTCGAGAAGGCGAAGAGATGCTCTGGGCGCGCACGGCCGCCGCATTCGGCCGCAGCGTGTTGCGGATTGCGCGTGACGGCTCTCACGAGCGCGTCAATCGCGCCGAGCACTCGAACTGGACGGCGATCGCTCATTGCATCCTCTCCGACGAGGCTGACGCTTCAGCGACTTCCTTTGAAGAACACGTCGAGAAGCCGTCGGTCGGCATCTGAGAGGCGCGAGAGCCGCGAGACGATGTCGATGAGATCCTCACTCGGCTGCGAGGGCGACGGCTGCGGCTGAGCCTCCGGCTGCGGCTGAGCCTCCGGCTGCGGCCGAGCCTCCGGCTGGGCTGGCTCGGGTTGGGGAACCGGCGGTTCAGAGGGCGGCTCCGCCACGATCGGCGCGGGAGCCGGCTGCGCGGCCTGCGGAGGCGTGGGGGGCGGCATATACGTTGGAATCTCCGCTTCGCCCGGAACGATGAGCGGTCGCGTGGCCGTCGGCGGCGCCTGAGGAGCTGCGAAGATCGGCGTCGGAGGCGGCGTCGGAGGCGGAGGCGGCGCGGGAGCCGGAGCCGCCTTCTGAAGTCCACTGACGAGCGCCGGCAGCACCCTTTCGAGGATCTGCGTCACGACGGACGTCTCGACGGCGACCGGCGGCGGTGCGGCTTGCGGCTGCGTCGCAGCGGGCGCGCGCTGCGGCAGAGATGGGGGTGCCGTTTGTTCCGGCGGTGACGGCGGGGGAGGCGCAACAGGGGTCGCTGGAGGCGCAGCAGCGGCCGCCGGAGGAGAAGGTTGCGCGACGTTTTCGTCGGTCGCACGTTGGCCGCGGCGCGGATTCCCGCGCTTGCGGTGATACATCGCTCCGTCGGCCTGCCGCCACGCCTCGAAGAGGTCTCCGGCCTCCGAGCGCACGGAAAAACCAACCGTCGCAGACGCGTTCGCGCGCAGCAGAGTCGACTCGATGTGCTCGCGAATGCGCGCTGCGGCATTCGCGTCGCATTTCACCGCGAGAATGGAAAACTCATCACCGCCGACGCGTGCGACGACGTCGGTTCGCCGGACGCATCGTTCGAGTGCCGTTGCGGCGTTTTTGATCAGCTCGTCACCCTTTTCGTGTCCGAAGCGGTCGTTGACCGCTTTGAGGCCATCCAGGTCGATGACGAATACGACGGCATCGTATCCGTGACGGTTGCAGCGCTGGTCCTCGGTTGCGAGTAGCTGGTCCCAGGCACGGCGGTTGTGCAGCCCAGTGAGCGGATCGACAAGCGCGTCGGCCTGAGCGCGCTCGGTGCGGCGCGTTGCTTCCTCGAGCGTGAGCTCGGTGCGAACTACCGCGCCCAGCATCGATACTGCATAGTCGAGGAGCCCACGCGCGTTCGCGACGCGTTCGACCGCGTTGCGCTCGCCGAAGGCGCAGAGAACGCCGAAGAGATTACCGTCGATGTCGACGAGCGGAACGCCGAAGGGCGCCACGGTTGCGGGGTCGATGCCCCCTTGCCGACGGTCGATGCCGCCATTGGCGCTCATCGGCGGAGCCGCTCCGAGAAGATTCACGGTCGGAAGGTCGGAGAGCCGTCCGACCGAGAGCTCGTGCACCGGCAGATAGCGCTGGTACTCACCGATGCCGGTGACCACGCTCAGCGTGCCGCTCGCATTCTTGAAGAGCACCCACGACGGAAGATGCAACGCGCCTGCGAGAAACTGCATCGTGCTCTGCGCAGCCTGCGTGTAATTGGACGGCAGCATCGCAGGCTGTACCGGCTGAGCCTGCACGGGCTGCTGCTGTACGGGTTGCGCAAACTCCGGCTGCACCGCCGGCGCAATGGATTGCTCTGGCGGCTGCGGAGGAGTCGGTGCGGTGACGGGCGGGGGTGCGGAAGCGGGCGCCGCTGCCGGCACGAAGACCGGGGTCGCGGCCGGTTCGGCAGCGTCGGTGCGCTGCGTCTGGAACTTCCAAAACATCATCTGGCGTGTCGTCCCGGGGTGAAGAAGTGCGAATGCTCTCGCGCGCGAGCGCGCGCGGCATCGTCAGACGTTGACGGTGAAGCGGGCGAGAGCGCCCAAGAGCGTTTCATGCGAAGCCGACTTCTCCAAGTAGAGAAGTCTCCTCGGCGCTTGCGTCTGCAACTCGCCGGGCGGCGTTCGCGAGTAGAAGCACAGATCGAGCGCCGGCATCGAGTCCACCACGAACTGAAGGTCGCGCATCGTTGCGTCGTCCGCAATGTCGCAGTCGAAGAAGAGCATCTGCGGACGCGTGCGCATGACGTCGAGCGGAACCAGCGCGTCCTGCACGCGCACGATCGAGCAGCCCGACTCCTGCAAGAGCTGCAGGAGGCTCGGCACGAAGATCTGCTGCGGCTCGACGACGTAGGTGCGCACCGAGCCTTAGACTCCGGGAAGATGGGCGATCATGTTCCTTATGAGCGTACGGTGCGCCAGGCCACGGCCACAGTGGCTTAGGGCCCTGCGCGAGGGTCCTGAAGGTCATCTCCATCAGACGAGTCCCATGCGAATAGCATACACGACGGCCTGAGCCCTGGCGGAGATGTTCAGCTTTGACAGGATCCTGCTGACGTGGTTCTTGACGGTCTTCTCAGAGAGGCAGAGGCGAACCCCGATCTCTTTGTTGGAGAGACCCTGAGCGATTAAGCGAACGACCTCGCCTTCGCGCTCGGAGAGCTCGTCGCTGGACATGCGCCCGTCCGAGAGGAGGCGCTTGCGCAGGAGGGAGCCGGCAATGCGGGGGTCGACGTAGCTCTCGCCGCCTGCCACGGTCTTGACGGCGCGAATGAGCTCGCTGGGCGAAACGTCCTTTGCTAAGTACGCGTCGGCCCCCGCGGCGACGCAGCGCTGCATGATTTCCGGCCGCAGCTGCGTCGAGAGTACGCAGACGCGCGCCTTCCCGAAGGCTTGACGGCAGCGGGCGATCTCGTCCGCATAATCGATGGAGGGGCCGTTGAGGTCGAGAACGACGAGATCCGCCGAGACGCGAGGCGGAGCCGCGGGATCGACGCGCGGCAGGTCGCCGAGCACTTCGAACGTCGGCTCCGCGGCCAAGAGCTGGCAGAGCGCCTTACCGAAAAGCGCCTGCTCCTCGATGATGAAGATCCGAGTCTTGTTGGAGGTCGAGGTCAATGGCATTCGATTTCTCTCCAGGCCTTCCGGCCTAACTCCCAAAGGCAAGTTGCACTAGGATTGAGCGAGCCGATTGGGTACGGTTGCCCTCTGTTGCGTTTATAGCAAGCGCGCGACCGCACTTATACTCCCACGCCTGAGGGAAAACGCGCACGGTCTACGTTTTCAACGGGACCATCGGGCCCTCGACAAGAGCAATCTTTACGAACTCTTTCCCGGCCGGCGTTAGGCCGACCAGGACCGCAGCACGGGCATTCGCTATGATGATGATCGATGGGTGCGCCAGCATGAGTCGCAGCAACGCCGCACGCGAGATGATCGCATCGCTGCGATCGGTCGCGATTCACTTTCCGCAGGGTCGTCGGCTGCAGGCGGTGATCGACGCCTACGCGACGCTGGTTCCCGCCGACGCATGGGCGTTCTCGTATCGCCGTCACGAGTCGGTGATCGGAGAGTATCTCTCGGGAGATCCGCGCGTCGTACCGGAGCGACTGGGCATGGTACGAGCGGAGATCGCTGCACGGCGGAGCATCAACCCGCCATCTGCAATCGGCATGCCCTCGACGCGGACCGAGCCATATCGCCACGGGTTGACGGTCCATCTCGAAGACAAGCGCGGGGGCCTGGGTGCACTGTTGCTGCTGCGCGATGCGCACAGCGGCGAGTTTCTCCTGGACGACTGCTCGGTGCTCACGGAGGCGCGTGCCGAGGTCTTGCACGCGCTCGACACCCACGCGCAGTTCGAAGGCGAGCTCACCGATCTGGAACGCGCGCGCTCGCGCAGCGCGCCGGCGCTCATCTTGCTCAACGAGAATCTCGCGGTCGAGTACGCAAGCAGGCCGCGACGCTTGCGGCGCGTCGATCGCTGGAGTCTGCCCGGTGGACGCCTCCCGCCGGCGATCGAGCGTACCGTGCGAGAGATCACGAGCGCTTGGCGCGATCCGACCCAACGCGTGGAGCAGGCGTTCATGCCCTCCGCCGAAACCATCGTTCGCGTCGTGCCGCTCGAGCACGGGCGCCGCTACGGCGTGGCGCTGGTGCTGGAGCCGTACGAGAGCCGTTCGCTGCTGGCGGACGCCGTTCGGCGTTTCCGCTTGACGAATCGAGAGCTCGAGGTGATCGCGCTGCTCTTCTCCGGGCTGGGTACGCCGGCGATGGCAAAGCGGCTCTCGATCAGCGACACGACGGTCAACGATCACGTCAAACGCCTTCTCTCGAAGACGAACTGCGCAAATCGCACGGAGATGGCTGCGACGCTCCTCGGCTGGCGGGGCGCAACCCGTCTCGAGGACGGTTAGCGCAGCTTTCCGGAACGCGCATAGTAGGCGAGACGCTCGTTCGTCGTCTTCGCGCGGTTTAGCACATATCCGACGAGGCTGCCGATGCCTGCGCGCGCGAGACGATCGAGCGCGCGAGTGAGTTGCTTTACGCGCGTGCGGCCCGCCGAGATCACGACCAGCGACGCGTCGACGCTACGGGCGACCTCGAGCGCATCATGAACGGGTCCAAGGGCGGATGTGTCGACGATGATGCTCGCGTAGTGCTGGCCTGCGCTCGCGAGAAGCCGGCGGAGGCGTCCGGACTCGAGTGCGACGACGGGATCGCGTACGGCGGAGCCGCCGGCGAGGACGTCGATCTGCTGATGTGCGGTTCGCTGCGTCGCCTGTTCGATCGGCAGCCCGCGTTCGAGCACGTCTCCAAGGCCGGGCATCTCCGCGACGCGCAGAAGACGGTGCACCGAAGGCCTGCGCAAGTCCGCGTCCACGACGAGTACGGGACCGTGGCGTTCAGCGAGAGCGAGCGCGAGGTTCACGGCGACCGTTGATTTGCCATCGCCTTGCGACGGGCTGAGCACGGCGATCGTGCGCGGTGCCGACGTACCGCTGAAACGCATGGCGTCGAGGACCTCGTCGTATGCGGCCTCCATGCGCAGGCGTCTGCGCGACTCGTCGCCGTTCGCAACCGAGCCGCTCACGTCGTCAACGCGCCCGAGTGCCGGCAGGTCGGAGAGTTGCTCGACGTCGCGCTCGTCACCGACGCGGCTGTCGAAGAGATCGAGGACGAGCACGACCCCGAACGCGACGCCCAGCGCGAGCAGCGCCACGGCGATGAGGCCCATCTTCAGACTCGGCGTCGGGATCGCGTTCTGCGCTGCGGCCGGCTGCGTGACCGTGAGATCGCTGAGCGCGGTCGATTTCGCAACCGTCAACTCGTCATACTTTTGGAGCATTGCGTAGTACGCATCTTGTGCGAGCTTTGCGCGACGCTGCAGCACGGAGAGCGTGGCGGTCGTACCGGGGAGCTCCTGGATCGACGGGAGCATGGCGTGCCGCTGCGCGTCCATCGCCGCGACGGCTGCGGCGTCGGCCTGGACTTGCGCCTCGAGCTGCGCGGCTTGCTGCCGCAGCTGCACGGCGACCGCGTTCGACTCCGCCGTGTTCGATTGTGCGATCGTGGCCGGAATCGCCGCGATGCGCGCCTCGAGGTCCGCGATCTTCCTGCGGAGCTGCACCATGACGGGGTGCTTGTTGGTGAAGCGTTGGGCGTTATCAGCGAGCTGCACTTGTGCGTCGCTTAGCTGCTGGCGCAGTTGGAGGATGACCGGGTTGGGAGCCGTTACGGCCTGGCCGGGAATCATGCTCGGCGTCTGACCGATCTCACCTTGAATTGCTGCGAGCTGCGCTTGCGCTTGCCGCCGGTCTACCTGCGTCTGCGCGATCTTTTGATCGAGCGCGTCGAGGGTGGTGGCCGCTTGCGTCGCCTGCGTCGTCGCGTCGGTGAGGCGGTGCGCCGCCATGAAGCTCGCGGCGGCGAAGTTCGTTTGGCGCACCTGCGCCTCGGCGAGCGGAAGCTGCGAAGCGATGAACGCGATACCGGCATCGGCCTGCTGCGCGACGAGATCGCGCTCGCGCTGAACGAATGCCGACGCCATGTCGTTGGCAATCGTGGCCGCGGTCTGCGGATCGCCCCACGATGCCCGCAGACTGAGCATGGGCGTGTCGTTGATCGGGGCAACCCGAATGCGGCCGAGCAGCGCCTCCGCGCCGATCGGAAGGTGAAGATCGTCCACGACGCGCTGCGCGACCGGCGTCTCTTGAATGAGCTCCGCGTACGTTTGGGTCGACTGCAAGCCCGTCGCGATGACCAAGGCGTTGAGGATCGGCAAGTCGGTCTGCTGCTGCGACCCGGCATTGCCGGTAATGTCGGTTGCGTCGCGGTTCGGGTTGCCGGCGATGAGGCGGACCTCCGCCGTGTAGCTGCGCGGCAGGATCAAGATCGCGAGCGTGCCGAGCACCGCAAGGACCACCGCGATCGTCACGAAGAGCTTGCCGTACCTGCGGAAAGGCCGCGCGAAACGGCCGACGTGGATATCACCCGAGGTCAGGTCGGCGGGGGGGCGTTCGGCAAGCGTTAGCGTACTCATGGTTGCTTTCTAGAAGTGCAGCAGCGTTCCGAGCAGGTAGAGGAAGCCGGAGAAGAAGCCCTCACCGATCATGCGGCCGTTGGCCTCCGGTACGAAGATCTCGTCGCCGGGCTTCAGGACGACGTCGTAGCGCTCGTCGCCGCGCAGGAGCGCGGGGTAGAGATTGATTTGGTACGTTCCGACGGTTCCGTTGGGGAAGTGTCGCGTGAGCGCGATGCGGTTGAGATCGGAGTTCGCCTGCCGAGTGTCGCCTGCGGCGGCGATCGCGATGGAGAGACGATCTCCTTCGTGCACGACGATCGCGCCTGGCTTGTCGACCGCGCCCAAAACGTGAACAGTGAACGTCATCGGACCCGGCACATACACGATCGCTCCCTGCTGCAATGGAACGTCGAGCGACGTGTCACCGCGCTGGAGCAAATTTTCGAGCGAGATCGTTGCGACGTCGCCACCGCCCGGCGTTGCGATGCGGGCGACGGGATAGACTCCCGTCTCGACGTCCACGACGCCGCCTGCGGCAGCGATCGCGTCGAGAAGGCGTCCCTGAGAGCGCAGCTGGTATTTCCCCGGTGTCTTGACGTCGCCGAGTACCGTCACCTCGAGGAGGCCCTCTTTGACGACCGATACGACGACTTGCGGCCGGCGCATGTACACGGCGAGGCGCCGCGCGATCGCGTGCGCCGCGCCCTGTGGCGACATGCCGCCGATCGCGAGCGTCCCGATCAGGGGAAGATCGATCGTTCCGTCGTCGAGCACGGTTACGTTTTGCGCGAGCGTGGGATCGTCGTCGATCGCAATGGCGATCTGATCGCCGCCCTGGATGTGGTACGCGTTGGTCATCTCGAAGGGAGACGCGGCCTCACTGCCTTGATCCACCTGCGCGCACGCGCTCGCGGCGAACCCGAGCACGAACGACGGCAGAAGAAGCATGGCGATCGCAAACGTCCTCACGCGTTCCATGTTTCGACTCTAACCTCCGTACGTGCGCGTTGCAGAGTTCGCGTCTGCCCTATGGGACCGGGTCGAGCGGCTACCCTGAGAGATGAATTCGTGGCCGTGAGTCCCAAGCGGGTTGAGTCCTCGGACCCAGGCGGGTCACGCCCATGCCGAGAGCGCTCACCAAGAGTGCCGCAAGTCCTAGCCAGGCAGGGAGTTTCGACGCCTCGGCATCGAGCCGCGGCGTCGCGTACCGTGGATCGGAGCGCAGATACGCGCCCCAGTTCTCGCCGGCGAGGTTCGTCGCGGGAGCGCTCGTCTGCGACACGTGCGACGGCGCAGGCGGCACGAGCACCTGTTGCGCGGCGAGGGGGAGCGCAACGCAGATTGCGGCGAGCAAGAAGCCTCCGAGCGCATGCGTGAAATCGATAGTTTCGCCGAAAGGAACCGCGTCCACGAGCGCTCCTGTCGCACAGAGAAGCGCGAGGACGTCGAGAACCGGACGATGGCTCATCGCGAGAGTGAACGGCACGGCCGCGACGGCGGCGATGAGAAAGCGCCCCGCCCACGAGGCGAGCGGCGCCGCGCGTCCCACGAAGAGAAAGGCTGCGGGCAGGGCTGCGACGAGCTGAATTTCGTGGAGAAAGGCGCCGCCGAAGAGCGCTACTGCAGGCGGCACGTAGGCGATCGCCGCAGCGTCCAAGCGGCGAGCGCTGGCGTTTGCAGCGAAGATTCCGAACACCAGCATGAGGAGATACGAGAGCGTTCCGCCCAAAAGCGCGATTGAAGATGGAACGTGCACGAACGCCAGCAGGTGTGCAAGCGAGAACTGATCGCTGCTGATCAGCTCAGCGCGCGCTTGTGCCGGCAACGCCGTCGTAAGATAGGCGAGCGTACCGTGTGGCGAGAGCGCCAAAACGCTCAGCGCGGCGCAGGCCAAGCCGATTCCGGCAAGCCAGGCGCGCGTTCCCGGGCGCAGGATGAAGAGCGCGAGGGCGACGGGAAGCCCGAGGTGCGGCTCTATGGTCGCGGCAGCGGCGCAGACCGCGGCGAGCGAGTCGTCTCCGCGAAGGAGTGCCGCTCCGCACAATGCGATGAAGAGCGTCGCAAGCGGCGGGATCTGGCCGAAAACCACCGATCCCAGCACGGCGGAGATCAGGAGGGCCGAGGCGACCGCACCGCTCGGTAGCTGGGAGACGCGCCCCACGGTGATCGCTAACCACGCGCACGCTGCGAGGAGAACGCCGAACCAGAGCCAGGCCGCGATCCGGTACGGCAGCTCCGCGAGCAGCGCGAAGAGATCGAGGACGTAGGGCGGCAATGGCGCCGGCGTGACGTACTGCGCGGGGAGATCCGAGCCGTGCGGCAGCGCGTGCTCGCACGAGCGAAGCGGCTCGACGGCATATGGGTCCGCGTGCTGCAACAGCGCGCTCCCGGCGCAGTAGAAGGCGGGAAAGTCATTGCCGGCGATCGGAACGCCGTTCGTTCGAACGATTCCGGCAGCGTGCCCACTGACGATGAAGATGCACGCAGCCCAAAGGATCGCCGACAGAATCGCGCGCCCGTTTCCGGTCATGCAGGCATTGTAATCGGGGGCGTCCCGGCACCGCCACCGACCATTGACGGGCTGGAAACGGCCCCGAAGACCCTACCTCATGGAGGCTTCGGTCACGGTCGGCACGGACAGAGGACCGATGTTCTTTGCGTCGCTGCGCGGGTATCGCGTTCCCTGGATACCAGGCGACCTGATCGCCGGGCTCTTACTGGCCGCAATCGCCATCCCCGAACAGATCGCGACGGCCCGGCTCGCGGGCATGCCTCCGGCGACGGGACTCTACGCGTTCGCGGCAGGCACCATAGCCTTCGTGATCTTCGGGAGGAACCGGTACTTGTCGGTCGGAGCCGACTCGACGATCGCGACGATCTTCGCCGTCACACTCGCGGCCATCGTCGCTCCCGGCTCACCGGAGTACGCGCTTCTGCTCGGGCTCATGGCCTTGCTCGTCGGCGGCATGCTCGTCGCGGTGGGCATCGCTCGAGCGGAGTGGATCTCGGATCTGCTCTCGATCCCGGTAACGGTCGGCTTTCTCGCGGGAATCGCCGTGCAGATCGTCGTCTCCCAGCTGCCCTCATTGCTCGGCGTCTCCGTCTCGCAGACCTCCGCACTGCCGCGCATCGCCGAGATTATCCGCGCGTTGCCACATACGAATCTCGATACGCTTGCGCTGGGAGCGCTCGTTCTTGCGATCATCTTCGGATCGAAGATCGCCAGCCGGAAGCTCCCCGGCGCTCTCTTCGCACTCGCCGCGTCGGCGGCGGCGGTAGCGCTGCTGCATTTGCAAGACCGGGTTGCAGTGGTCGGTGCGCTGCATGTGGGCCTGCCGCAGCTGCGCCTGCCGTTTCCGCACGACGTGCACGCCGAGTCGATCCTTCCGGTGGCGGCGGTCGTCGCCGTCGTGTGCGTGCTGCAAACCGTCACGACGCTTCGCACGTTCCGCTCGCACAAGGGGATCGTTGACGTGAGCTCCGACGTCGCGGCTACGGGCGTCGGCTCGCTCCTCGCCGGGATCGTCGGAGCCTTTCCGGTCGACGCGAGCCCGCCCAGAACGGCGATCGTGGCCTCGGCCGGGGCTCGTTCTCAGCTCGCGGGCATCATTGCGTTGCTTGGGGTTGCGCTCTTCGCGTTGCTCGGCGGGGGCGTCGCCGGTTTCGTCCCGCAGGCAGCGCTCGCCGGAACGCTCATCTACATCGCGTGGGAGATCTTTCGCGTCGACGAGATGCGACGGATCGCGCGCGAGAGCCACCTCGAGATCGTGCTCGTCGTGCTGAGCGCCGTGCTCGTCGTCGCTCTGCGCATCAATGTCGGAATGATGCTCAGCATCTTGCTCTCGCTGTTCTACGGCGTCTACGTCATGCTGCGTCCACCCTGCGTCGAACTCGTGCACGTGCCGGGCACGACCATCTGGTGGCCGCCCAAGGAGGCAGAAGCGGGAAGGCGCGAGCGCGGGATCGTCGTCTTCTCACCTGCGGCGCCGCTCTACTTTATGAACGTTCGCTACGTCTGCCAGCGTCTCGTCGCTGCGGTCTCGGGCGCCTCCGAGGCCGTCGACGTCGTGATCGTCGAAGGGAGCGGCGTGAGCGATATCGACTACACTGGCGCGCACGTCTTCAGGTCGGCGTTGCGAAGGCTGCAGGAGCGCGGCATGCGCGTCGCATTTGCGCGCTTCTCCGACGAGCGGGCCGTCGCCGCTGCGCGCCGGGCCGGCATCGTCGCGCTCATCGGCGAGGATCGCATCTTCAAGTCGGTGCAAGAGGCCGTCGAAGCACTCGTTCCATGATCGTCGCGATCGTCGCCGTTCTGGCGATGCTCTTGGCAGGTCTACGTCCCAGGGGCACGCGCGAGTGGATGTGGGCTGCATTGGGTGCCGCAATGCTCCTGATTGCGGGCCGCGAGCCGGTCGTGGCGGCAGCGCGCGCCGTCGCCGAGCAATGGAACGTCTTGCTCTTCATTCTGGGTTTGATGGTGCTTTCGGCGGCTGCGGAGGAGAGCGGTGCCTTTGCGCTGGTCGCAGAGTACGCCGTGCAGCGAGCGGGCGGTTCGCAACGCCGGCTGTTCGTGTTGCTGTTTCTCGCTGGAGCGGCGCTGACGATGCTCCTCTCGAACGACGCAACCGCCATCGTCTTCACGCCGATCGTCTATCGCGCGGTGGCGAGTCGAGGAGCAGACGCCCTTGCATTTCTCTTCGGCTGCACGTTCGTGGCGGATACCGCGTCCTTCGGCCTGCCGTTTGCAAACCCGGCAAACGTCATCATCCTGCCGCGCCCGGACATCATCCAGTATCTCATCCATTTGGGACCTCCGGAGCTGTTCGCAGTTGCGATAAATCTCGCGCTGTTCGTCGCGCTCTTTCACCGTCGGCTCCGCGGGCGATACGACGTTGGGGTAGCGCCGCGGCCTGAACCGGCGGCCGTGCGGACGCTCGTCGTGGCCTGCTGCATCGTCGCTGGTTACCTCGCAGCCCTGGCATTTGATGTGCCGCTCGGACCCGTCGCATTGCTCGGCGGACTCGTCGCGCTTGGCGCCGCACGAGTCCGGCCGTCCGTTGCGGCAAAGCACGTGAGCTGGAGCACGTTCGTGTTGTTAGCTGCACTCTTCGTGTTGCTCGACGCGCTCGACCGCGCCGGTTTCACGGCATTGGCTCTACACGCGCTGGACGCCGTCACGCGATACGGCACGCTTGCATCCACGGCCGCTGCCGCCGTGGGAGCCGCGCTGCTCGCAAACGTCGTCAACAATCTGCCCGTCGCCGTCGCATCCGCACATATGACGGCCCAGGCTCCCCATCTCGCGTATCCATTGATCGCCGGAACCGATCTGGGACCGAACCTCACGACGACCGGCTCTCTCGCGACCATTCTGTGGATGGCGGCGTTGAGGAAACGGGGCGTCTGCGTCAGCCCGCTCGAATACTTGCGCTTAGGTGCGATCGTCGTGCCGCCGATGCTGGCAGTGACGATTCTCTGGCTTTGGCTTGCCCGATGAAAGAAGAAGAGGTGCAGCTTTGAAGGCAGCGGTTTGCTTCGACGGGATTGACGATGCCGCTCTGGCGGAAGCCGTCTCCCCGGCCGTACGCGCCTTCGACAACGTCGAAGCGTGGTGCGCGTACGCGGATGCGGCGCAGCAGCTGCTCGACCGCATCGTCGAACGCCACCACGGTCCGCCGCAGCCGCCTCATCGGCGCCATGGACCGAGCCTAGACGAGGAGCAGGCGCAGGGCGTAGCCGCCCGCGCGATCGCCCTGCTGGCTCGTCACGGTATCTCTGCGGCGGCACGAATCATCAAGGGCGAGAACCCGGAACGTGCGTTAGCCGAGGCGAGCGCGCAGGATGTCGTTCTCGTTTTGGCCGCGGGACACCGTGGCGGCATCGGACCGCGATCCGTCGGTCACGTCGCGCGCTTCGTCGTGGATCACGCACGCGGCCCGGTGCTGGTCATGCGTCTCTACGAGCCTGCAGGCTAGCGGAGCCGAGAGGAAGACGCGCCAGCCTTGCCTCCTGGCGCTCTTCAGCTGTATAATCACAAACAGTTATTTGCGATAATACAAGGAGAAGGCTTTGCCACGATCGCAAGCGGCCCGACGCCACGATGCCACCGTCCTGACGGGCTTTCGCGAGTACCTGCTCCTCGAGAAGCGCCGCGCGGAGCGCACCGTGCGCGAGTACGAATCGGATCTGGATCTGTTCGCGCGGTTCGTCGCGCCTCGGACGCCCGTCGAGCAGACCTTGGTGGCCGCCACGGTCTCGAACGTGCGCCAGTTCCTCATGGACATGACGCGGCGCGGCCTGAGCGCCGCCGCCGTGCGGCGACGGATTGCGGCGCTCGGCGCGTTCTTTCGGTATGCGAAGCGCGAAGGATTGCGGCAGGACAATCCGGCGGCGGACGTGGGCAACATCAAGCTGCCGCGTCGCCTTCCCAAGGCCATCTCAGTCAAGGACGCCGAACGCCTCCTGGCCACCAAGCCAGCGGCGGGAACCTCGGAGTTCCAGCGGCTGCGAGACGGCGCCATACTCGAGCTTTTCTACGCTTCAGGTATCCGCCGGGCGGAGCTGGTCGGCATCGATCTGGCCGACGTCGACTTCGATCGGCGAACGATCCGCGTCGTCGGCAAGGGAAACAAGGAGCGCTATGTGTTTTTCAACGACGCGGCTGCAGATGCGCTAAGACGTTACCTGGCGGTGCGACCGCCTGGAGGCGACGGCGCGCTCTTCGTCAGCCGCCGGCGAAGCCGCCTCAGCTACCCGCAGGTCGGAAACGTCTTTCGTCTCTTCGTGCGATTGAGCGGCTTGGAAGGGAAAATCACGCCTCACACGCTACGGCATTCCTTTGCGACGCATCTGCATCAGCGTGGCGTCGACATCATGACGATCAAGGAACTTCTGGGACACGACAGCGTGGCGACGACGCAGATCTATGCGAAGGTTACCCTCGAGCACATGCGTCAGGCGTACGAGGAGGCCCATCCCCGCAGCAGGCCAAAGCGTTCGCCGCGATGACGCCGCGCCTTCTTCTTCCGCTCGCGCTTTTCGCGGCGCTTACGGCGGGTTGCGCCTCGCAACGTGCCTACGCGACGAGCCTCGGCAGTTTAAAACCGCACAAGCGTATGATCGTGCGCATCGCGCGCGGCACCGTCAGTGCGTACGCTCCGCGCATCGGCGAGCCGAGCGATCGATTCACGGTGGAGGCGTTTGCGCGCGGATCTTCGATGCCGGCGGCACCGGAGATCCGTCCCATCGCCAACGGCATCGAAGTCCTCGCACCCGCACTTGGATCGCTGATCGTGCGCGTGCCCAAAGGCGTCGACCTCGAGGTCGTCTCGGGCGGCGGCGACGTGAACGTCACAGACATCTCGGGCAGCGCTCGAGTCTCGCTCGTCTCCGGCACGGCGACGATGATGCTTCCCGCTTACGGAGAAGCCTCCGTGGCCCGCGCCGGAAGCGTCGACGTGAAGATCGGGGCGCAGTCCTGGCCGGGGACGCTGCGTTTCGTCAATGCCGGCGGCGACATCGATCTCTCGATCGAGGAGAATGCTGCATTTCGGGTCCATCTCCACACCGACGACGGGACCATCTTCACGGACTTCAATTTGCGCGGCACCTCGAGCGGGCGGAGCGAGACGATCGACGGCTCGGTCAACGGCGGTGCGGCGAGCGGAATCGACGTCGAATGCCGGCGCGGCGCAATTCGGCTCTTGCGCCTAGCACCGCAGATCTAGGGAGCCTCTGATTAATGCGCTGCACCGAGCGCAACGAGCATTTTCGTCGCAGGTCGAGAAGCGAGGAGGGAGCATACTGCACGGCGTCTGTGACCGACGCAGCGACGACGAGATGCGGCGAAAATGCCGTTGCCCTGCGGGTTTGCGCTCCGAGGGCTCGTCTGCGTTGTCGCCTGCGCGGTCACAGAGCACCCTGGGTATGCTCCCTTGCAGTCTCCTCGCATCCAAACCCTCGGAGCGTCAAACGATCGGTGCATGGGATTAATCGGAGGCTCCCTAGGTCGCGAGCAATGCCTGCTTCGCCTTCACGAGCCGCACCATGGCGTCGTTATATGGCGTCGGCACGCCGACGCGCCGCCCAAAGGCGACCACCGCGCCGTTGATGTGATCGATCTCGCTTGGGTGTCCGGAGGCGAGGTCGAAGGCCATCGAGCTGCGCGCGTCTGCGCCCACTGCGATGACGTCCGTGACGTATTGCCAAGGGTTGACGAACGGAAGGTTGATCTTCAGCGCCGTCGCCACGGCTGCGGCCTCTTCCGCAAGCGCCTCCGCGAGACGAGCGGCATTCGCATCCTTGGGGATCACGCCCGCGTCGCAATCGAGGATCGCCGAGAGCGCGTTGATCGCACAGTTCGCGACGAGCTTTCCCCACAGATGCGGACGAATGTCGTACACGACGGCCGCCTGCAATCCGCTCGCGGTCAACACGTGAGCGACCGTGCGCGACGCCGACGGCGACGCCGATCCGACGATCGTGTTGCCGCGCCCGGAAGTGTGCACGCGCCCGGGTGCGGTCGTCACAGCCGACTCGGTCGTGATGCCGAGAATCACCGGTACCGCGCCGCCGAGCGCGGTGCGGATTGCGTCCTCGTTGCCGACGCCGTTCTGCAGGGAGACGATCGGCGTTACGGGGTCGAGCTCTCCGGCGAAGGGCCGCAGGGCGCGTAGCGTGTCGACGGCCTTCACGAAGAGGAACAATATCTGCGACCCGTAGAGTTCTGCGGCGCGCCGGGCGACGCTCACGCGGCGCGACGCCTGGTCGTTGACCGCGAGCCCCTTCTGCTCGATCGTCGCGATCGTTACGCCGTTCGCATCGAGCATCGTGACGTCGCATGTCTGCGCTAGGTGAAAGCCGAAAAGCGTGCCCATCGCACCCGCGCCGACGATCCCGACCTTGGGGCGCTGCTGCATCTTCTTCTACTACCGATTAGTAGCTGAACTGAATGCCGTAGTCGGTCCGCCGCTCCGGCTGATTGATCGCGCGTTCGCCGACGAAGAGCTGCGCCCACGGCGTGAGGTGCACGTCGCCGTAGAGATCGAGCGTGGGCCGGCGAGGATCGTAGAACCTCGCCTCGATGCCGGTTCCAGTTCCATGCACGTCGTATTGCCCGAGGACGCCGAGGCGCGAGTAGAGCAATCCGCCGCCGACGCGCACGTCGGGTGCGACGCGGTGCAACGCGGCCAAGTTCCAGGTCGTCGCATGGCCGACGTCGTTTGCTCCGATCATCACGCTCGTGCTCGCGTTGGGGAGCAGGATCGCGTTGAGGTCGACTTGCGGGCCGCGATCGGCGGAGAAGAGCGCAGATGGACAGCAGACGTGCTGTGCATCGAGCTCGCCGACGCGCAGCTGCAAGGCGATCAGTTGTCGCGCAAGGCCGGAGAGCGCGCCACCCATAGCAAGCCGCTCCGAGCGCTCGAGTGGATGTGGCGAGGACTGCGGCTGGGGCGTACTCGCAGGCGGCGGCGTCGCGCCTCGATCAACGCCGTAGACGTGGCTGCGCCCGCCGAGACGCCCAAGCAGGAACGCGGCGCGCTGTAGCGTCGCGTCGAGATGGGCTATCGTGTCTCGCATCTGTTCCTGCGTCTGCGGGTTCGCCGTGACGGATTGCAGGTCCGACGTGATCTCCGCGAGGGCGCGGGTCGTCTGGGCGATGTTCTCGGTGGTCGCGATGACGTTGCCGCGCAGCCGCGGATCGGTCGCGAATCCCTCGATCGCCGTCATTGAGCGATGGAGCTCGACCGACGCAGCGGAGACTTGCTCCAGCATGCGATCGAGCTTCGGCGCGTCGAGTGATGCGGTCGAGTTCAGCGTTGCCGCCATCGCGGCGATGTTCTCGCCCGCACTCGACAGTGACGCGTTGAGCGTGCGCGTCATCTCGCTGGCATCGGTGAGCGTCCTCTGCAGCGTCGCGAGCATACGCGGCTCGCGCCGCTGGAGTTCTGCGAGAATGATGTCGAGGCGCCGGATCTCGCCCTGCCCCTGCTGCAGTAGGTCCTGAACGGTGGCGACGTTCTGGCCCTTCGGCTGATCGGCAATGGGAGCAATGCCGGGAGCAAACGTCGGATAGGGAAGCGGCCCGCCGCGCGGCGGGACGATGACGAGGCTAGAAGCACCGGTCAGCGGCGCCTGGATGAGAAAACGCGAGTTGCGCGGGATGCCGATGTTGTGGCGGATCGATACCACGACGTCGACGGTGTCATCCGGAAGCAAAATGATGTGGTCTACCGTCCCGACTGCCAGGCCGCTGAAGAACACGCCGTAACCGCTCTGGAGACCGGCGGCGGAGTCGAAATGAATCGCGAGCTGGTAGCCGGCGCGGGCGCCGAGATTCTGCAGAATGTAGAAAATGATGAACAGCAGCGCGATCGCCACGATCGCAAAGAGGCCCACTACCGCTTGCTTAGTCACGTTTTGTTACTACCATAGCTCCCGCCAGGATTCCCCTCGATAGGAAGACCGTTACAGCGTGCAGCAGCACGGGTGCACCCATACCGCGTGTCCGTCATACGGGAATCGGCCCCGTGTCGGAGCCCGCGAGAAACTGCTGCACGATGGGATTGAGCGACTTGCGCACCTCCGCACACGGGCCGTACGCGATGATTGCGCCTTCGAAGAGCATGGCTATGTAGTCGGCCATCATGTAGATAGACGGAAGGTCGTGCGACGTGACGACCGCGGTGCCGTTCGACCGCTCGCGCAGGCGCATGATCATCTGCGTGATCAAGTGCACCGAGATCGGGTCTAGGCCCGTCGTCGGCTCGTCGTAGAGGACGAGGTCCGGCCGGGTTACGATGGCGCGCGCGAATCCGGCACGTTTGAGCATTCCGCCGGAGAGCTCGCCCGGGAGATTGTCGTACGACGTCGACAAGCCGACCGCATCGAGCGCGTCGGTCACGGTCTTGCGGATATCCTCTTCCGGCATGCTCGTGTTCTCGCGCAGCGGGAGCGAGACGTTGTCGCCGAGCGTCAGGCTGTCGAGCAGCGCCGCAAATTGGAACGAGAGACTGATCGAGCGGCGTACTTTGTTGAGCTCGGTCTCGTGCATGTGGCAGATGTCCTGATCCCGCACGTAGACGTGTCCGCCGTCGGGTATTGCGAGACCGTCGAGCAGGCGCAGGATCGTCGACTTCCCTGCCCCCGAGAGGCCGACGATGCACGTGATGGCGCCCTCGGCGATCGGGAGCGTACAGTTGCGCAGCACGATGCGGTCGCCGAACGCGAGGGATACCCCGTCGAGACGAGCGATGATGCCGTCACGCATTCGAGCCGTATAGGAGCAGCGACAGGGTGAAGTTCGCGATGAATATCAAGATCATGGAGACCACGACCGCGCCCGTCGTCGACTTCCCCACGCCCGCCGCACCCCCGCGCGTGCGCAGGCCCTGATAGGAGCCGACGAGCGCAATGATCGCCGCGAAAACGATGGTCTTCAGCAAGCCCTTGTCGACGTCGGCCATCGTAATGGTCGTACGAGCGGACTGGATGAAGTCGCCGTAGCTGATGTGCGCGTACGCTTTTGCAACCCACATTCCGCCGACGAGCGACACGACGTCGGCGAAGATCGTCAGCAGCGGAAGCATCACGAGCAGCGCCAGAAGGCGCGGTACGACCAGATAGCGCGCAGGCTCGATGCCCATCGAACGCAACGCCTCGATCTGCTCGGTTACGACCATGGAGCCGATCTCCGCCGCGATCGCCGATCCGGCTCGCCCGGCAACGACGATTCCCGTGAGCATCGGTCCGAGCTCGCGGGCCGACGCATAGGCAACCGCACCGCCCACGATGTTTCCGAAGCCGTACTGCACGGCTTGGACCGCCGACTCGAGCGAGATCACCATGCCCGTGAAGAGCGAGGTGAGCGTCACGATGATCAGCGATTGGTAACCCAAGAGATACGCTTGCGAGATCGTCTCGCCGAAGCGTATCTGGAGCCGCGCGAGAAAGCCCAGGGAACTGCCGCCGAGCAGCGTCAATCCACCGGCGTACGAGAAGAACGCGTTCGTTCGCTCGCCGACGCGCTCGAGCAGGTTCACTGGGGCAGGCGCTCCTCGATCGCATCGAGCTGCGCCAGAACGGCCTTCGTGGCTTCGATGCGTTTGGTCGCGACCCCGCGCTCCGCGCCGAGATTGAAGAGCACCTGATTCGCGTGCTCCATCCGCCGGTCGACGTCGCGTAGATGCGTGCGCGCTTCGCGCTCGAACGCGCCAAAGTAGCGCCTCACGGCATCGAGATACGCAACCCGCAACGACTCGTCGAGACTCCCCGAGTGCAGCGCTTGAGCCGCCGCATCTTGCACGTGGCGCATGTCGCGGTCGGTTATGTGAAAGGCGCCGACACGCGCGACGAGCACCGCGAAGCGATCGTCAGGCATGCGCGGTTACCGGAAAGCCCGCGGCTTCGAGGGCGGAGCGCTGGGCGGCGAAGAGCGCGCGCAAGCCCGTCTCTGCTAGAGCCAACAGCGTATCGAGATCGCGCCGGTCGAACGGCTTTGCCTCGGCGGTCCCTTGCAACTCGACGAAACGACCGGCGTCGGTAGCGAAGACGTTCATGTCGACGTGCGCGCGGCTGTCCTCTTCGTAGGCGAGGTCCAGCATCGCGCTGCCGTCGACGATGCCGACGCTTGCTGCAGCGACGGCCGCGTCGAGCGGCCACTGCGCGAGCAGCTTGGGATCGAAAAGACGCCGCAGCGCGAGTGCGAGCGCGACGTAGGCTCCGGTGACGGCCGCCGTTCGCGTCCCTCCGTCCGCTTGCAAGACGTCACAGTCTATCCAGATGCAACGCTCCCCGAGCTTCGCGGTATCGGTGACGGCGCGCAGCGCGCGCCCGACGATACGCTGGATTTCGTGCGTGCGTCCGCCGATCCGGCCGCGCGCGGATTCGCGCTGCGTCCGCTCCTGCGTCGCTCGCGGCAGCATCGCATACTCCGCGGTGATCCAGCCGACGCCTTGTCCGCGCATCCACTGCGGTACGCGCTCCTCGATGGTCGCCGCGCACAGCACGCGCGTGTCGCCGAGCGTGATGAGCGCACTGCCTTCGGCGAACTTCATGACCTCTGGCTCGATCGTCAGCGGCCGCAGCTCGTCCGCCTGCCGCCCGTCGCTGCGCGTCATCATTCCACCGTGACGGTCTTGGCGAGGTTGCGAGGCTGGTCTACGTCCTTGCCGGCGATATCCGCGATATGATAGGCAAAGAGCTGCAGGGGGATGACGTTGACGATCGGCGCGAGCAGTTCCTCGACCTCCGGCACCCAAAAGACGTGATCGGCGATGGACGCCGCCTCGTCATCGCCCGCGTTCGCTACGACGATGATCGGCGCTTCTCGCGCCTTGGATTCCATGATGTTCGAGATCATCTTCTCGCGTACGCGATCGTGCGTCATGATACCGATGATCGGCGTCGAACGGTCGAGCAACGCAATCGGCCCGTGCTTCATCTCGCCAGCGGCGTAGCCCTCGGCATGGATGTAGGAAATCTCCTTGAGCTTGAGCGCGCCCTCGAGCGCGGTGGGAAAGTTGGCGTACCGCCCGATGAAGAGTGCGCTGCGCATCTCCACGTAACGCTGCGCGACCTTGCGGATCTCGTCGGAGGTGTTGAGCACGAGGTCGACGGCCGCCGGGAGCAGACGCGTACCAAGCGCAATCTCGCGCAGACGCTCCACCGGGGCCGACGCGCGCACGTGCGCGAGCGCCAGCGCGAGGAGCGCCATTGCGGTCGCCTGCGAGACATACGTCTTCGTTGCCGCGACGCCGATTTCTGGGCCGCCTCGTGTGTAGAGCGTTCCGTTCGCGAGCCTCGTCAAGTGCGAACCGAGGACGTTGCAGACGCCGAGGATCGGGCTGCCGAGCTCGCGCGCGATGCGCACGGCTTCGACCGTATCCGCCGTCTCACCCGATTGCGACATCGCCACGACGAGCGTGTTCTCGTCCGCAATAGGATCGCCGTAGCGGAACTCGCTCGCGAGCTCCATCTCGACCGGCAGTCGCGCGAGAGAGCGCAACAGGTACATCCCGACCATGCCCGCGTAGAACGCCGTTCCGCAGCCGGTAATCGTGACCTTGGTAATGGCGCGAAGGCGCTCCTCGGTGATTGCGTCAAGCTCGTGAACGACGTTCACGTCGCCATTTTCGTGCACACGCCCCGCGAGCGTCTCCTTGATCGCGTTCGGCTGCTCAAATATCTCCTTGAGCATGAAGTGCTTGAACCCGCTCTTCTCCGCCGAACGAGCGTCCCAAAGGATCTGCACCACCTCGCGCTCGACGGGCCGGCCGTCATAATCGGTGATGCGCCAGCCGTCTCGTCCGACGATGGCGATCTCTCCCTCCTGAACGATCACTTCCTTGCGCGTGTACGGTAAGATCGCCGGGGTGTCGGAGGCGACGTACATCTCGCCGTCACCGATGCCCAGCACGAGCGGGCTCGCGCCGTTACGGGCGAAAACGAGATGCCCGGGATCGTCGGTAGAGATCACGCCGACGGCGTACGCGCCGCGTACCTCGCGCAGCGTTCGCCGCAGCGCTTCTTGCAGGTCACCGTCGAAATGGAGCTCGATCAGGTGCGCGAGCACCTCGGTGTCGGTCTCGCTCCGAAAGACGTGCCCGAGCTCGAGCAGGCGCGCGCGCAGCGATGCGTAGTTTTCGATAATGCCGTTGTGCACGACCGCCAGGCGCCCGTTGCAGTCCATATGCGGATGGGCGTTCATGTCGGAGGGCCGGCCGTGCGTCGCCCAGCGCGTGTGTCCGATTCCCACCGGACCCGAGAGCTTCTCGCCGTTGCGCAGGCGCTCTGCAAGCCGCGCGAGCTTACCCTCCGCCTTCGAATCGCACAGGTTGCCGTGCTCGTCGATAACGGCGATCCCCGCGCTGTCGTATCCCCGGTACTCGAGGCGTCCGAGCGCGTCGAGGATTATCGGAACGCTATCCTTCGCGCCTATATATCCGACAATTCCACACACGGCTACTCACTTCTGTCCCGTTTCATTCGCTTCGGAGACGCCCGCCGCGAGAGGGACGTCACTTGATCCCTTCTTTGGTGCGGTGGTATTCGATCTTGCCTTCCGCGATCTCGTCGAGCGCGATCGATACCGGCTTGTTGGGATTGACCGCGTCTTGCTCGATCAGCGGCTCGCTCGCGTAGTACTCGCGCCGTTCCATCGGCGGTAACTGTTGCACGCGAATCCAGTTGTTGAGCTGGCGCGCCCGTTTGGTGACGATGTTGACGAGGCTGAACTTCGAGTCCGCGTGCTTCAGCAGCGCGTCGAGGTCGCCGAAAACCGTTTTGCTCATATTCCTTCTTCTTGTGGTACGTTTGTGTTACGTGTGTTCGACGCTGCGCAGCCGCTCTTCGCCCCAGCGATGAATCCTGAAACGCTCCGCCTGGAGCACCGCAGCAAGATCGTCCACCGCTTCCTCGGCCCGGTGCTGTTCGTTGACGACGATGTAGTCGAAGCTGCGGATGAACTGCATCTCCTGATGCGCGATCTCGAGACGCTGCGCGATCTCTTCGTTCGTCTCCGTCCTACGCGTCAAGAGACGCTCGCGCAAGTACGAGAACCGGTCCGGAACCAGGAAGATCAGGACCGCCGCCGGGTATGCCGCCTGCACGGCGAGCGCCCCGTTGACCTCGGGCTTCATGATGACGTCGTATCCCTCCGCGATCGTCCGCTCGACGTAATCGCGCGGAGTACCGTAGAGGTTGCCATTGTAGATGCGCCATTCGAGGAACTCCTCGGCATCGCGGCGCCGCTCGAACTCTTCTTCCGTTAAGAAGAAGTAATGCTGCCCCTCGATCTCACCCTCCCGGGGACTCCGAGTCGTGGCCGAAACGGAGTATCGCAGGCGTGACGTGCGCGCCAACAGTGCGTCCACCAGGGTGTCCTTGCCGGCTCCCGACGGTCCCGAAACGACGAAGAGAAGCCCTGGTCCACGTTTCACAGGGCGAAGCAGACGGCCTGCCGGAGCGCCGTCATCGCCGCGGCCGACTCGCCGATCGACGCCGGGCGCTCGTACTGCGCGACGATCGTCCTGCCGTTGTTCACACTGAAGGCCACCTGAAGCAACTCGTCGTGAGCAAGCCGATACTCTGCCAGGCCGGCCTCACCCGGGCAGGCCGGGAACGGCCTGCTTCGCTCGAGTTTCGACCCGGGATGGCGCTGGACCGTATCCACGGCTTGGGCGGAGGCGAGGTCGGAGAGCGAGCCTTGCGACGGCTCCTGCGCATACGTATAGCGCTCGATCCCGGCGCCGCTCATCGTCGTCCACGCGCCGCTCGCGCTTTGCGTCCAGCCTTGCGGGTGTGGCGGACCCGGGGCGCATGCGCACAGGAGCCCGAGGGCAAGCACGCCGGCGGCAGAACGATAACGCTCGATGCGCACCGACTGGGCGCTCGTGCGCCGTCTCGGCGCCGAGCTGGAAACCGCGCTGCGCGGTGCGCGCCTCCAAGACGCGGGCGTGGTCGGCGACGGCAGGCCTGCGCTCGTCTTCTGGTCGCGGGGCTCGATGCGGCTGCTCTGCATTGACCTGTTCTCGTCGCCACCCGCACTGACGCTCGAGTCGGGCGAGCTCTCGACGACGCGCGACGAGCCGGGCTTCACGCGAGCGCTAGCGCGAACGCTCCACGGCATGGTACTGGCGGCGATCGAAGCCAGGGAGCACGACCGCCTGCTGCGGCTGAGGTTTCGCACGCGCTCGCGCTTCGGCGTAGGTGATGAAGTAGACCTTTACATAGAGCTCGTACCGCGCTTCGGCAATGCGCTGCTGGTCAAGGCCGGCATGGTGATCAGCGCACGCAAAGAGTTCCCCGGCGCGCACGGCTCGCGCGAGGTGCGCGCCGGAATGCCGTACGTCTTGCCCCCTCTTCCGCAAAAGGTTCTACCGCGGGCGGTCGAGGAGGGCGGTGCCGAGCCGCGCGCGGCCCTGGCATATCTCGAGGCCGACGCAGCGTTGCGGGAGCCGCTCTACGTCTACCGCAGGCACGGCCGTCTCATCCAGGCCCACCTCGTCGAGCTGCCGGCGTTGCACGGCGAGCTCTCGCGCGAACCGTCCTTGCTCGATCTGCTCGCAGAAGAGCGCGACGCACGCCTGCGTGCCGATGCACAAGCGCAAAGTGGAAGCCGCCGCGCGACACTCCTGCGCAGCATCGCACATCGCGCCCGCTCCCTCGACGAAGCTCGAGCCGCGCTCGCGTCGCAGCGTGCCGCCGCGGCGCAGCGCGAACGCCTGCGCCGCGAAGGCGAGGCGATCTACGCGACCCTGCACGAGCTCGCACCAGACGCGCGCGCGCAAGCCAAGGCGCAGGCCGCAAAGCTCTTCGCGCAGTATCGCAAGCTCGGCGCAGCACTCCCACACATCGAGAAGCGCGAGCGCGCGCTCGCGATGCAGAAAGAGGCGCTGGAGACGCTCCTGTGGGAAACGCAGCGGGTCGGCGACGACGACCTCCCCGACATCGAGAGCACGCTCGCACTTCTCGATCCGCGCTCCCGCAAGAAGCGCGCGCCGCCGCCGCGTCGGCCGACCCGGCGCCGCAAGCCGCTGGAGACGCGGACCGCGCTCGGCTCGCGCATCCTGGTCGGGCGCTCGCCGGTCGAGAACGCGGAGCTGACGTTTCGCGTCGCGCGGCCGAACGATCTCTGGTTTCATGCGCGCGGCGTGCCCGGAGCGCACGTCATTCTCGCGCGCGACGACCGCTCCGAGCCGCCCGCCGAGGATCTCGAGCTCGCGGCGGCGTTAGCCGCGGCGCATTCCAAGGCACGCGAGAGCGTCGCGGTGACCGTCGACTACACGCAACGCAAGCACGTGCGCAAGCAGCCGAACGCGCCACCCGGCTTGGTGTTCTACACGGAGGCGACGTCCATCGTCGTGGCACCGCGCGCCTCCTAGCGGTATAAATACAGCGCTATGGGGGCTCCTGCATCGTGTGCATCTCCGGCGAAATGTAGAGCGGATGCTGCACGGGCACGGAAACCGCGCGAAGGTTTTCGAAGGCGACGGTCACCTGCGAGTACGTCTCGCCTCTATACCGCACCATCGCGTCAGCGCGCTCGGTCGTTATATACTGCACGCCAGCGACGCGGCCGAAGTCGACCGTCCATGGGACCGTCGTGCCGGGGCCATCGACGAAGTTCAACGCCTCCCGCAGCCGCCACGTCGCACCGGTTCGCTCGTCGATCCAAAGATCGCGCAGCCGATAACGCCCCGGATCGCGCAGCGGCTGAAGCGAGAGATGATAGCACGCATGTCCGTCGACGCTCTCCTGCCCGACGAGCGTGATCGTGTAGACGCGGCGCGTGGCGACGGCGTGCGCGATCTCTCGCAGCGGCTCTCTGCCCGTGCGGCGCGGCGGCGTGCGGCCCGGTGGATACGGATCGTGAAACGCGCGCCGCACCTCCGCGACGATCGCCATCGCGTCGCGCTGCGACGACGGAGGCGCCGCCGGCACGAACGGCGCCATTCCGAACGAATACGTCGGCGCGAGGATCGGAACGCCCAAGAAATCGACCGGCGCTTCGGGCTTCCCGATGGGGACGCCGATGAACCACAAGCTGAGTGAGAAGTTTATCCCGTGCGGGACGTGCGGATGGGCCAGCTCGTAATCGCTGACGGGATCGACCCATACGCTTCCCGTCGTCGCGTCGAACGAGCTCTGGTACCGCTGCGTGCGCATGCTGCCTCCCCGTTCGACGCGCACGGCAACGTCGTAGGCAAGGTAGCGCGGGTACTGCTGGTTCAGCCAGAATGCTTCCGCACGCTCGTAAAGAGCGTAGGGATCCGTCGCCGCGCGGACGCTCGGCGCGAACCCCAGCGCCACCAGAGCGAGTGCTAGGGAGCGTATCGAAATATGTCTCTACGGTGGCATCGGAAATTCCGGTGCGACCGCTCAAGTCCCACGCCTTGGGCGAACAGCTTTTCATCGTCGTGTGCTCGCGCGCGGCGCTCGACGAAGGGGTCGCGCGACTCAACGGAGGACTCTGCGAGCAATGGAGGTGCACTCGTGAAGAACCCATTGGACTCGCTCTGGGGAACCGTCGTTACCGGCGTCGTCCTCACCATCATACTCTACTTCGTGGCCCGGGCGATCATGCCCGTAGGAGTCTCGTGATGTGGCTCGAGCCGATTCTGCGCTGGATCCATCTCCTCGCAGGAGTCATGTGGATCGGTCTGCTCTACTACTTCAACTTCGTCAACGTCGACGCCGTGAAAGAGGCGACGGCGGCGGGTGAAGCCGCACCGATCGGAAAGTACGTCATGCCGCGTGCTCTCTGGTGGTTCCGCTGGTCCGCGCTCGTCACATGGATCGCCGGCTGCGGCCTGCTCAGTACCGTCAACGCGCAAGGCGTTAACGGCTTCACCGGTGCGTTCGCCTTCTGGCAATGGGGGCAGCATGGTGCCTTCACGGCAATCGGCATCGGCGCGTGGCTGGGGACCATCATGTTCCTGAACGTATGGGCCGTCATCTGGCCGAACCAAAAAAAGATCCTGGGCATCGTTCCCGCGACCGACGCCGAGAAGGCCAAGGCGCGCCGTACCGCTTTTCTCGCCTCTCGCGTGAACACGGTGCTTTCGATCCCGATGCTCTTCTTCATGGCAACTGGCCCGCACGCGCTCTTCCAAGATCCGTCGGCTACGATCTACCACTAGAGGCTCCTAGGGAACGAGTACGATCTTCCCGACGTGCGCGGAGGCCTCCATCCGTTGGTGGGCCTCCGCCGCTTCCTCGAACGTGTAGACGCGGTCCACGAGCGGCCGAATCACGTCGCGCGCGGGAAGCAGCGGCCAGATGCGCTCGTGCAGCCCGTCGGCGATTGCCTTCTTCTCCTGCAGCGTTCGCGGACGCAACGACGTACCGAAGATCGTGCCGCGCTTGCGCATGAGCGCCGCCACGTCGAGCTCGGCCGTGGCTCCGCCTTGCGTTGCGATGCACGCGATGCGCCCGTCGAGTGCGAGCGCCGCGATATCACGTGGAACGTACGGGCCGCAAACGATGTCGACGACGACGTTCACGCCGACCCCATCCGTCAGCGCAAGAGCCTCCGTCACGAAGTCCTGCGTTCGATAGTCGATTGCGGCGACGGCGCCGATCCGCGTGCAGGCCTCGCACTTCTGCGCGCCTCCCGCGGTGGCGATCGCGCCCGCGCCGAGCGCCCGCGCAAACATGATCGCCGTCGATCCGATTCCGCTCGTGCCGCCGTGAACCAGTACGGTCTCGCCCGCCTGGAGGCGCGCGCGCGAGACCATGTTGTCGAAAACGGTGAAACCGTTCTCCGGAAGGGTCGCGGCCTCGATCGCGTTCCAGCGATCGGGAACCGGCAAGACCTGACCTGCGGGCGTGCAGACGTACTCCGCGTAACCGCCCCCGCTTACCAACGCGCAGACACGAGCCCCGACGCTCCATGAGGTCACGCCCGCGCCCAGCGCAGCGATGTTCCCGGCAACGTCGAGGCCGAGAATGTGCGACGCACCGGCGGGCGGCGGATAGAGCCCCTTGCGCTGCAGGACATCCGCGCGCGAGACCCCCGCCGCTTCGACCGCGATCTGCACCTCGCCCTCGCGCGGCTGCGGCGCATCCGTCTGCGCGACATGGAGCACGTCCGGGCCACCATTTGCATCGTAGGCAACGTATCTCATCGTGCGCTCCTTTCGCGCTCGAGTAGCATCGCATCTCCAAACGAAAAGAACCGGTAGCCGCGCTCGATTGCAGCGCGATAGGCGCGCAGAATGCGCTCTCTACCGGCAAACGCGCTCACCATCACGAGCAACGTCGAGCGCGGCAGATGAAAGTTGGTCATCATCGCGTCCACGACGCGAAAGCGAAAGCCGGGCGTGATAAAGAGCGCCGTCTCGAACTCGCCGGCGCACAGAGCGCCGTGCTCGCCGACGTTCCCTTCCAGTGCGCGCACGACGGTCGTTCCGATCGCAACGACCCGCCGGCCGGTCGAACGCGCGCGTTCGATCGCTTGCACGCTCTGCGGCGAAATCGCGTATCGCTCGGCGTGCATGACGTGCTCGTCGATGCGCTGCGTCTGCATCGGACGAAACGTCCCTAAACCGACGTCCAGCGCAAGCTTTACGATCTCGACGCCGTGTGCCGCGAGCGCGGCGAGGAGCCGGTCGGTGACGTGTAACGACGCCGTCGGCGCCGCCACGCTTCCCGGAACGCGCGCGAAAACGGTTTGGTACCGCTCTTGCGCGTCGTCGGATTCATTATGAATGTACGGAGGCAGCGCCAACCGGCCCACGCGCCCGAGCATCTCCTCGAAGGGCATGTCGAGCTCGAAGCGCAGCTCGCGCGCACCATGCTCCAGAGCGGCAACGACCACTGCCGCCCCAGCGCCGTCGCCTCCACGAGACACGAGCTCGAGCCGCTCGCCTTCGCCAACGCGCTTCGCCGGCCGGAGCAACGCGATCCATGACGCCGCATTCGGATCGTATCGCATGCTGCCGCCGGCGGGATGCAGGAGCAGAATCTCGACGCGCCCGCCGCTCCGGCGCCGCGCGTACAGACGCGCCGCGAGCACGCGTGTCTCGTTGAGGACGACCAAATCGCCAGGACGCAAGAGCCTGGGAAGCTCTGCTACCGTACGGTCCTCTAACGCATCGTCGCGTACGACCAGCAGACGGGCGTCCTCGCGCCGCGCCGCCGGCTCTTGCGCGATCAGTGCCGGAGGGAGGTCGTACGCGTAGCAGGCGGCGAGACGTTCGTCCATGTGTCGGGCGTGGTGCCTGGAAAGTAGAAGCCGGCGATGGTCGCGGCCGTCGCGTTCCTGAGCGCCATTCCGCGCGCGCCCCATTGGCACAGCCCGACGCCGTGGCCGTTGCCTGCCCCCTCGAGGTGCAGTAGCGGCCCGGTGAGCGCTCCTTCAGCCGCCTGCACGGAAAGCGTGAGGATCAGCAGGCTTGGCATGACCCGCGGTCCCACGGTCAGCCGAAAATCGCTCCCCTGCACGGCCGCAGTCGCACGGTTGGTAATCAACTCGATGTAGCGCGCGCGACCGCTTGCATCGCGCGTGCCGAGGCGCACGTCGCGCAACTGCCCCATTCCGCTCAACTGCCGCGCCGTCGCGCGCGCGATCGCGGCGAAGGCGATGTCCCGCGACCAGCGGTAGTCGGGAGAGGCCATGCAGTACGGGCATACGACGCCCGCGAGATACGGCACGGGCGCGCCCCCCCAGGCATCGGAAGCCGACTCCGTGTGCCCGCCGCAGCACGATGAATAGGCAATGTCGGCGTAGACGTTGCCGTAACGAAGAATCGTTCCGGTCGTTGCGTCCACCGCTTGCCGGCCCGCCGGCGACTCCGTAGCCGTTCCCTCGTAGACTTGATCCAGGTCCGACGGCACGACGTCGAACGGACGCTGCGGGTGTGCATGCCGCAAGACGAACGTTCGCGCGCAAATCGCCTGGATCTGCAGTGCGGCAACGGGCCACGACGAGGGCATTTCACGCGGAACCACACTGTAGAGATACTCCTCGAGCGCAACGAGATTGATGACGCGACCGTCGGGTGCGCGGGAAAAACTGCCGCGATACAGCCGGCCTCCGAACTCGAAGCCCCCGCTCGGAACCGGCCGAGGCGAACCTTCGCCCAGCAGCACCCGCAGCGATGGCGGTTGGCCGCTTACGGCGCCGAGCAGCGGGGCGCACGCTACGGCCGCAGCCGACGCCGCGACAAAGCTCCGGCGCTTCACGTGAAGAGCTCGGCCTGTGCCGAGCGTGGCGGCTCGACGCCGAGATGGCGATACGCCTGCGCCGTGGCCTTTCGGCCGCTCGCCGTCCGGCGAACGTAGTGCTCCTTCAGGAGATACGGTTCGACGACGTCCTCGAGCGTCTCCGCGTCCTCGCTTAGCGTTGCGGCAATCGATGCGATCCCGACAGGCCCGCCTTGATACTGTTCGACGATCGTGCGCAAGAACGCGCGGTCGAGGCGATCCAGGCCGGCTTCGTCGACGCCCTCACGCTCGAGCGCCTCGGTCGCGACCGTACGCGTGATCGCGCCTTGCGCCTTGACCTCAGCGTAGTCGCGCACGCGCCGCAAGAGCCGATTCGCGATACGCGGCGTGCCGCGGCTGCGCGATGCGATTGCAAGCGCGCCGGCGTCGTCGATCGGGACGCCGAGCATCCCCGCCGAGCGTTTGACGATGCGCTCCAGTGCGTCGACTGCGTAGTAATCCAGATGCTGCACGATCCCGAAGCGCTCGCGCAACGGCGCAGAGAGCATGCCCGCGCGCGTGGTCGCGCCGACGAGCGTGAAGCGCTTCAGCGGCAGCTTCAACGTCTTCGCGTACGCGCCACGGTCGACGAGAAAGTCGATCTGAAACTCTTCCATCGCCGGATAGAGAAACTCTTCGACTACGCTGCCCAGACGGTGTACCTCGTCGATGAAGAGCACGTCGCCTTCCTCGAGCGACGTCAGGATACCGACGAGATCCTTCGGTTTCTCGAGCGTCGGGCCGCTGGTCGGGCGAAAGTTTGCGCCCATCTCGCGCGCGATGAGTCCCGCGAGCGTCGTCTTGCCCAGGCCGGGGGGGCCGTAGAAGAGTACGTGCTCGAGCGGCTCGTTTCGCCGCTGCGCGGCGTGGATAGCGATGTGCAGGTTCTCGACCACCTGATCCTGGCCGACGTACTCCGCGAACGTTCGCGGTCGGAGGCTCGCCGTATACAGCTCCTCCTCGAGCGTCTCGTGCGCGTCGACTGCGCGATCGTCGCCGTGCGGCCCCAAGAGACGTTTGCGCGGGTCGCTCATGCGGGCACGTTCTTGAGCGCGCGGCTCGTGCGCCGGCGATAGATCTCCGCGAGCAGTGCCTCGGCGTCTCCCACGCCGGGAACCGCCGCGAGCGTCTCGCGAATCATCGTTTCGGCCTCGAGACGGCGATACTCGAGTTGCAGCAGCACCGCGAGTGCTTCTTGCGCGAACTCCGGCAGCCCGCGTTCGATCTCCCGTGCGGGCGCGGGCGCGTCCTGAATGAGGAGAAAACGTGCGACCTTTCCTTGCAGTTTTGCGACGATGTCGCGGGCTTTCTGCTGGCCGATTCCCGGCAAAGACTTCAAGAATGCGTGATCGCCGCGATCGATCGCGCGCGCGATCGCCGACATCGGCTGCGAGAACGCGCGCGCCGCCGAGCGCGGCCCAATCGACGCCACGCTCAAGAGCGCCTCGAAGAACGCACGCTCGACGACGTTGTGAAAGCCATAATACGTGAAGCGCCCGCTATTGCCGTCGATGTTCAGCACCGCGTAGATCTCGAGTGCGACCGGCTCTCCGGGAGTCGACGGGACCTTCTCCGCGACGCAGGGCGGCAAGAGGATCTCGTACCCGAGTCCCGACACGTCGACCACGGCAGATTCCGGCCGCCGCTCGACGAGTACGCCTTCGATGCGCGAGAACACGCTTGCCTAGGCCTTCGCCGCCCGCGCTGGGACGACTCGGCCGGCTCGGTGGTGAAACGCCAATGCGAGCGCCAAGGCGTCAGAGACGTCGTGCGGGCTCGGAGCGCTGCGCAGACCGAGCATACGCGCCACCATTGCGCCGACTTGTTCCTTTCGCGCACTTCCCGAACCCACGAGCGCTCGTTTCACGTGTGCGTGACCGATCGTGTGCACGGGAATGCCGGCTTGAGCGCTTGCAAGCGCGAGGACGCCGCGCGCGTGACCCATGAGAATCGCCGTTCCGGGACTCTTGTACGTCGTGTAGAGCTCCTCGATGACCACGACGTTCGGACGCGTCTGACTGATGATCTCGACCATTGCAGCGTACAGCTGCTGCAGCCGAAGCTCGAGCGCGCCGATTTTGGGCGAGACGACACCCGCTTCGATCAGCCGTACGCGCGTGCCGTTGCCGTCGATCACGCCGTACCCCGTAACCCGCAACGCCGGATCGATGCCCAATATCCTCATGAGCTGTTGACGACGAGCACCACGCTCGACCCAGGAGAGAGCGTCGTTCCGGCGATCGGGTCCGTGCCGATGACGCGTCCGCCAGCACCTTCGTCTGCCGTGTAGCGCAGCGACGAGACCGAATAGCCGGCTGCCTCGAGCGCGGCGCGCGCCTGCTGGATCGACAATCCGTCGGTATCGGGCACCTCGCCGGGAACCGAGAGGGTGATCGCGACGCGCGAGCCGGACGGCGTCTGCGCGCCTCCCTCCGGCTGCTCGCCGATGACCATGCCGTTGCCCGTCGGTTGGACCGAAAACTGCACGGATACCGCGAAGCCGGCTTGCTGGAGCTCTGCGATCGCGTCCGCGTAGTCTTTCCCGACAACGGGCGGCACGACGGTCTCTCCTGCGCCCTGCTGGGGCGCGCTCAGCGAGAACATGTTCACCGCAACGTGAACGACGGCGCCGCGGGCGATCTGCTGACCGGGTGCCGGATCCTGTGACACAACGGTGTTGGGCTGTTCGCCCGGGATCGCAACCTGCTGGCCGGCATCCAAGGTCACCCCCATGTGCTCGGCGACGGCCTCCGCGCGATCGAGGGGCATCCCCACGAAGTTCGGGATGAGCATCGGCTGAGGACCCTGCGAAACGATGAGCGTAATCGTGCTGCCTTCCCGCACGCGCGCCCCGGGAGCCGGACGCTCGTCGACGACGCTGTCCTTCGTGGAGTTATCGTAGCGCTGCACGATCCGTACGCGGAACTTGTCGTCCTGCAGGATGCGTTGGGCGTCTCGTGACGAGAATCCGCGAACGTCGCGCAGCCCGAGCGTCGGTAAGCCGTTGCTAATGAATAGCTCGATCGTCGAGTTTCTCGCGACCTTCGTCCCCGGGACGGGATTCTGCCTGATGACGTGCGCGAGCGGAACCGTATTGCTGCTGCTATGGAAGAGTTTCGTCGAAAGATGGGCGTTCGCGATGTCCTGCACGGCCTGCGCGTCCGTCTCTCCAACGTAGCTCCCAACGCTGATCGTCGCCCCAAAATCCGGGAGCGGCCGGCCGAAGATCCAAAACCCTATCGCCGTCGCCGCGGCGAGCGCGACGACGAGGATCGCAGCATTCGCACCCGTCGACCGGCGGCGCTCCTCCTCATAGGCGAACGAGCGGTCGGGCATCTTCGAGCGCCGCGGCGGCAGATCGAGCCCCGACCCGCGCCCCGGCGCGTCGTCCTCGATGCGGTACGCAGCGATGCTTGGCCGTTCGCGCGCTTCGCGCAGGGCAGATGCGACCTCGCTCGCGGATCCGAAGCGGTGCTGTGGGGCCTTTTGCAGCAGCCTGTTGACGATCGCGGCGAGGGCCGGGCTCACACCGTGCTTCTCCGCATCGATCGTCGGAACGGGATCCGAGATGTGTTTCAAGGCGACCGCCACCGGTGAATCACCCGTGTACGGTAGCGATCCCGTCACCATTTGATAGAGCACCACGCCAACGCTATAAAGATCGGATCCCGCGCCGAGCTCGTGCCCCTGCGCCTGTTCGGGCGAAACATAGAAGATGCTGCCCATGACGAGGCCGGGCGTCGTCAACGCCATCGTATGCTGCGAGATCGCGCGCGCGATGCCGAAGTCGGAGAGCTTGACGACATCGTCTTTCGTTACGAGGATGTTCGCTGGCTTGATGTCGCGGTGGAGCAGTCCCTGGCGATGGGCGTAGGCGAGACCGGTGCAGATTTGTACGGTATAGTCGATCGCCACCGGCTCGGGAAGCTTCCCGTCGGCGGCCAATATCTCGGCCAGCGACGCGCCGTCGACCAGCTCCATGACGATGTAATAGAGATCGCCCTCTCGCCCGACGTCGTACGTGTTGACGATGTTCGGGTGCGAAAGCTTCGCGGCAGACTCGGCCTCCTGATAGAATCTCCGGACGAACTCCGCGTCGGCCGCGTACTGCTCCCGCAGGACCTTGATCGCTACGCGACGGCGCAGCAGCGTGTCGATCCCAAGATAGACGCGCGCCATTCCCCCTTCGCCTAAGGCATGGTCGAGGCGGTACCGATTGTTGAAGGTACGTTGCTCGATCACGTTCCCGCCGCCGAGGTGTTCTCTAATGCCGTCTCGAGCACGTCGCGAGCGATCGGCGCTGCCACCGTCGCACCGTAGCCGGCGTTCTCCACGAGAATCGCAACGACCGCGCGCGGAGCGTCGGCCGGAGCGAAGCACACGAACCATGAATGCGCGACCCCGTGCGGATTGGTTGCCGTTCCGGTCTTGCCAGCAACGACGACGTTGGGAAGACTCGCGACGGTGCCCGTTCCACGCTCGACCACGGCAACCATCATCTTCGTCACTTCGGATGCTGTTTCCGCCGAGATCGGCGAGGCAAGCGTTCCGCTCGGAATGACGCTGACCACGCTGTCGCCGCGCCGAATCTGCCGCACGATGAACGGCCGCGGCTCGTCTCCGTTATTTGCGATGGTTGCGGCGATGAGCGCTATTTGCAAGGGCGTCACGAGCAGTGCACCCTGACCGAATCCCATCTGCGCGAGCTCCCCGGCGCTCACCTCGTTTTTTGGAGGCACGCTGCTGGGCAACGCGGAGAGTTGAAAGTCGAGCGAACTCCCGATGCCGAAGCGATCCAAATACTCGTAGAAGGTATCGAGGCCCACCTTTAGCGTGATCTGCGCGAAGTCGACGTTGCTCGAGAGCGCAAAGGCCGTCGTCACGTCTTGGTTCCCGGTGGCCTCGCCCTCGTTGTCGTGAAGGGTTGCGTTCCCGATCACAAGGTATCCGGGATCCTCGAAGCGCGTATCCGGAGTGACCGTCCCGCTATCGAGCGCAGCCGATGCAGTAAACAACTTGAACGTCGATCCGGGCGGGTAGAGCCCCTGCGTCGCGCGGTCGAGCAGCGGACTCGACGGATCGGTGGAGAGGTGCGAGAAGGCTGCGTCGATCGCCGCGGGATCGAAGCTTGGAACGGAAGCGATCGCGAGTACGGCGCCCGAACGAGGATCGAGCACCACGCCCGCGGCGCGCGGGTAGCGCGAGAGCCGTGCGAAAAGCTCTTGTTGGATCGACGGCACGATCGTCGTAACGATGTCGTCGCCTTGCGGCGTGACGGAACGGCCCTGCATCGCCGCGCGAATCTCTTCGATTTGGCCGACCGGATCGCCGGAGACGTCGGGAGGGCTCAGTGCCGCGTCGTAGGCTTGCTCGATGCCGCTCGTCCCGTAGCGAGCCGACACGTACCCGATCGACTGTGCGAGCGACGCCCCGAACGGGTAGCTCCGCCGGTCGCCTTGCGAGTACGCGAGAACCGTCCCATTCGTCGCCAGGACGCGGCCGCGCCCGGCTTGCAACGCCCCGTGCCGCGGATTCGACGGGTGCGACGAGATCGCAGGTCCTTGGTCGATCTGTACGTACCACAAGCGCGCAGCGAGGACGACGAAGAGCACGCCCATGAGCAGGACAAGCCGGCGGATGGTGCCGTTGATCACTGCGCGGGCTCTCCGATCTCCCGAAGAACGCGCAGCCCTTCTGCTTCCGTGCGCACCGCAAGGTGCGCACGCGCGCCGTCGTGCTCCATCAAAAGAGTCACGAGCTGCCGCGACGTCCCTTCGTCCGTGCCGTCGAGCGCGAGGACGACCTCAACGCCGAGCTCGGCAAGCAGCTGCGGTGCGACGTACGCGCATCGAGCAAGCGTCTCGAAATGGTGCGGCTCGTACGGGCCTTGTCGCCATGGCCCCCGCTTACCGAAGACCTGCGTGTGATAGTCCCAGGCGCACAGGTGCCGCTCTTTCCAGATGAAGTCGTCACGAACGCAGAGCCGGCGACACGCCGCGCATTGCACGATTGCGGCCGAGGGATGCGCGAGGCCCTCGGCCACCTCGTCGGGGAGATCCTCGATGTTCAAGACGGCGTCTTCGTCGAGGCGCTCTGGAGGCGGCGCAGACCATTCGACGCGTGCGAGCAGCTCGATGTCGCGCACGGGAGCGATGAAGGCGCGCTCGTCCTCGGGCGCAAACGTGCGGTCCGCCCAATCGATGACCCCGGCCAGCGCGATGCCGACGTTCTGCCAGGCATCGCCGACGACGACGCCCGCCGGAGTCCAGGCAACCGGCACGAGCCGCGCGGTGATCGCACCGCCCTCGGGCCGAAAGCTGTTCACGAAGGCGAGCGTGCTGCTGTTCCCACCGAGAACGAAGACCGCCGGCTCGCCGCGCGGTACTCTTGGAGACTCTGCGGCGGCCCCGGCGTGCCGTTCAGCGCCTCCACGAGGGCGCGCGCCGTGTCCAGACTGCTCAAACACGCGATACTCGCTTCGACTGCAGCCCGGCGAATCTTGTAGTCGTCCGAGATCTCTCGTGGGCCCTTCGCGTCGTTGATGACCAAATCGACTTCGCGCGCCGCAAGAACGTCGAGGACGTGCGGCGACCCGTCGGCGATCTTGTTGGTCCGCTCGCACGCAATACCGGCGCCTTCGAGCACGTCGGCAGTGCCCTGCGTCGCAACGAGACGGTGCCCGAGCTGTGCGTAACGCCGCAGCACCGAAACGGCCGCTTGCTTCTCTTCGTCGGAGATCGAAACGAGAATTCGTCCGCCTTCGCTCGGGAGCCGGATTCCGGCCGCAACGAACCCTTTGCGTAACGCACCGGCGAACGTTGCGTCGATGCCGAGGACCTCGCCGGTCGACTTCATCTCCGGCCCGAGCATCGTCTCGACGCCGCGCATCTTTGAAAACGAAAAGACCGGTACCTTCACCACCACGTACGGCGGCGCCGGCGTGAGGCCGGTTCCGTACGGCATGTCCCGCAACCGCTCGCCGAGCGCGACGCGCGTAGCCGCCGCGACGATGTTGACGCCCGTCGCCTTCTGGATGATCGGTACCGTGCGGCTCGCCCGTGGGTTCGCTTCGATGATAAAGAGCTCGTCCTCGTGCAAGACAAACTGGATGTTGATGAGCCCTTCGGTACGCAGCTCGCGGGCGATCGCCGCAGTCACCTCCACGACGCGCGCTTGCTGCGCCGCGTCGAGGCGCTGCGGCGGGTAGACCGCGATCGAATCGCCCGAGTGGACGCCGGCGCGTTCGATGTGCTCGAAGATGCCGGGAACCAAGACGTCTCTCCCGTCAAAAACCGCGTCGACTTCGAGCTCCAGTCCGGCCAGATAACGATCGACCAAGAGCGGGGCTTCGGGTCGGATCGCCGGCGCCGACTCTGCGTACGAGGCGAGCTGCGCTTCGTTATAGACGATCTCCATCGCGCGTCCGCCAAGCACGAACGAGGGTCGCACCAACACCGGGAATCCAAGCTCGCGCGCAATCGCGCGCGCCTCCCGGAAGCTCCGCGCCGCTCTCCCCTTGGGCCGCGCGACGTCCAGGCGGGCGAGCGCGGCATCGAATTGCTCGCGGTCCTCCGCCATATCCACGCTCGCGCGGTCGCTACCGACGATGCGCACGCCACGCCGCGAGAGCTCTGCGGCTAAGTTAATCGCGGTTTGACCACCGAAGGCGAGCATGACGCCGCGAGCGCGCGTTGCACGATACGCAGCCTCGACTTCGTCTGCGCCCGGGGGCTCGAAGACGAGCACGTCCGAGATGTCGAAATCGGTCGAGACCGTCTCGGGATTGTTGTTCACGACGACCGCGCGGCGCCCGGCGGCGCGCAGCGCCCACGCAGCGTGCACGCAGCTGTAATCGAACTCTATGCCCTGCCCGATACGGATCGGCCCGCTTCCCACGACCACGACCGCTTCCTCCTGGCGACCGGACATGCGCCCACGCAGCTCGTCAGCTTCGCCGGGTGAGAGGTAATAGTAGGGCGACTTCGCGGGAAACTCGCCGGCAGTGGTATCGACCATGCGGAATGCCGCATCCCGCGGATTCCACCCGTCTTCGCCCTCTGCAACGATCTCCGCGATTTCGTACAGCCAGAAGCGGTCGATGGCGCTGGCCCCGTGAATCCGCTCGATCGCGCGCTCGACGCCGCCCGCATCGTGCGCTCTGCGCAGCAACTCGCAAATCGCCAGGAGCCGTTCGTGCGAGGGGTGCTCGACGACGCGTTCCAGCTCCCCGTCGCTCCATTCAGCCAAAGGCGTGCCGTGAAGTCCTTCGTAGCCGAGGTCTAGGCCACGTACGGCCTTCACGAGCGCAGCGCGAAACGTGCGCCCAATGCCCATCGCCTCCCCGGTCGATTTCATCTGCGTCCCAAGCTGCGTGTCGGCAAGTGGAAACTTGTCGAAAGGCCAGCGTGGAATCTTGACGACGACGTAATCGAGTGCAGGCTCGTACGCGGCCTTCGTGATCCCGGTTATGGGATTTTCGATTTCGTCGAGCAGCTGGCCGAGCGCGATGCGCGTAGCGATCTTTGCAATCGGATACCCCGTCGCTTTCGACGCCAACGCCGAGCTGCGAGAGAGTCGCGGGTTCACCTCGATGATCGCGTACTCGCTGCGATCTGGATGGAGCGCGAACTGGATGTTGCAGCCGCCCTGAACGCCCAGCGCCCGGATGACGTTCAAGCTCGCGGACCGCAGCATCTGGTACTCGACGTCGGAGAGCGTTTGCGACGGCGCCACGACGATCGAATCGCCGGTGTGCACGCCGACCGGATCGAGATTCTCCATGTTGCAGACGACGATGCAGTTGTCTGCGGCGTCTCGCAGGATCTCGTACTCGATCTCTTTCCAGCCGAGCAGAGAGCTCTCGAGCAAGACTTGTCCGATGAGGCTCGCGTCCAAGCCGGCGCGCAGGATCTCGCGCAGCGCAACGTCGTCGTACGCGATGCCGCCGCCGGTGCCGGCGAGCGTGTATGCCGGCCGCACGACCAGAGGATACCCGTTCTCGCGTGCGAACGCCATGCCGTCGTCGATTTGCGTCACGATGCGGCTCTCGGGAACGGGCTCGCCGATCTCGATCATCTTCGTCTTGAAGCGTTCGCGGTCTTCCGCCAGACGGATCGCGTCGATCGGCGTACCTAGCACCTCGACGCCGTAGCGCTCGAGCACGCCGGCCTCGTGCAACTCGACGGCGAGGTTCAATCCGGTCTGTCCGCCGAGCGTCGGCAACAGCGCATCGGGACGCTCGCGCGCGACGATGGCGGCAACCGAATCAACCGTCAGCGGCTCGAGGTACACTGCATCCGCGATCTCCGGATCGGTCATGATGGTAGCCGGATTCGAGTTGACGAGGACGACGCGGTGCCCTTGCTCGCGCAGCGCCCGGCACGCCTGGACGCCGGCGTAGTCGAACTCGGCGGCTTGACCGATGACGATGGGCCCCGACCCGATCACCATGACGCTGAGCGTCCCCGCCTTCACGGGATCGTCATATTCTTGCGGAATACTGGGCCTGCATGAGCGCCGTCGCCGAAAGGACGCCATACGCCGCACTGTCGGACCAAGAGGCTCGCGAGCGGCTTGCGCGATTCGGGCCGAACGTCCTCGTGCCGGAATCGCACCGGGTGGGATTTCTTTGGGTCGCTCGATTCTTCATGGATCCGATGGTCGTGCTCTTGCTCGTTGCGGGTGGCACCTACCTCTTCCTCGGGGATCGGTTCGATGCAATGGTCGCTCTGTTCGCGCTCGTGCCGATCTTCTTGGTGACTGCGGTACTCGAGCGGCGGTCCGAGCGCGCGTTGGCCGAGCTCAAGCGGCTCGCATCGCCTCGGGCGCGCGTTATACGCGGCGCCAAAGAGCAGATTATCGATGCACGCGAGATCGTACCCGGCGACGTGATGCTCGTTCGCGAAGGCGACGTCTTCGTCGCGGACGGAACGCTCGTCGACGGGAGCGTTCTGGTGGTTGACGAGTCGACGCTCACCGGTGAATCGCATCCCACGATGAAGGAACCGCCTGCGGCGAGCGTCTACGCCGGAACCGCCTTGCGCAGTGGCCGCGGCGACGTGCTGGTCACGCAAACGGGTACGCGAACGAGGTACGGGCGCATCGGCAAGCTCATGTCGCAAATGCACGTCGGCCCAACGCCGATCGAGCGCGTCATTCGCCGCCTGGTTTGGCAAATGGGCGCTGCCGTACTCGTGCTCTGCGCCGTCGTCATCTTCGTCGAACACGGGCGAGGCTCGCTGTGGCCCGCAGCCCTGATTGCCGGCGTGAGCCTCGCGATGGCGGCGATTCCAGAAGAGCTTCCAATGGTCTATACGCTGTACCTCGCGCTGGGCGCGTGGCGGCTCGCGCGGCAGCACGCACTCGTGCGGCGGCTCGCGAGCGTGGAGACCCTCGGCTCCGCGAGCGTAATTTGCGTGGACAAGACGGGAACCCTGACGTACGGGACGCTCGAGGTGACCGAAACGTGGACGCCTCAGGGCGTCGACGCATCCTCGCTGCTTCTCGCCGCCACGCTCGCCTGCGATCCCGACCCCTTCGACCCGCTCGACATTGCCGTGCTCCGCTTCGCGCGCGACCGACGTGTCGACATACGTGCCGACCGTCTCGTCACGCGCTATCCTTTCGATCCATCGCACCGCCGCGTCACCCAGCTTTGGAGCGTTCAATCCGGTCTTCGCGTTGCGACCAAGGGCGGCGTCGAATATGTTCTCGACCTCTGCGATATCGCGCGCGAACAGCGCGACGAGGTGGCACAGGCAAACGCGAGATTCGCCCGCGATGGGATGCGCGTGCTTGCAGTTGCGGGCGCGTCCAGAGACGCCGCCGGGCGAAGCCGCGCTGACGACGAATCGCATTTGCAGTTCTTCGGACTGCTGGCCCTGAGCGACCCGGTGCGCGAAGGAGTCCCCGCGGCGATCGCGGCATGCGATCGCGCAGGCATCACCGTCGTGATGATCACCGGCGATCACCCAGACACGGCGGAGGCGACGGGACGCGGGCTAGGCTTACGCACCGGATCGACGCTAACCGGCGCCCAGCTCGACGACATGTCCGACGACGGGCTCGTCGCAGCGCTCGCGCAAACCCGCATCTTCGCGCGCATCTTGCCCGAGCAGAAACTTCGCATCGTGAAGGCGTTCCACGCACGTGGCGACGTCGTTGCTATGACGGGCGACGGCACGAACGACGCACTTGCACTCCGCGAAGCAGACATCGGCGTGGCAATGGGTGAACGCGGAACGGAGGTGGCTCGCGGAGCCGCCGATCTCATACTGCTCGACGACGATTTCTCCACCATCGTTGCGGCGATCGCCGGAGGCCGGCGCATCTTCCGCAATCTACGCCGCGCCTTCCGGTATCTGAACGCATTTCACGCGCCATTGATCATATCGGCCGTGGTCATTCCGCTCTTCGGTGCGCCACTCTTGCTGCTGCCGATTCATCTCGTATGGCTCGAGCTTATCGTGCACCCGACCTCAGCGCTCGTCTACGAGAACGACGCCGGCGATCGCGCAGAGCTGATGTCCGAGCCGCCACGCGACCCGCATGCAGGGTTTCTCCGGCAACGCGACTGGCTTCGGCCGGTGTTGCTCGGGTGCGCGCTCACGGTGGGCTGCCTCGCGGTCTACTTCTTCGATCTGCATCACGGATACGGCGTCGATGTCGCGCGTGGAATGGCGCTGGCCACGATGCTCTTCGGACAGATGCTGCTCGTGCTCACGGAGCGCTCGACGCACCTACCAGTGTGGAAGCAGCCCGTGAAGAACAACCCTGTATTGCTTCCGATTCTCGGCGGATCGGTGGTGATGATGCTCATCATGTTGTACGTTCCGCCGGTCGCCGCCGCTTTCCGCGTCGCAGCCCCGACGCCGGTGCACTTCCTCGAATCGCTCGGGGTCGCGGCACTCTGCACGCTTTGGTTTGAGCCGTTCAAGCGCGCGGAGGGCTCGGGCACCACGTGAAGCCTCAAACGGCGCTCGTTGTCTTGGCGGCATGCCTCGGCGTGGCGATTTGGTTCCTTCACGACACACTCTTGCTGGTGTTCGCAGGCGGGTTGCTCGCGCTGCTCGTTCGGTCCATCGCCGACGCAATCGCGCGGGTCTTGAGGATCCCCACGATCATGAGCGTTTGGCTCGCGGTGCTCGGCATTGCGCTCGTGCTCGGGCTCTCCTTCGCCGTTCTCGGCAACGCTGCAGCGCAACAGCTGGATCAGCTGCGCGCTACGCTGCCTGCGGCGTTACGAACCATCGCCGGCGAGTTCAGACAGACGGTGATCGGCTCGTGGATCGCCGCAAACCTCCCAGCCCTTTCCGGAGTTCTGCCGGACACGGCCCATTTGCTGACCGGAGCGACGGGCATCATTTCGGGAGCGCTTGCCACGGTCGCGGCAGTATTCATCGTAATCTTCGTGGGAATAGCGGGCGCGCTCGAACCTGAGCTCTACGGACGCGGTTTCGTACGACTCTTTCCCAACGTCTATCGCGAGCGTCTGCGCGCCGTCCTCGCCGAAACCGCCAGGACGCTGCGCATCTGGCTCGTCGCCCGGCTCCTCACCATGGCCGTAACCGGAATCCTCGTTACGGTTGGGCTCTCGTTTTTGCACGTTCCGTTAGCCGCCTCACTCGGCTTCCTTGCCGGCATGCTCGCCTTCGTGCCGAACGTCGGCGCTTTCGTCGCCGCGGCGCCGGCGGTCATCCTCGCGCTCGTTGCGAGTCCCGCCGCTGCTTTGCAAGTGGCCGCCATGTACGTCCTCGTGCACGTCATGGACGACTTCATCATCTCGCCGGTAGTCGAGCGGCAGGTCGTCAAGCTGCCGCCGATCCTCACGCTCCTCGCACAAGTCGTCTTGGGAATCGGCGCGGGTGTCGTCGGGATCATGCTCGCCGCCCCGCTCGTGGCGGTCGCCCTCGTGCTCGTGCGCCGGCTGTGGACTCCCAGCATAGACGCGCCCGATCGTCTCTGATCGCTCGCTCGATCGTCTGCCCCTACTAGAGCCTGCCGATACCGAGGCCTGCGAGAAGGGTCGCAATGAGGAGCAGTACGCCGGCGATCGTGAAGCTCGGCGTCGCATCGACCCGTTTCCCCTCGAGGGCAGTGATGCGCCCAAGGCGCGCGAGCGCGTTACGCAGCTGCGTCGCGTTCTCAGCGCGGGCGTACGCGCCGCCGCTGACTTGTGCGTAGGACTGCAGCGCCCCTTCGTCGATCGTTGCGACGTCACTACTCCCGGGAATGAGGCCACCATTGGATGTTCCGATGCCGATCGTGTAGATGGCGATGTGCTGCGTGCCGAACCAGTCGGCGACCTGTTGCGGATCGACGCCCGTGTTGTTCACGCCGTCGGTCACGAGAACGACGAGGCGGTGCCCCGTCGCAGGAAGCGCGCTCGCCGCGAGCCGGAGTGCGTCTCCGATTGCCGTCGCACCGTTCGGCGGTGGAACCGCCGCAAGCGACGCCTTTAACTGCGCGTGATCTGCCGACAGCGGTTGAATCAGCGACGCGCCGCTCGAAAAGGAGATCACTCCGATCCGCGTACCGCGCGGCGATTCGTCGATGAAGGCGCGGGCGGCCGCGAGCGCTGCCGCAGCACGCGTCGGCGCGACGTCCTGCGCGGCCATCGAACCTGAGGTATCGATGCAGATGAAGACCGCCCCGTCACGCACCGGGACGGGCGCGATCACGCGGGGGCCGCCCAGCGCAGCGGCGAGCGCAACCAGCCCGACGACCCAGCCGGCCTGAAGTAATCTCGGCAGCCAGAGCCGCGGTTTGACGCCGGCTGCGAAGAATGCCAGGCTCGAGTACGCCAGGTCCTGCGCGCTCTTGCGGTGTGACAGTACGCCGTAAAGAATTGCCAGCACCGCGACGACGGCGAGCGCAACGGCAAAGCGTAGCGGATGGGCGAACGTCACGAGCGCCTCATCCCGTTTTCGCGAAACCTACGCCGAATGCTGCCGCGAGCGAGGCAACGCCGTCGCCTTCGTGCAGCAATCCCGTGCGCCATCCGGCGCCTGCGAAGCGCTCGAGTAACGCGCCTTCACGCTCCCGAACCGCCGCGGCAAAACGCGCTCGCTCCGGCGCGCCGATGAACCCGCGCAGAACGCCGCCCTCGGCTCCCCGCAAGCGCACGATGCCGGAAAGCGGCAATCCGTCAAACCAGGGATCGCGCGCGACGAGCATCGTGCAGTCGCAGCGCCGTCCGAGAGCGTGCAGCAATCCGTCGGCGTCATCCGCCAGATCGAACCAATCCGACACGGCGAGAAGCGCAGCGCCCGGCCGCAACGCTGTGCGCGCGACGTGCAGACTCTGCGCCAAGTCGAACGGCCCCGACGCACGCATGGCCGCGGCCGCCGAAGCGGCACCGCGCTGCGGTCCCGCGGGATGCATCACCTCTCCGACGATGCGCACGCAGCGATCGTCCGGTGCGGCGGCATCGTACCACGTACGCACGGACTCTCGTCCGGCATCCACGAGTGCCCGGTTCCGCCCCACTTGCATCGACGGCGAGTCGTCGAGGATCGCTGCAAGGCTCAGCGCAACGTCCTCGAGGATAACCCGCGTCTGCAACTCGCCCGTTCTCGCGCTCGCCGCCCAATCGATGCGGCGAACGTCGTCACCGGCTACGTACTCGCGCAGCTCCACGAACTCGTATCCGTCGCCGCGGCGGCTCGTCGGCGAGCCGCCCGGCATGCGCGGCCGCCGTTTGCCGTTCAAGAGCGCGCGCCGGATCGCCTCGGCAGGCGACGAGCGCGCGATCACGGCGTAGGCACTCCGGCGATCAGCGCTTGGATCACCACCTCCGCGCGTGCGCCCTGCGTTGCAAGACGATAGCTGAAGTCGATGCGATGATGCAGGGCGAGCGGTGCGACCGCGCGGACGTCGTCGGGGATCGCATAATCACGCCCGGCGAGCAGCGCTTTCGCGCGTGCCAGATTCGCAATCGCGAGCGTCGCGCGCGGCGACGCTCCATGATCGATCAGCTCGTGCGGCTCGCGGGTCACGGCGACCAGGTCGACGATGTAGCGCTTCAGCTTCTGCTCCAAGTGGACGGAGCGAGCCTCGCTGCGCCACGCGAGCACGTCGGGCATTGCCGCCACGGCCTGAACCGGTTGCGTGTTCTCGACGGCGAAGCGCTCGAGAATCGTCAGCTCTTCGTCCCGGCTCGGATACGAGACGGCAGCGCGGAGCAAGAAGCGATCCATCTGGGCGAGCGGCAATTGGTACGTCCCGTCGGTATCGAACGGGTTCATCGTTGCCATCACGATGAACGGGTCGGGTAAGGGAAAACTCTGCAGCCCAATCGTAACTTGCCGCTCCTGCATCCCCTCGAGCAGCGCCGACTGCACTTTGGCCGGCGCGCGGTTGATCTCGTCGGCGAGAACGACGTTCGCGAAGATCGGACCCAGCATCGTCGTGAAGCGGCTCTCGCGCTGGTCGAAGACGCGCGTACCGACGATATCGCTCGGCAACAGGTCGGGCGTGAACTGCACGCGCCGAAACTCGCCCTCGAGTGCCGTCGCGAGCGATCGGCACGCGAGCGTCTTCGCGAGCCCCGGCGGACCCTCGAGAAGTACGTGGCCATCGGCGAGTAGCCCGAGCAACAGCGCCTCCACGACGGCCGTCTGGCCGACGATCGTCTGATGGAGCGCATCGATGATGTCGCTGGGGCGTCTGCCGTTCATCGCGCAGCCCGCGCAAGAGCATCGCGCGCGCGCGCGACCGCAGCAGGCAGATCACCGTCGTGGGTGAACGTGGCGCGTTCTAGCGCGGGAAGAATCTCCAGCAGCTCCGGACGTCGATGCCTCGCACGATCCATCACGTCGGTCAGCGTTTCGCCGTCACGCGCGTCGACCATGCGCCGTACGACCTCGCGCGCCCGGAAAGCCCCCATTCGCCCTGGATCTCTTTCCAGCAACGTCAGGGCTTCGCCCAGCGACGCCGGCAGCTGCGGCAGCTCCGCTTGCGCAGCGGGCTGCGGCGCGACCGCCTTGGAGCGGTGCGCGAGCGCGGCCAGCGCAGTACCGAGCACGATCGCCGCGACGCCCAACGAGACGAGCACCCAAGCCAGAACTACCCACTCGCGCCTGCGTACGACGGGGCCCATGACGCGCAATGCGAGCGCGTTGGTCGCGTACTGTTTTGCCCTGCCGTCGCGCGCATCGACGGCATCGTAGGTCGCAGGAGGTATCGTGACGGCACCCGCCTGGTGGCCGGCAACCGTGACGATCTCGCGGTACAGCGTGCCGTTGCGCGCTGCCGTGACGCTGCGCGTGTCGCCGAGCAGCTCAAGTTCTGCGAGCAGCGGCAGCTGGAGATCGCGTACGTCGTTTACACGCTCCCGAAGGCGCAGCGTCACGATGATGTGAAAGGGGACGCCGACGCGCGGTGCCTGAACGTCGCTCGTGAGGGTGAACGATGTGACCGTGACGCGCTGCAGACTCTGCGCCGCTGCCGGCGCAAGTGCCGCGACGGCCGCAAGGACCGCGGCACTCGCCGTTCGTCCGATCGCGGCGCCGCTAATGCGCCTTCTCCACGAGTGGTATTCCGGCGTCGTGGAACCAGCGCGCGAATATTCGCCGCGCATCCGACGGGCCGGGCGACGCCTCGGGGTGAAACTGCACGGCCGCAACAGGAAGATGGCGGTGGCGAAACCCTTCGTTCGTGGCATCGTTGAGGTTTGTCATCGTCGCCTCGAGGCTCTCGGGCAGCGTCTGCGCGTCGACCGCGTAGCCGTGATTGTGCGCCGTGATGAGCACCTCGCCGGCAATCGTGTCCTTGACGGGCTGATTTCCTCCGCGATGTCCATACGGCAGCTTGTAGGTCGTCGCGCCGCACGCAAGCGCGAGCAGCTGATGACCGAGACAGATGCCGAAAAGCGGCTTGCGGCCCACGAGAGCGCGTAGCGTGTCGATCGTCTGCGACAGATCGGTCGGATCGCCTGGACCCGGCGAGATGAAGATCGCAGCCGGATCGTTTGCGAGGATCAATTCTTCTCCGGCGTCGTACGGGACGACGCTCACTTCGGCTCCGAGCGCTTCGAGCTCGCGCAACACAGCGCGCTTAACCCCACAGTCGATGAGCGTCACGCGAGGACCGTTCGGTACACCTTCGGTGCGCTGCACGGGCGTAGCAACGCTCGGGACGAGATCGCGCGTCGTGGCATCGCGTGCAAACCGCGCCAGTGCGGCTTCCGCGCTATCGAGCGCCTCGTCGCCCACCGCCAGCGCCGCCCAGATCGTGCCGTGCTCGCGCAACGCGATCGTGATGGCACGCGTATCGGCGTCCACGAGCGTCGGGATGCGCTCGTCATCGAGCCACGACGGGAGCGTTCCGCGCGCCATGTGGTGCGATGGATGGCGCGCGATCCGCTTGATGACGGCGCCGGCGACGCACGCGCGGGGATACTGCGCGGCTTCCCCTGATATCCCGTAGTTTCCAATCATCGGATAGGTAAAGGTGAGAATCTGTCCGGCGTACGACGGGTCGGTGAGCGCCTCTTCATAGCCGGTCATGCCCGTGTAGAAGACAGCTTCGCCGAACGCTAAGCCTTCATACGCGAGACCCTGGCCATCGAAACGGCTTCCATCTAAAAGAAAGAGCGAGGCTCTAGGACTCCTAGGCACGATATCGCACCTCGCCGCCCACGATCGTCGCAACGGCTTTGCGTGGGAGCACGGCCCCGTCGAACGGCGTCGCCCGGCCGAGCGAGGCAAAACGCGTCGAATCCACCCGCCATTCCCGATCGGCAAAGAGGGTGAGATCGGCCGGACTGCCGGGGCGCAGCGTTCCGCCCGGGACGCCCAGCACGTGTGCCGGATGCGAGGACAGCAGCGAGACGAACCGCTGCACAGATAGATCGGGAATCGCTGCGGCGTACGCCCCGATCGCGATTTCTAGGCCGCTGAAGCCCGGGGCTCCCGCGCGCTTCTGCTCTCGCGTATGGGGCGCGTGGTCGCTCGCAAACACGTCGATCGTTCCGTCGCGCACGGCATCGCGCAACGCTCGCGCGTCGCGCTCCGATCGCAGTGGCGGGTTCACGGCACCCGCCGGTCCGAGCTCGCGCGCAGCTTCCTGCGTGCACGAAAGGTGGTGCGGCGTGACCTCTGCGGTGGCGTTCGCTCCCGCGGAACGCGCGAGGCGCAGGAGCTCCACCGAAGCGTTCAGCGAGAGGTGCGCGACGTGCCATGCCTTGCCGGTGGCGGAGGCGATCAGGAGATCGCGCGCGACGATCGCGCTTTCGGCAAGCTGCGCGTCGAACGTCTTGCGCGCGGCGTCCTCACAATGCGAGATGAAGACGGCGCCGACGTCCGCGCCCCGGACCGCCGCACCGTACAAGACCCGTGCATCGGCGACGCTGTCGCCGTCGTCGGAGAACGCGACGGCACCCGCTCGAGCTAGGGCAGCGTAATCGCTCGGCTCTTCCCCCCCTCGCCCGCGCGTGAGCGCGGCGATTGCATACACGCGGCAGCGCGCACGCCCCGCGACATCGGCGAGCAGATTCGTAAGCACGCTCGCGTCGTCCAACGCGGGCACGGTATTCGGCATGCACGCGACCGCGGTAAAACCACCGCGGACCGCGGCTTCCGTTCCACTCTCGAGCGTCTCTTTCTCGGGATTGCCGGGCTCCCGCAGGTGGACGTGCATGTCGATGAATCCCGGCGCAACGATCGTGCCGGTCGCATCGAGCACCGCTTCGCCGTCGCCCGCCTGCAAGTGCTCGCCGATCTCCACGACCACGTCGCTCGTGCGCACGTCGCGAAGCGCGTCGATTCCTTGCACCGGATCGACCACGCGCCCGCCGTGAATCACCACGCGGCGGCTACGTTCCGGTCACGAGGAGATCGAGCACGGCCATTCGCACCCCGACGCCGTGCATTACCTGCTGCGAATAACGCCAGCCGCGAAATCGCAAGACGCTCTCGTCGAGCTCCACGCCGCGATTGTAGGGTCCCGGATGCATGACGATTGCAGCCTCGTGCAATCGGCCGAGACGTGCGGCGTCGAGCCGGTATCGCGCGACGTACTCTTCGTCCGAGATCGGCATCGACGTAAATCGCTCGTGTTGGATACGCAGCAAGAGCACGACATCCGCGAGGGGGAGAACCGCGTCGAGGTCCCGTTCGACGCGCACGCCGTCTCGCCCGTACTCCGCGGGCGCGAAGGCCTCGGGTCCGACAAGGATCGTTTGCGCCTCGAGACGGCGCAGGCCGGCAATCAGCGAGTGCGCGACGCGGCTGTGCAGCACGTCGCCGACGATGACGACCGTTCGTCCGCGCAACGAGTGAAACTCCTCGAGCATCGTATACAGATCGAGCAACGCCTGCGTTGGGTGCGCGTGCGTGCCGTCACCGGCATTGATCACGTGGCCGTCGAACTGCATCGCGAGTTTTGCCGGAAACCCGTCTTCCGGATGACGAACGACCATGACGCCGACGCCCATCGCCGCGAGCGTGAGCATCGTGTCCTCGATGCTTTCGCCCTTGGTCAAATAGCTCAAGTCATGCGGCGTCAGATTCACGACGTCCGCGCCGAGGCGCAGCTCGGCCAGATTGAAAGACGTGAACGTGCGCGTGCTCGGCTCGAAGAAAAGATTGACGCAGGCAATGCCGTGCAGGCGCTTCTCGATATTCCCGCGCTCGAACGCCGTGGTGCGCGCGAAGATCTCGTGGAACTCCTCGGCCGCAAGGTCGTCGAGGTCCAATAGGCTACGTCGCGTCCGCAACGGTGACCTCGTCATCGGCGCAAGCCTCGGCAGCGAGCCGCACGTCGACGCGCTCGGTGCGCGCGCTCGCGATGACCCGTCC